>Ga0115029_1000241_pt1 | contig 60967 bp, 42 predicted proteins | sample SidtaG_3_FD_87297 | JGI IMG/M metagenome (GOLD analysis project Ga0115029, IMG submission 87297) | Marine algal microbial communities from Sidmouth, United Kingdom - Sidmouth_Asex1 metaG | ecosystem: Host-associated > Algae > Red algae > Unclassified | place: Sidmouth, United Kingdom | collected... | reverse complement strand
TACCATTTGTACGCTAGCGGATTGTCCGAATCTTTTCCCTCGAATTTGATTTCACCGATTCCCTTGAAATATTCTTTGTCTCCTAGTAGTGCCATTTTGAAAATTATTGATTATTAATTATTGTTGAGACGCAATGCATTGCGTCTGTACTTGTAGCATTTATTTTGTGATTAAAGTTATTTGTTTAAAAGTCCTCCCCCAGCCCCCTCCGAGGAGGGGGAGTACATAGAATTGTCAATTATATCTAAAACAAATTCCCTCCCCTCTGGGGAGGGCTAGGGAGGGGACATTTCATGTATCCTTAAGCATCCCCATCAATTCCTTTTTCCATTTCTTATATGCCATTTCATACTCTTTTTTATTCTCGGATGGTTTGAAACCCATTACAAAATCATTGTCCATTATACGTTTTCCGAAAGTCTCGAAATCACCCTTGTGCAATTCACAAGCTCGTGCAGCGCCTATGGCACCTGTAGTATTGTAAATTTCAATTTCTTGTCCGATAAGTGTTGAAACCGTATTTGAAAAAATATCGGAACGGAATAAATTGTCGTTTCCGGCACGCATTACTTTTGGATCGATGCCGTCCGATTGCATTATTTCCATCCCATAAACAAAAGAAAAGGCAATACCTTCAAGAGCGGCACGGCATAAATGTGCTTTGTTATGATTGTTCAGATTGATGTTCGAGAATCTGGCGCCCAACCTTTTATTGTTCAACATACGTTCCGCGCCATTTCCGAAAGGATGAATAGTCACGCCATCGCAACCTATAGGAATAGATTCAGCCAACTCGTTCATTTCTTGATAGGAGGTAACGGCCAAATTGTTCAACAGCCAACGGTACATAATACCGGAACCGTTTATGCATAATAACTTTCCTATGCGCGGGTTTTCATTCCTATAATTTACATGTCCAAAATTATTGACCCGAGAACTTTCTTTTACGGAGAGGTTTTCGGTAATGGCATAGACCACGCCTGATGTCCCACCGGTAGCAGCAACTTCACCGGGATTAAAAACATTTAAGGACAGGGCATTATTAGGCTGGTCTCCCGCTCTATAGAAAATGGAAGTTCCTGTAGCTAAACCGGATTCAGCAGCTCCCTTTTCAGAAACCTTGCCTTGAACCGAGAAGGTATCGACTAGTTCTGGAACAATACGTTCTTGAATTCCGTAATAGTCTAAAAGCCAGTCGGCGATTGAATTGGACTTAAAATCCCAGAAAATACCTTCTGAAAGACCTGAAATTGTTGAGCGAATACTATCACTTAATTTATAGGCAATATAATCGCCCGGTAACATGAATTTGTGAATTTTTGCGAAGATTTCAGGTTCATTTTCCTTTACCCACTTTAATTTTGAAGCCGTAAAATTTGCAGGGGAGTTCAGTAGTTGTTCAGAACATTTTTCGTTTCCTAAATCATCAAAGGCTTTTTGACCTATCTCTACAGCTCTGCTATCGCACCAGATTATAGAATCACGTAATGGCACTCCATCTTTGTCTACGATTACTAGGCCGTGCATTTGATACGAGATTCCGATTCCGGTGATTGCCTCGGCAGTGATCGAGTTTTCCTTTATAAGTCTTTTGGTAGCATTGCAAATGTGTTTCCACCAATCATCGGGATGCTGTTCAGCCCAACCATTGTTGATTGCAATCATTTCCATTTCGGTTGCAGGCTCGTTAACCACGGAAATACTTTTCCCGGTTTTGGTCTCTATCAGGGCGGCTTTTATGGAAGAACTTCCTATATCATATCCTATGGAATACATTCTTGCTAAAATTTATATTTGCTTAAGATATTATTTTAGGTCGGTTGTGGCAAATATACAGGTCTTAAAATAATAAAATCAATGTCTTTAATTCCATTGATCTACGGTGTTTAAATATTCATACTTTAAATAGAATTACGCTAACAAGAGCATAAGTTTGCTAAAGCCTAAAAAAGCTTCGAAAAATGCGCGAACGCAAATAAAAAAGTTATCTTGAAACAAAAACTAAACCACTATGGACTAAAGTGCCATAGGGTTTGAATTTAGAATAAAATTCATCTAACATTCCAAAAAAAAGTTAGCAGTAGCAGTAAGTTGTAAGCAGTAAAAAATTGTACATATTCGGTCTGCCTTACTGCAACTGAATTCTGCAAACCCTGAAAAGTTTTTAGCTCCGAGGACTCGGGGAAAGGTAGATGCACTAGAGTACATAGTTTTAACTTTAATTGAGACCAATAAAAGCCAAAAAACGTTCATTGCTCAGAAAAAGCAAACATAGTAGTCCACTTATACTTTTAATCTTCTCATGGTTTTTGATACCATATGGAGTAAAAGGTCAAGAACCAAATACTGAAACACAGCGGTATGTATGGTTCGATAATCTGTTAGGTCAAACAAACTCGGGCATCTTCAAGGGGTTGCACTATGTAAATGCATATAGGGTAGTAAACGATGCACATCAATTTTTAATAACTTCTGATTTTGTATTGGGTTCGGTTACTTATTATGATCAGGGCTATTTTGATATTCCGTTAAGATATGATGTATATCGTGACGATTTGCTGGTTGTGAACAACGAATTGGCAAATAGGCCGATTATGCTTTTTGATAAAAAAGGAGTCTCTGAATTCGCGATTGCAGGAAATTCATTCGAGTATATTCCCAGTAAGAAGCCGAATGAAGAGGTTTCCGGTTTTTTTGAGGTACTACTACGGAAAGATTCTTTGACCTTATATAAAAAGCATAAAAAGAAAGTTTTTAAAAGAACGGACACCCAAGTTTTATACTACGAATTTAAGAACTACTACTATTATCTTTTAAAAGTGAATGACAGCTATTTTACTTTTAAAAAAGCGAAGGAACTAAATCGAATTTTTCCCAAACTCAGAAAAGAACTAAAGGCGATCGACAGAAAATATAGTAGCCTAAAAAAAGATAGCGCAGATGATTATATCAAGGCTGTATTGACTGATTTATACCTGTTGCAGGCGAAGACAGAACAAGAAGGCCTATGAGAATAGTATATTTCATTGCCATATTGCTGTTTTTTTTAAGGCTAAGCGGTCAAACGCCTAAAGAGCGTATATCGTTGACTATCGAAAATAATTCGATCGAAGAAGTACTGGCTGAAATAGAAAATCAAACGAACTTCCAGTTTTACTATGCGAAACAATGGTTAGACACTTTAGACATAACGAAGCGTTATAACGATGTTTTTATAGCTGAAATCTTAAAGGATCTTTTCGACGATACCGATGTGAATTTTTATATCTCATGGGATGACCGTATTATACTGACCTTGAACAATTCCATTTACAATGAATTGCCTCAGGGTTTCTTGGAAGAATCGAAAGAAAGTGAAATTGTACGAGAAGTGACGAATACCTCAAGCCCTGTGCTCTTGGCGAAGCAAAAAGATAATTCGACCAATATCTTGGAAACCGTACGCATTGGTAAGGAACGAATCGAAAATAATAAGTCGGCATTAAAACTTTCAGGGTACATAAAAAATATCGAAACCGATGAGCCAATTCAGAATTTAGCTCTTTTTGTGAGGGCTATCAATAAAGGTGTTTCGACGGATATGGATGGTTTTTATGAGATTGAACTTCCTCCGGGGTCTCATCTTGTTCAGACCAGTGCCATGGGTATTGAAGCCTCGGAAAGAAATGTCATTCTTTATGACGATGGGCAACTGGATTTTAGCTTGAACGAGAATCTAGAACAATTGGATGAGGTGGTGGTCGAGGCCGATGCTATTCGGAATGTTGAAGATGCCTCTACTGGAAATACACGAATCGGTTCTGAAGAATCAAAGAACGTTCCTTTAGCGCTAGGGGAGCGAGACGTGCTGAAAATTGCAACCACGCTGCCAGGAATTACCACTGCTGGTGAGGGTGCTTCCGGTTTTAATGTTCGCGGTGGAAAGACCGATCAAAATCTTATCCTTTTGGATAATGCCGTCATCTATAATCCGACACATTTTTTTGGTTTTTTTCAGGCTTTTAATCCCTTTGCCATAAACGATTTAAACATTTATAAGGGAAGTATTCCGGCCGAATTTGGAGGCCGACTTTCTTCGGTATTCGATATAAGTAGCAAGGATGCCAATACGGAAGATTTTAAAGGAGAAGTTTCAATTGGCCCCGTTACGGCCAATGCGGTAATTGAAGTGCCGGTCGTAAAAGAGAAAGCAGGTTTGATGGTAGGTGCACGCGGTGCCTATTCGGATTGGATTCTCAGGTCTTTGGATGAGGAGAACCTGAAAAATAGTCAAGCCTCTTTTTACGATTTTATCGCCAAATACAATCACAGAATTGATGAGAAGAATGAAGTTCGTGCCACGGCTTATTACAGCAGAGATGTCTTCAGCATAACTTCCGATTCTCTTTTTGATTACAGTAATCGTCTGTTTTCAACAACTTGGAATCGTAAACTGAGCGAAAAAAGTTCGGGCAGTCTCATACTCAACAACAGCCAATATAGATTCAATATTGATTTCGACGGAACCACCAACCGTAATTTCGAGCAGGGTTTTCAAATTGATGAGACCGAGCTAAAGGCTCAATTCAAATACATACGCAATGAATCCCATACTATCGATTACGGTATATCCGGTAAGTTATATTCGGTGCTGCCGGGCGAAATCGCACCAAAAAGCCCCAATGATATTATTCGACCTTTGAGCATACCGGAAGAAAAGGCCCTGGAGACGGCAATATTTGTATCGGATGATTTTAAGGTTAATGAAAAATTACAATTGGACATGGGACTGCGTTATTCATTTTTTGGAGCTATGGGCCCTACGGTACAGCGTGAATACCAAGAAGGATTGCCGAAATCGGAGACAACGGTATCTGGCACAAAAACATTTGGCGATTTTAAGATCTATGAAAACTATGGTGGGCCAGAAGCCCGTATCTCCGCACGGTATTTGGTAAATGATAGTCTTTCTGTAAAAGCCAGCTTTAACAATACCTATCAATTTATACATACACTTTCCAATAATACTACGGTTTCACCGGTGGATACGTGGAAGCTTTCCGACCGTAATATTAAACCACAGCGCGCAAACCAATTTTCATTGGGGGTTTACCAGAATATCTCGGACTACGAGTTGAGCTTAGAGGGTTTTTACAAGAGACAAAATAATATCATCGACTTTAAGACCGGCGCCCAACTTTTTCTGAACGAAAGTATAGAAACAGAGGTTTTACAGGGGCAGGGCAAAGCATACGGCGTTGAATTGTTGATTCGAAAAAACAGGGGCAAGCTAAACGGTTGGTTGGGGTATACCTATTCGCGTTCTTTCTTTAAGCTCGATAGTCCTTTCCCACAAGAAACCGTAAATGACGGTGAATTTTTCCCATCCAATTTTGACAAGCCCCATGATTTTAGCATGGTCGTTAATTACAAGATTACTAGGCGATTTAGTTTTTCAGGTAATTTTGTATATCAGACTGGCCGTCCGGTAACTTTTCCGGTGGGCAATTACGAATTCAACGGTAATGAGTTCGTTCTGTACAGCGATCGCAATCAGTTTCGAATTCCAGATTTTTATCGATTAGACCTTGGATTTAATATTGAGGGCAACCATAAAATCAAAAAGTTCGCCCATAGCTTTTGGACGATTTCCGTATACAATGTCTTGGGCAGAAATAATCCGTATTCCGTATTTTTCGTTTCACAAGATGGAGATGTCGAGGCCCTGCAAAGTTCTATTTTTGCAATTCCGATACCATCGATTACTTATAATTTCAAATTTTAGTACTGATCTCAACTATGTCGTTATCCTTCGGATATAAAGAAAAACTAACCATAAAGCTAATAGGTTTCCTTTTCCTATTTGGGATAAGTGCCTGTACGGAACCATTCCAAGGCGAAGTCGAAGGGTTGGAAGATGTACTCGTAGTAAACGCTTTGATTACAAATGAAAACAAGGCACAGGAGGTAAGTTTGACTCGGCCTTATCGTTTTGATGAAGACGCACCTACTGCCGAACAAAATGCCATCGTCAGTATTGATGATGGAGAAGAACAGTTTTTTTTCGATGAAGTCGAGCCGGGCAAGTACATCTCAAATATTCCGTTTGCCGCCGAAATAAGCAAAACATATCGTTTGGATATTACCCTAGAGAACGGAAGGTCATATCGCTCCGATACCATGCAGTTGCCCGTAGCAACTACGAACATCGACGAATTGTACGCCGAACGAATTACCGATGACGACGGCGAAGAGGGCATGGGTATTTTCGTTGATACCTTCGATGCCTCAAAACAATCTAATTATTACCGTTACGAGTACGACGAGACCTTCAAAATAATCGCACCTTTTTGGAGTCCTCAAGACATAGTCTTTGTAATTCAACTCTCGACCGGTCCCGCTTTTCAGGTTATATTAAGAGAGCGCGAAGAGCGGGTTTGTTACGGTGCCGATAGTGAAAAGACCATCAATGTTATCAATACCCTGAATCTAGGCGAAGATCGTTTAAGTCGATTTAGGGTGAGATTTATCGGTAGGGATAATTACATACTATCACATCGGTACAGCATAAACGTAAGACAATATGTACAAACTCCAGAAGCGTTTGCATATTATGATGCGCTAAGGGGTTTGTCGCAATCGTCGACGACCGTTTTCAGTGAAGATCAGCCCGGTTTTTTAGCAGGTAATATATTCTCTTTGGATGATAGGAACGAAAATGTGGCAGGTTTTTTCGAGGTGGCTACGGTAACCGAAAAGCGTCTGTTTTTTGATTATGAAGATTTTTTTGCGGGTGAAGATTTACCGCCCTATTTTCAAAATTGTATTCCGGCCCCGCAATCAGGGGAAGATCTTAAGGGTACACTAGCGAGGGGGGAGCGGGTTTATTTCGATAGTAACGGCGGTTTTCGAACAGTATCGAGAGCCTGCGGGGACTGTAATGCATTGGGAAGTAATAAAATACCCGATTTTTGGGTAGAATAAAACGGGTTCAGTGAGAAGAGTGCTATTTCTTTTATCGGTGTATGTATCGACCTTGAATTTGGTGTTCGCGCAAGTAGTGCTTAAGACCGAAAACCAAGTTCTGGGCTTTACCGACCTGCCGAGCGAAAGTACTTTCGTTCATACAAACGCTTCCTTTTTATTGACTGGGGAATATCTGTACTATAAAGTATTTTGTTTCGAAGGGGAAGAAAGTGAATTGACCAAACTAAGTAAGATAGCTTATGTTGAATTGGTAGGAAAGGATATGAACCCTATTTTCAAACATAAGATTTCTTTGAAAAACGGTGTTGGCCAAGGCGATTTTTTTATTCCTACGGATATAGTTTCAGGTAATTATAAATTGATCGCTTACACGAACTGGATGCTTAATGAAGGGCTGAAAGACTTTCACCAGAGCGATATAACGATTATCAATCCCTACCGTTCGAATCAACCTGAATTGCTCAAGAGCAATAATCTTCGAACCGATTCACTGAATACTATAGAGCCCGACACTTTGTTAAAAGCTGTTCTTGCACCAAAGAATATCGACGATTTCGGATCACTTCAAATAAAATTAAACGGAGAACGATTTGCAAAGCGGCAAAAAGTTTCATTCGTGTTGAAGGGATTATCATCAAGTCAAATTAGACCCGGGAATTATTCTATCTCCGTTCGAAAAAAAGATTTGATTTCTGAACCGTTTCCAAACGATGGGTTTGATTTAGTTGGCAAAAAAGGTGAATCTAAAAAGAAAAACAACATCAGGGTAGGCGATACCATAGTTTTACCTGAATTGCGCGGAGAATTGTATCAAGGCAGCGTTGTTGCCCTACAAAATGATAAATCCGTAAGAAATTTAAAGGTTGCTGTTTCAATTCCGGGAGAAGATTATGTTCTTGATGTGGTTCGGACCGATGTTCTGGGAAATTTTCAAGTGAACGTGATGAAAGCCTATTCAGGAGAAAAAATACTAGTACAGGTATTGAACCAAAATCCCGAAGCATTTAGAATCGTGAAGCGGCAGCCAAAAGCAATAGACTACGCGGCTTTGGATTTCAAGGAAGTCAAAATTGATTTAGCAGCGCGAGAAGAAATCCTGCGCAGAAGTATTCATAACCAGATAGAGAATTCTTTCTTTCAATTTCGACCCGATTCAATTTTAAATGTTTCACCTGAACTTTTTTTTGATGATAAGGAGAAAAAAATCTATTTGCTCGATGATTATACCCTCTTTAGAACCCTAAGGGAAACCTTTGTAGAAATTATTCAAGATGTCTCATCTATACGAATCGGTAAAGATAATTTTGCAATTCGTGTAAAGGGCTATGACTATGCTTCAATACGCGATATAGCTCCTTTGATAGTGTTGGACGGTTGCGTAATTCAGGATCACAATGCCCTTCTTGATTTTGATGCTCGGTATATTGAAGATATCACGGTATTTAGACATAGTTTCCTTGTTGGTCCCGAGCTTTATGAAGGAGCCATAATCATCAAGACCGAAACGGGTGAGGGGTATACTTCTTTTCAGTATGAAGGCGCTATTTCTACATTCAATGTTTTAAGGCCGCAACCGGACAAAAAGTATTTTGTACAATGGTATGATAAACGTAGCAATGAGCAAAACAGGCGATTACCGGATGATAGGGTTCAATTACTTTGGATGCCTAAATTGAAGCTTACGGAAAACGAATTTAAAATCGATTTTTATACCTCTGACGTGGTAGGTGAGTTTGAAATTCACATAATGGGAATTACGGCCGATAAAAATCCGGTTTCTATCCGAAAATCGATTTTTGTAAACTAGGCTCAGTGCCAACAAGCCCTAATTTCATTGTAGACCGATGGTCCAACCGTTCGTCCAATCAGGCGCAAGCGCTTTGTTGCCGGCTCCTAATGTCGTTCCTTCGGTATAAAAATCAATGTCTCCTGTATAGTTCGAAGGCACGAAATCTGCTGCGGGGCTGTCAAATTCTATGGAATCGATTTTCAGGTTCCCCATCGATACTTGCTCCGAGGCCGTTTCATCCGAAACATTGATGCCTAAACTTAAGTTAGAGGTAAAAATATTGGAAAGGCTATATTTTCCACCTCCGACGGAATAGTTCAATCCGCCTTCCGAAGCAGGTCCAAGAATACTTATATTGCTGATCGTATCTGAAACTATGGGTAAGCTAGTTTCGATATCAGGATTAGAGATAAACTTCACCCCAGAAGCTGCGATACCATTCAAATACCAAGATTTACCGGTGCCGCTCCAATCGTCTTGAACGACTATAGAATTGCCGCCGCTGTTGGTAACCACAAGTTGTTCCGCAGCTGCATTGCCCCCAATAAATCGCATTCCGTTGCCCGAACTTTCAAAGGTCTGTATGTTTGTGAGGTTGGTAAATGCACCTACGCCGTAAAAAGAGATAGCATCAAAATTTTGTCCGGTCTCGCCAATGGCCCCTGCGTATTCTACGCGTAGGTAGTTGATACCACCGGAGCTGCTCTTGATATCAGAACCGCCATAGAAAATATCGATGATATCGGTACGGCCTACTTCGCCAGTAAGTATAGGGGCCTGACCGCAGATAATGATGCCGCCCCAATCTCCCGGAGCGGGATTTTCTGCACCCGAGGTTATAATAACAGGTTTCTCGGGCTGTCCGGATATCAGCAATGATCCGCCTTGTGCCACAGCAATATAGGCTCCTGCATTTGGGTCTACCTTGATTACCGTTCCCGCCGGTATGGATAGTCTGGCCTTGTCCCTAACAAGTAAAGGCCCGATTAGGCGATACTCGACCGCGGGATCCAACTGCAACATATCTACCTGTTGCCCGTCGGCATCCACTCTAGACCTAACCTCCCCTCCTAATATACCAGTAGAGGAACGGGGGCAAAACCCAGGGCATACACCACCACAATCTACGATAACTTCATCCCCGTTTAGAAGTCCATCAAAACAGTTGCCTTCCCTTTGCTCGATTACGGGTTTTTTGGCACTAAAATCGTCGTTTGAACAGGATAGGAGCAGTAGCAAGATCGTTGCCCAACAAGCTGTTCTATATTGATGAAGTTTCATAGCGATTTTCTAATCTCTTTAAGGTACTTAAATTCAGATTAGCGTAAAATTATTTTCTTTGACAAGCGGCTATTCAATAGGGATATCGACCAAATATGAACGATCATCATTCGATACTACCAGCAGCTTAGTTTTAGAAATTTTGACCACTTTTCTGGTATTTAGGCCTTTAGGCAAACGAAGTTGCCCTGTCGCTATCAGCTTTTTTTCATTGTTTAGGATAAACTGTCCACCAGAATTTGAATTACTTTGTCCCAATTCGGTAGTGTAGTCTAAATAGTTGCCCACGTAATATATAGAGCCATTTTCTAAAACCTCGAAGTCTTCGATGGTACTCGATTGGGCTTCTTTTGGTAATGGCATTGCAATAGTGCTCGAACCTATATTAAGATATGCCATAGATTTAAGCTCTTCTACTTTTCTTATTTCGAGTATCTCGCTTTCTTTTTTACCCGTTAGGTCTTCTATATTCTTTATTTTGGAAAAATCGGAATAGTGCAAAAACTTTTTCTTGAGATAAGGCAATTGATTCGTTAACTTATCTTTAGATGCAAAAGGTACGTCTTGACCAAAGAAATTATAAAAAATGATAGGATCGGGTTGTTCGTTTTCATCAAAGTCGTCGATATAGAGTTTCGTAGGGTGTTCAACACTTGCCTTTATTTTAAAGTTCAAGCCGGCATTGCCAACGAGTAAATCGACCTCACCGTTTTTGTCAAGGTCGGTTACTTTAATCGTATTCCACATACCAGTAGTATGTTCAAGGCCAAATTTTTTGGTTTCGTTCAAAAATTTTGAACCGCCTTGATTGATTAGAACGGTGATAGGCATCCAATCACCTACGATAACTAAATCTAAAAGCTTGTCGTTGTTGACGTCGGCCCACTCACTATCGGTAACCATACCGACCCTTTCTTGTTGAAGTACACCGAATTTGCCCGTGCCATCGTTCTTCAGAATGTAACTGAAAGGCGATAGGCCATAGCCGCCGGGCATTGACCTATTACCAATAAATAAGTCGTCATAACCGTTGCCGTCAAAATCAGCCGCAGAAACACTACCTCCATTTGTCTTGATTAAAGGAATCTGCAATCGTTCAAATTGTCCATTTCCGTCATTGACATATATTCGGTCTTCCAAATTGGGGTTTCCTTCGATTAGTTCATTACCACCACTCATCACATAGAGATCTAAATCTCCGTCGTTTTCCATATCAAAGGCCGTAGCATCGACATCTTCATAAATAATATCCTTTCTAATAACGCTATTTTTATCCTCTTCGAATTCTCCGTTGTTCATTCCTATAAATAAGGAAGCTGATTGATATTTAGCACCACCAATGAACAGATCATCTATTCCATCACCGTTAAAATCAGCTTTTACCAGGGCGGGGCCTTCAGCCGATAATTTTTCGGGTATCAGGGCTTCACGTTCATAGTCACGGTAGGTATTCTCCAAATGGGTGAATTTGAAATAGTCGTATTCACTATCATCAAGAAGTTGGTTTCTTGATGATGGCCCCAATTCTGATTTTCTAGAAATCGTGTGGTGCTCATTGATTTTTAGAGAACGTTCCATTTGTTTTTTTCCATCGAGCCAATCGATTTGTATCGAATCGATTTTACCGATATTTCCAAGGCCAAAATGTATGTTGCGCGTTGAAGAAGATTGAAAACCTTTCACCGTGGTAAGTTCTTTCATGAAAAGTTCTCGGCCAGCATAGACGAGTAACTTTGCCCCGTGTGGATTTTTAAGCCCTGGCCCTCCTTTAACCGTGAACGAGACATAATTAGTCGTGTCATTTCGTGAACTTTGATTTTCCAATAGCGAAGCTTTTTCATTGATGTTGTTGATCACCAAGTCTAGATCGCCATCGTTATCGAAATCGGAATATGCGGCCCCATTGGAGTAAGATGGTGATAGCCCCGATTTGTCAGTCGAACGTTCGAATTCAAAATTGCCGTTGTTCTTAAAAATAATATTAGCGATATTGACCGTTGGCATTTGATCGATCAGTTTTTTTTCGATTTCGTCTTGCTTGTCTTTTTCATATTTGGCAAAATCGAGACTGCTGATGTAATTGATATAGTCAAGGTCATTGGGTCTTTTATAAATACCATTGGTGACGAAAATATCGTTTAGACCATCGTTATTGTAATCTTGTATTAATGGTGACCAACTCCAATCTGTAGCATGTGTATCTGTCATTAGGGCGACATCCGTGAAATAACCCTTTCCCATATTCAATTGAAATGTGTTTCGCGCATATTGATTTTCAAAACCATAACCTTTTTTGATCTGGTTTACATTATCTGAATCTTCACCCCCCGATTTCATAAAAATTTCGGCATCAAAGGGCATCATATCCAAAGAAAAAATATCAGGCAGTTGATCATTATTGATATCTGCAATATCTACGCCCATTGTAAAGCGTGTAGTATGATTAAAATAGGAGGCGCTTAATTCTTTAAAGGACTTATTCCCTTGGTTGATGTAGAGATAATCATTCTCATGAAAATCATTGCCGACGTATACGTCCAAAAGTCCATCATTGTTTATATCCGAAACGGATAAGGCCAAACCATAACCTAAAGCGCTACTGTAAATGCCGGATGCCTCGGTTACATCTTCAAATACGGGCCGCCCTTCATCCAATTTATTCTCGTAAAAACGATCACCCGATAACGTATCAAGTTTTGTTCGGAGCTCGATATTACCATAACTTCTAGGTGTGTGTACGGAATGGTTCAAGAGATACATATCCATATCGCCGTCGTTATCATAGTCGAAAAAGGCAGATTGTGTAGAAAAGCCCGAAAAATCTAGACCATAAGGTAAAGATGACTCGGTAAAGGTAGTGTCGCCATTATTTATGTATAGCAGGTTATGCGACTTGAGACTTTTGTAGTTTCCTACTTTGGACACATACATATCAAGCAAACCGTCATTATTGACATCTTCCATAGTTACCCCTGTAGACCAGGAATCATCCGTTAGTAGACCTGCCTCGGCCGTAATATCCTTGAATTTTAAGTTTCCCAGATTCAAGTAAAGATGATCGGAAGATTGATTTGCGGTCAAATAAATATCTTCTAGGCCATCGTTGTTAATATCGCCTACTGCAACACCGCCGCCGTTGTAATAATAGAGGTATTCAATAATATTTAAATCATCGGTATGTTCTAGGTCGTTTGAAAAGTGAATACCACTACTATCTGCAGATACGTTATTGAAATAGATTTCGGCTTTTTCGAGAGTGGCAGCTATTTCCTTTTTTTCGTCTACGCAACTGAAAAAGACAAGTGCCGTAATCGTCACTAGAAGTGAATAGGGTACACGACAAATTTCCCATTTTCGTCGAAATTGATTCCCTCTTTGGGAGGAGTTAGGGGAAGTCGGTACAAACATGGAAGTAAGGAAATATTTGAAATATCGCCAAAAAGTCCTCTCCCTAACCCTCTCCCAAGGAGAGGGAACGGCTTTCGCAAAAATTGAACCGGTTGAAACCCTTAAAGTTATTTTATATAATAGGGAACTTTGTCGTTCACCTAGTGCATATTTCATATTTAAAATTTAAATAAAGCCAAAGAGTCTCTGTTTCGGGAAATGATGACTTTATTGCCGTCCAATACCATATCTCGAATTTCGCCTTTGACCTTAAGGCCTTTACCATTTTTTTGTGCTACGAATTTCAAATTTCCTTGATTTTCTAAAAAAACGCCATAGGAAGCATCATATCTGCCAACCTCTGGCTTTACACCGTAAAGGTTTCCGCCAAGTACAATGTCTTGGTCGCCATCTCTGTCAAAATCATGTATTGATATAGCGTATACAGTTGAAAATTGGGCTTCGATAGGAAGTTTTTGAACCTGAAATTTACCATCCCCATTATTGATCAATAACACCGAAGCAAGTGTATTTGCTTCTAATTTGTCCGCTCCTTCAAGCTCTGATGGGCTAAATAGGTTTTCAATGGAAGCATTCTTAAATGATTCGTAGTCGGGAAATTTTTTGTTTATAGATTTTATTTGTTCTATCAAGTTATGCCGAAGGGCATATGGATAATCTTTGCCGTCATCGCTACGGAAGGTAAGAACGGGATCTGTAAAACCGTTACCATCAAAATCTTTTGAATATAGCGTTATCGGATTTTCGGGACTGGCCTTGAAGCGGCTGTTCAGGCCATGATTGCCCACTACGAAATCGATATCTCCATCACCGTCAAGGTCCCTTGATTCAATTGTGTTCCACCAGCCTTTTACATTCGTTAATGAATTGTCGGTCTTTCTGGTAAATTTTCCCGATTCGTTCATTAAAATTTCAATTCCGGTGAATTCGCCAATGAAGATGAGGTCTTCGTATCCATCGGAATTCAAATCTTCGAATTTTGCATCGGTTATCATACCGATGCCTATTAAGTCGGTCGCGTCATTTTTGGTAATATCGGTAAAATTACCTTTACCGTCGTTTTGTAGTAAAAAACCAGAGCAGGATGTTCCATATTTTAAGGGAACCAGGCGTTCCCCTACAAATAGATCTTGATCTCCGTCATTGTCAATGTCAGAGGCGACTACGGTTGAGGTGCTGTGAAAAGAACCGTTAACAGGTAATTGTTGCTCGGATAGGGTAAAGTTACCGGCTCCGTCATTTAGATAAAAACGGTCTAAAAAGTCTGTGGAATATTGGGAATATTCCACACCTCCACTACAAACATATAGGTCTAAATCACTATCGTTATCGGCATCGAAAAAGAGGCTTGATAAGTCTTCTGAATTCCTATGCGTTTCAAAATCAGAGGTCGGTTTGACCGTAAAACCATTCGGGCTTCCCATTAAAAGGGTAGGGGCATTTCCTTTGGAACCTCCAATAAACAGATCTTCGTGGCCATCTTTATCAATGTCGCCCATGGCCATTTTTGGCCCCTCGTTACTTGCCATGTGATTGAGCAAACGATCCCGATCGAAGTCTACAAAACGATTTTCTTTGTGTTTGTATGGAACACTATAGGTGATTTTTTCAAAAAGTTGGCTATCCATAGAACCATTTTCGACTTTTTCTTTTTGGGCATCTTTCTCATAGAGCGTCAATGTTTGGTTAACATCGATATCTTCTAGTTTTGAAATTTTACCCGATGGCCAAGTAATTTTGACTGAAACCGGTTTGTCTGAGGGCAGACCAATATTGGGCCGGATATCCATACTGGACTGAAATCCCCTTACGGGTTGATTCTCTACTGAAATGGAATAGGGCGTTATTTCTATTTTAGAACCGATGGCGTTGGTATTTTTGTTCTCGCCTTTTAAATCGAACTTTAAATAATTGGCCTTTCCGCTATCTAAACTCGTATTTTCATAAACGAAGGATTCCATATTAAGATTATTCACGACCAGATCAAGATCGCCATCATTGTCAAGGTCGCCGTATGCCGACCCGTTGGAAAAACTTTCCATCAAAAGTCCTGATGCTTCGAATTTTTCGAATTCAAGTCCACCAAGGTTCTTATACGCATGATTTTCCACTTTGTTCGACGGAATGATTTCTATCAATTTAGCGTAATTGACAGAATCTGTACTGACCATTGACTTCAAGATTTCGGCATTGGATATGTACGTAAGGTAGTCTTGATCCGTCAAGTCTTGATAAACACCGTTGGCGATAAATAAGTCTTTAAGGCCGTCATTGTCCATATCGAAAATAAGGGCGCCCCAGCTCCAATCGGAAGCCTCCACACCGGTCAACCTACCTATTTCGCTAAACGTATCGTCACCGCGATTTAATTGAAAGGTGTTACGTGTAAATTGATGGTAATAGCCACTGCTCAGATTCAATTGGTATTTGTTCCAATCTTCAAAAGTGGTAACTGTTTTTAGTCTATCATACGCTGAAGGTAGCATTTCGGTCACGAAAATATCATTGTAGCCATCATTGTTCATGTCTGCCATATCTGCCCCCATTGAGGCAATACTGGTAGCGGTGATCTGATTTTCCAATTCTTCTGAAAAGGTGCCGTCTTGGTTGTTGATATATAAATAGTCGCGCTCAAAAAAATCGTTCGATACATAAATATCTTCCCATCCGTCGTTATTGACATCGCCAACGGTAACCCCAAGACCGAAACCGATTACACTGCCATAGATTCCGGCTTTCTCGCTAACATCGATAAATTTTCCGTTTACATTTTCCATAAGTTTATCGCCCCCAAGAACGTCCCTCTTGTTGCGTTGGTTCAATTTGAGGTCGAACCCGCCAATTGCCTTATAGGAGTTGTTCAGAATATAGACATCTAAGTCACCGTCTTTATCGTAGTCAAAAAAAGACGCATGCGTTGAAAAACCTTTGTCATCAAGATTGTATGTAGGGGCCATTTCTTTGAACGTGCCGTCTTTTTGATTGATGAAAAGCTCGTTTTGTTTATTCTCACCGTTGAGGTCGCCCGAGTTACAAATGTAAATATCTAAAAAACCATCACCGTCAATATCTACCATACTGACGCCGGTCGACCATGGTCTTGTTCCACCGACGTTAGCTTTTTCAGTAATATCCTCAAATTTGAAGCCTCCTTTGTTTAAGTAAAGTCTGTTCTTTTTTTGGTTGGCCGTAAAATAAATATCAGGAAGACTGTCATTGTTAATGTCCCCAATGGCAACGCCACCCCCATTATAATAATTACGATATTTATATACATTGAATTCATTGTCATAGTCTAAAGAATTCTCAAAATCGATACCAGTAGTTTTAGCCGATAGTAACTTGAAAACAGTGGTGCCTTTTTGTTGTTCGGACGTAGCATCTGGGGTGCAACATAGAAACGATACGGATACTGAAATTAAAATAATCAGTTGCCAAGACATTCTCGTGGAATTATTTTTTTTAATCTTTATCCAATACATACCTAAGATCGTCTATTTTGGCCTTTACGATTCGCTCATCATTTAAAGGTCTTATTGTAATTCTGCGGTTTCCGTCGATTTTTACCAAGAATTCGACGGAATCCTTTTTCAATGGGACTTTTATAAAATTATTGCCTGGATACCACTTTTTAAGGGAGTCCATTACTACGGGCAATAATTTATCAGATTGTAATGATTTGTTCCAAATCGACCAAGCATTGTAATAAAATTGAAAATCCATGCCTGTCATGATTTTTTCTTCGTTGAAATCTCCAAAAAAAAGCATGGTAATACCGTTCTCGCTAGGTATGTCTCCATGCATTGGAAGGTTGTATTTAACAGTGGTGCTTCCGGGGCCATTGGAAATAATACCTTTTTGATTGAGTTGCCAGCACTTTTGATAAAAGTCTTGTCTGTGTTCCCCAAATTTCATATCGAACAATAAGGAATCATGAATAACGCCCGTAGCCATTTCACGCTGTACCAATTTGGAGTATTCAGAAACTGAGCAGCTGAAAAAGAGCGCACACGTTAAAATCAGGCTTATTTTAGTGATTGTTCTGAAATTCATAAAAACGTGTCTTCTCATTATTTTTACCAACGATTAAAACCTTTTTTTTGTCGAATTCAACCCACCGTAGTTTTCGAATCTGCCCGTCAATATACAATGGAAAAACATCAGAACTTTTAGCGGCTTCTAGATCGGGTCCAAAGATAACCCATCCTTTCGAGGCATCATATCTTCCGAATTGCGGTTTAACTAAATATTGGTTACCCGCAAAGAAAATATCTTTATGACCATCGTCATCGATATCGGTTGTAACGGTCGCATAGACGGGCGCATATTGAATTTCTCTGGGCAGTTCTTTGGTTGAAAACTGGCCATTTTCATTTAAGAAAATAGTACTTTCTACCATATCGAGATCTAGCACTACGGCCTTATTTAATTGCTCTTTTGAGAAAATCGAGGCCATATCCGCCTTGGCATAGTCGGCATAATACAGTAATTTTTTTTTCAGGGAGGGTAATTGTGACACAAGTTCATCTTTATCGGCAATGGGATAATATTTGCCATTTTTTAGTTTGCAAATAAGTTGCTCTTGAAAACCGTTCTCATCGAAATCGGCAACGAACATTTTCATTTTTTCTTCATAAAATGTATTGCGGCCTATATTGCCGGCAACGATGTCTATATCTCCATCGTTGTCTATATCAGTTATTTCCAATGAAGACCAAAGCCCTGAGGTTTCGGCCATACCAAAAGAATCGCTTTGATCCGTTAGCTTACCTTTTTCATTTAGAAAAATTTTGATGGGCATCCATTCTCCGGCTACGATAAGATCGTCCCATCCATCGTTATTTAGGTCGATCCATTCGGCATTGGTAATCATTCCCATATCAGTCAGTACAGGTGCTTCAACCATATTGAAATTCCCGTTACCGTCGTTTTCAAGAAGATAACCAGATCCTGGTTTTCCATATAGATTGGTCTTATATCGCTCGCCTACAAAAAGGTCGATGTCTCCATCTTTGTCATAATCGTTTGGTGTTACGACCGAAGAACTTATGGTAGATGGAAATACGGGAGATTCACCTGCTTTGGTAAAGGTATTTTGGTCATTTACGTAATAAGCGTCGTTCAATGCTATGGAATATGGGGAAAAAGCCTTGCCGCCATGGCATACATATAAGTCAAGATCGCCATCGTTGTCACCGTCAAAAAATAAGGCATCGGTATCTTCTGAGTTCGCATCTTTTACGAATGGGGAATCGATTTCATGATACCCTTGCGACCGAGATAAAAAGAGCTTCCCTGATTGATTTTTCGCACCGCCCATAAAAAAATCCGGTTTTCCATCGGTATTGATATCAGCTACCGCCATAGCCGGACCTTCATTACTGCTCATGCCAGGAAGTAACCGCTCATTGTCAAAATCTATATATCTATTTTCAATATGCTCAAAATTAAAAATCGGCTCTATTTCCTTTAGAACGGTAAAATCGCTCACAGAACTTTTTTTAAGAGTTTTTGAATTTTTTGGCGTTCTTGGTTGGTGAAGTGTATATGACCGATTGGTTTCGATATTTTCTAGAGAAGTAACGGCGCCATTGGGCCATTCTACAATTAGGGAATCAACTTTTTTGAGCGCACCGACTCCAAAATTGATACCATAAGATACGCTACTCTGAAAACCACGTGAGACAAAATTTTCCCCATAACCTATTGTTCGGCCATCTGACATAATGTATGCCTTTGTGCCCATCACATTTGTTTTTGTAATGGGATCAATAAGATTTAATTTAATACTTCTATGGTCGAGGGTATCCGTAGTATTTTCATAAACAAAAGATGGCATGTTTACGTTGTTGACAACGAGGTCTAGATCTCCATCGTTGTCTAAATCACCGTAAGCACTTCCGTTGCTGAAGCTTGGGGTATCTAGCCCCCAATCTGTGCTCGTGTTTTTAAAATTAAAATCTCCTTTATTCATAAAAAACGAATTAGGCACTGCTTGAGAAGGCATAGCATCAATTAACGAGGTAATCACATTTTTTTCTTGATTAGCAATGCGATTTTTAATTTTCTCGTCATTGGCCTCGTAAGCGAGGTAGTCGCGATCTAGCAGATCTTTATAAATACCATTGCTCACAAAAATATCTTTCAATCCATCGTTGTTCATGTCAAAAATGAGGGCTCCCCAACTCCATTCCGTTCCAGATACGTTGGCTTGTTGGCTAACTTCTAAAAAAGTATTTCCGCCAAGGTTCTTTTGAAGTGTATTTCTTGCGAACTGGTTAAAATAGCCCTGCTTTTGAGCTAATTGCTGCTTGTCCCAAGATTCAAATAGTGTTTTAGTTTTTTTTCTTTCCTCCGTAGCCGGTAGCATTTCGGTTACTATAAGATCGGGTAATCTATCATTGTTCAAATCGGCAAGGTCCGCACCCATAGAGCCCATAGAAATAGATTCGAAATATTCTTCTAAATTTTCGGTAAAGCCGCCAACGGTATCATTGATGTATAGATAGTCTCTTTCAAAAAAATCATTTGAAATGAAGATATCCGTCCAATTGTCATTATTGAAATCTCCTAATGTGATGCCCAGACCAAAACCTATTCTGCTTGAATAGATACCGGCTTCTTGGGTAATTACTGTAAATTTCCCATCATCGTTACGCATAAATTTGTTTCCATTACCGCTTTCGTCAGGTATATTTCTTTGGTCTTTTATCAAATCAAAGCCCCCAATCGAGCGTAATGAATTATTTAAAATATAAACATCAAGATCACCGTCTTTGTCATAATCAAAAAAGGTGGAGTGAACGGATAAACCCTCAATGGCCAAGCCATACGCTTTGGAAGATTCGGTAAACGTTGAATCACCGTTATTGATAAACAGTTCGTTATGACGGTTATTCCCTTCCGGTTTTCCTGCCTTACAAACGTACAGGTCTAAAAAACCGTCATTATTAACATCTGCGAAAGTTGCACCGGTAGACCAAACGTTTGGGCATACGACTCCGGCGGTCTCGGTAATGTCTTCAAATTGCCAATCACCTTTGTTGAGGTATAGTTTGTTATTGACCATGTTACCGGTAAAATAGATATCCTCCAGGCCATCGTTATTGATATCACCTATAGCGATACCGCCACCGTTGTAAAAATTACGATAGATATACGGGTTGAATTCTTCATCATAGGTCAAGTTGTTTTCGAAATGGATGCCACTTGTACTGTCTTTTAATACGAATAACGGCATGGACGATTCTGAATTCGATTTATCACTACATGAAACAATAAGCATCCCTGTGACCAATATTGCTGATATGCTGAACAAACTACCGGTTTTCATACTGCAAAGTTGCTTGATTTTCTTAAGAATTTGGTTTAAATGGGGTGATTATTGAATTTTAAAAGTCCCCTCCCTAGCCCTCCCCAGAGGGGATGGAATACCCATTAATTGAAAACTCCAATAAATTAACACGGGAGAACTCCCCCTCCCTCGGATGGGGTTCGGGGGAGGACTTTCACGCAAACGCTTCAATTTTTTTTCTTTTCATTCTATCAAAACTACTAGTCATTTCCCGAACCCTATACATTCCTCTCGCTATTTGGGTCACATTGCGGATGCAATAGGGGAGGAAACACCCCTTATGAAAACTTCAATAGTTCGCTACGGGGGAAACTCCCCCTCCCTCGGAGGGGGCTGGGGGGAGGACTATGAAAAAGGGCTGCTCAAAAAGAACAGCCCTAACTTATCAATAAGGTAATCTAAAAAATTAATACCCCGGATTCTGAGTTAAACTTCCTTCCGAAGCATTTAATTGTTCAACAGGTATCGGCATTAAATTTTTGAACGAATCGGAATTTGTTTTCTCCCACCAAGAATCCTGGAATTTTCCGAAACGAATCAAATCGGTTCTTCTACTTGATTCTTGGAACATTTCCCTTCCTCTTGCTGCCAAAAACCCATCAGCATCGATAGAGGCAAAAGGAGCTACACCTGCCCTTGCACGAAGTGCATTAACGTCAGGTAAGGAAAGGTTCCAATCACCTGCAGCGCGCGCACGTGCCTCAGCCCGTATTAAATGCACATCACCTAAACGAACTATAGGGTAGTCATTGTTTCCATCCTGTCTTCCTAAAACTTCAAAGCTGAATTTTTTAAAACGTGCCCCGGCCTGACGAATGGCATTAGGTTCCAATTCATTGATTTGCGGCGTATAGACCACTTGTAGATCATCATCATCAGAAGCAAAGTCAATGAGTGCATTACCCGAGAAATCAGTTTGTGGACCTACCAAGAAACTAGCTTCTTTTCTTAAATCCCCGTCTTCGTAACTATTATAGAATTCTTCCAATACAGAGAATCCGTTCCATGGCGCAGCATCTAGACCATAAGTCAATTGACTTGGTCCATGTAAGGTCATCTGAGCGAAATTCATTCCGCCTAGGCCAATACTATTATATTCAATGGACCAAATGATCTCTGGGTTGTTTTCGTTCGTTGGAGCAAAGATTGCCGCATAGCCTTCAAGCGTTTCCGGATCGGTATCAACGTCAGGGCGTTTGGCCGAGTTCGGTGTAGTACAGCCTTCCGCACAAAGAACATATGGGCTGTTGTCAATAATATAGGTAGCTGCCAAATCAGCCTCTTCATATCTGGCCGTGCCTGTATATACTTCGGCATTCAAATATAATTTGGCTAAAACACCCAAAGCAGCGTATTGATTGATTCTGTAATTGTTGATATTTGTGGTCAAAGGACTGCTTGAGAGGTCAAGAGTTGCCGTAATGGCTGAAACGCCCAAGGCTGCCAATAACTCACTTTCAACAAAATCGAACAATTCGGTTCTTTCTGATTGCGGAGGATTCCCTCCAGGAGCGGTTACTATTTTAACTCTACCATAAAGGTCTAACAACCTCCAATAGTAGTATGCTCTCAAGGCTCGCGCCTGAGCAGTTTGATTAGCATCCAAGGATCCGCCATCTAGTGCGATATTACATTCACCTATTCCTCCGTACGCATCATTCCATGCCCCCTCTACTTGTGGATGTGCGGCATCCCAAGTATGTCTGTGTAATTGAATCCAAACACCACCATCGAACCAATCGCCACCTTTCTGGGGTACCGACATCTCGTCACTTGTTACCCCTTGAGAGGAGAAGAAACCTCCGTTTCCTCCTGAACCGTTTCGAAGTCTCGAAAATGCACTTAATAATGGTCCGTCGCCTCCGCCAGTTCCTCCGGTGGAAACACCTTCAATCGAAAACTCCTCGGTCAATGAATCTTCTAGGTCATCGTCTAAATCGGTGCAAGAAAAGGCAATCAATGCCAAACTTGCCAGTGTAAGTTTAATATATTGTTTCATAGTTTTTTTTTAAAAATTAACATTTAAACCAATGGTAATCGTTCTTTGCGTAAAATAGGCATCCCTTCTTTCAATACCCGGAAGAAGCACATTTGGCTGCTGCGCCCTAAGATTAGTTAGATCACCTCCATCTGCTGGAACAGGATCAGGGTTTATTCCGTCATAACCCGTAATCGTAAAGAGGTTTTGAGCGGCCAATGAGAGTCTCAGTCCTTTAATATAGCTGTCTTCTTTTAAATTAAAGTTATACCCAATAGACATATTGTCCAAACGGAGAAAATCAGCTTTTTCTACATAGTAGTCACTAAATTGTGCTGTTTTTATTGCTGGATTCGCATTGGCGGTATTCACGAAATTGTAAGAGGCCTGTGATCCAATAATCGGTTCGTAAAAAGCTCTAAAACTATTGACCAAACTGTGACCGACAACCGCTCTAAAAAAGACGTTAACGTCCCAATTCCCAAAAGATGCTTGGTTCGTCCAGCCTATTTCGGCATCTGGCAGACCAGTACCCAATACGGCAAAATCTGCATTTTCATCCAAAGCACTACCCTGACCGGCGACAAGATTACCATCACCATTGATATCCGCTAAAATCGGAGTTCCCGCTGCATCTACATTACCAGTCCATCTTGGCCCCCATATTTGACCAACTTCTTCTCCTTCCCTAATGAGAATTACGTTGGTGTTATTCTGACCCGGAGAGCCTAAATTACCTCCAACTTGGTCACCCTGTGCATTTTCCTCTAGAATACTTTTGTTATGGCTAAAAACGATACCAGTGTTATATTTTAGTTTTTCTTTTTTGATTAAGTCGTAATTGATTGAAAACTCTATACCGTCAACTCCTAACTTTCCTGCATTCTCCCAGCGTTGGTCAAAACCGTTAAACTCTGAAGACTCTACATTGGCCAAGATGATAAAATCGTTAATATCCCTTGTAAAGAAGTCTAGCGTGGCTCCAAAACGATCGGTGGCAAACTCAAAACCAAGATTGATTTCTGATTTTTCCTCCCACTTCAGATCGGGGTTCGCTGCGCGTCCATTTTGTTGTGCGGTGGACGCTCCACTCTGACCATCCGCACCATTTTGAACGGTAAAGATTTGTTGCGCTAATCCTACTTGCGGTGGGATAGCTCCTGTAACACCCCAGCCTAATCTGGCCTTTAGAAGGTTAACATTTTCTAATTGTAGGTATTTGTTCAAATCGGCCCCTAAAGATAAGGATGGGAAAATACCCCATTGGTTTTCCGAGCCAAATCGACTGGATCCCTCACGCGCTATGGAAGCACCAACGTAAATAGCGTCGTCAAACGTAGCGTTCAATCGCCCGAAGAAACGAATGATGCGGTCACCATCTTGCCTAGAGCTCGAAGCATTAATTCGACCGCCCTCAAGTAAATCTTGGGCATCTTGAATTCTGTTGCTAAAATCAAAATCAACCCCGGCCGGGAAATCACCTAGTTGGAAAAAATTGAAATTTGAATCTGTTTCTTGAAAGGAATACCCACCCGTAACCGTTAGGTCGGCGAAATCACCAATGGCCGTATTGTAGGTAGCGTAGGTTTCAAATAGCCGAAATTTTTCTTCGAAACTACTGAAAGTCGCCTGACCCCGACGTGTTGGACTTAATGCATTACCACCTCCGAAAAGGGCCGTGGTAGGAGCATATTGATCACCATTCTCTTTTTTATCTTGTTCAGCATAGTTGACGTTAATCTTTAAAGCATCCGAAATGCGATAGTCAAGATTTATGTTATAATTCAAAGTTGTTGCCGACCTATCGTTACGAAGCAATTCTGCAATAGCCACAGGGTTGAAGCTATCGAACAAACCTAAGGTTTCAAAATAGCCCCCGAATTGCGCCGAATTAAATGCAAAAGGTGCATCATCACCAAAAATTGGAGCGGTGGGGTTGTAACTGGTGGCATAACGAAGTGCATTATTATTACCGACTTGAGATTCCCTTGTGGTAAAAGCGGTGTTAAGAGTGACTTTCAATCTATCGTCGAAAAGTTTTCCCGTAAAATTAGCCCTGAAGTTGGCTTGTTGAAACCCCTGATTAACGGCAATAGCTTCTGTATCCCGAAAGTTGCCACCTACACGAAAGGTAAAATCCTCTGTTCCGCCAGATGCAGAAATATTGTGTACCGTGGCTACGCCTGTTTGTGTGACTTCATCTCGCCAGTCGGTATCACTACCCAAATCGTTACCTCCCGCCGCTAAAAATTCATCACGGGTCATGATTTCAATTTGGTTTTCAACTGTAGAAACTCCGACTTGACCATTATAAGTAACGCTTAAAGGTTGTCCTGTTTTCCCACCCTTGGTGGTTATGACGATTACACCCGCAGAGGCTCTAGAGCCATAGATGGCTGCTGCCGAACCATCTTTTAAGACGGTTATATTTTGAATGTCCGCGGGATCTACACTATCCAAAGACCCTCCGAGAACTCCGTCAATAACTACTAAAGGTTGTTGATTACCGCCAACGGTTGAAATACCCCTCAATCGAATTGTGGGTGATTGGTTAGGATTTCCTCCTGGGTTGGCAACACTAAGACCGGCCACTTTACCTTGTAACAATTGGGCAGGACTGTCTACCACACCTTGGTTAAAGTCTTCTGAGCTAACACTTGTTACGGCAGACGTTATTTCTTTTTTGGCCTGGCTACCATAACCTACGATAACCACCTCGTCCAATGCTTGTGCATCTTCTTCTAAGACCACGTCGATAGTTGTCTGGCCAGCAAGCGGTATTTCTTGGCTCTTGTATCCGATGTAACTGAATACGATAATCGCTTCGGTGTCTTCAACGGTCAATGTATAATTTCCATCAAAATCGGCTTGGGTGCCGTTCGTTGTACCCTTTACCAAAATGCTGGCACCCGGTAAGGGTCCCAAAGCATCTGATACCGTACCCGAAATTTCTTGACCCTGTATCAGCCCGAGGCATAAAAATGCACCGACCAAGAACAGGCTCTTTAGTAGCGTAATCTTCATAAATCAATAGTTTTAGTTGAGTTAAAAGTTTAAATCAAAAATAAAAGTATATAAAAATTATGTTAAAACTTCTTGCGGTGTTGATTTCAACTCACGCAAACGGTTTCGTGTTAATAACTTTTTTCAAATATGACAATATCAATGTTGATATCATCTAATTATTCGATTCTTAATAAAGTGGTCTAGAAAATGGGGGATACGGAATTTCCGTAAAGATAGTATTTTTTTTGTTTGTCTAAAAAAAGTCAAGAAAAAGCGCTTTGAATGACTTGGTTTGTTAAAAAAAACGAAAACCTATCATTTCACTTTTTTTAAGTTATTTTCACTTTATCATATATAAATTTAAGTTTTGAAACGCAGGATTACATTAAAACACATCGCGCGTGAGTTAGAAGTTTCGATTTCTACGGTCTCCAAAGCGCTAAAGAATAGCGAAGAAATTAGTCGCGATACCAAAGAAAAGGTACAGGCTTTTGCCAAATTGTACAATTACAGACCTAATAACATTGCGGTAAGCTTAAAGAACAAGCGCACTAAGAATATTGGTGTCGTAATTCCGGATATTGTACACCATTTTTTCACCACGGTATTCAGAGGTATAGAAAAGTATGCCAATAAGCGAGGTTATAATGTTATTGTATGCGTTTCAGATGAGTCTTTCGACAAAGAGGTTATTAATATGGAGCTTTTGGCCAACGGTAGTATTGACGGCTTTATAATGTCGCTATCTGCCGAAACCCAGCAAAAAAATGATTTTAACCATCTTAACGAAGTAGTTGAGCAAGGCATACCTTTGGTATTGTTCGACCGTGTTACCGACGAAGTGCGCTGCGATAAGGTTATTCTCAATGATAAGGAAATTGCCTATCAAGTAACAATGAAACTTCTTGACGAAGGTCGAAAGCGAATTGCTTTGATTACGACCGAGAGTTATTTCAATGTGAGCGAGAAGCGTGCTGAAGGCTATAAAATGGCACTAAGAGAGCGTGGAATCAATATAGACGAAAGTCTAAAATTGATTCTCCCATATTCGGGCATAGAAGAAAACGAGATAGCTGCTTTTTTTGAGAATACCACATTTGACGCCGTATTGTGTGTCAATGAGATTTTTGCCATACGCTGCATGGCCATTGCCCAAAAAAAGGGTTTCCATATTCCCGAAGATATTTCGTTTGTCGGCTTTACAGATGGCTTACTATCGCGATATGCAAACCCTACCTTAACGGTAGTTGCGCAACATGGCGAAAGAATGGGTGAAATTGCCGCACAAATGTTGATTGATAGGATCGAGGCCGAGATAGGGGAAGAGGAAGAAGAGACTTTTCGAACCGAAATTATCGAAGCGACTTTGATTGAACGGGGGTCTACGGTGAATTAAATTCAAATTCAAATTCAAGTTCAAGCTCAAAAAAAGCCGCCTGGCGGCAGTGCAGGTTTATGAGTTGAGAAGTTTAGGTGTTTAGAAAAAATGTTTTTTTGGAAGCGGGAAGCACGATGCAAGAAGTGCGAAGCCAAAGCAGGAAACATTAAAAAGATATTTCTTTGTTTAATGGATGATTTTTCAATTTTTTTTGAGCACCGAGTACACTTCGGCAAGCTCAGTGACCGCAGAGCCATTAACTCTTTTTTCTCTTTAACTTTTTTAATTTCAAATAACAAATAACAAACATCAGAACTTTGAACCTAAAACCTAAAACCTCAAACCCTCGCCCCGGATTTATTTTCGACCTAGACGGCGTAATCGTCGATACGGCGAAATATCATTATTTAGCATGGAAAAAACTAGCGAACGAGCTGGGTTTTGAATTTACAGAAGAACAAAACGAGCTTTTCAAAGGAGTCAGCCGTAAGCGTTGTTTGGAGATTCTTTTGGATATTGGCGGCATCACAGCATCACAAGAAGATTTTGATCGATGGATGGTCGAGAAAAACGAAGACTACCTCGCTTACATCGAAAACATGAACGAATCGGAAATTCTGCCCGACGTACCCAAAGTACTCGAATATTTAAAAGGAAAAGGTTTGCCTATTGCCTTAGGTTCCGCTAGTAAAAATGCCCAACCTATTTTAGAAAAAGTCAAGCTTTTAGGGTATTTTGATGCTTTGGTAGACGGTAATAACGTTGCCAAGGCCAAACCTGACCCTGAAGTTTTTCTGATAGCTGCTAAAAAACTGAGCGCAAAACCCGAAAATTGTATTGTTTTTGAAGATGCCGTAGCTGGCATTCAAGCGGCTAATAATGTGGGAATGGCCAGTATTGGAATCGGTAATGTTAAAATTCTCTCCGAAGCGGATTATAATTTCAATGATTTTACGGAAATTAGCCTCGATTTTTTGGAGAACTTAATTGAAAAAACAACTCCGTGAGCCTCTGTGCCTTCCTCAGTGTAACTCTGCGAAATAGCTCTTGCGGTTTTCTGTTACACGGAGATTCGCAGAGTTAGCACAGAGTCTCACAGAGAAAAATGAAAACTGAACATGCAAGATTACATAAAACCCGACCCGTGGTCGATTATAGAAGAAGGTTTCGACGCAGCACTTGTAAAATCTTCGGAAAGTATTTTTAGTATCGGAAACGGACATATGGGCCAGCGGGCTAATTTCGAGGAATCATATTCCGGAAAAACCTTTCAAGGAAGCTATATCGGAGGGGTATATTACCCTGACAAGACCCGTGTAGGCTGGTGGAAAAACGGCTACCCTGAATATTTCGCCAAGGTGTTGAACGCGCCTAATTGGATAGGCATCAACGTTCTAATAAATGGCGAAGCTTTGGATTTAAATACATGTAAGAAAGTCGAAAACTTTCGTCGTGAGCTGAATATGAAAGATGGCTTGTATCAACGCAGTTTTTCAGCAACCCTAATTAACGATTCAAAAATTAGTGTAAAGGTTACTCGATTTTTAAGTTTGGATGTAGACGAGTTGGGAGCCATCAAATATGAGGTTATTCCATTGAGTGGAGATCTTGAAATCAAATTCCAGCCCTATTTGTACAGTGGAATCACCAATGAAGATTCAAATTGGGACGATAAGTTTTGGAACACTACGAATGTGATATCCGAAGTATACCAAGCTTTTATTGAGTCCCATACGATGAAGACCAATTTTGAGACCTGCACCTTTATGCAAACGCAGTTGGTTTTGGATGGCAAGTTTTTAGACAACAAGCCTTCAGAAAACAAAAAAGAACTGTGGGTCGGCCATGAATACACCCAAAAAGTCAAGAAAAACCAAGTTGTCGAATTGCATAAATTCGGGGGCTACACCGTATCACGAAACCATAAGCCTTCCGAATTGGTCGATGCGGCTAAAAAAGCATTGAAAAAGGCAGTCGAGCTAGGTTTCGAGCCATTGTTGGAAAAACAAAAACGAGCGTGGGCTAAAATTTGGGAGATGAGCGACATTGCCATTGAGGGCGACATAAAGGCGCAGCAAGGCATCCGCTTTAATATTTTTCAATTGAACCAGACCTATTTGGGCAAAGATTCGCGACTTAACATTGGTCCGAAAGGCTTTACGGGCGAAAAATATGGTGGTAGCACCTATTGGGATACCGAAGCTTACTGTATTCCTTTCTATATGGCGACTAAGGATGAAAAGGTGGCCAGAAGCCTTTTAAAATATCGATATAACCATTTAGAAAAAGCTATCGAGAATGCTCAAAAACTCGGATTTTCGAATGGAGCTGCGCTATACCCCATGGTAACCATGAACGGCGAGGAATGTCATAATGAATGGGAAATTACTTTTGAGGAGATTCATCGTAACGGGGCTATCGCCTTTGCCATTTTTAACTACTACCGCTTTACGGGCGACTATAGCTACATTCCGGAGATGGGTCTGGAAGTGCTAATCGGGATTTCGCGCTTTTGGCATCAACGGGCCAATTTTTCCGAACAAAAAGAAAAATATGTGATTCTTGGCGTTACCGGCCCCAATGAATACGAGAACAATGTGAACAACAATTGGTATACGAACTATTTGGCAAAATGGTGCATCGATTACACGCTGGAACAATTGAAAAAGGTAAAAGATGGCTATGGGGATGACTTCGGCCGGATTATAGGAAAAACCAAATTGACCGATAATGAAACCTCAAAATGGGAAAAAGTATCGGCGCAAATGTACTTTCCATATTCGATAGAAAACGAGGTCTTTTTGCAACAGGACGGATTTTTGGACAAAGAATTGATTACCGTTGAAAACCTGCCCAAAGCGCAACGCCCTATCAACCAAAAATGGAGTTGGGACCGTATTTTGCGTTCCCCGTACATTAAACAGGCAGATGTACTACAGGGTTTCTATTTCTTTGAAGATCATTTCTCTACCCAAGAATTGGAAAAGCACTTTAATTTTTACGAACCTTTTACCGTGCACGAATCGTCTTTGTCACCTTGCGTTCATAGTATTCAGGCCGCCAAACTGAACCGTATGGAGCAGGCGTATAAATTCTATTTGCGCACTTCACGCTTAGATCTTGACGACTATAATAAAGAGGTGGAAGAAGGCTTACATATTACCTCAATGGCAGGTACGTGGATGAGTATCGTCGAAGGTTTCGGGGGCATGCGGGTGAGTAACGATAAATTATCTTTTACACCGAGAATTCCTGGACAATGGGAGGCGTATTCCTTTAAAATTAACTTTAGGAACCGTATTTTAAAAGTGACCGTAAGTAAGGAAAAAACAGAATTTTTTCTAAGCGGTAAAGAAGATATGTCGATTCGCGTCAATGGGGAAAGGGTGGTTTTGAAACCGAATGAGGTTGTTGGGGTTTAGGTAATAGAAAAGAGAGGATAGAAAAGAGAGGATAGACGGGTAATAGGGTTGAGCGTCAAAAGAAGCTAAAGAGTTAAAAACTCCTCCCTTTTGATAAAGGGAGGTGGCTCCGCCTTTGGCGGAGACGGAGGGTTAGACCCGCAAACTTGCTAACGTACTGCTTCTACCTTAACGGTACAAAAGTTAGTGGTATGTGAGCAAGTTTGCGGGTCAAACTCCCCGTCACGCCTGCGGCGTGACACCCCTCTTTGTCTAAAGAGGGGAGCTAAAAAAAGATACTTGATGAAAACTTATCCCATCTTACTTTTAGTCCTATTTTCGGGCTGCATCTCAAACACAAAAGAAATCAAAACCATGCAAAATATAAAAGATTCCCGCCTTCGCGGGAATGACTTAAATTATAATATGAACAAAAAACAAGTAGTCTATCAAGTCTTCACAAGACTTTTTGGCAATACGAATACAATAAACAAACCTTGGGGCACTATAGAAGAAAACGGAGTAGGTAAATTTTCCGATTTCACAAAAAAGGCCTTGAAAGAAATCAAAGATTTAGGGGTGACCCATATCTGGTATACTGGCGTTCCGCATCACGCGCTGATCAACGATTATGCTGAATACGGCATCTCGAACGATGATTCAGACGTTGTAAAGGGCCGAGCAGGATCACCTTATGCGGTGAAGGATTATTATAATGTAAATCCGGATCTGGCCGAAAACCCTGAAAATAGATTGCAAGAGTTCAAAGCGCTAATTGACCGCACCCACAAAGCTGGCCTCAAACTGATTATCGATATCGTACCCAACCATGTGGCTCGAAACTATATGGGGAAATCTACTCCCAAAGGCTTAGAATCCTTTGGGGCATCGGACGATACTTCAGTCGAGTACGCACGCGACAATAATTTTTATTACATTCCTAACGAGGCTTTTCAGGTGCCCGAATGGCGAGACGGTTATTTACCCTTGGGTGGCGAGGGTGATGCTATGACCAATGGAAAATTCGAAGAAAACCCAGCAAAATGGACTGGCAATGGCTCACGTTTGGCACAACCTGATTTCAACGATTGGTACGAAACCGTAAAAATCAACTATGGTGTGCGGCCAGATGGTTCTTATGATTTTGATACCTTTCCGCATGATTTTGACCAAAAGGACTTTAAAGCACACTATCAATTTTGGGAAGACAAATCCGTTCCCAGTTCTTGGATCAAGTTTAAGGATGTTGCCCTCTATTGGTTAGCGATGGGGGTCGACGGGTTTCGATATGATATGGCCGAGATGGTGCCCGTAGAATTTTGGAGCTATATGAATTCCCATATAAAGATGAAAAATGCGGATGCCTTTCTTTTGGCGGAAGTCTATAATCCCAATGAATACCGAAATTATATTCGAAAGGGAAAAATGGATTATCTATATGATAAGGTCGAGATGTACGATTCGTTAAAGCACATTATGCAAGGTGACGGGTGGACAGACCATATTCCCGTCGTAAAAAACGGCACCCAAGATATCGAACACCATTTGCTCCATTTCTTGGAAAACCATGACGAGCAGCGTATCGCCAGTCCTGATTTTGCAGGTGATGCCCAAAAAGGAAAACCAGCTATGGTCGTTTCGGCAACGATGACGACCGCCCCTGTAATGATCTATTTCGGTCAAGAAGTCGGCGAACCCGCTGCCGAACATGCCGGCTTTGGTAGTCCGACCCGTACATCGATTTTCGACTACATTGGCGTGCCCCATCATCAACGTTGGATAAACGATAAAAAATTCGATGGAGGGCAATTGTCTGATGAGGAAGCAGCACTACGAGATTTCTATAAGCGTTTGCTTAATTTCACGATAACGAGCGATGCCCTTATGGGCGAATATCAAGACATCCATTTTTATAATCGGGAGCATACGGAATGGTACAACCATCATATACTTTCCTATGTGCGTTGGTCGGATACCGAAAAATTGATTATTATTTCCAATTTCGATGCGAACGACCGATTCGGGTTCGAGCTTAAAATTCCGGAGGATATCGTCCACAAATGGAAGTTATCAGAAGGAAACCATCCTATTACAGATGTTTTGTACGGAAGTAAGCATACGTTGAAAGTGGAAAATGGTATTGCGAAAGTGCGTGTTGATATTAATCCGTTGGAATCGTATATTTTTATAGTTAATTAATAGAATATTTACTACCATGATACCACTTCTACGAAAAAATAGGATTACAATAATCGAAATTTGTAAAAAGTTCGATGTGAAGGAGCTCTATGTGTTCGGTTCAGCTCTGTTCGATCAATATAGTTCGGAAAAAAGTGATATTGATTTGGCGGTGATTTTTGATAGTGATATTCCGGTTGAAAATATGGCAGATCATTATTTTGGTTTAATAGAAGAACTTGAGCAACTGTTGAATCGCCCGGTGGATTTGATAACATTGGTTTCGGTAAAAAATAGAATTTTCAAGAAAGAACTTGAAAACACAATGGTTTCACTTTATGCAGCCTAAAACCAAAAAATATATTCTCGACATCGAGAGTGCCATTGAAGAAATCGAGAATCTGATAAGGCTATGCGAAGGCAATTTTAAAAATTTCGAGAAAAATCCATTGGTTATCAGGTCGTTGGAAAGATTGCTTGAAATTATTGGCGAGGCAACAAAAAAAGCAATTTATGTTGATAATTCACTTCGTATTCCCCATTCCACCAGAATTATTTCTTTAAGAAATCGTTTCGCACATGCCTATGATAGCATTCAACTTTCCGTTATTTGGGCAATTGCGATTAGAGATGTGCCAAAACTGAAAGTGGAGCTCGATACGTTGGATTTCAACTAAGAATTATTTAATCATTAAAGTATTGAAAAATATTATTTCCGTTGTGTCAGCACTTTTTATATTGGTTCAGGTTGGTGCCCAGACCTTTGACGGCCCGTTAAGTGTACACCCAGAAAATGGCCGCTACTTTACCGATAATTCAGGCAAGGCCATTTATTTAACGGGTTCACACACTTGGGAGACTTTTCAGGAAATTAATGTGCCCGATGATACCTCCGCTTTCGATTGGAAAGGCTATTTGGAAATGATGACTGAAAACCATCACAATTTTAGCCGTCTTTGGATATGGGAACAGGCCAAAAAAGGTTCTTGGACAAAAGATGAAATCGCATTTTCGCCATTACCGCATCAAACCAATACTAAAAATGGAAAAAAGCGCTATGACCTTTCGAAATGGAACGAAGCTTATTTTAACAGGTTACGCCAAAGAGTAAAGGATGCCGAGGATTCAGGTATTTATGTTTCTATAATGCTTTTTCAGGGATGGAGCTTGAACAAATTAGGCACGGTCGATGGCGATCCATGGCCCTATCACCCTTTTAATCCTGTAAATAACGTAAACGGAGTAGGTAAATCGGTTACCAACAATAACGTGGACGATGAGACTATAGGTACTTTACACGCAATGAACAATGGCGATGTACTTGAACATCAAGAAGCCTTCGTTAAAAAAGTTCTCGAAACCTTGAACGGTTTTGACAACGTGCTTTACGAAATTCTGAACGAGGGCGGCACGAAAGATTGGCAGTACCACATGGTCGATTTGATAAAGGAAATTGAGAAAACGATGCCCAAGCAACACCCTGTAGGCATGACCCACGCCGTTACCGTGAACCCGCCAATGTTCAACGATGACCTTCGTAAAAGCAATGCGGACTGGATTTCACCAACACCTGAACCCTTGGCGTGGATGTATACTGATAGCGATTTTCTTGAGGATTACCAGAACGATGTGCCGGCTACTACCGGAGAAAAGGTGGTCATTCTAGATACCGACCATTTGTGGGGGCATGGTAGAAACTACAGCTGGGCATGGAAAGCCTTTGTCAGGGGTTACCATCCTATTTTTATGGATGCGTGGGAACCTATTCCCGGAGAATATGATGAAAAAAGCAGTTCTGTTTTCTTTGCGGGCGGGGTGACAAAAAATTCCAAGGATTATCCCGACTGGGAACCGCTACGAAAGAATATGGGCCATATTCTTCGGTTGGCCGAACGTTTGGATTTGGCAAAAATGACACCGCAGAACCAATTGAGTTCTACAAGGTATTGCCTTGGCGATCCTGGGGAGGCCTATGTAATATATATGCCTGAAGGAAGGGCGACATCGGATCTACGAAATGCAAAATCGGATTTTACGGTAGAGTGGTTCATACCCACGCTGGCCCGTACCATCAAAGGAACCGAAGTTTTGGAAGGCGGAAATTTTAAAATGCTCAGGGCCCCGTATACGGGCGATGCGGTTTTGTATTTGAGGAAGCAATAAAAGCAATTTTAAAAGAATATTTGTGATGAATAAATCGTTTTTTACTACATTTTTAGTTCTGATTTTATCTAGCTGTATGGAAACAAATAAACCGTTAGTTATTGGCCATCGAGGCGCCATGGGCCATGAAACCGAGAACACCCTGAAATCGGTTCAAAAAGCAATGGACATGGGCGTCGACATGATTGAAATTGATGTATTTAAAATCAAAAGTGGTGAAATAGTCGTTTTTCATGATGATACCGTCGAACGGCTGACCGATGGGGAAGGGGATATTGAATCGTACACCCTTTCAGATTTGCAGCAATTGACAGTTGAAGGCGGGCATACCATTCCGACCTTAAAGGAGGTCTTGAATTTGGTGAACGGAAAAGTGCTTTTGAACATCGAACTAAAAGGCGAAAATACGGCTGCTGATGTCAACACAATAATCGGCGATTATATAAAAGGTGGTGATTGGAAACTGACCGATTTCATCATTTCCAGTTTTAACTGGGATGAATTGCGGAAGATGCGCAAAGTCAATGCTACCATTCCCATTGCGGTTTTGACCGGTAAAGAGCCTTTAGACGGCATTCCTGTTGCCAAGGAATTAGATGCTGAGGCCATTAACCCCAGTTTTAAGACGCTTAATCTCGAAGTCGCCAATAAAATTCGCGAGGCCGGATTAAAGATATACACTTGGACGGTCAACGAACCGAACGATATCAACGGTATGAAACGAATAGCCGTTGACGGTATCATAACGAACTACCCTGAACGTGTACAATAATGTTCGATGTAATCATTATTGGCGGGGGTGCAGCAGGCTTTTATACGGCAATTCATATCGCCGAAGCACGGCCAGACCTTAAAATCGCTATTCTAGAGCGTGGTAAAGATGTTTTGGGTAAAGTAAAAGTTTCTGGCGGCGGCCGTTGTAACGTAACACATGCGGAGTTTGATCCTAGTGAACTGGTCAAAAACTATCCTAGGGGAGAAAAAGAGCTGTTAGGTCCATTTCATACTTACTGCAGTGGTGATACCGTGGCTTTCTTTGAGGAAAAGGGAATTCCTTTAAAAATCGAAGGCGATGGCCGTATGTTTCCAGCTTCCAATTCTTCACAGACCATTGTAGATTGTTTTTTAAACGAAGCTAATCGTTTGGGAGTTAAATTACTAAAACATAGCGCTGTCACCGATATCCGTGTTTGTAAAGACGCCATGCATGGCGTCTCTGCGGCAGATGAACAAGAATCGTTCGCATGGGAGGTAGAATCCATCAAACATACTTACCATTGTAAAAAAGTCGTAATCGCCACGGGAAGCAATCCGAAAATCTGGAAGCTCCTTCAAAATCTGGGGCATAGCATAGAACCCGCGGTACCTTCTTTATTCACATTTAATTGCAAGGATAAACGCATTGCAGGAATTTCTGGGGTAAGTACGGGGGCAACGGTCGATATTTTGGACACAAAATTCAACAACCCTAAGATTACAATGCAATTGAGAAGCCAAAAATCAAGCGCAAGCCTAATGAATTCAGAAGGACCATTACTCATAACACATTGGGGCTTAAGCGGGCCGGCAATTTTGAAGTTATCCGCTTGGGGCGCCAAATTGTTGAACGAAATGGCCTACCGTTTCAAAATTCGGATAAATTGGCTGCCAGAGTATAGTTCAGAGGGTGTTTTGGCCCTTTTTATGAAAATCAAGGATGTTGAGGCAAAAAAAACCGTTTTACGTACTAAAGCAGTAGATACGCCTCGGCGCTTATGGACGAACTTGGTGCGTGCGTCGGGTATTGCAGAAACCGATAAATGGGCGGACGTTACTAAAAAACAGTTGGAAAAATTAGCTTATCAACTGACCGAATGCGAACTGCAGATCGAGGGCAAGAGCACTTTTAAAGAAGAGTTTGTTACTGCCGGAGGCGTAGTTCTAAAGGAAATCAATTTTAAGACCTTCGAAAGTAAAAAGCTTAAAAATATGTATTTTGCCGGTGAGGTAATCAATGTAGATGCCATCACGGGCGGATTCAATTTTCAAAATGCCTGGACTGGTGGATATATTGTTGCACAGGCTATTGCCGGAAAAAAGTAAACAGTGAACAGTTGCAGTTGGCAGTTTTTTAATTTGAATAATTCCGCGACGCCTCTGCCTCGAGGATAGACGATTTCAAGATTTTTTATTAGTGAAACCCGTATTTCAAAAGTCGTACGCGTATTGAAATTCGATGGTTGAACCTGCCTCGCAGGCAGGCAGGCTAACCCCGCTTTCTTGTGTTGAACTTGTTTCAGTATCAGCGGGGTCAAGGTTTAAAATCTCGACCCTTGAATCGATTCCTTATGTTGGGTACAGGGCTTGCCCTGGAGCTTAATGCCATTTACTGAAAACAATGAATTAATATTTAAAAAATGAAACCTTATATTGCTTTGTTACGGGGTATCAACGTAAGCGGCCAAAAGAAAATGCCAATGGCCGATTTACGGGCCATGCTAGAAAAATTAAATTTAAAAAATGCCTCGACCTATATTCAAAGTGGCAACATCGTTTTTTCTTCCGACGGGAATAATACCCATATTTTAGAGGATATAATCAAAACTGAAATACGAAATACTTTCGGATTCGACGTACCGGTACTTGTAAAATCGAAAAGTGATTTTGAGACCGTCTTAAAACAAAACCCTTACACCGATCAGGAAGCCATCGAGAAAAAGCAAGTGTACTTTGTGCTATTAAAAGAGAAACCCTCACCTGAATTGGTCGAAACGTTTCAAAAAGAGGCCTTTGCGAACGAAAAATTTTTCATAACCGATGACTGTGTCTATCTATTTTGTCAAACTGGCTATGGTAAAGCCAAACTCAATAACAATCTTATAGAAAGAAAATTAAAGGTCGAAGCCACTACAAGAAACCATCGAACGATGCTAAAGTTGCTTGAAATGGCTCGAAAGTAAGCAGTGTGCGGTTGCGCTTGGCAGTAGAAAATTTATGTTTAAAACAGTCTCTTGGTCAAAAATAGTTTTTTGAAACCACTAACCAATTTGAACTTTAAATTTTTCAAACACCAAACCTAATTCAACTCCCAAATTTTATAGTTCAGTACTGTTGCAAAGCAGACCCAAATTAAATAAGGCACTAATAAGATAGCGGCCAAATTGCTAACGATCTTGAACCAGCGAATCGTAAGCAGTAGAAGAATCAATAAACAAATGATTACTATAAGCGCCCAAAACGGTTCTTTGAGGCCGAAGAAAACGATACTCCACGCCGCATTGAGCAATAGTTGAAACCCGAAATGGTACAAGGCCGTCTTCACCCAAAGATGGTGCAGGCCTTTGGCCCAAACGATACCTGCGGCAATTCCCATTAGAATGTAAAGGAGTGTCCAAACGGGTGCGAAAATCGAATCAGGAGGATTGAAACTAGGTTTGTTCAGGGTCAGGTACCAGTCGTTCACCGAACTTTGTGTGGCAAAACTGGCGAGAAAACCAATGGCCACGCAAATACAGACCGCATAGGCAATGTATTTCAATTTCTTTTTCAATCTGGTTGGTACATATCTTTCTAAAATAGTGATTTATTAGTGAAACCCCATTTTAATAATCCCGCTTTTTGGCGGGAGCGATTAAAATGGCCGGTTGAACTAACCCCGCTTTTTCAGCGGGGTCTAGGTTCAATACCTCTCCCGAAATTTCGGGATTGGGTCGATTCTTTCTATTGGTTCCAAGGGTTGCCATAGGGTTTAATGCCATTTACTTGATTAGGACGTATCATAATCTTAAAAACTATCTTTGCACAAAATAGATATGGCAATGACCGAAAATGACTTTATACCTTCATCTTATGCTGAACTTAAAGTTTCTGGAAATACTACATGGAAATCGCCTAGTAATATCGCTTTGGTCAAGTATTGGGGAAAAAAGGAAAATCAAATACCGGCCAACCCTTCGGTAAGTTTGACGTTGGATGTTTGTGCTACGACCACTTCCATCTCGTACACCAAATTGAATGAAAAGGCAACTGATTTTTCGTTCGAATTATTTTTCGAGGGAACGGCAAAAGAAGATTTCAAACCCAAGATTCATACTTTTTTTCGACGTATCGAAAAGTATCTTCCCTTTTTAAAGAACTATCATTTAGTCATAGAGACTTCAAACTCTTTTCCGCATAGTAGTGGAATTGCTTCTTCCGCTTCTGGTATGGGCGCTTTGGCTTTGTGCCTTATGGATATTGAAAAGCGATTAAACCCTGAAATCACCAAAGATTGCTTTAATCGAAAGGCTTCTTTTTTGGCGCGACTGGGATCGGGTAGCGCTGCCCGTAGTATTAACGGTAGTATAGTGCAATGGGGAAAACATGCCGATATTCCCGAAAGTTCGGATTTATACGGCATTGAATATCCTTATAAAATACATTCTGTTTTTGAAGATTACCAAGACACCATCTTGTTAGTAGATAAAGGTCAAAAGCAGGTGAGTAGTACCGTCGGGCATGATTTAATGCATAATCATCCGTTCGCAAATCAGCGATTCGCTCAGGCGCATACAAATCTAACGGAACTAAAATCGATTTTTGAAAAAGGGAACTTAGAAGAATTCGTGAAAATCGTCGAAAACGAGGCGTTGACCTTACATGCCATGATGATGACCAGCCAACCTTATTTCATTTTGATGAAACCGAACACGCTTGAAATCATTAATAAAATATGGGCCTTTAGAAAAACTTCAAATACCCATGTTTGCTTTACCCTAGATGCCGGTGCCAATGTTCATGTGCTTTACCCCAAGAAGGAAAAAGAAGCAGTTTATGGGTTTATCAAAACCGAACTTCTTAAACATTGCGAAAACGGACAGCATATTTGCGATCGATTAGGCGTCGGAGCGAAGAAATGTTAACGCTCCATTAAAATAAAATACTACAGTTTATTGATTCTGCGCAATTGTTTTTTCTCAGTTTTTTCACTTGAAGTGGACGAATCTATTTTTACCCTAAACCTATCAAAGCCGCTAAAATCTTCTATATATAACAGCAATGCATAGATAAAAACAGCGACTCCGATCATTTCGAGAAGTTCTTCTATCGTGTAGTATATAGCATAAACTAGATTATAAGTGCCATAGCTTTCGTCTTGTTGCCCTCCCAAAATTTCTATGCCAATAGCGCCACTAATATATAGGATGGCCGAGATGAAAAAAAGCGTTTTAATATTTTTTGGCAATTTTAGAACGAAAGGCAAATATACCGTCGCAAGAAGAATGATAGCGATTCCGTAAGGTATGATCCAGGCATAATAGAAAACCCCGGTCAATTCAAACGAATCGTGCATCAACGGCATGATTCTTTCATGAATAGAACCGATTTCATCAATAGTCAGAAACAGGAATACAAGAGATAGGCCCAGCCATCGTTTCGCCGATTTGTCTTTTAGTCTCTTGGCCCAATAAATGTAGAATAATAATATACTACAGGCTAAAAGTGCTAATGAGGAAAATAAGGTCGGAATATTGGCTTCAGTATTGAAATCAAAGAGAGCGGTTGCGCCGACCAACAACTCGCTATCGGAATTTAATTTAAAGCCAATGGCACAAATATTCGCTATCAACAGCAAAAGTATGGTCCACGCAAGCACTCTCAATACCGCTAAGGGATTCAGTTTTAGTTTCATTTTTCAAAATAAAATTCAAGGCATTTCAAAAGTATGAAGGATTAAATTAGGATTATAAATCTGAAAAAGTAGGGTATTTCACGAATTAGAGATTGCTGAAACACATTTTTTAGTGGTTCAAAAACATAACTTTTTGTAATGCCGCGATACAAACTACATAGTCGTTTTTTCAAATCAAAAAACCGTATCTTTGCAGTGCAAAACAATGTAGTACCTATATGAAAGGACCCCTATTTTATTCGAAAATTCTTCTTTTCGGAGAATACGGAATTATAAAAGATTCTAAAGGACTCTCCATTCCATATAATTTTTTTAAGGGTGCCCTGAAGACAGACGAGAATCCGTCTGAATCGGCCAAAAAATCGAATCAAGGTTTAAGGGAATTCATAGGATACCTGGAGATGGTGCACAAAAATAGCCCTAAACTGGTCTCTTTTGATTTTAAGGCACTGAAAGCGGATGTAGCATCCGGTATGTATTTCGATAGTTCCATTCCGCAAGGTTATGGGGTGGGCAGCAGCGGTGCATTAGTTGCAGCTATCTACGACAAATATGCGCATGACAAGATTACGGTACTAGAGAACCTGACCCGCAAAAAACTGCTCAAGTTAAAACTGATTTTCGGTAAGATGGAGTCTTTCTTTCATGGTAAGTCTTCGGGTCTAGACCCTTTGAACAGCTATTTGAGCCTACCGATTCTTATCAATTCAAAAAACAATATTGAATCTACGAGTATTCCCACCCAAAACACCGAGGGTAAGGGGGCTGTTTTTTTGCTAGATAGCGGTTCTACTGGTGAAACTGCACCAATGGTGCAATTGTTTATGGAGCAAATGAAACAGGAAGGTTTCCGTAACATGTTGAAGAACCAGTTCATCAAACATACTGATGCTTGCGTTGAGGATTTTGTAAAAGGAGACGTGAAGTCACTTTTCGGAAACTTGAAACAACTATCACATGTGGTACTGAATAATTTTAAGCCGATGATTCCCTCAAAATTCCATGAACTATGGAAACGTGGTATCGACACTAATGAGTATTATCTCAAACTCTGCGGTTCTGGTGGTGGTGGCTATATTTTGGGTTTTACCCAAGATTTTGAAAGGGCACAAAAATCTCTGAAAGATTATAAACTAGAGGTGGTATACAACTTCTAAAAAAGACATTAGACCGCTGTACTTCGGCAGGCTCAGTAACCGCTCTGCTAGTTCCGATAGTTATCGGGATAGAACCAAGACAGGGAATTTCTAAAATTTTTGTCAGCAAGCAATTGGAAAATTAGGGTAGTTTTTAGAGTTTGAATTTTTGAACTTTTTGTAAAAATTAAAAAAGTGGTTTCGAATTGCCTTAAAAGTTAAAAACTCTTTGTTAATAGTGAATTCAAGAAATTTTGGAGTTTCAGACCCGTACAAGGTCTTTTTGAATTAGTATTCTGTACATTTAGTCTAGAATCTAGTTTCTTGTAGTGAGGTGGTCTAGGTTCTCCCTTTTTTGTTTTAATGGTTCTTAAATACCCACCCAAAACATGTTAGGCAGAAAAAATAAACTCTTGCTTCTAAAGTTGTTGAGTCTGTTTTCTGTGGTTAGAGGCTACAACATCTTAATGGTAGCCTTCGCGCAATATTTGGCCTCCATATATATTCTTGCTCCCGACCTTCCGCTGCGAAACGTGGTGTTAGATCTTAATCTTTTTGTAATTGTTGTTGCTTCGGGTCTTGTCATTGCAAGCGGGTACATCATCAATAATTTTTATGATGCCGAAAAAGATCTGATCAACAAACCTAGAAAGAGCATGTTAGATCGGTTGGTGAGCCAGCGTTTTAAACTGACGACTTATTTTGTACTCAATTTTTTGGCGGTCTTCGCGGCCAGTTATGTTTCATTTAAGGCGGTACTTTTCTTTTCGGCCTATATTTTCGGTATTTGGTTCTATTCACATAAATTGAAAAAGGTGCCCTTTGTTGGCAATTTTGTTTCCGCTACATTGGCCATTGCCCCTTTTTTTGCCGTATTTGTGTACTACAAAAACTTTGAGACCGTAATTTTTGTACATGCGATTTTTCTTTTTTTATTGATATTGGCCCGTGAGATGATAAAGGATTTGGAGAATATTGCGGGTGATATGGCACAAAATTATAAGACCATTCCAATACTGTACGGTGCTCGATTTTCTAAAATATGCATCAGTATACTGATTTTGTTGACCTTGATTCCCGCATTGTTGTTGATCAATTATTTTGACGTAGGTTACATGTACCTCTATTTTTTAGGATGTATCATATTCCTCATATTGTTTATGATGATGCTTTGGAAATCAAAAACCAAACTGCATTATGTTGGACTACACAACATTATCAAATTCATTATTATTATTGGGGTTTTCAGTATTCTATTGATTGATATTGATCTTGTTCTTAATCGTTTACTATGAGCAAAAATTTGTTGAAAGTAGCTATGGCACAGATATCTCCCATTTGGTTGGATAAGGTTGCCACTATAAAAAAAATTGAAAATGCTATTCGCGACGCCGCCAGCGAAAAGGCCGAACTTATTATCTTTGGGGAAGCGCTACTACCTGGATACCCTTTTTGGTTGGCACTGACGGATGGTGCCGCTTGGAATAAAAAAGTAAACAAAGAATTGCATGCGCATTATGTGCGAAATTCCATTCAAATCGAAGCTGGAGAGCTAGATTCTATATGCAAACTGGCTAAAGAAAATAGCATTGCGATTTATTTGGGAATTATGGAGCGCGCCAAAAACCGCGGTGGACATAGCATTTACGCTTCTTTGGTATACATTGATCAAAAGGGAGAAATCAAATGCGTTCACAGAAAACTACAGCCTACATATGACGAACGACTGACCTGGGCACCGGGCGACGGCAATGGGTTGCAAGTGCATGCTTTGAAACAATTCACCGTTGGCGGCCTCAATTGTTGGGAGAACTGGATGCCCTTGCCCAGAACTGCACTCTATGGGCAAGGTGAAAATCTTCATATTGCCGTTTGGCCTGGTAGTGATCATAATACAAAAGACATTACTAGATTCATTGCAAGAGAATCTAGAAGTTTCGTGATATCTGTTTCTTCGTTGATGAAGAAAATAGACTTTCCGAAAGAAACACCTCATTTAGATGCTATTTTGGCCAAAGCACCGGAAGTGTTGGCAAATGGCGGTTCTTGTATCGCCGGTCCAGATGGAGAATGGATTATCGAACCTGTACTTCATAAAGAAGGATTAATTTATCAGGAACTGGATTTCAACCGTGTTTACGAAGAGCGACAGAACTTTGACCCAGTTGGTCATTATTCGCGGCCTGATGTAACGAAATTAGTTGTGAACAGGGAACGACAATCTACGGTTGAGTTTGAGGATTGAATCACCTCTCCGATTATTCAAGACGAATATTCGATAAGTGCGTTAAGATTTAGTTCTTGGTAACATTTCATAAATTAAGCTTTTATGGAATCGATTAAAGGCCTTGAATATCACCACATACAAAACCCTTTCCTACCTTTGCAAAAATTAAAAGTATGAGCAGATCGGAGTCCAATAGAGGAAAGAAATCATCAGGTAGGGCAAATTCCAATGGCGGCGAGAGAGCATCGGGCAGACAGGGCGGGTCGTTTCGTAGAAATAGCCATTCCAGAGGAAATGCGCCCATTAGAAATAATGGGAACGGTCGAAAGTTCAGTGACCCCAATCTTATCCGCCTGAACAAATATGTTTCCAATTCTGGGGTCTGCTCACGTCGGGAAGCCGATATCTATATTTCTGCCGGAAACGTAACGGTCAATGGCAAACCGATTACCGAGATGGGGTATAAGGTGAAACTCACCGATGAGGTCAAATTCGACGGTCGATTGCTCAACCCCATAAAAAGGGAGTACGTACTTTTAAACAAACCCAAAGACTTTTCAACTACTGGTCGTGACGAACAGGGCAGACGTACTGCCGTAGGCCTAATTTCAAAAGCCTCTAAGACCGAATTAAAGCCTGTTGGTAAATTGAACAAGAACACTACCGGGCTTTTGTTGTTCACCAACGATGGTGAATTGACGAAACGCCTCAACAGCCCGAAAAACGGACTCCGTAAAATATTTCATATCGAGCTTAGTAAACCACTTCGGAGTGCCGATCTAAAAAAAATTCAAGAAGGCCTACTTGTTGACGAAAAAGTTGTTAAGGTACAAGAGGTCAGTTTTGTCGACAATGCCCCAAAAACCCAAGTGGGTATGGAAATTTTTAGTTCCCGAAGTAATATCGTCCACCGTATTTTCGAGACGCTAGAATATGAAATCGTTAAGCTCGACCGTGTGGTTTATGCTGGTCTTACCAAAAAAGACTTGCCACGGGGTCATTGGCGCTACCTGACCGAACAAGAGTTGGTGAATTTGGGGATGATTAAGTAATAGGTAATGGTGGTTTGGATACGAAATATACCGTATGTGATTCTTTGGTTTATAGCTGCTATTTTAATTCTTATCGCCCACGGAATATCCTCTCGCCAGTACGATACTACCCTCGATATTAATATACATGATACCTATTTTGTAATTTCATATACTCACATCTTTCGATTTTTGGCGTTTTGGGCAGTTATTTGTGCTATGGGATATTGGGTTTTATCACGATTCAATATAAAGTCATTTTTCTGGCTGACATTATCACATTTGGTGCTGAGTATTGTCAGTATTTTTTGGCTTATGTTTGAACTCAGTTTTGTTAGCCTTCAAGATGCACCTGAACCTTATTATCAGAATACGGCATTTAGAAGCGGAGCGGATATATTAGTGGTTTTTTTTCTTTTCCCCTTGGCACAGTTGATTTATACATTGAACATCCTCATTTCAATTTTTTTAAGGAATAAAAATGAACCTTGACCGGAAATTAATCAAGTTGAATATAGATGGTGGTGATTTCAAAAACCTCCTTAAAGAAAAATATCAGAATCAAAAAGGTGTTTACACGCTTCATATTTTGGAAAAAAATAATACACCAAAAATAATTGACCGAATTTTCGGAAAAGATAATCGAGGCATTATTTATATAGGAATGGCCAGTAATCTTGTTAATAGGGTTTCGGATTTGCAAAAAGCCATTATGTCAAATTCTGACCATAGTTTGACCTCGCCAAAAATATATGGTCATGCACAAAGCGGTAAAAAATTCTTTAGAATTCGTAAAAGGATAGCTGTTGATTCGTTGTATGTGAAAGTTTATATTTCGGAAGACCCAAAACGAAATGAGGCGCATATGCTTGAGAATTATGTTGCTACATATGGCGAATTGCCGCCGTTAAATGGAAACTATGGCCATTATGATCCGGACGATTGGGAAGTTTTTTAATCTCTGAGGGTCTAATTCCCGGATACTCGTATCGTGTCTTTCTTTTTTTTTTTGGAATTTGGAATTTGCTGCTTGGTATTTTAATCTACTGCATACCCCTTACCAAAGCGATAGCTTAAGATAAGGCCATGGATATTTTCCAATGGAGATTTTTTCAAGGCCATGTTATAATGGTATATCAATCTAAAGTTTTTAATGAGGTAGACACCTGCCAATAGATTTATCGATGAATTGCTACGATACCCGGCTCCTAGTTCGAATCGATTTCTATAACTTACCGACGCGTTTGTATCTATCTGTAAGGGTGCTCCGTTTTCGTGCTTAATCAAAACACTTGGTTTTAACATAAAATCTTCAAAGCGATTATTATAAAAGCGGTATCCGAAATATCCATATATCGGACTTTCAAGCTCTAGATTATCATCGCTGGCCAAACGATCGCCCAAGACGTTCGGTGTGGAAACGCCGGCATAGAAACGTGCATGGTTGAACAAAAAGCCCACACCAACGGTCGGTATGGTCGCATTAATGTTTTGACCGAACCTTGGGTCATCGGTAATGCCCAGTTCTAATAGGTTGTCTTGGTATTGTTGTATACCAGCGGTTATTCCGAAAGATAAGGTGCCCGGCTGGTAGATTTGCCAATAGGGCCTATCGTCTTTAAAATCAAAAAAGATTTTATAGGAATAGGCGGCAAAGGCGTTTGTCGAGGTCGTAACCCCGATTTGATCACGAATAAAACCTGCCCCGAGGCCTACTTTGCCCCTGTTCAAAGGAGAGTGAAAACTCAAACTGAAATTCCTCGGACTCCCCTCGAAGGAACTGAACCCCGCATTACTGGCCGTTGCTTCGGTGGTCGGCAACAACCCCGCATATGCGGAATTAATGATAAACGGATTATAATTATACTCGGGAAAAACAGCGGTTTGCTGACCGAACATTGAATTGTATGATAGAAATGACAGCAGAACACCTAGTGCTAACGTGCCAATTTTTTTGGTTGTCTTCATTGGTTTAGCGCTTGATTACTACGTATCCTTTTGTTTTCTTGAGAATGGTTTGCCCGTCGATTTGAATTTCGAAGAAGTAGGTGCCAGAAGGTAATCGGCCAGCGCCCATTTTAGTCTTTTTATTGGCTTCCCCGCGAAAGGCATTTGCATTGTTGTCATATCCTGAAATTTGGAAAATTGCATCGCCCCATCTATTGTAGATGGTAACCGTGTTTTCAGGATGGTTTTCGATTCCATCGATTACCCAGAATTCATTGATGCCATCGCCATCTGGTGAGAACCCATACTTGGTATCGTCTTCGATTTCGGGATCTTCCGGCTCATCCGGTTCTTCTTCTGTTGTAAACGTTTGTTCTGTACACGAACTATTAAGCCCTGTTGCATTATAAGGGGCAATAGAAACAAAAATAGTAGTTGCAAAAGGCAAATCTTCGGACAGTGTATAGGTCGTCAACATTCCTAAATCCGTTTCTGGAAGGATGATTACCCCTGCCTCGGTTCTTATGGATAAAAGATAGCCGTCGGCCGTATTGACATCATTCCATGCTATAGAAGTCGTAACTGCAACATCGTTAGCCCCATTTAATTCTGCTATCAATTCCGTACATGCTGGCACAACAAGTTCATCCGTTACGATCGTAAAGTTATGTGGAGCGGTACATCCAACGGTATCACCATTTGTATTGAAGGGGGTAATGGTCACGGAGACCGTTTCCCCGCTATCAAAATTAGCGGGCAGCGAGAACGAAGTTCCTGTGATATCCTGATCGGTGATATCATTCACATCGCTGGTACTTCCGTTTATGGAAACCCGATATCCTGTTGCATCTGAAACCGTAGTCCAAGAGATACTTCCTACATCTACCGCTACATCGGTCGCATCGGCCAATGGACTTACCAGGTCCGAACAACTACCGGGGACGCTCGGAGCTGCCGCAACAATCGTAAAGTTCTGCGGAGCAGTACATCCTACCGCATCACCATTTGTATTGAATGGAATAATGGTGACGGAGACCGTTTCGCCGTTATCAAAATTACCGGGCAATGTGAATGAAGTTCCAGTGGTATCTTGATCGCTGATATCGTTCATATTGCTCGTACTTCCATTTATGGAAACGCTATACCCCGTTGCGTCGGCAACTACATCCCAAGAGATACTTTCGATATCGACGGCGACATCGGTCGCATCCGCTGACGGACTTACCAAATCGGCACAGCTACTTGGAACCGTCCCTGCATTTGTAAGGGTCAATTGAAAAGACTCTTCACTTGAACAAGAGCCAGAACCGTCATAAATATATAGGGTTACAGGATAACTTGGAAAATCGGTAAAATTGATCACATCACCTGCGTTATAACTAATTCCACTCCCGTTTACTTCTGTATAATAAGCTTCGGTTCCGGTTAATTGTGTTCCCGTTATCGCAGGTAGCGTATACGAATTTGCGTGGTTTTGGTCTGCTAAATCATTTACTGTCGGGCCGGCGAGACCTCCATCTATAATGTTCCAATTATCCGAACTGATCATATTGGCTCTGGCGGTAGCACCTTCGCAATATTGACTGTTCCCGCCACCAAAAGGAACATTCGGTTGTAGGTTTTGACTGTTCCAACCTATTAAAAGGGCATCGTAGTTTGCCGTAGAAAGGGTTACGCCCGAGAACATATTATTGGCAGTGGCTACATTGCTAACATTCCAATTAGAAATATCTTGATCAAAATTTATCGCATTACGAAACATTTGGTGCATACTGGTTACGTTAGCAACGTTCCAATTTCCAATATCTTGGTTAAAAGCGGTAGCATCTATAAACATTACTGCCATACTGGTTACATTGCTTGTATTCCATGCATCACCAGATGGAAGGCCAAGTCCAGATTTAAGGCTAATATCTTGATTGAAAGCAGTTGCTCCATAGAACATTTGATCCATATTCTCAACATTACTCACGTTCCACCTTCCAATATCTTGGTTAAAGCTGGTGGCAAAACCGAACATGGTATTCATATCCCTAACCTCACTTACATCCCATCTTCCTATATCCTGATTGAAATTTGTTGCATTGGTGAACATGACACCCATACCGGTTACACTACTAACATCCCAATCCCCGATATCTTGGTTGAATGCAGTAGCAGATTCAAAAACCCTGTCCATTGCCAATACATTGCTTACATCCCAATCCCCGATGTCTTGGTTGAAATTACTGGCTGTGTGGAATAAACGAGCCATGTTAGTGATGGTACTTACATTCCATAAAGTGATGTCTCCATTAAAAATGGTACAATCGGCAAATGCTTCAGAAATGTTCGTGGCATTACTTAAATCTGGTATATCAATAGAGAGGTTCGTTATGTCTAATCTACTACAACCTTTAAAAGCCTGTGTTAATGCTTGCCATTCAATAGCTCCCCATTGCTCAATGGTGAGTATTTTGTCGCGATCTACCGCTGTGCCATTAAAGTGTATTTGAGGAAAGGTTCCCGTGATACTTACTGTTTGTATTCGCGGTGTGGTATACGTGTGGGTAATGTCGCCAGTAACATTAGTGTCAACGGCCCCATCGCCCCAGTCTACAGTATAGTCATATGTTTCAAACGGTCTAGTTGGTATGGTAATAGTTTCATTGGCAGCAGTAGTTTCCCAAGTAGTGATAAATCCAGTACCCGGTGGTGTAGCGGTATTGGTTATTGTAAATGATTCTGGAGTGCACCCAAGTGCAGGGTCAACGGTGTTCTCAGGAATAATAGTTACCGTGACTACTTCCCCAGCATTAAAATTATTCGATACGGTCAAGAATGTTTCTGTAGTTGTAGTAGTTATATCATTAGCTCCGCTAGGGCTACTTATGGTAATAGTATATTCATCTGCTCCGTTTGAAGGATTCCATTCTATTCTCGATAAATCGGCAGCAACATTAGTGCTGTTATTTGAGGGGGAGGATAGAAAAGTACATTCCGGAGCAACTGTGGTATTGTTAGTTGTAAACGATTGTTCTGTGCATAAGAAATCACCATCATCATAATATGGGGTAATGGTAACAAAATAGTCTTCGTTGGGGTCTAAGTCTGAATCAAAATTGTAAACTGTAACCTCACCAACATCTTCATTATTTACTATATCTGTGGCTCCCGTTGTAGTCCCTACGGTAATTTTATAGCCACAAGCGCCTGGGTTGTCGTTCCATTGAATACCTGAATTTATGGGCACATCAACTAAAGGCATATTTAGCGTAACGCAACCTTTAGTCGCATTAACGGTCAGGGTAATATCATTTCGTACCAGTAATAGGTTTTTACCATCCGTTCCTGGTGGGTCGCTATTTTCAAAGGGAACAAGGTCACTGGTAATTTCAGAATGATATACACCAGCATCGCAAGTGTTCAAATCTGTAAGCGTATATTCTGGTGCATCGGGCGCGTTGAGAATTTCCACTCCATCCTTGAACCATGTATAGTGGGTTTGTGTGCCACGAACAGTAGTTGTTAAAGTGATACTTTCCCCAGCATTTCTTGTTGGGTTTTCAATGGCATTGACCTTTGTATGTGGGGCGTAGGTGTAAAACTGAAATACGACATCGGGCGATGGGCCTAATGATTGTGTTGTTAAAAGTGCTACATAATCTAAATGTTCGTCCTCAAAATCTCCGAATTCAAATGAATTTCCTCCAAATTGAAAGCTAGACCTTCTTGTTTGTATTGCTGGGTCATAGAGACCATAGAAATCTGGGATCCTACCGGATAGCAAGTTATTTTCGACATTCAAGCGCATATTTAAGCGACCTTGATTGACTTGGTGCGTAAAGAATTGGTTTAGAATTGCCGTGCCGGGAAAGATATTGTTGGAAATATTTAAGCTGCTTAATTCTGTGTTTTGGGTAATGTCTAAAGATTCAATCTGATTATTATCAGCAGTCAGCGTTCTAAGTTCCATGTTTAGAGTTAAATCCAAACCAGTGCCAGTAAAGAGATTTTCGCCAATATCCAAACTAGTCAACTCTAAATTGGTGGTAACATCTAAGTTAGGAATTAGATTTTGACTCAAATTTAAATATTGCAGTTCCAGATTTTGGGAAAGATTGATTCCCGGTAACCGATTTTGATAGGCTTCCAGTCTGTTTAATTCTAGATTTTGGGTAACATCTAAGCTGGTAAGGTTATTATCATATACTCGAAAACTTCTTAAATTTGGGTTTTGAGTGATGTCAACTGTATTCATCATATTATTGGTGAGCGATACATCACTCAATAAAAGGTTGTTGGTCAAATCAATATCCAAAGGAAGGGTTATGGCAGATCTAATATCTAAATTGGTAAGTGCCGGAGCGGGAGATAAATCTAGCGAAGATCCAAAGTCATGCTGCCAGATGGTAATACTGGTCAATGTATTGGTGCTAGGAAGCAATAGGGATTCCACACCTGTTGAAAACATTCCAAAACGTTCCAATCCGATCATTTCGGAAACATCTACCGTTGGGAAGTTAATACTGCTAAGCTCTAAATTTTTGAGAGCGTCTTTTTTATTGGGGTAAATTATGGTAACAAATACATCGCTACCAATGATTCTAAATCTTAGATCACCAGTTAATTGAGAAAGGTCAATTGTTGGTACACTTAGATTAGCAACTTCAATATTTACAAGAGTAGAGGTTACAGGAAATGTTAAAGACGTTATACTTCTTACAGTTCTTATATTCAGGTTTTCTAAGTTAACGTTCTGAGAAAGGTCTAGAGTAGTAATAATAGGCGGTGCGGTATCATTATTAAATGCTAAAACCCTTAGCGCTGTGTTTTGCGTTAAATCTAAAGTTGAGAGAGCTGTATTTCTTGCAAAATATAGTTCTTCTAGAAGCGTTAGCGCAGTTAAAGGAAGCGTAGGAACTTGATTTGTACCTGCATTTAAAGTAACCAAGTTGACAAAAGCTTCTAACCCGGTAAAATCAGTAATATCGGTTCTAGTGATATTTAAGGCTGTTACAGCCTGCGCATCCACATCAAGAATATTCCCATTGGCTCCATTGGTATCAATGCCTTGGTCAACCAGATATTGTTCGAAATTCGCATCTGTTACAGGAGTTGTTTGGGCACTTAGCGAAAAGCAACCGAATAAAAATACCAGAACTAGCGGCAGTAGGTTTTTGGTCATGTAGAATAGTTTATAAGGATTTCGAGTTTTGGAGTTTCGAAATCCTTATGATGTTTAGTACTTCAAAAAAAATTTTCGGTCTATTGTTCATTGAGAATCAGGTTGGCCAAAAGCATTTCGATTTCGGTTTCTGATAGGCCTGCGGGTACATCTGAATGGTACATAAATCGGATAATATCTTTTTCAACTGGCAAGAAATCATTATCGGTGCTGATTTGTGAGCATAGAAAGCTATGTTCGTCGGCACATTTATTCGAATGGCCGAAACCTAGCGCATGGCCAAGTTCGTGTTTGAGAAGTACTTCTAACGGATTTGAAATCCAGATACGTGTGGAGACCAAAATAGAATTTGCCGATGGGGTCATGGCAAACCCGTCGAAATTACCATCTTTGATTTCTTCATACATATCGGGCCAGAAGTTTTCAACTTCGTTTTTTGCCCCGAAGAATAAGGTAGCATTGGCCTCGAATGAATCTTCGGTCAACGAAATACTGAAATCGCCATCGACGAACAAGGCATTGTATTGTGCGATGACACTTTCAACGGTGGTTCTGAACTGTTCAGAAATGGTTCCGTCGAGATAAAGCTTCATGGCGCTTCCCCATTTTTGATTGAGGACTACGGAGCTATTGCCCATTTCTTTCCAGAAAACAAGATGTTGAAAATAGGTAATGAGTTCTTTTTGGTCTACGGTCAATAATGTCGTTTCATCTACATCTTCGATTGTAAGGATAAAATCTTTTTCTGTAATGATTTTTCCGTCAAAGGCAGAAATTGTAAAGTCTAGATTTTGAACGGTTTCATAATCGAGCTTGAGATTGGCACCGACCTTTAGCTCGCCGGTTTTTTCATCCAAGGTTAAATCTGCCGCAGATTCAAGAGTATAGGTAATTTCGTCGCTGTCTTCGTCGGTAGCTTGTATAAAGCCGATCGAAATTCCGGTTTGAGAATGCTCAGCGACCGTAAAGTTCTGTAAACCAATAACTGGAGCGTTATTTTCGGTTTTGGAAGGTGTTTCTTTTTTAGCTGTTTCTTCTGAAAATTCTTCTATTGTGACGTCTTCAACATCAGAACTACAGGCAAATACCAGACAAGATAAGATAGGGGCAATTATTTTCTTCATGATTTGGGAATAAGTAGGTTACTAATTGTAGGTACCCAAAAATAGAAGTCAAATGTAAGTTGGAAAAATTTTTGTTGTGAATACCCAGAAGATGATGGTGTGTGTTTGCTTTATAGAAGTAAGGGAAATAGGATCTACTACTTTTCGTCGAGGAAATCGAATAGTACGCAGGTAAAGTATAACAAAATTATTGGTCGGGATGTTAGCGGTTTTTTGAAAATGTAAATACTCGAAACAAAAACGCTAAAAGAAGAACTTTATTTATTCATTTTTATCTTGAAACAAAAGCCACACATTCGGATCTAAAGTAACCGAATCTGGCCGGGAAGTCACCGCAATTTCTGCGGTTTTAGACTTTTCATTTACTTCTATAGTTTTTAGGATGTTCTCTCCCCCCAATACAAAGCCGATTTCCATTGGAAATTGAAAGAGCTCATTCTGTTGTTGTTCCAGGTTGATTTTTACTTTTCCTTTTTTATAGCTCCAATCCCATTTAATTTCAGGATAGCCTTTTGTGAAAATCCACTGGTTGAAAAAAGATTCTAAATTTTCACCGGACACCTTCTCCATGACCTCTTGAAAATCAACGGTCATGGCATTCGAGTTTTGGTAAGTTTTGTAGTAGGTACGTATACCCTTCCAAAACGTTTCATCACCCAACTTATGGCGCAGCATATTCAAGACCCAACCGCCTTTTTGGTAGGTGTTTACACTTAACACCTTCATGGGGTCGGTAATGCTAGGGTCTACAATGGGTGCTGGATTCTTTTTGTAATATTCGATAATCTGTTTTCGGTCGAGGGTCAATTCTTCCTTTCGTTTTTCATCCCCATAAACGCTTTCTTGGTATAAAATAGCGAAGTAGGTAGCAAAGCCTTCGCTGAGCCAAACATGGTTCCAGTCGTTCTCGCTGGCGGAATTTCCGAACCATTGATGTGCAATTTCATGGGCAATCAGGCCTTCGACCTCGTTTTTTCCAGTAACGGAATTTTCGAAATAAGAGATGGTTCCGGCATTTTCAAGACCGCCCCACTGGGTCTTGGCTTGCATATTAGCTAGTTTCGCATAGGAATACGGGCCAACATTATCGATAAAATATTTCAAGACATTGGTAGCAACCTTATAATCAGAAAACCCGTCCAATCTGTTTTCAGGATATACCCAGGCCGAAACGGGAATATCGTAAACTTCATCTAGTAAGGTGCTTGCGAATTTGGTAACCCCGATGGTCACTACCTTCATGGCCACAGGAGCAGGTTCTTTATAGGTAGTTAATTTTAGTCCGTTGCCAAGACTGCTTTCCTCGATTTTTTCACCGGTAGCTACTACATCGTAATGATCGGGTGCCGTAATCCGAAACTCTATCGTTGCCTTATCATAAGTATGGTCTACCGATGGGAGCCAGTGTCGGGCCAAATTGGGCCAATTATCTCCAAAGAAAGAGCGCTGCCCGAATTTTGTGGTATCGATGACCAAGCCCCGTTCCGGAACTCCGTTGTACTCGATTTTATAGGTTCTGGTTTTGGCTTCTGAAGAAGTCGGTACAATTTTAATCTTGTTTTGCTCAAAAGTATAGTTCGCTAGGCTATCACCTTCAAAAACGTTGGTAACATCCATGCCATGTTTCTCGGACTTCCCAACTAGATCTAGTGCGAATTCATTGACCTCGTTTTTAAAACCTATTGTAATCAAGGCTTCGCCTTTGATTTGGTCGTTGTCGTCGTTAAGGGTCAGACTAAAAACATAGCCTTGTACATCGGCGGAGGAGTTTCTTTTGTATTGGTCTTGGGCATTCATAAAATTACCCAATGGAAAAAGTATAGTCAATACAAGGGCGAAATACTTCAGCAATTGATTTTGCATAGGATAGTTTAAAATAAAATTTCTACAGGTTCTAAATTAGTAACTTTAGCCATATGAACCATTACAAGAAAAGAATAATTCAGGTCGTTCGGAATAATAAATTGTTATTGAAAATGAATACTGACAATTTATTGGTTCTATTAATTCTTTCGTCTATCATAGGTGGATGTAAACCATCGCCCAACCAATTAAAAACAAGCGTATCAAAAAATAAACCGCCTAAAACCATAATGGCCATTTTTGCGCATCCTGATGATGAGACTACTATTGGCCCGGTTTTGGCGAAATACGCCTCTGTTTCAGATGTCCATTTGGTCGTGGCGACCGATGGCCGATATGGGGTTACTGACCACGCGGGTATACCGGCAGGAGATTCTCTAGTTACTTTGAGAAAGCTTGAAACCGAATGTGTATGTAAAAAATTGGGTATCAATATGCCTCATTTTTTAGAAGCTAAGGATGGCCTCGGTCTGAACGGCAACCATAATTTTTATGTAGAAGTTGCACAATTAAAAGAACGCATCGCCAATAAAATTTCGGAGCTTCAGCCACAGGTCATTTTGACTTTCGGACCAGATGGCGATACGGGCCATCCTGACCATCGGATGGTTGGGTTGTTGACTACGGAAATTTTGTTGCGGGAAAATTTGGTCGATAAAGTTGACCTTTACCATTTCGCATGGACCAAAGAACAGACTAAGAAATTCCCAAAAGATTGGGGCCTTGGGTGGGCTCATTCCGATTTGCTGCATACCAAAATCCAATTCGGTGCTGAAGATGAGGAAAAGGCTTTTACTTCGCTACAGTGCCATCAAAGCCAATTTACAACGCAAGAAATGACCGATTGGATCCAGGCCGAAAGAAACGATAATTCGAACGTGCTATATTTTCGAAAATTTGCGGTTGATACTACGATGCGAGATGGTTTTTAATTCCACTTAGATGATTCTTTCCATTTCCTTACAGAAAGTATCGATTCGTGATTTGGTAATATGCTGCATCACAACGACATGTGCCATATCGTCTTGGGTGGCCAGTTGGTATTTTTCTACAAGTTCTTGAACGGGTTTTTTGAAAGTGACAATTATTTGGTCCGGAAAAAGAGCGACCTGAGGGTAATTGATTGCATTAAGTTTGTCAATTAAATATTTGGCGTTTCGAATACATGTTTCTCCCTCTTTCTTAAATCCCTCGTACCCCTTTTTTTGAAAAATATACCAAAGGTTTAAAGCCAGAAAACCGTTTCTTGAGCCGCTAATCGTTGTGTCGTGAGTGCCTACGTAGGGCACCCATTGGTCTCCGAAGGCGATTTCATGAACAGCTTTGTCGGTCAGTACAATACCGCAAGGGTGTATGGCACCAGGAAACTTATGACCCGAAATGGCAATACTACTGACCCCGTTTTTAAAAAGTACTTCCCTATTTTCCATAAAGGGATAAATAAACCCTAATAATGCCGCATCGGCATGAATAAGAAGATTTTTTCTAGGGATGCCCGATTCATCGATACACGCATTCACCTTTTTTAGGTTATCGATAGCTCCCGTCATAGTGGTGCCAATATTAAGGTTGATAATTATACCCAAATCGGTTCCTTCGGACGTCTTCAATTGGCTCAAAACCGATTGTAGGTGTTCATAGTCCATCTCACCCGAATCTTGGGCATCTATTGCCTTCGATTCTAAATGTAATAGTCGCGCATTTTTTGCCAAAGAGTAGTGGCTAGATTCGGCATATAGAAAAAACGGTTTCTTCGAATGGGCAGTGAAATACTCCCTGCCCGTATACATACTGTATAAATTACCCTCGGTACCGCCACTGGTGATGTAGCCCCAATAGCGATTTTCGATACCGTAGAGGCGCGCTACGAAATCTAGGGCTTCGCGTTCGAACTCTTTGGTATGCATTTTTGCGTTACCATGCACCCAAGGATCGCCAGCATTATTAAGGTGCATTTTTGCCAAACTACTGATGCCTAAAATGGATAGGTCATTGTTTTCCGGCACTTCCGGATAACCAAAATAGGTAGTGGAATGCTTAATCTGTTCCGCTAAAAAATAGGAGAGCCGAATCTCGGCTTCGGCCAAACGTTCGACGTCTTCTGAATGTTCCATCCGTTTTTCTATTACAAGAATTATAACAGAAAGATAGTGTTTTTGAGCAGGTTAATTTCAGTTTAGTGAAGTACTTTTTCGGCTTATCCTTAATGTACTCTTAGACCTTCAATAGATAATTTTTAACCACAAAGAGCACTAAGGTTTTCACAAAGGTCACTAAGTGTTCCTGCCCGTGTGATATGCTAATTGTTACTGTACTATTGTTTTTGTAAATCCCCGTTTATTACTCTTCTTAAACCGTTTTTCAACAAAGAAACATTGAAGTTGATTAACAATCCAAGCTTATAGTTTCCTAGTTTCATGTACGTAAGGGTTTGTGCCAAATGAACATCATTCAGGCCTTCGACACTTTTAATTTCGATAACTACTTTATTTTCGACCAATATATCTATTCTATAACCACATTCTAGCTTTACCTCTTCAAAAACTAAAGGCATAGGTTTTTCTTTTTGAACTATCAAACCCGATTGTGTTAACTTGTAGAATAGGCATTCTTGGTAGGCACTTTCTAAAAGACCAGGACCTAATGCTCGGTGTACTTCAATAGCACATCCAATAATTTGATTGGCTATTTCGTTTTCTGTCATGGTTACTGATCTTTTAAGATTTCTTCGTGAACTTTGCGCCCTTCTTTGTGACCTTTGTGGTTAACCTCTCTTATGATGATAATTTTTTCATCTTCCCACGAATCTCCTCCAAACATAAATTACCCAAACTGCCCTCATGCGTATGTTTAATATCACGTTTCGGAGTGAACGTACCGGCCTGAATCTCTAGTCCCATTTTTTTATAGGCATCCCTAAACGGCATCCCATTTTGAACAAGTTCATTCAAGGTGTCGACGCTGAACAAGTAATCGTATTTTGGGTCGTCCAAAATATTCTTGTTCACTTTCATTTCCTTTAAACTAAAGGTCAAAATCTCTAAACAGGCTTTCATGTCTTGAATGGCAGGTACAATAATCTCTTTCACCAGTTGCAAATCGCGATGATAGCCGCTCGGCAGATTGTTGATGACCAATGTCAACTGATTCGGTACAGATTGCAATTTATTACACTTCGCCCGTACCAGTTCAAACACATCAGGGTTCTTTTTATGTGGCATAATACTACTGCCCGTGGTCAGTTCGTCCGGGAAGGAAATAAAATTAAAATTCTGGCTCATATACAGACATATGTCCATCGCCAATTTCGATAAGGTAGCAGCGATGCTTGCCATACCGAAGGCAGTAGCTTTTTCCACTTTTCCCCGCCCCATTTGGGCAGCGACCACGTTATATTTTAAGGTCTCAAAACCCATTTCTTCTGTAGTAAAGGTTCTGTCAATCGGAAAGGAACTACCATAACCCGCGGCACTCCCCAACGGATTTTGGTCCGCGACCTTATAAGCCGCAATAATAAAATATAGATCATCGATAAGGCTTTCGGCATAGGCGGAAAGCCATAACCCGAAAGATGAGGGCATCGCAATCTGTAAATGAGTATATCCTGGGAGCAATATGGCCTTGTGTCTTTCGGCCAAATCTAAAAGTAAATCGAATAGTGTTTTCGTCTGCGATTTGATTTCGGTCAGTTCATCCTTTAAATACAGATGCATGGCCACCAAAACTTGATCGTTTCGCGAGCGTGCCGTATGGATTTTTTTCCCGGTATCCCCCAATTTATCGGTAAGCAGGAATTCGATTTTTGAATGCATATCCTCAAAAGAATCTTCGATGATAAACTCTCCTTTTTCTATAGAGGTTGCAATAGCATCCAATTCATTCACCAAAGCGGTCGTTTCCCCATCTGTTAATAATCCGATCTTGCCCAACATCTTGGCGTGCGCCTTTGAGGCGATTACGTCGTATTTTGCCAAATGTAAATCTAGTTCTCGGTCATTACCTACGGTAAAGTGGTCTATTTTTTTATCGGTACTAAAGCCTTTGTCCCAGAGTTTCATAGTTTCAAATTCAAATTCAGATTCAAAAGTCAAGCTCAAATACAAAAACGTATTGGGTTTGTATTTGACGCTTGTATTTGTGTTTTAGTTTTTAAGAAATCCTTCTAATAATTTAATATACAAATCAACCCCATCTTCGATTTCCTTCACATAAATAAACTCATCTGCCGAATGCGAGCGGGTACTATCCCCGGGCCCTAATTTTAAGGACTGACAAGTTAATGCCGCTTGGTCCGAAAGGGTAGGGGAGCCATAGGTTTTTCTTCCTAAAGCAATACCAGATTTTACCAACGGATGATCTTTGGCAATTTTAGAGGAGTTGAGTTTCAATCCTCTTTCCTTTAGTTCGCATGGCGCCCCGGCTTTTAATAGGTCAGCTATTTCTTTATTGCTATAAGAATCGTTAACCCGAACATCGATTACCAAATCGACCTGTGCAGGAACCACATTGTGTTGACTACCAGCCTTGATTTGCGTGACGGTCAATTTGACTTCTCCCAAAGCTTCGGATACCTTTTCGAATTTGTAATTCTTGAACCATTCCAGCACTTTGATAGCGTTGTAAATGGAATTATCGGTATTCGGATGAGCGGCATGTGAAGGCGTTCCCTTAACTGCTCCATCAAAGACGACCAGACCTTTTTCGGCAATGGCCAGATCCAACAATGTGGGTTCGCCCACAATGGCCACATCAATTTTTGGAAGGCTTGGTAACAAGCCTCTTAGACTGTTTGGGCCTGCGTTCTCTTCTTCCATTGAGGCCACCATTAAAATATTGTGGTTGAGGTCTTCGGATGCATAAAAGTGCGTAAATGTCGCTAATAACGAAACCAATGCACCGCCCGCATCATTACTGCCCAGACCGAATAGCTTGCCGTCTTCAATATGAGGGTGGAATGGGTCTCTCGTATAGGCCGAGTTCGGCTTCACCGTATCGTGGTGCGAATTCAGTAAAAGCGTCGGTTTACTTTCATCAAAATGTTTGTTGACGGCAAAGACATTGTTGATTTTGCGTTGAAAAGGAATGTCGAATGCCTTGAACCAATTCGCGATAGCATCGGCGGTCTTATCCTCCTCGGAGGAAAAAGATTGAATAGAAATTAGTTCCTTTAGTAATTCTATTGCCTTTTCGGTCAAAGCTGTTTGTTCCATTTTATAGGGTAAGGGTCGTAAATAAGGTCGATGTTGGGTCTAGCATGGTGATGTCACCGATACATACCTGATGTACATTTTTGTTCAACGCATGAAAACAATTTTCCATCTTGGGAAGCATGCCATCTGCGATAATTTTTGATTCCAATAATTTTTTATAGGATTCGGAATCGATATGTTTTACTACCGAATCATCATCTTCTATATTCATCAAAACGCCCTTTTTTTCAAAGCAATAATACAGGGTGGTTTTGTAGCTGTCGCTCATTCCGATAGCCAGTTCAGAAGCTATGGTGTCGGCGTTCGTGTTGAGCAGCTGTCCATTTCCATCGTGGGTCATTGCACAGAAAACGGGAGTTAGACCGGCATTCAATAGTTGACTGATAGTTTGAGAATTGACACCGTCAACATCACCTGCGAAGCCATAATCGATATCTGTTACGGGTCGTTTATGTGCTTGAATCGTATCACCATCCGCACCGCTCAAACCAATTGCATTGCAATTCAGGGCTTGTAGTTCCGCAACAATATTCTTATTCACCAAGCCGCCATACACCATCGTAATCAATTCCAAACTCTGGGCATCGGTAATTCTCCGTCCACCAATTAATTTCGATTCGATACCCAGTTTTTTACTTAGTTCCGTTGCTAGTTTTCCGCCACCGTGCACCAATATTTTGGCGCCGTCTAACTTGGAAAAAGCCAACAAG
>Ga0115029_1000237_pt1 | contig 61289 bp, 53 predicted proteins | sample SidtaG_3_FD_87297 | JGI IMG/M metagenome (GOLD analysis project Ga0115029, IMG submission 87297) | Marine algal microbial communities from Sidmouth, United Kingdom - Sidmouth_Asex1 metaG | ecosystem: Host-associated > Algae > Red algae > Unclassified | place: Sidmouth, United Kingdom | collected... | reverse complement strand
CAGCTCCGCCCGGTGCAGCTCGTCGCGCGCATACTCGATCTTGCTACCTTGCGTCAGCTTATAGAGCGGCGGCATCGCCATATAGAGCCGCCCATCCTGGATCATCTCCTTCATGTAGCGATAGAAAAACGTAATCAGCAGGCTCGCAATATGCGCCCCGTCCACATCCGCATCGGTCATGATGATGACTTTCTCATAGCGCAGATCGTCGGATGTAAACTTCCGCCCAAGCCCCACACCCAGCGCGACCGACAGATCGTTAATCTCCTGGTTCTTCAGGATCTTGTCCATCGTCGCCGACTCGACATTCAGAATCTTGCCCCGGATCGGCAGGATCGCCTGCGTCTTGCGGTTGCGCGCCTGCTTGGCAGACCCACCCGCCGAATCCCCCTCGACGATAAAGATCTCCGTCCCGTCCGGCGACTTCTGCGAACAATCCGCGAGCTTGCCCGGCAACCGCAACCGCTTCGTCGCGCTCTGGCGCTTGATGTCGCGCTGCTTGCGGCGCTTTACGCGCTCATCCGCGCGCTCGATCGCCCACTCCAGCAGCTTGCCCGCCTCTTTGGGGCTCGACGCCAGCCAGTGATCGAACGGATCGCGCACCGCCTCCTCGACCAGTTTCGCCGCCTCCTGCGTGGACAGCCTGTCCTTGGTCTGACCGACGAAATCGGGGTTCTTGATGAACACACTCACCACCGCGCCAATGCCGAACATAACATCGTCCGGTTTCACATTGGCGAACTTCTTGCCCATATTCGCGATGTCTGCATAGGCGCGCAAACCCTTGGTGATGGCCGCCCGAAGTCCCAGCACGTGCGTCCCGCCCTCCGGCGTCGGTACCGTGTTGCAATAGCTCTTCAGGAAACTGTCATCATCGCCAAAGCCCGCCGGAGTCCACGTCACCGCCCACTCGACGCGACCGTGCCCGTTTTCCTTGCGTGACTTGCCCGCAAACAGATCCCCCGTCAGCGTCGGCTTCTCGCCCAGCTCCCCGCGCAGGTAATCCGCCAAACCGCCGGGAAAATGAAACACCGCCTCTTTGGGTGTCTTTCCATCATCGATCTCACTCGACCAACGGATCTCGACACCCGGTTGCAGATAGGCCTTTGCGCGGCTCATCGCGAAAATCTTGGCGGGCTTGAATCTCGCCTTCTTGCCAAAAATGTCCGCATCCGGATGAAAGCGAATCGTCGTGCCGCGCCGGTTATGCACGCTGCCAACCTTTCTCAGCGGCCCTTGCGGTTTACCCCGCGCGAATTCCTGACGGTAAAGTGTCTTGTCCCGCGCCACCTCCGCGATCAGGTGATCGGCCAGTGCATTGACCACGCTCACCCCGACCCCGTGCAGCCCGCCAGACGTCTCATAGGCTTTGGAGGAGAATTTCCCCCCTGAGTGCAGCTCCGTCATTATGACTTCCAACGCGCTCTTGTCGGGATATTTCGGGTGTGGGCCCACCGGAATGCCGCGCCCGTTATCCGAGACACTCAGATAGCCGTCCGCATCCAGATGCACCTCGATCCGTGACGCGTGACCCGCCACCGCCTCATCCATCGAATTGTCGATCACTTCGGCAAACAGATGGTGCAGCGCACGGTCATCCGTGCCGCCAATATACATGCCAGGCCGCAGGCGCACCGGCTCCAACCCTTCAAGAACCTGAATATCTTTCGCGGAATAGGCTTTGGACGCCTTGTCCGACGCGCCGGAGCCCGACAGCAGATCCTTATTCACGGCCATGATCAACACCCCTTACAGACCACCCCCTATTGCCTGCAAAGCGCGCTAGATCAAGGATTCGGGAACCATCGTTCGCAGTCTGTTCCAGGCGCGTGGCTAAAACAGCACCCGCACCACAACACGGCCCGTCGTGCGGATGAACCCGTCGCGAATGTCGGTATCCAGATCGAAGCCAAACGAGCTGTAATTGGAGCCTGCCGCCACACTCAGGCCCACCAGGAAGCCGCTATCGGGAAACTCCTCCGCAAGGATCGCAAACGGCGTCGTCCCGTCCACAAAGCGACCCGACGTGATGACGTCGCCAATGCTTTCCTGGCGATAGCCCGCCCGGATCATCGGGCGCACCCATGTCCGCTTGCCGTTGAACTCCGCACCCAGATTCAGCATCGCCGTCACCGCCGCCGTATCCACCGTCCGCTCGTCGATGGCGAACGCGATCCCGTTCGTGCCCTGCTCAGTGTAGGCGTCCTCGGTCAGGCTCAGATAGTCCACGCTTAAGGTCGGGCGCGCAAAGAAGCGATTGCCCAGCGGGATGTCGTAACCCCCGCGCAGGGACGCATTGTAATGCGTGCCATCCCATTCGGCCTGCGACAGCCCGACAAAGTCGCCGATCTGCACATTCCGGTTGCTGTCGAATGTGTTCAAACCACCGCCCGCATAGGCGTCCAGCGAGAACGCGCCGCGCTGATACCCGGCATAGAGCCCGCCCTGTAAGGTGACGATGTCGAGCGGATCGTCCAGCCCCACCGTGTCTTCCACTTCGGTCGATGCAAAGCCCAGATTGAACCCGACCGCATGGAAGGGCCCAAGTTCCGTGTCCAGACCGCCGGAAAAGCCAAAGCCCGAGCCACGATATTGCTCGGACAGTTGCGCCCGCTCGCGATCGGCAAAATAGGCGAACTCCTGGAACCAGAAACCGCCGGGCTTGGCTTGACCCTGGCGCGCCGCATCGAGCTGGCTGCCCACGGCGCCTACGGCCCCATCCGCATTGGCAAGGATGAACTGACGCGACGCCGCCGCAAATTCCGGCAGCAATTGGTTGAAGGCGGCGTTGAAGACTTCGCCATTCGTGATGTTCAGGATAGATCCCGCCAGCGCAGGATTGGCCGCAAACGCTTCGAAGGTTGCGGGCAAAGCCGCCGTCTGGACCGGATCGAGGCCCAGCTCGCCCGCCCCACGCAGGCGCAGGTCCACGAACAGCGTCCCCGTCGTGGGGTCGATCGAATACTCGGTATTATAGACGAATGGCGAAAATCCCTCGCCAAGAGTCCCCAGATCGCCCGCCACGCTTACATTCGGCCCCATCGCGATCGCAAAGCGCGACAGCGTCTCGCCGACAAAGGTATCGATGACCGGAATGATCCGCGCGCCATCGCCAAAGCTGACACTATCGGACGCCACCAGCGTCGCCGCCGTACCGGCCTGCCCGTCGATTGTGGGGCGGAAGGTGGACGCGCCGTCAAAACTCGCGCTCGCCACATTTACCGGCACGCCGCCGTCCAGCTGCACACTCGCATTGGCGACGTTCAGCACCAGCGTTCCGTCGGTATCGGTGATCCGGCCCTCATAGCTCGCATCCGCGATGTCGAAGCGGTCTTCGCCCGCCCCGAACGCCACCGCGCCCAGCACACGACCCGCGCGCACATCGATCACGTCATCACCGGAGCCGAGCAGAATATCGCCCTCGATAGCGGCTTCCAGCACGATGTCTTCGGTCGGCGCGTCCTGGGTGATCGTCACACCCACCGTGTTGTTGCTCAGATCGAGAGCGATCAGGCTTGCCGTGTTTTCGATCCGACCGGACGAGTCGGATTGCAGCCCGATTGCTGTAATCGTGCCCGTATTGTCGATGCGCGACAGCGTGCCCGACGCATCGCGGACAACGACCGCCGTACCTTCGCGGCCCGACAGGATGGCGCTGATCGCCCCGGCGTTATTAATGGCCGCAAGCTCTGCAGTCGCCGCAATGTCGATAGCCACCACATCCAATGCCCGTGCCGGAATGATGGCATTGCGGTCGGCAAAGACCTGCTGCGCATCCTCACTGACGGTTGCCGCGATAATTCCGCTATTTTGCAGACGCTCGGCAATGGCGTTGTCACCCAAGACGATCACGCGCGCGCGGCCCGTGGCGCTGTTCGCATCCGCGGTTCCGTCATCGCCGGAGCGGAAGGCAAAGGCCTGCATAAGACCTGTATTGCTGATCCCGCCCGACAGTGTGGCATTGCGCACTTCGAACGCCGTTGCGCCCACATCGTTATAGACACCTTGCGCGCTCAGCTCGCCTTGGTTGATAAACGCAAATTGCAGGCTTTCGTCGAAATCCACCGCGCTGGCATCCGTGATTTCGGCCACCACGCCAATGGCGATGGGTGTGCCGTCACCCGCCACCAGAATGGCCGGGGCGCTGCCGAACTGCGTCACGGACGAACGCGCCGTCAGGCGCTGCAGGACATTGCCGTCATCATCGAGTTGTGGTGTGCCATCACTATCCACGACGTCTTCGAAGACTTGGCGAAAGAAGATGCCTTCCGCGATATTGCCGCTGATCTGTACCGCCGACCCGGCTTGGAAACGGTCGTCGTCACCCAGGCGGTCGCGTATGCTCAAAGAGGGCCGAGACGTGAAGCGATAGCCCGTATTGGAAATCGTGCCTGCGCTGGAATAGCCACCCTCAAGGTCGCCACTGATGCTGACCGCCTGCGCACCCTGGCCCTGTGCCGTGATGATGCCGTTTGTGGCGACGTCGTTGACGTTGCCGGCCACATCCACACCGACCGAATTGCGACCCGTAATCCGCATGGCGCCGCCGACCGACAGATTGCCTTGCACGGTCGCGCCAGAAGCCAGTCGAATGCCCGCACTGTCATTGCCCTCGACCTGAATGATGCTTGTACTGTTGGTGCGGATATTGCCCGTGAACGTATTGGCCCCCGAAATCAGGATGCCCGTCTTGCCGGAACCTTGCGCAAACCCGCCATCGGCCAGATTGTCACCATCGGTGTCTTCCGGCGTGAAATCTTCCGTGAGGCGAATCTGCCCATTCAGCGTCACAGAGCCCACATTGTCGTCGGCTTGAACCTCTATTCCCGTTACGTCGTTTGCGTCATTGATGTCGATCGCCCCGTCCACGACCACGGTGTTGGAGGAATTCACCACAATCCCCGTTCCCGATGCGGGACTGATCAAGCCCGCGCCATCGACCGTCAAGTCGCCTGTCGTCGTGGTTTCCTGCGTCGTCGTCACCTCGTCGGTGATCGTCGTCTGCGCCAAGGCGGCTGTATGAAGGCCCACCAGTGCGGATGCGCCAAGCAGAAGAGAGAGCGTGCGAGTCATGGATTTCCCCGGTGTCATACCCGCGCTCTAATCTGCACAGGGCAGGGCCGCAACCAACAGATAGTTAACGTAGCAGTTGTCCATCAACAGCGGTCACCGCGTTTTAAAGATTGAGAACCGCAAGAGCACTATCCGATCACGCAATAGGGTCATAATTTTTTGTCATCGCCTCTAAGCACCATGATCGAGCTTCGAAGCGCACGAAAAAGGCCGCCCCATTGCAGGGGACGGCCTGTTTCTATTGCATATATCCGGATTAGCAGCTGTAATACATGTCGAATTCGACCGGATGTGGGTGCAGCTGGAGGCGGTGCACTTCTTCCATCTTCAGCTCGATATAAGCATCGATCTGATCATCATCGAACACGCCACCGGCCTTCAGGAACTCGCGGTCACTGTCGAGCGCGCCCAGCGCTTCACGCAGCGATCCACACACTTGCGGGATGTCGGAGGCTTCCTCGGCAGTAAGTTCATACAGATCCTGGTCCATCGGTTCACCGGGATCGATCTTGTTCTTGATCCCGTCCAGGCCCGCCATCAGCAGGGCTGTATAGGTGAGGTAGGGATTACCCGCCGGATCGGGGAAGCGCGCTTCAAGACGTTTACCATTGCGGCTTGCCGTCCACGGAATACGGATCGACGCCGAACGGTTGCGCGCGGAATACGCCAGCATCACGGGCGCTTCAAAGCCCGGGACCAGACGCTTGTACGAATTGGTGGACGCATTCGCAAAGGCGTTGATAGCACGCGCATGCTTGATGATGCCGCCGATGTAATAGAGGCAGTCCTTACTCAGTCCCGCATACTCGTCACCCGCAAATAGCGGCTGTCCATCTTTCCAAATCGACTGGTGGACGTGCATGCCCGTGCCGTTATCGCCGTACATGGGCTTGGGCATGAAGGTTGCCGTCTTGCCATAGGCGTGCGCCACATTCTGCACGATGTATTTATAGAGCTGCATGTTGTCGCCCATCTTCACGAGCGTGTCGAACTTCATGCCGAGCTCGTGCTGTGCGGGGGCGACTTCGTGGTGATGCTTTTCAGGCTTGAGGCCCAACTCCGTCATCACGGCCAGCATTTCCGTGCGCATGTCCTGCTCGGAATCGATCGGCGCGACCGGAAAATATCCACCTTTGCGGCCCGGGCGGTGACCCATATTGCCCTGAGCATATTGCGTGTTGGAATTCTCGGGAAGCTCCATGGAATCAATGGCATAGCTCGTGACGTTGGAGTCTGTCTGCCAGCGAACATCGTCGAACACAAAGAATTCGGCTTCCGGCCCGAAATAGACCTCGTCGCCCACATTGGCGCTGCGCATGTATTTTTCAGCCTTCTTGGCGGTTCCGCGGGGGTCGCGGTTGTAGGCGACGCCGTCATCGGGCTCCAGGATGTCGCACATCATCACCATCGTGTCCTGCTGATAGAACGGATCGGTATGCGCGGTCGTGGGGTCGGGCAGCAGCACCATGTCGGACTCGTTGATCGCCTTCCAACCCTCGATGGACGAGCCGTCGAACATCGTGCCCTCGCTCATAAGTTCGTCGTCGACCATGGTCGCGTCGAAGGTGACGTTCTGCATCTTGCCGCGCACATCCGTAAATCGCAGATCGACATAGCCGATCCCGTTATCCTTGATGGTCTTGAGCACGTCCTGTGCAGTTACCTTGTCGTCTGCCATGTGTTTTTCCTTCTAAAAGCGGAGGCTCCCGGACTTGATCCGGGACCTCCATCGTTGTGTTGCTTCCTATCAGCCCTTCAAGACCGATGGAGGTCCCGCATCAAGTGCGGGAACTTGATCTCGTGTTAAAGCGCCGCGTCGCCGCTCTCGCCCGTCCGGATGCGGATGGCCTGGCTCACATCGCTGACGAAAATCTTGCCGTCGCCGATCTTGCCCGTCTTGGCGGCCGTTTGGATCGCCTCAAGCGCCGGCTCGACCTGATCGTCACTGATGACCAGCTCCAGCTTCAACTTCGGCAGGAAGTCCACGACATATTCTGCGCCGCGGTAAAGCTCCGTATGACCTTTCTGGCGTCCAAAGCCCTTGGCCTCGACCACCGTCATGCCCTGCAGGCCGATGCCCTGCAGGGCCTCCTTCACCTCGTCCAGCTTGAACGGTTTGATGATGGCTTCGATCTTCTTCATCTCGCACTCCCGAATTGCTACGCCCAGTAAACAGCACCCCCACCCCTTGAGTCGAGTGCATCACCGCGCAAATCCGTGGGCAGCGAAAGCGCCCGCCGCACCTGCACAAGGTTTCAGCATCCGCACACGCCTCTGGTGAAACTTTGTCCACCGGCCGCGCGACTCGCGTCGTTTTGGGGGTAGGCCACGCCCGCTTACCCCGCTAGACCCGCGCAAACTCACGCTTTTGTCGGAGTCGACTGTGGCCAAACTCTCCTCGCGCAATCCCAAGCGCACACTCATCACCGACGAACAGGCGCTGCGCTTCCACGCCGAGCCCACGCCCGGCAAGATAAGCATGGCCCCGACCAAGCCGATGGCGACCCAACGCGACCTCAGTCTCGCCTACAGTCCCGGCGTCGCCATCCCGGTCGAAGAGATCGCCCGCGACCCCGATCTCGCCTACGAATACACCTCCAAGGGCAATATGGTCGCCGTCATCTCAAACGGCACGGCTATTCTTGGGCTCGGCAATCTTGGCGCCATGGCCTCCAAGCCCGTCATGGAGGGCAAGTCCGTCCTATTCAAACGCTTCGCGGACATCGACAGTTTCGATATCGAGGTCGAGGAAGAGGACGCGCAAGCCTTCATCGAATGCGTCCGCCGCATCGGTAACAGCTTTGGCGGCATTAACCTCGAAGACATCGGCTCCCCCGAATGCTTCATCATCGAACAGGAACTCCGCGACCTCATCGACGTCCCGGTCTTTCATGACGATCAGCACGGCACAGCCATCATCGCGACCGCCGGCCTCATCAATGCCTGCGACCTGACGGGCCGCAAATTCGAAGACCTTAAACTCGTGCTGTCCGGGGCAGGGGCGGCGGGCCTCTCCGTGCTCAACCTCGTCAAATCGCTCGGCGTGCGCGACGAGAACTGCATCGTCGTCGACTCCAAGGGCGTGATCTATCAGGGCCGTCAGGAATATATGGACCAGTGGAAAGCCCCTCACGCCGTCGCTACCGACAAGCGCACACTGGCCGAGGCCATGGTCGGCGCGGACGTCTTCTTCGGCCTCTCGGTCGCGGGCATCGTCTCCGGCGATATGGTCGCCAGCATGGCCCCCAACCCCATTATCTTCGCCATGGCCAATCCCGATCCGGAAATCCTGCCCGACGACATCAAGGCCGTCCGCAGTGACGCCATTATCGCCACGGGCCGATCGGATTATCCCAATCAAGTCAACAACGTACTCGGCTTTCCTTACATCTTCCGCGGCGCGCTCGACGTGCGCGCCCGCAACGTCAACGATGAGATGAAGCTCGCCTGCGCCCACGCGCTTGCCGATCTTGCCCGCCAGGATGTGCCCGAGGAAGTCGCCGCCGCCTATCACGGCAACCGCCCCAAATACGGCCCCGACTACATCATCCCCGCCCCGTTCGATCCGCGCCTGATTTCCGAAATCCCCCCTTATGTCGCCCAAGCCGCCATGGATACCGGCCAGGCCCGCATGCCCATTGCCGACATGGACGCCTACCGAAAATCCCTCGCCCAGCGTCAAGATCCGACCGCCGCCCTCCTGCAGTCCATCACCTCCAGCGTGCAGGACAACCCCAAGACGATCGTCTTTGCCGAGGGCGAGGAACCCGCCGTCATCCGCGCAGCCCAGGCCTTCCAGCAGCGCGGTCTAGGCCGCGCCATCCTGATCGGTCGCGAAAAGCCCATTTTCGACAACATGCGCCTACTGGGTGTTGAAAACCCCGAATCCTTCGCAATCCTCAATGCGCGCCTCTTCGACCGCAATGCCGAATTTACAGAAACACTCTACAAAAAGCTCCAGCGTTCGGGCTATCTCCGCCGCGATGCGCAACGCCTCGTCAACCGCGACCGCAACGTCTTCTCCGCACTCATGCTCCACCATGGCCTCGCCGACGGCATGGTCACGGGCGTGACCCGCTCCTTCGACATCGCGCTGCACGACGTGCAGATGGTGCTCGCCCATGACGACGATCATCACGAGCGCACCATGGGCGTGTCCGTGGTCATCAACCGTGGCCGCACGCTGTTCATCGCCGACACCAACATCACCGAACTCCCCGAAGCCGACGATCTCGCCGACATCGCCATTGGCGCGGCGCACTTTGCCCGCGTCTTCGGGTTCGAGCCCCGCGTGGCGCTCCTGTCCTATTCCACTTTCGGAAACCCCGTCGGCGAGCGCATGCAGAAAGTCCGCGATGCCGTTGAAATCCTTGACGGTTTGGAGCTCGACTTCGAGTATGAAGGCGACATGGCCGCCGACGTCGCGCTCAACCCGCTGCACACGCTGACCTACCCGTTCTCGCGCCTCACAGGGGCCGCCAACGTCCTCGTCATGCCGGCCATCCACTCGGCCAGCATCTCGACCAAGCTCCTCGGTGCCGTTGGCGGCGGCACCGTTCTCGGGCCTTTCCTGACAGGCTTCGACAAGCCCGTGCAGATCTGTAACCTCGGCTCCACCGCCAGCGAGATTCTCCAAATGGCCACCCTCGCCGCCTTCGCCCCCAGCCACAGGGACGAGCCGGTCTAATTCGCTGAACGCTTTAAAATTTTCTCATCATAAACATTCCCGCTCACCCCGGCGAAGGCCAAGACCCAGGATACTGCTTAAAGCGAGACTCTGGGTTCCGGCCTTCGCCGGAATGAGTGGGGTGTGTGATACAAGGACACTACTCGATCTTAATCGCGTTGGTTTCTTTGGAGACCCACTTCCCACCCTCCACGCTTGACCCCACCCCCCACACGCCTACTCCCCGCGCGTGGACACCACTCCCGACATTACAAACGACACCGCCCCGGCGCCCTCCGGGGCAAAAGTCGACCTTACCCAAGGCCCCATTACGGGTCACGTCTTCCGTATGCTCGGGCCTTTCGCGGTCGCCGTCATTGCGCTCCTGTCGGCGGGCATCATCGACACCATCTATCTCGGCAATCTTTCCACTGAGGGCTATCTCGGCTGGCTCCCCTTCTTCGATGGTCATATCGTGGACACCACGCGCGATCTGGGCGTGGGCGAGGACGGGGAACCGCTTAGCCTCGGTGTCGTCGCCCTTGCCGCCATTGGAATCGGCTACCCGCTGACTTTTCTCGGCAACTCCGCCAATATCGGGCTCGGCGCAGGCACAATGAGCGCCGTCAGCCGTGCCACAGGGCAGGGCGAGAGTGCCAAGGCCCGCCGCTACGCCGCCTCCGCCATCCTCTTCGCCCTCATGGTCATGACCCTCCTTACCGCAATGATGATGCTCGCCATGCCCTTTGTCGTCCGCATTATGGGCGCACAAGGGCAGGTGCTGACCCTCGCCCTCCAATACCTCGCTATATCGCTGCCAGGCCTCGTCATCGTCAGCGTCGCCAATGTCGGCAACAACATCCTGCGCGCGGGCGGCGAAGCGGCGCTGCCCAGCCTCATCATGATCCTCGGCGCCGTCATCAACATTCTCCTCGATCCCTTCCTTATCTTTGGCATCGGCCCGTTCCCGCAACTCGAAGTCCAAGGCGCAGCACTCGCCACCGTCATCGGGAACACGATCGCCGCCGCCTTTGCCTTCTACATCCTGCAAATCCGTCGCCGCGCCGTGGACTTCGTCGGTATGACCTGGACGACCCTCAAGGCAGCCTGGTGGCGCGTCGGCTCCGTCGGCATTCCGGCGGCGGGCACGAACATGGTTGTCCCAATCGGCACCGCCATCGCCGTCGGTGCCGTGCAGAACATGCTTGGTACACAGGCCAATGCCGCCTTCACGCTGACGTCGCGTTCGGAGCTTATCGCCGTGGGACTTCTCTACGCGCTTAGCGCCTGTATCGGCGCTATTACCGGGCAGAATGGCGGGGCAGGGCGCACGGACCGCGTCCGCGAAACCTTCATCACCTGCTACACCATTTGCCTTGTCTGGGGCACAGTCATGGCCGGTGTCCTCTACATCTTCCGCGGCCCGATTGTCAGCGTCTTCACCTCTGATCCGGTCGTCATCGACATGGCGCTGCCCTATTTCGCCATCGTGCCGATCACCATCTTTGCCTATGGTTTCGTCTTCATCAGTGCGGCAGGATTTAACGCTCTCGGCCGCCCGCTCTTCGGTCTGACCTACACCATACTTCGCTCGCTCGTCCTCTACGCACCGCTCGTGGCTCTCGGCGCATGGACACACGGCCTGGTCGGTGCATTCGTCGGTGTCGCCGTCGCCAACCTCCTCAGCGGCGCCGTCGCCGCCTGGTGGAGTCTCAAGCGCGCCCCCATGAGAGCCCAAAACAGCTGATCTTACAGCCCACATACACAGTTGACGCCGCAGCCCGCCAAACCTAACCCGCGCCCTCACACCGTGCGGGTGTGGTGGAATTGGTAGACACGCATGGTTTAGGTCCATGTGCCGCAAGGCGTGGGGGTTCAAGTCCCTTCACCCGCACCAACCGCAGCGCTACCGTGTAGCGGTAATGTTCGACTATTGCTGGAATATAGCGAAGGTTCCGGGGCTTCGCCTCGGGCCAGATCTCGTGGCGAGCCCGTCTGACAAGGGACGCTTCGTCTCTTCCCATCGTCCGCATCCACGCTAAGGTCAGGACATGGGCTCCCCCCTTCACACAGTCATAATCGGCACGGGCTTCGCCGGGCTCCTCATGGGCCGCACCCTCCGCCACGCCGGTATCACCGACTTCACTATCCTCGAAAAGTCCACCTCCGTCGGCGGCACTTGGCGCGAGAACACCTATCCCGGGGCCGAATGCGACGTGCCCTCCGCGCTTTATTCCTACAGCTTCGCCCCCAACCCCACCTGGGCCTTTAAGTTCTCCAGACAACGCCAAATCCTCCAATACCTCAACGACTTCGCCGACACCCAAGGCTTGCGCCCCCACATCCAGCACGACCAGACCGTCCACGCCCTCCATTGGAACGAGGACACCAAACTTTGGCGCGTCGAGACCCACTCCGACACTTTCCGCGCCCGCCACGTCGTGTCCGCAATCGGCCAGCTCCACATACCCAACATTCCCGAATTCCCAGGCATGGACGACTGCGAGGGCGCGAGCTTCCACACTGCGGAGTGGGACCACTGCATTGATTACAGAGGCCTCAACGTCGCCGTCATCGGCAATGCCGCCACCGCCGTGCAGGTCATCCCGGCCATTGCACCGGACGTCGCGCAGCTCACCGTTTACCAGCGTTCGCCCAACTGGATCATCGACAAGTCCGACCGCCCCTACACCCGCCTCGAACAAGCGCTCCTCCGCCGCCTCCCCAAACTCTCCTCCCTTTACCGCGCCTCCATCTGGGCGCAGGGCGAATTCCTCCTCTGGCCGACTATACGCGGCAACCGCTTCACCCGCGCGCTGCTGACCGCCCAAAACCGCTGGCTCCTGCGCAAATCCTTCAAGGACAAGGCGACCCGCGCGCGCATGACTCCGGACTATCCCATGGGCGCGAAACGCATCCTGTTGTCCCGCGACATCTATCCTGCACTCGCCCGCAGCAATGTCGAGACGGTCTTCGACCCGATCGAGACCTTCACGACCAAGGGCATACAGGCAGGGCGCGAGCGCACGCATGACGTCGTTGTCTTCGCCACGGGCTTTCAGACCAACCCCTTCCTCAAGATGATCGATGTCCGGGGCAGGGGCGGGCGCTCCATCCGCGAGCAATGGAGCGAGGGCGCGCACGCCTATCTCGGTGTGTCCACGGCAGGCTTTCCCAATTTCCACATGCTCTACGGCCCCAACACCAATACCGGTCACACCTCCATCGTGTACAAGCTGGAGGGGCAGGCCGATTACATCCTCCAGCTGATGCAGGCCGCAGGCGACGGCGCTCTGACCGTCAGCGCCTCCGATGAAGACATCTACAACACCGAAGTCCAGGCGCGCCTCCGCGACCTTGCCTTTTCCAAAATCGAGGCGAGCTGGTACAAGGACGGCGACCGCGTCACCAATAACTGGATGGGCAGCTCTCGCGAGTTTCGCCGCCGCCTCCGCACACCCGACCTCAGCAAATTCGAGCGCGTCTGATGCCCAAAACCCGTGCCAGCATTCAACACCGCATCATAGACCGCGCCTTGCGCGTCATCCGGTTTCGCCACGCCTATTGGAAACAGTTCGACGGCGTAAAGACGCCCAAGCGCACCAATCCCACCAAGGGCATGGTCGCGCGCCACAAGATTGGCCGCAAGGATTTTGACGGCTTTCCCTTCCTGTGGTTCGATCCCAGCAAAAGGGACCCCGAGGGTTATGTCGTCGCCTTGCACGGTGGCGGCTATGTCGCCGAAGCGTCCGGCAGGCATTTTAGCGCCTATGCCAAACTTGCCGATCTCACGGGCAAGCGCATCTATGCCCCCTTCTACCCGCTCGCGCCGTTTCACACGCCCGAAGAGATCCGCGACTGGACACTTCGCTTTGTCGCTCATGTCCAAGAACATAATGCCGACTATCCGCTCCTGATGACGGGCGACTCGGCAGGCGCGAATCTCGCCCTTCAACTGATCGAAAGCGGCACCGTCCCACTTCGCCTCGTCCTCTGGTCGCCCTGGGTCGATGTGGAGGGCGCAAACCCGCTTATCATGGAGCGCGACGGATCTTGCGCCCTTATTCGCGCCGAAGGTTTGCAAGAGTTTGCCAAGACCTATTACGGCGATAACGACCCACGCGACCCGATGTTGTCCCCCCTGTTCCGCGAATCGGAAGCCCTCCCGCCCACGCTCGTTCTTTCAGGTGATCAGGACCTCTTCCATCCCGACATCGAAGCGTATGCCGGCAAGCGGGACAACGTCACGCTCGAGACTGCCCCCGGGCTCTGGCACGATTACATGATCGTCCCCACGCCGGAAGCGCGTGCGGCGCTCACTCGTTCAGCAGATTTCCTGAGCGCCACTTGAAATAGACCCGCAAGGCGACGCTTGCGAGTACCACACTTGCCGCGACCGGCAGGATCCAGCGCAGTTGCTCGCCCACCATCGCGCCAAACACGCGATAGGCTGTATATGCGAGCAATATATATGTGCCGGACGCGAACACGATCCACATCACGAACCGCCAGTATTTCACCTTGAAATACCCGCACGCCGCATAGGTTGGAATACGCGCGAGCGGCATGAATCGCACAGTCATCAGCGTCACGCCCAGATTGGTCTTGACCCCCGCCTCCATCGCCTGGATGCGGTCGAGCTTTTTGGCATCCCGCGCCTTGGGATGCTTGAGTGCCACCACGCCGATGAAATACTTCCACAGGTCGGACGCGATAACGCCCAACCACAGTACAAACAGCACCAGATAGCGGCTATCCTCTCCGCGCGTGGCATAACCGGCGCTGGTCAGGATCGCGACATCTTCCTGAAAGAACGGCCCAAGCGTGAACCACGCCCATTTCGCCCACCACACATCCGGCAACCATTCGAAGCCCATGAAACCGTAAACCCTCAGAACCTTGCCGGGATTTTGCCCTGCAAACCATGTTGCGAGCGCGGTTGCGCGCTCCATCGCTGCGTGGCATAGCCCGCGAAAGATTCAAACACCCTATTGAAACCGCAGGATTCCACCATGGAAATCAAGGAAACCAAGGCCGAAGGCCTGTCCCGCACCTATACGGTAACCGTGCCGAAGGAAGCTCTTGCCAAAAAGCTGGAGGCAAAAATCGAGGAGATGCGTCCGCAAGTCTCCCTGAAAGGCTTCCGTCCCGGCAAGGTGCCGACCTCCCACATCCGCAAGATGTTCGGCCAATCCATCATGAAGGACGTCGTCGAAGACACGGTCAACGAGACCAGCCAGGCCGCTATAAACGAAAATAAGCTTCGCCCCGCCGGTAATCCCAAGATCGACCTTCGCGCCAATGGCGAAGACGTCACCAAGGGCGATGCCGACCTGGAATATGAAATGACGGTCGAAACCATTCCCGATTTCGACATTGCCGATGTCACAAAGATGAAGTTTGATCGCCTCACCGCGGAAGTGGACGAAGCCGAAATCGAAGAGCGCCTGACCGAGCTCGCCTCTTCGCGCAAGACCTACAAGAAGAAGGCCAAGACCGCCAAAGCCAAGGACGGCGATGCCGTGCTGATCGACTTTGTCGGGCGCATTGATGGCGAAGCCTTTGATGGCGGCTCCATGGACGGCCACCAGCTCGTGCTTGGCTCCAACTCCTTCATTCCGGGTTTCGAGGAACAGCTTATCGGGGTGAAAGCGGGCGACGAAAAGGACGTGAAAGTCACGTTCCCCGAAAACTATCAGGCCGAGCAATTTGCCGGCAAGGACGCCGTTTTCTCCGTCGTCGTCAGCGAAGTGCAGGGCGCGCAGGATGCCAAGCTCGACGATGACCTTGCCACCGCTTTCGGCATGGAGAGCCTCGACAAGCTGAAAGAAGCGGTCAAAGAATCGACCGAAGCCGAATATGCCGGTCAGTCCCGCATGAAGCTCAAGCGCGCCATACTCGACGAGCTCGACAAGGGCCACAAATTCGACCTGCCCCCCGGCATGGTCGAGCAGGAATTCGGGTCTATCTGGAGCCAGGTTCAGCAGGAAAAGGATGCCGGTCAGCTTGATGACGACGATGCCGCAAAATCCGACGAAGATCTCGAGGCTGATTACCGCAAGATTGCCGAACGCCGCGTGCGCCTCGGCCTTGTCCTTGCCGAGATGGGTCAGAAGGAAGGCGTCGAAATTACCAATGACGAGCTCCAGACCGCCATGATCAGTGAAGCCCGCCGCTATCCCGGTCAGGAACAGCAGGTCATCGACTTCTACCAAAAGAACCCCCAGATGATCGCCCAGCTCCGCGCGCCCATTTATGAAGAAAAGGTCGTTGATCTGATCGTCGAAAAGGCCGCCGTCAAAGATAAAACCGTCAAGAAGGCCAAGCTTTTCGAAGACGACCCCATGATCTAACCGGCCTCTGACCAGGTTTTTACTGGCTCCCGCGCTCGACGCGGGACCTCCATCGTGCACACAAATCGGAGGACTCCCCATCCGCATCCTCCTCACCAATGATGACGGCATCCGCGCCCCCGGCATGACGGCCATGCGCACTATCGCCGCCGCGCTCTCCGATGACGTCACCGTGGTCGCGCCCGACGACAACCAGTCCGCCGTCGGCCGCTCGCTGTCGCTGCACGAACCTGTCACGCAATACCGTGTCGAGCCGGATGTCTATGCCGTGCGCGGCACGCCGACCGATTGCGTTGTCGTCGCGCTCAAGCACGTCATGGCGGACACCCCGCCCGACCTTATTCTTTCCGGCGTCAATGCCGGACAGAATCTCGCCGAAGACCTCACTTTCTCCGGCACGGTCGCGGGCGCGCTGATGGGCACGCAGATGGGCATTCCCTCCATCGCGCTCAGCCTCGCGCGCGGGTTTCAGGGCGCGCGCAGTTTACCATGGAACACGGCGACCGCCTGCGCGCCCGACGCCATCCGCGATCTCCTCGCCCGCGGCTGGCCCAAGCCTATCACGCTGAACCTCAACATCCCCGATGTACCCAGCGATGGCGTCAAGGGCCTGCAGTACACCCGTCAAGGCGCACGCGATCACCGCATGGTCGGCCTCGACACGCGCGACCATCCGCGCGGCGGCAATTACCACTGGCTTCTCTACGGCGCCGATAAGTCAGAGCCGGAAGCGGGCACGGACCTTCGCGCGATCTATGACGGCTATATCAGCGTGACCCCGCTCATGACCGACCTGACCGACACAGACTCGCTAGCGGCGCTGTCATCGGGGTAGGGCGAACAGCATCATGATCGAGCCACTATGATCCTAGCAAAATGATAGAACCCGGGCTGTGGGACATGATCATGCGCCTTCGTTCGCGGGGCATTTCCGACTCACGCGTTATGGAAGCGATCGAACTCACCCCGCGCTCGCGGTTTCTGCCGGAACCCCTTCGTGAGCAGGCCTTCGACGCAGCGGAGCTCCCACTTCCTTGCGGACAACTCATGCTCACCCCGCTTCTGTCCGCGCAACTCCTTCAGATCGCCACCTTGCGACGCGAGCACAAGACGCTGGTCATAGGTCTCGGCTCCGGCTGGCTCGCAGCTCTTGCCTCCCGCATCAGCCCCCGCACCTACGCCGTTGAAAGGTATAACGAACTTGTCACGCTGGCAGGCACGAACTTCACGCGGGCAGGCGTGACAGGCATTCTCGCCCGCCATGGTGACGGACGCTTCGGCTGGAAGGCACAAGCTCCATTCGACCGCATCATTGTCACGGCGGGCCTCGCAACTCTGCCCAAGGCGTTTTCTACTCAACTCCGGCCCGGTGGACGTATTGCCTGTATCCTCGATGGTCATCTCGGCACGCATGACGGCACGGTCTTCACCCCTGTCCTCGCTGCCGATCCACCCCCGCTCGAGCCCGGCAAGAGCGCCGCGCTTTAACCCGACGCTAACCCTGTTCTGTCATGGTCTCCCAAAAGTTATAAGGAGGCTGACATGCAGCGCATCTTCAAAACCACACTCGTTACCGCGGCAGCGATCGCAATCCCCGCGATCGCCACAGCGCAGACGGTCACGATTTACGAAGCCCCGCCAAACCCTGTCATGAAACCGATCGAGCGTGACGATGCCGGCATTATCCGTGCTCAGTTTATCCGCGCCAGTGATGTCACCCCCGAAGAATACCAGCGTCTCCTCGATGAGGCCGCCAAGGTCAGCACCTATCAAAGCTACACCAACACCGTCCGAGAGCCTGCCGCGACCCTGCCGCTTTATCAGGCGCCTGGCACGGCGGCCCCATTGTCATATGGCACAGCCGTGACACCCTATCAGAGCCCTGTGACGCCTTATCAGAGCACAGTCGCGGATAGCGCCTTTACCAATACCGTGACCTCCTCCACCCACCGTGTAGTCAAGGGTGACACACTTTATAACATCGCCAAGCGCAACGGCGTGACCGTGTCCGCGCTGAAATCCGTCAATGGCATCGCCGCTGATGCCATTAGCCTCGGCCAGTCGCTTCTTATCCCCGGCAGCACCTCCGTGACACGCAGGGTCGAGCCGACCAGCGCCTATAACAGCTTTTCCGGTGTGGTTCAGGCGTCACAGCCCGCCATCGCCGCACCCTTTGCGACAACGACGCGCGCCTATGCCGTCTCGCCCGGTGATACGCTTTATTCAATCTCCCGCCGTGCCTGTACCACCGTCGGCGCCTTGCAAGCCGCTAATGGCTTGGCGGGCAGTGCAATTTCTCCCGGCCAACGTCTGTCCCTGCCAAGCGGGCACTGCCTGAACTAGAGACCAAATCAGTCCCGACTTCCCTGCCTCCTCGCATTGCGGGGCAGGAGGCTCCCCTCTATACGGGCCGAAACCGCGCGGCATACCTCGCCGCATTTGTCAGGCTTCAGGGGACATTCCATGATCGCAACTATCCTACAGGCCGCGCCACCTGCGGGCGGAACCGCTGGCGGCCTGCTCGTCAACATCATGCCGCTCGTGATTATCTTCGTGATCTTCTGGCTGCTTCTCATCCGTCCGCAGCAAAAGCGCATGAAGACCCACCAAGCCAAGATCGCCGCCGTCATCAAGGGTGACACCATCGTTACCAATGGCGGGCTGGTAGGTCGTGTGACCAAAGCAGGCGATGACGATCTGACCGTCGACTTTTCCGGCACCAAGATGACCGTCATGCGGGCCATGGTCGCCGATGTCCGTGGCAAGGATGCCCCGGCCAATGACCGCAAGTAAGTCACGCCGGACTCTCAGCTTGCTGCCCTAAAGGCCTGAAAACATGCTCTATTTCTCGCGTTGGAAAATCTTCGGCATCCTGTCTGCCGTCATTCTCGGCCTGCTTTTCGCTGTTCCGAATTTTCTTGGCGAGGATGTGCGCAACTCTCTTCCCGGCCCGTTCCAGCGCACCGTCAATCTTGGCCTCGACCTGCAGGGCGGCGCGCACCTTCTGCTCGAGGTCGATCTCGAAAGTGTTTTGGAGCAGCAACTCGAAAACGAACTCGACGGCATCCGTCAGGCGCTCCGCGGCGAAGGCCGCATTGCGACCGAATATCTCCGCATCAATGGCGAGCGGATCGAGGGCAAGTTTCGCAATGCGGAGGATTTCGAGTCGGGCCTTGGAGTGGTGCGTGGCCTGTCCCGCCAATTGCAAGTCGGCGCGCTGGGGCAAACCGCCCAGACCACACGCATCGTCGATGAGGGTGAAGGCCGCTTCAGCGTTACCATCACGCCCGAAAACGTCGAAGACATCCGCGCCCGCACCATCGAACAATCCATCGAAGTCCTGCGCCGACGCATCGATCCTTCCGGCACGACAGAACTGACGCTCGCCCGCGAAGGCGATGACCGGATCCTTCTGCAAGTGCCGGGCGCAAAGAATGTCGATGAGATCAAGGAGCGCATCAATACTTCCGCAAACCTATCCTTCCATCTCGTCCGGGACGAAAGCTATGATGGCGGTGTCCTGTCCCGCGCGGCCGACACGGGCCGCACTCCGCCCGGCACCGTGTTCTTTGAAAATGAAGACCCCGCTGACGGCCTTGGTTACATCGTGGCCAAGCGCACGCGCATTACGGGCGACTGCCTGCAATCTTCCAAAGAAGGCCTGCATCCGGCGGGTCTGCAGGGCGCGGTCGTCAACTTCAGCTTCGACACACGTTGCGCGCAGGAATTCGGCCAGCTCACCACCCGCAATATCGGCAAGCAATTCGCCGTGGTGCTGGATGACAAGATCATTTCCGCCCCGTCCATGCGCGTGCCGATCCTGCAAGGCTCCGGCTATATCGAGGGCGGCTTTACCCTCCAATCCGCCAAGGAACTGTCCGTACTGCTGAACGCGGGTGCGCTCCCCGCCAAGCTGAACGTGGTCGAAGAACGCTCCGTTTCCGCTACGCTCGGTCAGGACTCGATCAACGCCGGACGCATCGCCTCAATCCTGGGTTTGGGGCTCGTGGCTTTCTTCATGTGGTTCTCCTACGGACTGCGATTTGGCACCATCGCCAACCTTGCGCTCGCTACGAACATCATCCTGATCGCCGGCGCACTGACCTTGCTCGGCTCCACGCTTACATTGCCGGGGATCGCCGGTATCATCCTGACCATCGGTATGGCGGTGGATGCCAATGTACTGATTTTTGAGCGCATCCGCGAAGAAGCCGCCAATGGCCGCCCGCCCGTCAATGCGATCGAGACGGGCTATCGTCTCTCTCTTGCGCCCATCCTCGATGCCAACATCACCACGCTGATCGCGGCCATCACGCTCTACTTCGTCGGCTCCGGCCCGGTGCGGGGCTTTGCCGTGACGCTTGCCATCGGTATCGTGATGAGCGTGTTTACCGCCGTCATTTTCGCGCGCTTGCTGACCGCCACATGGCTGCGTCGCAACCGTCCCAAAACGCTTCCCATCTAGGCTACCACCCATGCGCGATTTTTCAGCCGTCAAGCTCCTGCCGCAAACGCCCGCCGTGCCTTTCATCAAGATGCGCGTGGGGGCGGCAATTCTGTCCGTCATCGCCGTTCTTGCCTCGCTGGTGCTGTTTTTCACCAACGGCCTGAACTACGGCATCGACTTCACGGGTGGCACAGTCATCGAGGTCGATATGGGCGAAGCCCCCGATTTCGGTGAAATCCGGACGACCATCAATGATCTCTTCGGTGGCTCTCAAGTGCAGGGAATTGACCCCGAAGCAGGCTCCAATGTGGCCTACCAATACGTACGCGTCGGCATACCCATGCAGGAAGAGACCGAGGAGTTCGGCAGCCAGACCCAACAGGTGGCTCTCGATCAAGCCACCGAAGCCCTTCGCGCGATCGCAGGCCCCGGATTTGAGGCGCGCTCCCAGGAAACCGTGTCCGGGCAAGTCTCCGGTGAGCTTCGCCGCAAAGGTTTTCTTGCCGTTGGCCTCGCGCTGTTCATGGTACTGTTTTACATCTGGTTTCGCTTCGAGTGGCAATTCGGTCTCGGCGCCGTGGTCGCTCTGACCCACGATGTCATCCTGACTCTCGGCTTTTTCGAACTGACGCAGATCGAATTCAACCTATCCATCGTCGCTGCCGTTCTGACGATTATCGGCTATTCGCTCAACGATACCGTGGTCGTTTATGACCGGATCCGCGAGAACCTCCGCAAGTATAAGACCAGACCACTCGGCGAAGTGCTCAACCTTGCCATCAACGATACGCTGTCGCGTACCATCCTGACCTCCGTCACGACCCTGCTGGCGCTGGCTGCGCTCTATTTCCTCGGCGGTGAAGGCCTGCGCGGTTTCTCACTTGCCATGATCTGGGGTGTCGTGGTTGGAACCTACTCGTCTATCTTCGTGGCGAGCCCTATCCTCATGCTGCTCAAGCTCAAGCGCGGTGCGAATACCGGCGGTGTGCCCGCAACCGTCTGATGCCGGACGGCCGGATGGCGAGCACCGCAGTCCCGATCAACTGACAATCATCGATACGCCCGAGTTCGGCGCGTGCGGTTGAATTTGGCCCATCCCCTCTCAACCGGCCATCCTCATCCAGGCGTTTAACGATTCGTCCAAAACGCGGGTGATCCACCATGACGATCTCGCCGGGCAGTGGCGCCCGCGAGCGCACCCAGACATAATCGCCTGCGGAGAGCGTCGGAGCCATCGACTGACCCCTAATTCGATAGAGCCGCGTCAAGCCAGCTCAGCGCGACATTTGACGAAAGGGCGAGTCCGTAATCGTCTTCATGCGCCAAGGTAAGGGTGTTATCTGCATCAGCGGACTCATGAACGTGATTTACCTCCGCCGTCAATTCCGGTCTGGGCGCAACATCTTTGACCGCAGCCCTCCAATCTGGTTGTCGCGCTCGGCCCGATACCACGGTTTTGGTCGAGAGCGTCGGGCGATGTGGGACAGCCTTAGGTCGCGATACCTTGACGAAAAAAGCCCCCGCTTCCGCGAGGGCTCTGTTGGTCGTCAATAGCGCACATCCCTAGTCGAGGATTGGCTCGACCACTTCGACATTCGGCGCGTAGGGCGTGGTCACGCGGCGGGTCTTGATGCCTTTGGCGTCCCAGAACAGCTCTGCGAAGTCGTTGGAGAGTTTCACCAGTTTGAGGCCGTCCTCGCGGTGGAGATCCTGTTTGACGGCCGAACCTGCGAGCATGATGGCGTGGGCAAGTTCATTGGCTTTGGCCATGTCGCAGTTCTTGGGCTTGAAAAAGTCGCCCCAAATGATGCGCGTCTGGTGTTTGACGTTTTCGGCCATTTCTTCTTTTTTCACCGTATTGCGGGTGACCTGCATGGCAAACATCGTGTGGTTGTCGCCGGGCTCCAGACCCAGAAGGATGTCCATCTGGCGAAGGGCGGAGACGGCATAGTACTGCACGATGCGCGCGTCATAGACACCGCAGGGGATGTCGCAATGCGCGTCGGCGGTGGGAAGGGCAGCGTCGAAACGGCTGATGAAACTGTGCAACATGATCTGACCTCTACGCTTTGCGACGACGGATGAACAACACGATTGCCGTCGTGGCAGTCGCGCCGATGGCAATGCCCGCGAGTACGGGAGCAAAGGCGACGGCCTCACCATGCGGGTGAAGGTGCGCGGTCGCGTCCGAATGCAGTACGAGGGCTGTGATAAGCGAAATCATGGGTCTCTCCTTATGTTGTTATGCTTTGGCATAAGCGCGCGGGGATATGACCGCAAGCGTGACGCCTGGGAATTCCTCCCCCATAAAGATGGCAATGGAGCTGACCCCCGAAACTCTCGATCGACTCGCGCAGGTCGATCCCGACCGCATCCGTGCCGCACAACTTGCACCCGAATCGGATCGCCGCGCGCTCACCAGTCTCTACGCTTTCCATGCCGAACTCGCCAAAATCTCCGAGCTCGTGACCGAGCCGATGATCGGGGCCATCCGCTATCAATGGTGGCGGGACGCTATTGCCGAAATCTATGAAGGCGATGTTCGCCGCCATGAAGTCGCAACGCCGCTTTCACGGCTCATTCGCGAACGCGACTTGCCGCGTTTCTGGTTCGACCGATTGATAGACGCGCGCGAGCGCGACCTCGACCCGCGGCCCTTTGCCGACATTACCGCCGCTCGCGATTACGCGCGGGCGACCTCCGGCACGTTAATGCGGATCGCCGTTGCCGTGCTGGGTGGTGAGGACACAGATCTCATTGCCGGGGCAGGACAGGCCTGGGGCCTGACGGGACTCGCGAGGGGCTTCAAGTTCTATAAAGGCTCCATGTTGCAGCACATCGACCCGGCCATGCTTATTGCGGAGGCAATGTCGTCGCTCCCGTCTCTTCGCTATCCCGCACCGCTCATGCCTGCGGTCGGCTACGCCGCATTCGTGCCCCTTTATGCCCGCACAATGTCGCGTGCAGGCCATGATGCCGCCACCGATAGCGTTCAGATCGGCGGCCTGCGTAAGCAGCTTCGCCTCGCCCGGGCGGCGCTAACGGGCAAACTGGTGTAAGGGCTGATCATGATTGCATTCCGCAAATGGGGACGTTTTCCCGATCTGGAAGCCGTACTGTCGCGCTTTCCCGTTGCCGTGATGTGCGTGGGGCTGATGGCACTGATGTTCATGCTGGGCATGGATCTGGGTCGTGATTGGGAAGCCGGCTTGATCGGCGGACTGATCCTTGCAGCCTATCTGTGTGTCGGGATACAGCTTGCGAGCGAAAGCCGTGGTGTACGACCGGGCCTTCCGCTTAAACTTGCCGTAGCCGCGGTCAGCATCGTCCTCGGCGCGTTTTATATTCCAGCAGCCTTCCTCGTGTTTCCAGCCATCCTTGCGGCAATCTTTGCGCTCGGTAATTTCGCGCACGTCCGACGGGAGCGTCACGACGCCAGTGTCTGGGTGTTCACGCAAAAGCTCTGGACCGGCGCAATCTTCGCCTTCATCGGGAGCGTTGTTTTTGCACTCGGCGTTCTCGCCATTACCGAAACCGTAAACACCCTTTTCGGTGTGCGCATGAATGCGTTGTCCGAACGTGTCATCTATCCCATCGGTCTGGCATTCCTTGCCCCCGTCTATTGGATGGGGACGCTCCCGCATCCACGGGAGGTCACGACCGGGGCTGACGTTGAACTGCCGGAAATCAGTTTCGAAGCCCGCATTCTTGCCTTTCTCGGCACGTGGATCCTGGCGCCACTTGTGCTCGTCTATGCCCTCATCATCCTTGCCTTCATTCTGCGTAGCCTGTTTACCCTCACCATTCCACAAGGCGAGGTCGCGACTCTGGTGGCGCCGTTCATAGGGGCCGGAACGCTGACCTGGCTGATGCTTGAACCCAAGGTGTTACGGGAAGGCAGTTTCGTGCGCTTTTACCGCCGTGTCTGGTTTCCGGTCATGATCGTGGCAAGCTTGCTGCTGCTGTTCGCCATTGCCATACGGGTGTCCGACTATGGCTTTACGGTCGAACGCTTTTCGATCCTGACAGTCGGGCTTGCAAGCTTCGTGACCTCGATCTGGATGACGTTCCGAGAGCGCGATATCCGTATCCCGACCGCCGTGGCCGCTTTCGCCGCGCTGACCATCGCCTTTCTCGCCAAACCCGTCTCAGACGTGAACCAGCTTGGCCGCCTCAAAACCGCCATGGCCGCCCCGGCCTCTGCAGAATCCCATACAATTGTCCGGGACAGCGCAAACTATCTCGACAATGCCAAGCGAGAGGACTGGCTGCGTGAGATATTTCGCGATGCACCGGGCAACACGACATTTTGGTTGGCGGTGGTGCGTGAGTCCGGTTTTACTCTGGAGGCGGATATAGACCCTGATGCGGATGTATTCACCCGGGCATCGTTTCGGATGGACGGGCCGATCGACCTATCGGGGACATCCCGATTGATTGCCATCTTGTCGGTGTCGGTCAGTGAAACCGCGTGCATCACTCCCCGAACTGATTTCGTCACTATTTCTGACGACGTTGTGTGTTTCGCTCTTGATGGCGAGAGGATGACCATTCCCTTTCCGGGCGGGGTCAAAAGCCTGCTGGATAGATACGCTATGCGCAGCAACGACCGACGGTATAACCTCGAAGCCACGCCGGCATCGGCGCCAAGCATACCGTTTGTCAGGACGAGTGGTGAAAAAGGTGTGATGGTATTTACCGAACTCGACTTGAACGGCAAAGGTGAAGAGCTACTCGGCGGCTACGGTCAGGTCCTTATCTTCACCGAGTAAGGCGTTCGGAACGTCGTCCGCGCGCTCTGTCCTTGCCCACTCACCTCTTGCCCACTCACCTCTTGCCCACTCACCTCTCGCCCAGGGTTTGACATCGCGCAGCGCGCGTTCGGCAATGGCCTTGCGCTTGACCGGGCGTTTCTTGCGACCGCGAATACGCTTGCCGTCCTCGTCGCGAAAGATCAGCCCCTCGACGGGCGGGATAAGACCAAAGTTGACATTCATCGGCTGGAACTTCGCTTTTGCCCCGCTCATGAAACCGCCTGTGACATGTTCGACCAATGCGCCTAATGCCGTCGTCTTTGGCGGGGCAGGGCAAACCTGACCTTTCATCTCCGCCGCCGCCATACGTCCCGCGATCAGGCCGAGCGAGGCGGACTCCACATAGCCTTCCACGCCCATGATCTGTCCGGCAAAACGCAGATCGGAGCGCGATTTCAATCGAAGTTGGCTATCCAGTAAGACAGGACTGTTGATGAAGGTATTGCGGTGAATGCCGCCAAGCCGCGCAAAGACAGCTTTCTCCAAACCGGGGATCATGCGCAGAACACCGGCCTGCGCCCCGTATTTCATCTTCGTCTGGAAGCCGACCATGTTGTAGAGCGTACCAAGCGCATTGTCCTGGCGCAGTTGCACGACCGCGTAGGGATCTGTTTCGGGATCGCGCGGATTTGTCAGGCCAACAGGTTTCATCGGGCCAAAGCGGAGCGTTTCCGGCCCGCGCGCCGCCATGACCTCGACGGGCAGACAGCTCTCGAAATAGGGCGTGTCCTTCTCGAAATCCTTGAACTCGGTCTGGTCGGCAGAGGTCAGGGCGTCGATGAAGGCATAATATTGATCCCTGTCCATTGGGCAGTTGATATAGTCCGCGCCGTCCCCGCCCGGGCCAACCTTGTCATAGCGCGACTGGAACCAGGCGACATCCATGTCGATGCTGTCCAGATGCACGATGGGCGCGATGGCGTCGAAGAAAGCGAGGCTGTCCTCGCCGGTTTCCGCGAGGATGGCTTTCGCGAGTTTTTCACTCGTCAACGGCCCGGTCGCAATGATGGTGTGGCCCCACTCGACTGGCGGCAGGCCATCGACCTCTCCGTATTCAACCGTGATGCGGGGGTGCGCCGCGATGCGCGCGGTGACAGCCTCGGAAAACGCCTCGCGCGCTACGGCGAGCGCGCCGCCGGCGGGAACCATATTGGCGTCCGCCACTTCCATGATGATCGATCCGCAGCGCCGCATCTCTTCGTGCAAGAGACCGACAGCATTGCTCATGGCATCATCCGAACGAAAGGAGTTCGAGCAGACCAATTCCGCAAAGCCGCCCGTCTGGTGGGCATCGGTCATTTGGTGCGGACGCATCTCGTGCAGCACGACCGGCACGCCGGCCTGCGCCACCTGCCACGCCGCTTCCGAGCCCGCGAGGCCCGCTCCGATGATGTGTATAGCTTTCATGGCCTGGAACTAGCGCGGGCGGGCAGGGCGTTCAACAGCGACCCAACTTGCAGTGCAGTCCAAACTTATTAGATTGATTACAGGAGGAACGCCGACATGAAACATTTTCTCGCAACCGCACTCATGGCTGCCGCAGCAGCCCTTACTCCGATGACGGCAGCCGCGCAGACCCCTCCGGAAGTGATGAAGCCTTATAAGGCGTATCTCGTTGCTTTCGAGGGTGGGGATATGGCCACGGCCACCAAGCTCGCGGCCAAAGCCTATAAGGAAGGCCTCAAACGCATCCCGGATGCGCCTGTTATGGCCGCGCTTGCGGAAAATTACGCCGACCTGTTGCAGCTTGATGACCCTGAAGGTGCATTCGATGTCTATGAACTGGCGCTGGATGTGATGCCGGATGACGGTACGGAAAACGTAGAACATCGCGCCGACCTGATGCTGAAAGCGGCGAAGACGTTCATGTATGTACCAATTTATTCAAAGAGTCGCTTAGCCCGCGCAGACCGTTTTATCGAAAAGACTCAAGACTATATCAACGCGAACGGCCTGACCGATACCACGCTGGGAGCAGAGGTTCTGGTCATGAGTGCATGGGCTGACATGCGACGGGGAAAGCGCAAACCCGCGCTCGAAAAAGTCGAGCGTGCCGAGGCAATCTTCGAAGGCCCGAACCATGCCTATTTTAGCCCGCTAGAATATCAGGGAAAACTGATCGCCGGGGCCATACTTAACCGCGAAGACAAGCCGATAGAGGCTGCGCTTGTTCTGCAAGAGGTCATGCAAAATCTTGAAGGGGAGCTCGATGTGAAACACCCCTTCATCAAGGATGCGTTCAGCAAGTGGCTGTGGTCGCGCAATCTGATCGCGGATGCAGACCTGACGGAAGATGCCTTGCAAGCCGGTGTCTGCAAGTGTTGGCCCTATGACGAGATCAGCGCGAGTTCGCCGATTGCGAAGCGCCGTGTGCCGCCCAGCATGCCAAGAAATGCTAAGCGGTCGGGCCGGGTCATGCTGAAATTCGATGTCGGAACCGACGGCAAGCCGACCAATGTCGAAGCTGTTGCCGCGACCGAAGAGTTCTTCATTCGCCCTGCCGTGAAGTCGGTTTATGATTGGGAATATGATGTGTCGGATCTCGAAAACGCCGAAGGGATGAAAGGGGTCGTGTCGTCGATTGTGTTCCGGCTCGCCACGACCTCCGGCAAACTGATCGAGGAACCTGAACTGAAACCGGTCGAGGAACTTTAGCTGATAGTTGGGGCCGTCGGCTTTGTCTTGAGGCTTCGCGGTCCCTCCCTTATGGTTCGGACAAAGGGGACACGACATGACCGAGCAGACGCCGCAGGCTTATACCTTGCCTTATCCGCCGGTGCCGCAGCGGACGCAGCCGGATTTCGGCACGGCGATCTTTCAGCTTTTCCGCACACCCGGCGGGCGTGAATTCGGGGTGCGGGTCTGGGCGTGGACAACGCTTCTAACCAGTATTGTTTATCTGATTGTCGCGCCCATCATCGCGCCAGCCTACCTGGAGCTGTTTGCACTGGCGAGTGATCCGGCTTTTGCCGTAGGCAATGACCCAGAGGCCGTGCGGGCCTTATTTCAGGTAATGGGCAGAATTTTTCTGCCCCTGTTACTTGCCATGTTCGGCGCGTGGGCGGCGATCGCTGCGGGGGAAGCCGCCATGCACAAGCGCATGTTTCTCGGCGTGGACGAGGGTCGCATACCCTTGCGCCTGGACCGCCACACTTTCCGCGTCATGGGCGCGCAATTCTGTGTCTGGGCCATCGTCTTCGGCATCTATTTCGCGGCAATTCTGCTCGGTCTACTGACTCTCGGCATCGGCCTGATTGTAACAATACCCGCAGGGCTCGCCTTCATGGTGATCTTTGCGCTACGCTATTGCTCGGCCAGCGCCTTGAGCGTGAAGGATGACACCTTCCGCTTTGGCGAGTCCAAGCGCGTGACACAGTACCGCAAAGGTGGGCTGTTTGGCGCCTATGCTCTGATATGGGTACTTGGCTATGTTGGAATGATGTTTGTGCAATTCGGGGCGATGTTTGCCGTGCTGGGTCCAGGCGGTATTGAAACTCTCGCATCCGATTTGGCCAGTGAGACGTTCGATGCGACTGCGCTGATGGAGCGACTGAATTCCCCCGCTATCATATTACTCATGGTCGTGGGCATCGTTGTGTACTGCGCAGTACTGGCGCTCTGGTATCTTTCGATGGCGGGTGTCGGCGCGAACGCGGTGCTCTGGTATCTCCGCGATAGCGAATTGCCCCCGACGGAGTGGGAGCAGGCGCAATATACCCCGCCCGGGCCGCCCGCTATCTAGCTATTCGGCGGCTTCGGGCACGCGCCGCGCGGCGTGTTTGTCCAACAAAGGCTTGAGAAAACGGCCTGTCCAGCTCGCCTCGACCATTGCGACCTCTTCGGGTGTGCCTTCCGCGACCACCATGCCGCCGCCATCGCCACCCTCCGGACCTATGTCGATGACGTGGTCGGCGGTCTTGATGACGTCCAGATTGTGCTCGATCACGACCATGGTGTTGCCATTGCTCACGAGCTCCTGCAGCACGTCGAGCAGCTTGTTAACATCCTCGAAATGCAGGCCCGTCGTGGGTTCATCGAGGATGTAGAGCGTCCGGCCCGTGGCGCGCTTGGCGAGCTCCTTGGCGAGCTTTACCCGCTGCGCCTCGCCGCCCGAGAGCGTCGTCGCCTGCTGACCGATCTTGAGATAGCCGAGACCGACACGTTCGAGCGTCTGCATCTTGTTGCGGATCTTGGGCACAGCCTTGAAGAACTCCGAGCCTTCAGCGATGCTCATGTCGAGTACGTCGGCGATGGATTTGCCCTTGAACTTGATCTCGAGCGTTTCGCGATTGTAGCGCTGACCCTTGCAGGTGTCGCAGGTGACATAGACGTCCGGAAGGAAGTGCATCTCGATCTTGATGACGCCGCCACCCTGGCACGTCTCGCAGCGCCCGCCCTTGACGTTGAAGCTGAACCGCCCGGACTTATAGCCGCGAGTCTTGGACTCCGGCAACTCTGAGAACCAGTCGCGAATATGGGTGAACGCGCCCGTATAGGTCGCTGGGTTCGAACGCGGCGTGCGTCCGATCGGGGATTGGTCAATGTCGATGACCTTGTCGTAATTGGCCAGGCCTTCGACGCTGTCATGGTGGGCGGGGGCGGGGTTGGAGTTGTTCAGGTGACGCGCGGCCGCCTTGTAGAGCGTCTCGATGGTCAATGTGGATTTGCCGGAACCCGACACCCCCGTGACGCAAGTCATGACCTGAGCGGGGAAGCGGGCGTCGATGTTCTTGAGGTTGTTGCCGCGCGCGCCTTTGACAGTGATACCGTCCTTGAAGTTGGGGGTGCGGCGCACTTCCGGCACAGCGATTTCCTTGACGCCCTTGAGGTATTGGCCCGTGATGGATTTGCGGGATTTCATGACTTTGGCGGGTGTGCCGGCAACGATGACTTCACCGCCATTGATCCCGGCAAGCGGGCCCATATCGACCACATAGTCCGCGGTCAGGATCGCGTCCTCGTCATGCTCGACCACGATGACTGTATTGCCGAGATCGCGGAGCTCTTGCAGAGTTTCGAGCAGGCGGGCATTGTCGCGCTGGTGCAGGCCGATGGACGGCTCGTCGAGCACGTAGAGTACGCCCGTCAGACCTGAACCGATCTGCGAGGCAAGGCGGATGCGTTGGCTCTCCCCGCCGGACAGCGAGCCGGAGCCCCTCCCGAGTGTGAGGTAGTCGAGTCCGACGGCGTTGAGGAACTTCAGCCGGTCCGTGATTTCTTTGAGGATGCGCTCGGCGATCTCGGCATCCGCGCCGTCGAGACGATCGCCAACGGAAGCAAACCAGTCAAAAGCACCGCTAATACTCATATCGCCGGGCTGGGCGATATCGAAGCCCGCCACTTTGACCGAGAGCGACTCCTCGCGGAGGCGTTTGCCGTTGCAGGAATCGCAAGGGCTGGGCGACTGGTACTTGCCGAGCTCTTCGCGCATCCATGTGGACTCGGTGTTGGTAAATCGGCGTTGGAGGCTGTTGATGACACCCTCGAAGCTCTTCTTGGTTTTGTAGCTGCGCCCGCGTTCGCGGAAATTGAAGTCCACGCGCTTTCCGCGCGTGCCGTAGAGCACGACATTGCGGGCGTTTTCGGGCAGATCGGTCCAGCTTGCATCAATGCTGAAGTCATAGGCTTTGCCGAGCGCGCGCAGGGTCTGCAGCTGCAGCTTGGAAGGCGACGCCGCCCACGGCGCGATGGCCCCGGAGGCGAGCGATTTCCTGGTATTGGGTACGACGAGTCCGGGATCGAAGCGCAGTTCCTGACCCAGTCCATCACAATCCGAGCAAGCCCCATGCGGGCTGTTGAACGAAAACATGCGCGGCTCGATCTCGGCCAGCGTAAAGCCGGAAACGGGGCAGGCGAATTTGGAGGAAAACAGCACGCGCGTGTCCGGGTCGTCGGCGTGTTCGGCAACCGCCAGACCGTCCGAGAGCCGCAATGCCGTCTCAAAGCTGTCGGCGAGGCGGGTTTCCAGTCCTACTTTCACGACCACGCGATCGACCACGATGTCGATGTCGTGCTTATAAGCCTTGTCCAGCGCCGGAGCCTCTTCGATGCGCACCATTTCACCGTCGATCTTGGCGCGCTGGAAGCCTTGCTTCATCAGCTCAGCAAGTTCCTTGCGGTATTCGCCTTTACGGCCGCGCACGATGGGCGCGAGTATGTAGAGGCGTGTGCCCTCCGGCATGGCCATGGTGCGATCGACCATCTGGGCAACGGACTGGCTTTCGATGGGCAGCCCCGTGGCCGGCGAGTAAGGCACGCCAATCCGCGCCCATAGCAGGCGCATATAGTCATAGATCTCGGTGACCGTGCCGACGGTGGAGCGCGGGTTTCGGCTGGTGGTCTTCTGCTCGATGGAAATGGCGGGGCTAAGACCCTCAATGGAGTCAACATCCGGCTTTCCCTGCAGCTCCAGAAACTGGCGGGCATAGGCCGAGAGGCTCTCGACATAGCGGCGCTGGCCCTCGGCATAGATGGTATCGAAGGCGAGGCTCGACTTGCCGGAGCCGGACAACCCCGTAATCACGATCAGCTTGTCGCGTGGCAGATCGACATCGACGCCCTTGAGATTATGCTCGCGCGCGCCGCGGACTTTGATGTGCTTGTGCATGGCCACTGTCTTATCCCCGGTTTATAAGCACGAATAGGGCCAAGCCGATGGCTTGCCCACAGACACTTACGCGCAGGCCTTGAGTTGGGTGCAAGTGCCAACCATTCAAGGCGTGCCCTCAATGGTTTGCAGTTATTCACTTGAAGTGGGAACGGAACAAGAACATATTACAGGGCCGGACATGGCGTCCAATATACAACCGAACGCAAACCTTTTCGAGTTTGCGCACCACTTGGGAGAACATCATGGCAGGATCGGTCAACAAGGTCATTCTGGTCGGCAATCTGGGCGCAGACCCTGAAATTCGCACATTTGGCAATGGCGGGAAGGTTGCGAAGCTGCGCATGGCGACATCTGAGAACTGGAAAGACCGCAATACGGGCGAGCGCCGTGAGAAGACCGAGTGGCATACCGTCGAAATCATGGGCGAGGGTCTGGTCGGTGTCGTCGAGCGCTATGTGAAAAAAGGTAGCAAGCTTTACATCGAAGGCCAGCTCGTGACCGACAAGTGGCAGGATCAAAGTGGCAATGACCGTTATTCCACCAAGGTCAAGGTTGCCGGCCCGAACTCCAATCTGACCATGCTCGACAGCCGCAATCAGGGCGGCGGCGGTGGCGGTGGCTATGATCAAGGCGGCGGTGGGGGTGGCGGCAATTTCAACCAAGATCGCGGCGGCTATAGTCAAGGTGGCGGACGTTTGGATGCGTCAAAGCAGGGCGGCCCAGCGCAGGACTTCGACCTTGACGACGAGATCCCTTTCTAGGCCTATTAGGGCCTGTAATGTTCACGTCCCGATGGCGTGTCGCAGGCCGCCTCAATCGGGGGCGGCCTTTTTCGTGCGGGAAACCTTCGGCTATTTCAGGATTATTTTGTCAAATCATGATCCTCTCAGGTCGTGCTCTCAGCCATTACGTGCGCGAGAATAGTGTGAGGATGTTATAAATCCACGTTCATGGACGGCTGTGTCACATGAAAAATCGCGCTGTTTTTCGTCTTCTTGGGCTCAAGCGTCGCAGCCCCTTCGCGTCGCGCATTATGGAAACACCAATGGCACGGCTTTTCCCGCCCTCGCCCTCGGAGCCAGCCTTCTCGCGCTGCCCACCGGAACGGTCGAGTCGCTTTTCGAGCCCGAGAACAGGGACACGCTCATATCCGTGCTCACCTATCACGTCGTCCCGGCCAAGGTGAGGTTCACCGGTCTCAGCGATGGTGCGAACGCGCCGACCGTTCAAGGTGAGACCGTAGCCGTCAATCTGTCGGATGGCGTGAAGATCAATGGCGCAAACGTCATCAAGGCCGATATCAAGACGTCCAACGTCATCAACCACGTGATCGATACGGTGCTGCTGCCGCCCGAACCTAAGACATGATTTGCACTTCATGATCTACAAAAGGGCGCCCTAATCTGCCGCGCCCTTTTACGTTTGATTAGCCTTGATTGGAAGCCTGATGGAAAGACTAACGCCTTAGCATCACATCCGAGTGGAGTGTGTGATGGCGAGTTTTTTTAAAGATGAGAGCGGTAATATCGCCGTGACATTCGCTTTGGGGATCAGTGTGCTGCTGATGGGTGTCGGCGTCGCGATTGATACGCTGAGCGTCACTAAGACCGATATGCGCTTGCAATCCGTGGCCGATGCGGCGGCGCTGGCAGGGGCTTATGCCGCCGAAAACAAGACCGGCAATCGCAAGGATCTCGTTCGCGAGGCCATCCTCGCCAATCTCGGACCGAATTTCCCGGCCGACATCGCGGACACCGCTATCGTGAATTTCGACGACACGACGCAGCAGGTGAGCGTGCAGCTGCCCTATCGTCAGAACACCTTTTTCGGGTCGGTCACTAAGGTGGACAACGTCAATGTCGCGCCCATATCGACCGTGTCATACCTTGCGCTGGAACCCACGCCCATCTCCATTGCATTCGCGCTGGACGTGTCGGGGTCGATGGGCGATGCGACGTCCGATGGACAAGTCAAATTGCAGGTTCTCAAGGACGCGACGCGATCGCTATTTTCCGAAATCCGGGACAATGCCAAACGGCCCGCACTTCTGGATCAGGCCATGCGTACATCGGTCGCGACGTATAATACGGACTTGGTCACGTCTGAGCCGTTCGACTGGGGAAGCGATCACATTACCTCATCGCTCAACGAGTTGTCAGCCGATGGCGGGACGGACTCCCGCCCGGCCCTTCAGTATGTCTATGACAAGCTGATCGAGGATCGCCAGACCCGGTTGATCCAGAAGCCCTCGACCAAGATGGATACGTTGAAGGAGTTCGCGATCTTTATGACCGATGGCGACAATAATGAGCTGATCGCCGACCCGGAGTCCGCCGAGCTCTGCCGCCAAATGCGCGATGAGGGCATCGAAGTTTACAGTGTCGCCTTTGCCGCACCGGACAAAGGGCAGGCGCTATTGCTCGACTGCGCATCCTGGGACGAAGACCGGGGAATGATGCCCGATGCGCGCCGCAAGAAATCGAAGTGCCGATCCCAAAAAGGCATTTGCGGAAAATCCGCCGATGCGCCAGGGCAGCTCAAGAAAAACCTGACCCGCGAGGAGTTGCTGCTGAAGAAGGAGACCTATTTCTTCGACGCCGAAAACGGCGCCGATTTCCGGTCGAGCTTTGCGGCGATCGGGCGAGATATCTCCCGCTCCAATATCGTCATCAAATCCTGACTAGTCAATAACGGCGCAGGCAATGCGCGCGCCCGCAGCACCCGTGGGCTGGGTTTCATAATCGTCCGGCTCGGCGTGGATGATGAGGGCCGAACCATTGGCATCGCGCAAAGGCGCGCGGTCGCCATAGCCTGCAAGGCTGACACGGGCATTTTCGATCGTTTGCTGCACCACGCCTGAGGCCGGGGCGTCGAAATTGCGCATGTCTCCGGCATGGGGTCTGGGCGATGGCGCGTCGAAACCGTGATTGACGTTAGCGGGATTGTAGTGCCCGCCCGCGCTCTTGAAGTCCGGGCCGTCGCATGTGCCGGTTTCGTGGAAGTGGATGGCATGGTTGCCTTCGGGGATGGATGTCAGGTCGAGCGTGACGTCCACGCCGTCCATGGTGTCGGCGATCATGGCTGTGCCGATGGTGAACCCGCTGGAATTCTTGACCTCGAAAGTCCCGCGTTCCATGGCGCGGGACTCGCTCATCTCGGTTATCATCTGTTGCGCGTCGGCTTCCAATTCGGCCGCTTCGACTTCGAGAGCGTCCATGCGGGCTTCAATGTTCGCATCTTCTGCGGCGTTGTTTCCGCAGGCGGCGATTATAAGGGCGAGTGGGGCGAGTGTGGCGATGGGCTTCATGGTCAAAATCTCCGTGTGTCTGGCAGTGTAACACATAAAGCGGCCAAGCTTTCCGTTACCTTTTTGCACAAGGTGCCGTGGCAGTATGTAAGCTATTGAAATCAATGGAAAATCAGAAGCAGGAGGATTGCTGCGATATTTGCGAAAACGATCCGGAAACCCTATGATGAACAGGAACCCGAGGCGCACTGATTCTCATGACCGATATCCCCGACGACGACACCAAATCTTCCGAGTTGCCCGCGCCGCTGCCTGACGGTGTGGAGCCGATTTCCATCGAAGACGAGATGCGCTCGTCCTTCCTCGATTACGCCATGAGCGTCATCATTTCGCGGGCCATTCCGGATGTACGCGACGGACTGAAGCCTGTTCACCGGCGCATCCTGTATTCCATGCACGAGAACGGATTCACGCGCGACAAGGCGTACAAGAAATCCGCGCGCGTTGTCGGCGATGTGATCGGTAAATACCACCCGCATGGCGACACGGCGGTCTATGACGCGCTGGTGCGGATGGCGCAGGATTTTTCCATGCGGCTGCCGCTCTTGCAGGGGCAGGGCAATTTCGGCAGCGTCGATGGCGATCCGCCGGCGGCCATGCGGTACACCGAAGTGCGCATGGACAAGCCTGCGGCGTCCATCCTCGCCGATATCGAGAAGAATACGGTCAACTTCCAGGAAAACTATGACAGCTCCGAGAGCGAGCCTGTGGTTCTACCATCGCGCTTTCCGAATCTTCTGGTCAATGGCGCGGGCGGCATCGCCGTGGGCATGGCGACCAACATTCCGCCACATAATCTGGTGGAGGTGTGCAATGCGACTCTTGCCATGCTTGAAAACGGGCGGCTGTCCGGTGAGGAATTGCTGGAGATCATCCCGGGGCCGGACTTCCCGACGGGTGGACAGATCCTTGGGCGTTCGGGTGCGCGACAAGCCGTGCTGACGGGGCGGGGCAGTGTGACCGTGCGCGCAACGCACCGCATCGAGGAGCGCCCCAAGAACCGTCAGGCCATCATCATCGACGAAATCCCCTATCAGGTGAACAAGGCCAATCTGGTCAAGAAGATCGCCGATCTGGTTCGCGAGAAAAAGGTCGAGGGGATCAGCGACCTGCGCGATGAGAGCGACCGCGTCGGCATGCGGGTCGTCATCGAGCTGAAGCGGGATGCCAATCCGGACGTCGTGCTGAACCAGCTATACCGGTTCAGTCAGCTGCAGAACAATTTTGCGACCAATATGCTGGCGCTCAATGGCGGGCGGCCGCAACAGCTGGCCATTCGCGATGTGTTGGAGGCGTTCCTCGCCTTCCGCGAGGAAGTCATCACGCGGCGGACGAAGTTCGATCTCGCCAAGGCGCGCGACCGGGCGCACACGATTGTGGGTCTGGCCACGGCGGTCGCCAATATCGATGAAGTCATTCGCGTCATCCGCACCTCGGCCAATCCGACGGAGGCGCGGGAGCGTTTGTTGGCGCGCACCTGGGACGCCCGCGATATGAGCGCGTTGATCGCGCTGGTGGACGATCCGCGCTCGCGCTTGATGGATGACGGCACGATCAAGCTTACAGACGAGCAAGCACGCGAAATCCTTAAGCTGCAACTGTCCCGCCTGACGGCGCTTGGGATGGAAGAGTTGACCAAGGAAGCCCGACAGCTGAGTGAGACAATCACCGACTTGCTCGACATCCTGCGCTCTCGGGATCGTGTGACGGGCATTATCCGAGAAGAGCTGACGGAGATACGGGACAATTTCGGCACGCCGCGGCGCTCGATCTTTGTCGATGGCGATTTCGACTTCGAGGACGAAGACCTGATCGCGGAAGAGGAGATGGTCGTGACCGTCACCGAGCAGGGCTATGTCAAGCGCACGCCGCTCGACACATATCGCGCGCAAAAGCGCGGCGGCAAGGGGCGGTCGGGCATGAGCATGAAGGACGAGGATTATGTCTCGACCGTCTTCGTGGCCTCGACCCATGCGCCCGTGCTGTTCTTTTCGTCCACGGGTATGGCGTATAAGCTGAAGGTCTGGAAGCTGCCGCTGGGCGGGCCGAATACGCGCGGGCGTTCGCTGAAGCAGTTGCTGCCGCTGGACGAGGCCGAGACGGTGAACTCGATCATGGCGTTGCCGCCGGAGGATGAATGGGACGGCCTCGACATCATGTTCGCGTCCCGCTCGGGCGGTGTGCGGCGGAATAGCTTGGGCGATTTCACGCGGGTCAACCGCAACGGCAAGATCGCGATGAAGCCAGGCACTATGGTTGACGGTGGGGACGACGGCATTGTGGACGTCCGCGTGGTCAGCGAGGAGGACGATATCCTGCTGACGACCGCGCTCGGCAAGACTATCCGTTTTCAGGTGACGGATGTGCGGCGCTTCAACAGCCGGGCCTCGACGGGTGTGCGCGGCATCCGGTTAGGGCAGGGTGACGAGGTCATCAGCATGGCCGTGCTCCGCCATATCGAGGTCGATACCGCCGAGCGCACGGCTTACCTGAAACGCTCCAACGCCGAACGGCGCGCGCTCGGCGACGAGGTGGATGCGAGTGCCGACGACACGGATGAGAGCGAAGGCGAGGCCTATCTCTCGGATGAGCGTTATGCGGAGCTGTCCGCCAACGAGCAGTTCGTGCTGAGCATCGCGACGGACGGTCTCGGCAAGCGCAGCTCCTCCTTCCGCTACAAGGTGCAAGGGCGCGGGGGCGGCGGCCTCAAGGCGCAGGAGCTGGGCCGCGGCAGCAAAGCCGAACCCGCCATGCTCGTGCGCAGCTTCATCGTGGATGACGACGACCAGATCATGCTCGTCACCGATGGCGGTCAGCTCATCCGTACGCCTGTCCGCAACATCTCCATCAGCTCCCGCGCCGCCAAGGGCGTGTGGGTCTTGCGGACACGCGAGGGCGAGAAGGTCGTGAGTGTGGGGAGGATCGAGGACTCGGGTGACGGGGATGAGGTCGTGGAGGATGCGGAGACGCCACGAGAGGTTTAAGCGCCAACTTGAGCATTCCAGTCTTTTAACAATGAGCCAACTCTCGCGATGTCGCGATCTGAGAGAACTTCGCTATGCATTATTACATTTCTTGAACGCTCGACACCTTCAAAAATCTGCGCTGCCCACTCAACATTCGGTATGAAAGGTTCGAATATCTCTTGATTTCCCCTGATAATTTTTAGGAGGTCTGGCAGCATTGTGTAATGAAGTGGTTCTTCGCCTCTTTGACCATGCCATCTGGTTTTCTGCTCGTCAGCTATCCGATTTTCGGCGGAGGTTCTAACTTTGTTTGAGACTGAACTTGCCCACCAGTCTTCGCCGACTTCTTCCAATAGAGTGTTCTCGATAAGCTGACGTACAGAATTTTCGAAAGCATGTATGGCTGTGTAAACAACTGACATGTTTCGAGCTATTAAAACTGACTCGTCATCTAGGGCGTTCAGGCCGACTAAGCTTGCGGTGTTAGCAAGGTCTATCTCAAAGTGGGTGGCTTGCTGCCGTCCCGATCGATCAAGCGCTTCTTCGGTAAGCAAGCCTCTGAACGCAAAACTGTATAAAGCGTCTATTGTCATCCAAGATGTTCTTTGAGGCTTTTGAACAAAGCATCATAAACTTTTGGATCACGGTCTGCAGGAAGAATGAGCTGAATGTTGTAATGCAGTCCGCCTGTTAGCTGAAGACCAGCTTTAGGTGGCGGTATTAACGCTTGGTCTGCGGATTCCAATGTAGGATCTTCGATATCTTGTCCTTCATCCTCTTCTCGAATTGAGAAGTCAGCCTGCTTTACAAGATTGGTGAAGGTCATAGCCATCTTATCAATGACCGACTCACTGTAGGAACCCTGAGAGAGAGTTTTGAACTTGTTTTCAACATCTCCCTTAGAAAGTTTATACGCATCTCGCTTAACTTGAAAAAGGTCGGAATATGCGTCTTGTATTCTAGCGGCTAGAACATGTTTGCTTTCGGCCTCATCAAGATACTGAAAGTAAGGATCTAAGGGTTTTCCTTGATCATCCAAAAAGCCCAATGATTTGAGCACGCCTACAATAAGTCTGTCGCTATTAGACTTGAACCCAAGGCCTTCCAAAAAAGCTATCGTAAATTTTTCTGGTGCTCTTGCGCCTTGTATCGCTTTCAATATTGCCGGCAGATTTTTTACACTGGTGAGGTAAGAAGTAGGAATTGCCATGTAGGTTATACAGCATTTGTTGCTATATTGTTCCATGCCAAGATAGTGACATATTGTGGAAAACTATGGCCACCTCACCTCTGGCGGCATAGAGCTTAAAATCGTCGCGACATTCCCTCCCGTTTTCAGGCCGAACGTTGTGCCGCGGTCGTAGAGCAGGTTAAACTCCACATACCTGCCCCTCTGCACCAGTTGTTCTTCGCGGTCGGCGTCTGTCCATTCGGTGGCCCATGACTGACGGATGATGGACTCGTAGGTGTCGGCGAACTGTGTGCCGACGTCTCGGGTGAAGGCGAAGTCTTGCTGCCAGTCGCCGCTGTTGAGGCGGTCGTAGAAGATGCCGCCTGTACCTCTCGGCTCATTGCGGTGGTGGAGGTGGAAGTAGGTGTCGGCCCACTGCTTGAATTTGGGATAGTCGGCGGCGGGGTGGGGGATGCAGGCGGCCTTCATGCCGGCGTGGAAGGTTTGGGTGTAGGGGTGATCCTGGCTGCGCTGGTAGCCCTGCGTAGGGGTGAGGTCGCCGCCGCCGCCGAACCAGTCCGTGGTGGTGCAGATGTAGCGCGTGTTCATATGGGCGCAGGGGATGTGCGGGTTGCGCATGTGGCAGATGAGGCTGATGCCTGCGGCCCAGAAGCGGGGGTCGTCCTGCGCGCCGGGAATGTTGGCGGCCATGTCGGGCGTGAACTCGCCGCGCACGACGGAGATGTGGACTCCGGCTTTTTCGAACAGGCGTCCGCGAAGCATGCCGCCCTCTCCGCCGCCTCCGTCTTCCACCTTGCGCTGCCACGGGGTGATCTCGAAGCGGCCGGGCTCGCCGGGGTAGAGGTGGTTTGGGGCTTCGCGCTCAAGCTGTTCGAAGCGGGCGTGGATGGTGTCACGGAGCTCGCGGAACCAGGCGGAGGCGATCTCTTGCCGTATTTCTATTGGGGGAGTCATATTGGCGCGCTAGCAAAGCCGTCCGTCTGCCTCAACGCTTCGAAGAGGGCGATGGCGACGGAGTTGGACAGGTTGAGGCTGCGGCCCGCAATGGGGATGCGAACGCTGTGGTCGCAGGCGGCGTGGACGGCGTCCGGCGCGCCGTGGCCTTCATTGCCGAAGACGAGGTGGTCGTCGGGACAGAAGGCGAAGTCGGGCAGGGTGGTCGTGGCGCGGGTGGTGAAGAGGATGCGGCGTGCGGGAGTGGTGGCGTAAGCGTCCCAGTCGGGATGGCGGGCAAGCTCTGTGGCTTTGCCGTAATCCATGGCGGCGCGGCGGAGGGCTTTGGCGTCGAGGGGGAAGCCGAGGGGCTCGATGGCGGTGACTGGGGTTGAGAAGCAGGCGGCGGTGCGGAGGACGGCGCCGAAATTTCCGGCGATCTCGGTCTTGTAGAGGACGATGCGCATGGGGGTTGGGGTAGCGGGGTGACGCGGCATATCAAGACGGCAAGTTCCCGCGCTAGACGCGGGATCTCCTAACAATGTGAATGACTTCACGGCCTGCTATGAGTTGCTCTCCCGAGGGAGGTCCCGGATCAGGTCCGGGAACTTGTGAGGGTGGAAGCTAGGGTTTTGGCCGGCCCTGTCGGGGTTCATGGCAAGCGGGAGATCCCGGCGTGCGCCGGGATGACGGTCGGAGGGTGCGTTGGGCGGCTATTTTTGTCCTGCAAACCCACCACTGCAAAATCGCATGAAAATTGCGGCGTCATGTCTCTCCCTTAGGCTGGCCAGCCTGTTTATATTGGTCTAGCAGGGCGCGATTCCCAGACGCGCTGTATGGGGGCTTTCTTGAGTCCCGCGCGAGATATGCAAGGACTGACCGTGGCCGAAATTGCCGTGACAAACGACGAAACACTTGACGATGAGGGCAAGCGCGACTTCATCTTCCTCGCGACCGGTGCGGCTGCGGCGCTTGGCGGCGCGGCGCTGGTCTGGCCGTTCGTGGCACAGATGGGCAAGGCGGCGGATACCCTCGCGCTCGGCTCCATCGAGATCAACGTCTCCAACATTCCCGTCGGTTCGCAGCTGAAGACGTTGTGGCGCGGCAAGCCCGTATTCGTGCGTCACCGGACGGCCGAAGAGATCGCAGCGGCGGAAGCCGTGGATGTGGCCGGCCTACCTGACCCCGCGACCGATGCGTCGCGCCTGATGCCAAATGGCGAAGGGGTCTTGCGACCGGAAATCCTGGTCATGGTCGGGGTCTGCACCCATTTCGGCTGCATCCCCGTGGGTGAAGCCGGCGATTATGACGGCTGGTACTGTCCGTGCCACGGCTCGCATTACGATACATCCGGTCGAATCCGGAAAGGGCCTGCGCCCGCAAACATGCTCGTCCCGACATATAGCTGGACAAGCGCCGACGTTATCAAGGTAGGGTAGGAGCGACATCATGGCTGGACCGAGCACTTACGAACCGAAATATGCGGCTACGAAATGGGTCGACCAAAGGCTACCGATCATCCGGATGGGGTCGGACTTCATGGTCTATCCCAGCCCGCGTAACCTCAATTACTGGTACACCTTCGGCGCAATTCTCGCGCTCATCCTGGTGTCGCAGATCATTACCGGCGTCATCCTCGGCATGCACTATGTGGCCTCCGTCGATCAGGCGTTCGATAGCGTGCAGCGCATCCGTCGTGATGTGCCTTATGGCTGGCTGATGCAGTCCATGCATGCGGTCGGTGCGTCCATGTTCTTCCTTGCCGTCTATATGCACATGTTCCGTGGTCTCTATTACGGCTCCTACAAGGCGCCGCGTGAGCTGTTGTGGATCATCGGTGTCCTGATGTACCTCATCATGATGGCAACGGCGTTTCTGGGCTATACCCTGCCTTGGGGCCAGATGTCCTTCTGGGGCGCGACCGTGATTACCGGCTTCTTCGGGGCGATCCCCGTTGTGGGACAGGGCCTGCAAGAGTGGTTGCTTGGCGGTTATGCCGTGTCCAATGCCACGCTGACGCGGTTCTATTCGCTGCATTTTGTGCTGCCGTTTATTCTTGTCGGCCTGACGGCGCTGCACGTCTGGGGCTTGCACCATGCGGGTCAGAACAATCCGATCGGCGTGACGCCCAAGACCAAAAAGGACACGCTGGCATTTCACCCGTATTACACGGTCAAGGATGCGTTTGCGGTCGGAGTGTTCCTGCTGATCTTTGCCTTCTTCATCTTCTATCAGCCTGATGCGCTGGGCCACGCCGACAACTACATCAAGGCGGATCCCTTGCTGACGCCTGCGCATATCGTCCCGGAATGGTACTTCCTGCCGTTCTACGCGATCCTGCGTGCGGTGCCGGATAAGCTTGGTGGCATCCTGTTGATGTTTGGCGCGATTGCCGTGCTGTTCATTCTGCCATGGCTCGACACGTCCAAGGTGCGCTCCATGCGCTTTCGCCCGATAGCCAAATGGTTCTTTGCGATCTTTATCGTCAATGCCTTCGTGCTTGGCTGGGTCGGTGCGGAAGTGCCCGATGACATCGCCGTTCCGTTCGGCACGAATGCCGAGGGCAATGCGACGGGCATGTCGTTTTACCGCCTGGGTCAGATCACGACCGCCTATTACTTCCTCTACTTCCTGATTATTCTTCCGTTTGTAGGACTTATCGAGCGGCCGAAACCGCGTCCGGCTTCCATCACCCAGAGTGTGTTGGGTGAGGCGGAGGCGCGCCGCTCGGCCAAGGCCGATAAAGAGCCTGTGGTCGTGCCGGGCGGCCTGGCCCCCGCCGAATAGAGAGATCGATCATGTTAAAAAAAGTTCTCTTTTCCGCTGCTGCTGTCGGTCTGCTTTTTGGGGCTGGCACGAATGGCGCGGTGGCCGCCGGTGGCAGTGATTACGGCTACAAGATGGCCCATCCCGATTGGAGTTTCATGGGGATTTCGGGCACTTATGATCCGAACGCTATGCGTCGCGGCTATCAGGTGTATCGCGAGGTGTGTTCGGCATGCCACGCGATGGATCAGATTGCGTTCCGGCATTTGGGCGATCCGGGCGGGCCGTTCCACTACGAGGCTTATCCCAACCCCAACGACAATCCCTACGTCAAGGCGATCGCGGCGGACTGGACGGTTGAGGATCTGGACCCCGAATCCGGTGACGTGGTCGAGCGCGTCGGTATTCCCGCCGATCCGTTCCCGCCGATCTATCCCAACCCTGCGGCTGCGCGGGCGTCAAATGGCGGTGCCTATCCGCCGGACTTGTCCGTCATGGTCAAGGCACGTTCGGGCGGAGCGGATTACGTCTATAATTTGCTGACGGCTTATGATGCGCCAAAGCCTGCAGATGTGAAGCTGACACCGGGGGTGTATTGGAACCCGGTCATGGATGGCGGCAAGATCGCGATGAAGGCGCCGCTAATCGAGGGCATTCTGGAGTATCCGGTTGTGACCGTAGATGATCATGGCGAGTCCAAGGAAATCGCGGTGGAAGCCACGGTCGAACAGATGGCCGCGGATGTGACGCACTTTCTGGCCTGGTCGGCCGACCCGAAACTTGAAGAGCGCAAGCGGGCGGGCTTTGCGGTAATGGCCTATCTCAGCCTGCTGACGCTGCTGTTTTTCCTGAGCTATAAACGCGTGTGGAAGAACGTCGAGCATTAGGCTTGGCCGTTATTTCAGACTTTCGACACCCGCCCACTTGGCGGGTGTTTTGCTATGTAAAGGTGGCGTCCTGCAGGAGAGCTTTGTCGAGGCGCACGCGGTAATCGGCGCGGCTGATTTCGATCCCACCGAGGCTGGCGAGGTGCGGGGTGAGGAACTGCATGTCGAGCAGGGTGAAGCCACGGGCGTGAAGGCGTTCAACGAGGTGGACTAGGGCGATCTTGGAGGCGTCGGTGCGTCGCGAAAACATGGACTCGCCAAAGAACGCACCGCCGAGGGTAACGCCGTACAGACCGCCGATCAGGGTATCCGTTGGGTCGCGGACTTCGACGCTGTGGGCATGGCCCATCAGGTGAAGATCCTCATAGAGCGACTCGATGATGGGGTTGATCCATGTCTCCTCGCGACCGGGGGCGGGCTCGGCGCAGGCATGAACGGTGCCTAGGAAATCGGTGTTAACGGTAACGGAGTGGTCGGCACGGCGGAGGGATTTAGCAAGGCTGCGCGAAATGTAGAGGCCAGCCAGCGGCATGATCCCGCGCATATCAGGATCGAGGAAAAAGAGGGAGGGATCGTCGCGGGCCTCTGCCATGGGAAAGATGCCACGGGCATAGCAGCCCAGGAGGGCGCGGGCGTCGAAGGGTTGGATCATAGTGGAAATGTAGAGCAGGGAAGTCGGCGACGTAAGGGTGACGAAACGGTCGCGAAGCGAACATTCGATTGGCAATCGAATGTAGTGGAGGAACCGGAGCGACAGCGACGGCAAAGGTCGATGTGGGTGGTACGGGTCATAGCTGGCGCTGCGTAATGCAAACTAAATCCACGGACCCCGGCTGCACAGCGCGTCCTTGGCGGGAAGGGTAACAGTACGGTCGCGAAGCGAACATTCGATTGGCAATCGAATGTAGTGGAGGAACCGGAGCTACAGCGACGGCAAAGGTCGATGTGGGTGGTGCGGGACATGGCTGGCGCTGCGTAATGCAACGTAAATCTACCGACCCTCTGCTGCACAGCGCGTCCTTGGCGGGAAGGGTAACAGTACGGTCGCGAAGCGAACATTCGATTGGCAATCGAATGTAGTGGAGGAACCGGAGCGACAGCGACGGCTTAGCGAGATGTGGTGGGCAGTGGTAGGGCTGGCGTGGTCTTTAAGGCAAGCTTACGATCCCCTTGCTGCACAGCGCGCCAATCGCGGAATTGACGAAGGGGGAGAGCATAAGAAGGGGCTGATTGGCCCAGCATTGCTGAAGGCAAGCAGGAGGTCCCGCGTCGAGCGCGGGAAGTTGTGGAATTGGTGCGATGGCCTGTCTTATTCCTCGAAGGCGTCATCCGGCAGGGCGTCGAGCCAGTTTTCGAGCCAGTGGATGTCGTAATCGCCTTTCAGGAAATCTTCGTTTTCAAGGAGAGCTTCGAAGAGGGGGATGGTGGTCTGGACGCCGGTGATGACGATTTCACCAAGGGCGCGGCGCAGGCGCAGGATAGCCCCTTCACGGGTGCGGCCATGGACGATGAGTTTGCCGATCAGGGAGTCGTAATGGGGCGGAATGCGATAGCCCGCATAGAGCCCGCTATCAAAGCGGGTCTGCATGCCGCCGGGGGCGTGAAAGTTGGTGACCGTGCCGGGTGATCCCGCGAAAGTGCGCGGGTTTTCGGCGTTGATACGGCATTCGATGGAGTGGCCGGAAAACTCGATGTCCGATTGTTGATAGCCGATTTCCTCACCTGCCGCGATGCGGATCTGCTCACGTACGAGGTCAACGCCCGTAATTTCTTCGGTGACGGGGTGTTCGACCTGCAAGCGAGTGTTCATTTCGATGAAGAAGAACTCGCCGTCTTCGTAAAGGAACTCGATGGTGCCGACGCCACGATAGCCGATGGACTCGATGGCGCGGACGACGATGTTCCCGATATTGTCGCGTTCATCGGTTGAGAGTGCTGGCGAACCGGCTTCTTCGAGCACTTTCTGATTGCGGCGCTGGAGCGAGCAGTCGCGTTCGCCCAGATGGACGACATTGCCGTGAGTGTCGGCCAAAACCTGTATTTCAATGTGGCGGGGCTTTTCGAGATAGCGTTCGAGATAGACCGTATCGTTGCCGAAAGCGGCCTTGGCTTCCTGCTGTGCGGTTTCCAGAGCGGCTTCAAAGTCGTCTTTCGTGCGTGCGAGGCGCATGCCTTTGCCGCCGCCGCCAGCGGTGGCCTTGATGAGCAGGGGAAAGCCGACATTGTCGGCAACCTTGAGGCCATCGGCGAGGTCGGCAATGCCGCCCTCACTGCCGGGGACGACGGGGATGCCCGCGGCGGCGACGGTGGCTTTAGCGGTAATCTTGTCGCCCATGATATCGATGTGCTCAGCCGTCGGGCCGATGAAGGTGATTCCGTGCGCTTCGACAATACGGGCGAATTTGGCGTTCTCGGACAGGAAGCCATATCCGGGGTGGACGGCGTCCGCGCCCGTCAGCTCGCAAGCCGAGATGATGGCGGGAATATTGAGATAGGAATCGGTGGCGCTTGGCGGGCCGATGCAGACGCTTTCATCCGCGAGGCGGACGTGCATGGCGTCGCGGTCGGCGGTGGAATGCACGGCGACGGTGGCAATGCCCATTTCCTTGCAGGCGCGGTGGATGCGCAGGGCGATCTCGCCGCGATTGGCAATCAGGACTTTGGTGATGGGGCGGGGCTTATTTTCGGAGCGGGGCTTGGGCGCCATGTTCTTAAGCGATCGTGATCAAAGGATCGTCGAACTCGATGCCCTGACCATCCTCGACATGCACGGCGGTGATGGTGCCGGAGCGGGGCGCGGTGATCGGGTTGAAGGTCTTCATGGCCTCGACCAGCATGAGGGTGTCGCCCTCCTTCACCTTGGCGCCGATATCGGCGAAGGCGTCCGCGTCCGGGGAGGGGCGGAGGTAAACGGTGCCGACCATGGGGGAACGGATGGCGTCGGACGCATCAGTGGACTCGGGCTGGGCGCCGGCGGCGGGTGCCGACGGGGCGGCGCTGGGGGCCGCAGCCGTCGTGGGCGCGGACGCGGCGACGTGGACGGTCTCTCCACTGCGGCGGACACGGATCTTGAGATCTTCGGTCTTGTATTCGATCTCTGTGAGGTCGGTATCGTTGAGGATCTCGGCGAGTTCCTTGACGAGCTTGGTGTTGGGGTATTTAGCCATGCGGGTCTCCTGCGAGGGCGAGAGCGGCGGTGACCGCGAGGGTATAGGAGTGGGCCCCGAGGCCCGTGATCGTGCCTGTCGCGACCTTGCCGATATAGGAGGTGTGGCGGAAGTCTTCACGGGCGGCGGTCTGGGACAGGTGGACTTCGATGACGGGGATGGAAAGCGTCGCGACGGCGTCCATGAGGGCGATGGAGGTGTGGGTCAGCCCGCCCGGATTGATTATGAGGGCGGAGGCGTTTTCGCGGGCCGTGTGGACGAGATCGATCAACTCGCCTTCGTGGTTGGTCTGGTGGAATGCGAGGTCGGCGCACATGTCGGCGCATTGCGACTCGATCTCGGCGAGTGTGGTCGTGCCATAGGTTTCGGGCTCGCGCTCTCCGAGCAGGTTGAGATTCGGTCCGTTGAGAATATAGAGCGCCTTTCCCATATGCAGGGGGTAGCAAACGCCCTTGGCGGCGCAAACCCTTAAAAGGACTAGTGTTTTGAACCTCGTAATCAATGGCGACGACCATCATGATCTGCCCGACGCGTTGACGGTGGCGGGACTGCTGTCGCATCTGGGGCTGCCGTCCAAGAAGGTCGCCGTAGAACGCAACCGCGAGATCGTGGTGAAGTCTACTTTCGAGACGGCGGAGCTTGCCGAGGGCGACCGGCTCGAGATCATTCATTTTATCGGAGGGGGATAGCATGGGCGATCCATTCGTCATTGCGGGGCGGGAATACGGCTCGCGGCTGATCATCGGGACGGGCAAGTTCAAGGACTATGCCGAGAATGCGCGGGCGCTGGAGGCGTCGGGCGCGGAGATCGTGACGGTGGCTGTGCGGCGGGTGAACCTGTCAGATACTTCCGCGCCCATGCTGGTGGATCACCTAGACCCGGCGAGGGTGACCTATCTGCCCAATACGGCGGGATGCTTTACCGGCGATGACGCGATGCGCACCTTGCGGCTGGCGCGGGAAGCGGGGGGGTGGAACCTGGTGAAGCTGGAGGTTTTGAGCGACCCCAAGCACCTCTATCCGGACATGGAAGAGACGCTAAAGGCGCTGAAGATCCTGATCGCGGATGGGTTCGACGTGATGGTCTATTGCACGGATGATCCGGTCTATGCGGCCAAGCTGGAGGAGGCCGGAGCCTGTGCGATCATGCCCTTGGCCGCGCCGATAGGGTCGGGGCTCGGCATACTCAATCCGGTCAATATCGCGTTGATCACGGAGCAGGCGGGTGTGCCTGTGCTGGTGGATGCGGGGCTTGGCACGGCGAGCGAGGCGGCGGCAGCGATGGAGCTGGGCTGTGACGGAGTGATTGCGAACACCGCGATTGCGGGTGCGGATGATCCGGTGCGCATGGCGCGGGCGTTCAAGCATGCGGTGATTGCCGGTCGCGAGGCGTTTCTGGCAGGGCGGATCAAGCGCAAGATGTATGCGTCGGCGAGCTCGCCGTTGGGGGGCTTGATTTAAGGGTTTTTGTCGAACGTTGGAGGTCCCGGATCAAGTCCGGGAACCTAATTGTGCCTTACGACCGTGGTGTGCAGGCGGGCGAGGGTATTTTCGCCGGCAACATCACCGTTGGCGTCAGTGAGGGTGTGACGATCTTCGGATGACAGGACGAGGTAGCGGCCGCTCCCGGTTGTCTCCACGGTCTCGAAGACTAGGATGGCGCCGGGGTCGGCGCTGATGCCGTCGGAGGTGAGGGCGAACAGGTCTTCAGTCTCTGATGCAATGGGCACAAAGGTTGTCGGGCGAATTTGCTGGAGCTCTTGGCCCTCGGGCGGCCAGTCATAAACGGGGACGTGGCGAATGGGTGTGGTGAGGTAGTCCTTGCGCGCGGTCGTGGTGTCGGACGTGCCATCGACCAGCCAGGAAAGCTCGATACCGAGGGCGTCGCATATATTCTGCATGGCCGAGTGGCGGGGGTACTGGCTGCCCGCTTCCCAATTCGCGACCGTGGGCTGCGACACCCCGGCGAGGCGGGCGAGTTTGGTCTGGCTGAGTCCGCGGGTCAGGCGGGTGGAACGGAGGCGACTATGAAGATCGAGCATGGGCCAGCACTTTGGGTCTAGGAAGCGCTTTCTAATAAGTTTAACCTATGTTGCCCAGAGCCGGATGCAGTGCGCCTTTCCGAAATGTCATGTGTGTATCCTGTGGATATCGGAACATCGCGTCAGTTTCTGCGTAGGTTTGGTGAGGGCGTTAACCTGTCGAAAACTTATAGGTAAATCGAATAACGCCGATTGAAACTTCCCTGTGAAACACTACCTGTGATTCACGAGAGATGACATATGTCGCACACCGAGTGAGGTCTGCGGGTAACGCAAATGAGGACGTACCATGAAAGGTGACTATTGCACGCGCGAAGGCGCAGAGCGCTTGAAAGAGCAGATTGAAAACTATTGGGCCGATCGTGGTCACGATGTCCGGGTGAACCTGGTGCAGGGCGGCTTTCTCGCGTCCATGCGCTCGGCGCGGACAGACGTCCGCTCCAGCCTCGTGAACGGCGTGCCGACACGCAATAGCGAGGATTTCGGCTAAGCCGAAGAGTCCTAACTGAACAGATGAAAAGCCCTGCCGGGAGGTGGGGCTTTTTGCATTTCACTGGTGCTATCGGTTGCTGATCGTCTCACGCTGTCGCGCGGGTTCTTTCACTAGATCCAATCAGCGATTGGATTTTGCTGCGCACCGTTTCGTCACTAATTGAGCACGGCTGAAGCGGAGCTTCAGCGTTATAAAGTCAAAGTTGTCAGGTGAGACGTTCCAGCGCCTCCGGAAGGTCGCGGAAGGTCCGGATTGTGCGGGTGGGCTTGAGGGTATCGGCGGGGGCGTTGAAATAGCCGTAGGCAACGAGGATGGACGGGGCTTTGGCGTTGCGTGCGGCGAGGGTGTCGGTGGAGCTGTCTCCGACGAGGACGATGCGGTGGCGGTCGCGGTGACCGGCGGCGGCGAACACGTGATCGGAATGGGGTTTGGCGCGGGGGACGTCCTGACTGCCGATGATGCGGGTAAATAGCGGGGTGAGGCCGAGTTGCGCGAGGAGGTTGCGGGCGAGGTCGCCGGGCTTGTTGGTGCAGACCGAGAGGGTGTGGCCGCGGCGTTTGAGGCGGGCGAGAGTATCAACGACGCCCGGGAAGGGCGCAGATTGGACGGCGATGTTGGCAGTATAATGTGCGAGGAAAGCGTGGAGGAGCTCGGTCTCGCGCGCCGGGGTCAAACCGTCACCATAGGCTGTGCGAATAAGGTGGCGACCGCCGAGGCCGACCTGGTTGCGCAGCGCGTAGCGATCGCCCGGGCCGCATCCGTCGAGTGCGACGGCGGCGTTTGTGGCCGCGATCAGGTCGTCGGCGGTATCGACCAGCGTGCCGTCGAGGTCGAAGAGTAGGGTGTTGCGCAAAATCCGTGGTCCTTGTGGGTGCAAGCGTCTTATGGGGTGCAAGCTGTGTGGGGGTGGGCTACACGGAGCACTCACCGACGGAAAGGGCTCCCATGACCGCTAGAAGACCGCGCGCTGCCATCATTCTGGCGGCAGGGAAATCGACCCGCATGAAATCCGCGACGTCCAAGGTGTTGCACCCGCTGGCGGGGCGTCCGCTATTGGGGTGGGTGCATGCGCTGGCAATGAGTCAGGGCTGTGAGCGCATGGTTTGTGTTGTGGGAGATGCCAATGACGATGTGCGCGCGGAGGCGGAGGCGCTCGGCATGGACATTGCTGTGCAGGAGCCGCAACTGGGCACGGCGCATGCGGTGTTGTGCGCCAAGGCGGCGATGGACGGGTTCGAGGGTGATGTGGCGGTGCTGTATGCGGATACGCCGCTAATCCGCGATGTGACGCTGGGCGAAGTGTTTGATGCCCTCGGGGCGACGGATGTGGCGGTTCTGGGGTTCGATGCGGCGGAGCCGGGAAGTTATGGACGGCTGGTCGAGGATGGTGGGACGCTCGCCCGGATTGTGGAGGCCAAGGAAGCGAGCGCGGAGGAGCTGGCGCTGACATTGTGCAATTCCGGTGTGATGGCGGCCGATTGCGGGCGGCTTTTTGCGGCATTGAAGAGGGTCGGCAACGCCAATGTGAAGGGTGAGTATTACCTGACGGATGTGGTGGGGCTGATGCGTGATGATGGCGGGCGGGCGATGGCTGTGCGCGGGTCTGAGGGTGAAATGCTCGGCGTGAATTCGCGCGAAGACCTGGCGCAGGCACACAAGGCGTTCCAAGTGAATATGCGGGCAATGATGATGGCGGACGGGGTGACGCTGCGCGATCCCGACAGCGTCTATTTCAGCTATGACACGAAGATTGCGCGCGATGCCGTGATCGCGGAAAATGTGGTGTTCGGCCCCGGTGTGAGCATTGGCGCGCATACGGTGGTGCATCCGTTCTGTCACATTGAGGGCAGCAAAATCGGTGAGCACGCGCAGATCGGGCCGTTCGCGCGGCTGCGGCCCGGGACGGAGTTGTCCGACAAGACTAAGGTCGGCAACTTCGTGGAGACGAAGAAGGCGGTCGTTGGCGAAGGCTCCAAGATCAATCACCTGTCCTATATCGGCGATGCGGAGCTGGGCGCGGGCGTGAATGTTGGAGCGGGGACGATCACCTGTAATTATGACGGCTATGCCAAGCACAAGACCGTGATTGGCGACGGAGCGTTTATCGGGACAAACAGCTCGCTGGTCGCGCCTGTGACGATAGGCAAGGGGGCCTATCTCGGCTCCGGCGGAACGGTGACGAAGGACGTGCCGGACGATGCGCTGGCGGTGGCGCGGGCGCGTCAGGAGAATAAAGAAGGCTGGGCGACACGCTTTCGCGCAGCCATGGAAAAACGGAAAAGCTAGATGAGTATCCCCAAGCAGAATGCGGCCTATGCGGCGCTGGAGTTTGTCGAGGACGGCATGGTGCTGGGGCTCGGCTCCGGCTCGACGGCGGAGATTTTCATGGAGCGGCTGGGGGAGCTGGTCGCGGGGGGCATGAGCCTGTCGGGTGTGCCGACCTCCGAGGCGACGGCGAAGTGCGCGCGCGAGAACGGCATACCGCTGGTCGAGCCGAACCATGTCGAGACCATCGACCTCTGCATTGACGGCGCGGATGAGGTGGACGGCAATTTTAACCTGATCAAAGGCGGGGGCGCCTGCCTGTTGCGGGAGAAGATCATCGCGACGAATTCAGCGCGCATGATCTGCATCGTCGATGACCGGAAGATGGTCGAGACGCTCGGAAAGTTCCCTCTGCCCGTCGAGGTCGATCCCTTTGCGATGGCCCTGACGGCGCAGCAGGTGATGGCGGTGTTGAAAGAAACGGGCGTGGAGTCGCCCACGATCACGGTGCGGGAAGCGGACGGAAAACCACTTGTGACGGATGGCGGGCATCACATTCTCGACTGCGCGTGTGAAGCGATTCCCGACGCGATTGCGACGGCGAAGGCGCTGTCAGGGATTGCGGGCGTTATGGAGCACGGGCTGTTCATGGATGTGGCGGATGTCATTATCGTCGGAGAGGCCGACCATGCGAGGGTCATGGAATTGAGCCGTGAGTAGGTCGGTCATTACCAGGTGGGCTTGCGGCGTGAGCCTGCTCGTAGCGACCAGTCTGATGGGTTGTGAGGATGCAAATGAAGCTGTCGAGTTCGAGCTGGGTTCTGATGAGTCCGTCACTCGATTGGAGGACAGCTTCAAGCGAAACGCAAACACGGGCGTCACCCTGAGTGATGACGCCAGCCTTGGCGAAGAATTGGCGACGGCAATGGATATGTTGAGCACAATTTCGGGATTGCTGGAATTAGAGCATCAAGGGCTCCGCCAACAGGCATCTTCCGGTCTTATCGAAATTGGGGAGAAGGAGCTTGCGGCGATAGACCGATCCTATGTCCGCGTTGTTGATGAACATGGGGATGTGATTCTGCGCGAATTCGGTAAGCTGATGGATGACATTTACACCGACGCGGAAATGCGGGCAGCGATCGACTTTTACCAAACCGAGGAGGGTCAATCGTTCTTGACCAAGCAAGGGCAGGCTAGCGCCGCCGGAGTCAAAATCGGTACGGAAACGCTTGCGCCCATGCTTGAAAAAATTATCGCTGAAGAGCTTAAACATGGCCAGTAAGTACGACTACGACCTCTTCGTCATCGGGGCGGGGTCTGGCGGGGTGCGGTCGGGGCGGTTGGCGGCGCAGATGGGCAAGCGTGTGGCTGTGGCCGAAGAGAGCCGGCCGGGTGGAACATGTGTGGTGCGGGGCTGTGTGCCGAAGAAGTTTCTGGTCTATGGCGCGGATTACGGGGAGAGCCTCCGTGAGGCGCGGGCCTATGGCTGGGATGTGGGTGAGGCGACGTTCGACTGGGCGAAGCTTCGGGACTCGATACAGGCGGAGGTGTCGCGGCTGTCAGGGATTTACGCGACCATCCTCGAGAAGAACGGGGCGGACTTGATCCAGGAGCGGGTGGAGTTCGTCGATGCGCATACGCTCAAAGGTGTGACGAGCGGGAAAACGTGGACGGCGGAGACGATTCTGATCGCGGTGGGCGGGCGGCCCTGGGTGCCGGAGATACCGGGTGCGGAGCATGCGATTGTCAGTGACGATGCGTTCACGCTGGAGGCGCTGCCGCGGCGTATCTGCATCATCGGCGGCGGGTATATCGCGAGCGAGTTTGCGGGGATTTTCGCGGGGCTGGGTGTGGAGACGACGCAGGTCTATCGAGGACTGCGCCTGCTGAACGGCTTCGATGCGGAGGTGCGCGACGAGGTCGGCAATATCCAGCGGCTGAACGGGATCGATGTGCGCTTCAATGCGAGCCCAACGGAGATCAAGAAGCTGAACAGCGGCTACAAGGTGAGTTTCGACAACGGGACGCAGATCGGGACGGATCTGGTATTCATGGCGACGGGGCGGAAGGCGCATACGGGCGGGCTCGGCTGTGAGACGGCGGGGGTAGAACTGGACGATAGCGGTGCGGTGAAGGTGGATGCGTATTCGCGGACGACGGCGAAGAACATCTATGCGGTTGGCGATGTGACGAACCGGGTGAACCTGACGCCTGTGGCGATCCGCGAGGGGGCGGCGTTCGTGGAGACGGTGTTCGAAGGCAAGCCGACGGCTTATGATCACAGCCAGATTGCCTCAGCTGTGTTCACGCGCCCGCCCGTGGGTGTTGTCGGTGTGACGGAAGGTGAGGCGCGCAAGGCGCATGGCGATGATATCACGGTCTATACGACACAATTCCGACCGATGAAGAATGTGCTGGCGGGCGATCAGCACCGGTGTTTTTACAAGCTGATCACGCATGGGCCGGACGAGGTGGTCATCGGGGTGCATCTGGTGGGCGATGACAGCGCGGAAATCATTCAGATGGCGGGAATCGCCGTGAAGGCAGGCCTGACCAAGCGGGATTGGGACGACACCTGTGCCGTGCATCCGACGGTGGCTGAGGAACTGGTGACGATGAAGCCGCGGCAGCTGAACAAGACGGTTGTGCAGACCTAGGCATCGAGTGTGGGAACCGTCCCACGATGGGTTGATGTCTGCGGGCATCCCGTCTAGGGCAGGCTATGTCCGATATACAAACCCTCCTGTCCCGCGCGACCGCCTTTGCGGAAAGCTCGGGGGCGTCGCTTTCCACTATTTCACGGAAACTCCTGAATGATGGCAAGGGGTTGGCGCGGCTTGCTGATGGGGGGCAGGTTACGGAGAAGACGTTGGTGAAGGCGTTGGAGCGGCTCAATCAATTGGAAAGCCCTATGGGGGAGCTATCCCACCTTGATCGCCTGGAGTCCGAGGCTATTCACATCATGCGGGAGGTCGTCGCGCAGTGCGAGAACCCGGTCATGCTGTATTCGGTCGGCAAGGACAGTTCGGTCATGCTGCATCTGGCGGAAAAGGCGTTCTATCCGTCGCCGCCGCCATTTCCGCTAATGCATGTCGATACGACGTGGAAGTTCAAGGAGATGATCAGCTTTCGCGACCGTCGCGCCAAGGAAGTGGGCATGGACTTGATCGTGCACACCAACCAGGACGGGGTGGACGAGGGCGTAGGGCCGTTCACGCATGGGTCGGCTGTGCATACCGATATCATGAAAACGCAAGCGCTGAAGCAGGCGCTGGACGAGCACAGATTCGATGCGGCCTTTGGCGGCGCACGGCGGGACGAGGAGAAGAGCCGTGCCAAGGAGCGGATTTTCAGCTTTCGTACGAAGGCGCATCGCTGGGACGCCAAGAACCAGCGGCCGGAGCTGTGGAGTATCTATAATGCGCGGGTCAATCCGGGCGAGAGCATGCGGGTCTTCCCGCTGTCGAACTGGACGGAGCTGGATATCTGGCAGTATATTTATCGCGAGCAGATCCAGATTCCGGATCTCTATCTGTCGGCGCCGCGGCCCGTGGTGGACAAGGACGGCGTGCTCATCATGGTCGATGACGACCGGATGCCCATCGAAGAGGGCGATGTGGTCGAGGAGAAGATGGTGCGCTTCCGCACGCTCGGCTGCTACCCGCTGACGGGCGCGGTGGAGAGTGAGGCGACGACGCTGCCGGAGGTGATCCAGGAAATGCTTCTGGCAACGACAAGTGAGCGGCAGGGTCGCGTGATCGACTCCGATGCGGGCGCGTCGATGGAACAGAAGAAGGCAGAGGGGTATTTCTGATGCTTGACCTCACTCAGTTTTTTCAAGTTCCCGCACGTGATGCGGGATCTCCATCGGACTTGCCGACCCATCGTAGGAGGTCCCGCATCACGTGCGGGAACCAGTATTTTGTATTGGACATGATCTGATGGCGCACCTCGATGACATGATTGCGTCCGACATTGTCGGCTATCTGGATGCGCAGGAGCGGAAGTCGTTTTTGCGGTTCATTACCTGTGGGTCGGTGGATGACGGGAAGTCGACGCTGATTGGGCGGCTGCTCTATGACTCGAAGCTGATCTATGAGGATCAGCTGGCGGCGATCGAAAAGGACTCCAAGACGTCGGGGACGACGGGCGAGAGGCCGGATTTGGCGCTGCTGGTGGATGGTCTTGCGGCAGAGCGGGAGCAGGGCATCACGATCGATGTGGCCTACCGGTTCTTCTCGACGGCCAAGCGGAAGTTCATTGTCGCGGATACGCCGGGACACGAGCAATATACGCGCAACATGGCAACGGGTGCGTCCACGGCGGATGTGGCGATCCTGCTGATCGATGCGCGTTATGGCGTTCAGGTGCAAACGCGACGGCATGCGTTTATCGCGTCCCTGCTGGGCATCCGGCATGTGCTGGTGGCGGTCAACAAGATGGACCTCAACGATTTCGATCAGCGCGTATTCAACGACATCGAGGTGGACTTCAGGGAGTTTGCGCAAGACCTTGGATTCGCGGACATTACCTGCGTGCCGATCAGTGCGTTGGACGGGGACAATGTGACCTCGGCGTCCGCGCGGAGCGCGTGGTATAGTGGGCCAACCCTGCTGAAATATCTCGAGGAAGTGGAAGTGGAGGGCGCGGAGCTCGACGCGCCGATGCGGATGCCGGTGCAATGGGTAAACCGGCCCAATCTGGATTTCCGCGGATTTGCGGGCACGCTGGCATCCGGGTCGGTGAAGCCGGGGGACGGAATTATCGTGCTCCCGTCTGGCAAACGCTCGACGGTTGAGCGGGTTGTGGCATTTGACGGCGATTTGGAGATGGCGCGGGCGGATCAGGCGGTTACGCTGACGCTAACCGATGAGATCGATATATCGCGAGGCGATGTGATCTGCGCGGGCGATGCGCCCTGCACACAAGCGGATCAGTTTCAGTCACGCCTGATCTGGATGAGCGAAGAGCCGCTCTATCCCGGTCGGCAATATATCTTGAAGACGCATAATCGCAGCGTTCCGGCGACGGTGACGCGGCTGAAGCATACCATCGACGTCAACGATCTGTCGGAAGGCGCGGCGAACACGCTGGCGCTGAACGAGATCGGAGTTGTGCATGTGAGCACGGATGCGCCGGTAGCGTTCGATCCCTATGCCGAGAACCGCATGACGGGGAGCTTCATCCTGGTCGATCGGCGCAGCAATGCGACGGTGGGTGCGGGCATGATCGAGTATGCCCTGCGGCGCGCGGATAATGTGACGTGGCAGGACACGGTGGTAAGCAAGGATAGCCGTGCGGAGCTAAAGCTGCAGCGGCCGGCGCTGCTGTGGTTCACGGGGCTGAGCGGGTCGGGCAAATCGACCATTGCGAATCTGGTCGAGGCGCGGCTGAACGATGTCGGTCGTCACACCTATATCCTCGACGGCGATAATGTCCGGCACGGGCTGAACCGCGATCTGGGCTTTACCAAGGCCGACCGGATCGAGAACATCCGGCGTATCGGCGAGGTGTCCAAGCTGATGGTGGATGCGGGCCTGATCGTGATGGCGAGCTTTATCAGCCCCTATAAAGCCGAGCGGCGTATGGCTTGTGAGCTGTTGGACGAGGGCGAGTTCGTGGAAATCTTTGTCGATACGCCTCTGAGCGTGGCCGAAGAACGCGACGTGAAGGGGCTTTATGCCAAGGCGCGCGCAGGCGAGATCACCAACTTCACGGGGATCGATAGCGAATATCAAGCGCCGGAAGCTCCCGACATCCGCATCGATACGACGGCCATGAGTGCCGAGGCCGCGGCGGAGATGGTCTTTGGCTGGATGCAAGAGCGTGGCTATCTGAAGCCAGCGGACGCCTGATGGTCACGGTCTGATGGTCATGGCCTGATGGATTGGGACGTCTTTAACGGGGATGCGGACGGAATCTGTTCGCTGATCCAGCTGCGGCTGGAAGACCCGCGCGACAATGCGATGTTGGTGACGGGGCCGAAGCGGGACATCGTCCTGTTGGAGCGTGTCCTTGCGGAGCCGAGCGACCGGGTGACGGTGCTGGATGTGTCGATGGCAAAGAACCGCGACCACCTCTCGCGTGTGCTGGGGGAGGGGGCGGAGGTGTTTTATGCCGATCATCACGATCCGGGCGAGCCGTTTGAGCATGCGAGGCTCGACGCGCATATCAACACGGCGGGGGAGATGTGTACGGCGGCCATCGTGAACGCGCATTTGCGCGGGGCATGGGGCGATTGGGCGGTCGTGGGGGCGTATGGCGACAACATGGATGCGTTGGCGCAGCGGCTGGCAGGGTCGCGGGATTTGCCGCTAAAGGCGCTGCAGGAATTGGGGAGGCTGATCAATTATAACGGCTATGGGGCGTCGTTGGAGGATCTGCATTACCATCCGGATGCGCTGTTCAAGCTGCTGGTGCCCTATGGGTCACCGGAGGATTTTCTGGATGTGGATGAGGAGATCGTGCCGCGTTTGCGGGAGGGCTATGCCGATGACTGGCGCGCGGCGGAGGCGGCGGAAGTGCTGGTCAGCGACGCGCATGTGCACGCGGTGATGATGGAAGACGAGGCGGGCGCGCGGCGGATTTCGGGCATGTTCGGCAACCAGTTGGCGAGTGATCATCCGGAGCGGGCGCATGCGGTACTGACACGCCGTGGCGATGTGTTCGTGGTCAGCATACGCGCGCCGATTGCGACTCGGCAGGGAGCTGTGGATCTGGCGAAGCGGTTTCCGACTGGTGGCGGGAGAGCGGCAGCGGCCGGGGTGAATGCATTGCCGGAGAAGGAGCTAGGGGCGTTTCTGGAGGCTTTTGAGGAAGTTTTTGGTGACGGAGGGGTCGCGTAGCGAATTTTCAATCGGCGATTGAAAATGTTGGAGGAACCGGAGCGCAAGCGACGGACGCGGTCGATGTGGGTGGTGCGGGTAAGCGAGAAGAGAAAAGCGAGTAGCGAGAAGTGAGAAAGTTTCTGGAGGCTGGTCATGTCTTTCTCTTCTACCCTTCTTCTTGGGGAGAAGGTGCCTCGCAGGGGCGGTTGAGGGGACATACCGAAACGTAGTGAAGCCGTCGCGAAGCGACGAAATGCTGGTCGCATCATGTCCCCTCACCCGCCCTTCGGGTACCCTCTCCCGAGTGAGAGGGGTAGGCTTAAAGAGATATATCCGCACCTAGCGTTTCGATAATCTTCAACAGGTTCAGACACTTGCAGAAATATCGAAGGATATATCCACCCCCACCTTGGGTACGCTTATGCTGGGCGCATGAGTTCTTGGAAAACACCACCGGAAGAGAAGACGGAAGACACGGCTCCGCTGTTTGAGAAGATGGCGCGGGTGGAGGGTTTGGCGCTGCGGGTTGTGGAGGATGAGGTGGGGGATCCCTTGTTCAAGCTGCTGGGCTTGCTCGTGGGGTGGATTGCCATCTTGCAGAAGCGCATCGGAGTGGCGGAGCGGTGGAACAGGCGGGCGGCTCGGAAGCGGGAGATGCTGGCGTCCGAGGCACTGCGAATGAACATGTGTGACAGGCTGGGTGGGGCTGAGGCGTTGGAGCGGTGGGAGGCGAGGGCAAAGCTGGCCCTGTTGTTCACAAGGCAAGCGGGAGATCCCGCTGCTGCACAGCGCGCACATCGCCGGGATGACGGTAAGGATGGCCAGCACTATCGTGCTGGTTCCTCCGCTACATCCGATCGACGATCGGATGTTCCCTTCGGGACCGCTTGGTCACCTCAACGAAGGCCGGGGTCTCCGTCGAAAGTGCAGGAGTTTGCACTCGCGCGGCTGCCGGGTCGCGGCGTGCGGAGGGTGATGACGCGGATCGTGCGTGCGGCTCCGAGGTATGAAACGCCGATACCGGTGTGGCCGTGTGAGGTGATGCCGGAGCGGTTTGCTCGGGAGTGGTGGCGGGAGACCCCGGAAGGGCAAGGCAAAAGAAACAAGAATACAGACGCATTCCCGGAATTTGGCTCTGCCAAATATGCGGGATCGCGGGAGGCTGGGCCTGACGGGTATGGCGCGAGGGCTCGCGACCCCGGATTAAATCCGGGGATGCGTGCTGGTAGTGAGTATGGCTCTGACGTGGGAGGTCCCGCTGCTGCACAGCGCGATGTAAATCCGGGGATGCGTGCTAATGGAGAGTGTGGCGCTGACGTGGGAGGTCACGGAGTATATCCGGGAACTTATGTATGCGCTCCGATTGTATGAGCGACATGGCTGAGTGCAGAGCGGGCTTTCTTTTGGTGTGGGGCGCGGGGGTTTTCGCCTGTCCGCTGGACTGCCTAGCTTTCGCGTCGCGTCAGAAAGGCGAGGCGTTCGAAAAGGTGGACGTCTTGTTCGTTTTTGAGAAGCGCGCCGTGAAGCGGCGGGATGAGTTTGGTCTTGTCGGTTTCGCGCAAGGTTTCGGGATCGATGTCTTCGACGAGGAGAAGTTTGAGCCAGTCGAGAAGTTCAGAGGTGGAGGGTTTTTTCTTGAGGCCGGGCATGGCGCGGACGTCAAAGAAGCGTTTGAGGGCGGCGCTCAGCAGGCGGGGTTTGATGTCGGGGAAGTGGACATCGACGATCTTGGACATGGTGTCCGCATCCGGAAACTGAATGTAGTGGAAAAAGCAGCGGCGCAGGAAGGCGTCGGGGAGGTCTTTTTCGTTATTGGAGGTGATGATGATGATGGGGCGGACCCTCGCGCGGACGGTCTCCCCGGTCTCGTAGACGTGGAATTGCATGCGGTCGAGTTCGTGGAGGAGGTCGTTGGGGAATTCGATGTCGGCCTTGTCGATCTCGTCGATCAGGAGGACGACACGCTCGGGGGCGGTGAAGGCTTCCCACAGCTTGCCGGGGCGGATGTAGTTCTTCACGTCGTGCACGCGCTCGTCGCCGAGCTGGCTGTCGCGCAGGCGGGACACGGCGTCGTATTCGTAGAGGCCCTGCTGCGCCTTGGTCGTGGATTTCACGTGCCATTCGAGCAGGTCCATGCCCAGCGCATCGGCCACCTGACGGGCCAGTTCGGTCTTGCCGGTGCCCGGCTCCCCCTTGACCAGCAGGGGTTTTTGCAGGGTGATGGCGGCGTTGACGGCGACGGTCAGGTCGCGGTCGGCGATGTAGTCCTTGGTGCCTTCGAAGCGCATGGGTCGGCCCTATAGTCGGATGCGTGCGGGGGCGTGATACACGGTTCTTGGGCGCGGGTCGATGCGCGGGTTCGGCGCCCTCTTCCATGGATGGGAAAGGGGCGCCGGGTGGTCGCGCTACTCCGTCTGGGCCTCGGCCAGTTCGGTCAGCTTGGAGAAATGCTCGCGCAGATGGCGTTCGATGATCGTG
>Ga0115029_1000232_pt1 | contig 61779 bp, 49 predicted proteins | sample SidtaG_3_FD_87297 | JGI IMG/M metagenome (GOLD analysis project Ga0115029, IMG submission 87297) | Marine algal microbial communities from Sidmouth, United Kingdom - Sidmouth_Asex1 metaG | ecosystem: Host-associated > Algae > Red algae > Unclassified | place: Sidmouth, United Kingdom | collected... | reverse complement strand
CCTCCCGGGACACCATCATCATGTTTCTGCACATTCCACGACGTTCCGATAGCCGCTGGGCGCCGAAGTCTAGCGGGCTTTTTGCGTCTGCAGACGTCCAGCGACGCACCACCGCACCCGAATCGTTCAAGGGCGCGAGCACGGCGTCCGCGTCACGCAAGGTGCGTGTCCCACGATATCCGACGCCGGCAAGAGGGTGTTGCGGAGCACGGTTGACGGCAGTGCCCCGGCGAGCCGCTTGCGACCGCTGAAGGTTGCGCATACGTCATCGATGGTGACAGGAGAGGGAGGCACCGTTCAGCGCGGGCGCCTACACCGATGAAGGGGAGCGATGCCGGAGACATGGCACTGACCGGAGACTTCCACGCGATCGTCGCCGAGGACATCGGCAGTCATCCGAAGATCGTGATGCGAAGGATACTCATTCATGAAACTGTTCACGTAGCGGTGGAGCGGGCTGGAGCCGGCCGATGCCCTGGCATTCTCGGCGTCGACCGGGGCGTTCGTCGCGACAGGGCTATCAGCCTGGCTGTACTGCTCGGTGGCTCCATCGCTGGACGATCGGGTCCTCGCTTCGTTGCTCGCCATTGCCGGCTCGGTAGCGCTGGTCAGCCCGATTCGACGGTGGCGGCAAGGGCGAAATCGTCCCTGAGTCCGGGCACCACGCCGGGCCATCGATCCTCCAGCCGGTAGCGCCCGGTCTCGGCTCGCGCCACCGTTCGAGCCCGGTACCCATCGATCGGCTCGAACGGTGCGCCCTGCCGAGAAGCCGGACCCGTGATCGGTCAGCCGGGAATCAGGATGCTCCAGCGACGCCCCGCACCACGCATCACGCGACCGGCTCGCCCCTTACCGCATCGGTATCGATCTTGTCGAACCCCTGGTGCTCGATCCTCTCGATGCCGTCCAGGCGCGGGTGCTCGGCGCGCAGCGCCTCGGCCGGATCGCTCTCCTGGTCCATCGCCATGATGGTCTCCTTGAGCACGTGGATGGCGGCCAGCACGTCGCCGGTGTGCCCGGACTCCGAGATCGTGTGCATGTTGCGGGTCGGAAAGCCGATCGAGGTGGCCGCGCTGTCGACGCTGGCCAGCACCGAGGCCATCGCGTCGGTACCGGTATCGCGGCCGTTCACGTCCAGCTGCATCGGGATGTCGTTCGCCCTGGCGGCCCGCTTGATGCGCGCGTTCAAGCCCTCGCTGACGATCGCGCCGGTGGAGATGGTGAACCCCTTGCCCATCTCCAGCGGCTGCATGTTGCGATCGCCGATGCCGGGGGCGGCCACGTAGTCGTGGTTGACGTCCACGCCGATCAGCACGTCGGGCTTCATGACACCCGCCAGCACGCGCGAGCCGAAGCGGCCGATCTCCTCGTGCGAGGCGACCGCGAACAGGCAGCGCACGTTCTTCGTGCCACCGGCTTCGGCGACGAGCTTGGCCACCTCGGCGGTCACGAACGAGCCCAGGCCGTTGTCCAGATAGGCGCCGTAGAAAGTGTCCGGGCTGAAGCCGCGCTTGATCGGGCGGTCCAGGATCAGCGAGTCACCCGGCTTGACGCCCAGGCGCTTGACCTGATCGACCTTGTTCTTGCCGTGGATCTGCAGGTCCAGGTACAGCGAGTTGGGCCGAATGCCCTTGTCGCCGGTGCGCTGGGCCGGATCCGAGAAGTGGATCGCGCCCAGTGCCTCTATGGTGCCGCCCGACAGGGACCGGTAGCGGCCCGGTTGTTCGGGATCTTCGCTGAACAAGGTCACCTCGTGGCCGATCAACGTGGTCGGCAGGAAGCTGTCGCTGTTGACCCACACCTTGCCGTCGCCGCCGATCTTTCGCACCTGCAGGCGGATCTTGTCGGCGTGCCCGACCAGCATGATGCTGAAGCGCTCGTCCTCGCCCGGATGGCTGTCCCACACCACGCTGGCGTTGCCGGTGAAGCGGTGCATGGCCCAGCTCTCGGGCATGAAGGTCTCGAAGTACGGCTTGAGCACGCCGATGGTCATCGCCGACTCCAGCCCGATCGGGCTGGGGGCCGCGATGATGTCGCGCATGATCTGAAACTGCGCCTCGGGCATCGGCTCGGTCCAGGGGGCGGCGTTCGTCATCGTGGGTGGCGGTCGGTTGCGGGAAGCCGCTCAGTATACGAGCGCCACTGCCCGACCGCGATGCCGGCGATCACCAATGACAACGCGATGAAGACTCGCAACGTGGGTCGCTCGTGCAGGAACAGCCAGCCCCACAGCACCGCGAACAGAGGGATCAGGTAGCCGGCGCTGGACATGAACACCGCGCCGTTGCGCTGCACGATGCGGGTGCGCATGACGTAGGCCAGCGCGGTGGGGCCCAGCGCCAGGAACACGACGGCAAGCGTTGCGGTGACACCGGGCCTCGCCTGCCAGGGCGGGTGCAGCACCAGCAGCAACGGCAGCAGCATCAGCGCCCCGGCGCTCAGCGTGCCGGCCACGATCGACAGACCGGGCACGCCCTTCAATCGCCGGATCAGGATCGCCGACAGGGCGTAGCAACTCGCCGCCAGCACGATGGCCAGCATGCCCGGCAGGCTCGATCCCGCACCCGCTCCGCCGGCCAGCCCCTCGCCGAACAGCACCAGGATGCCGGTGAAGCCGAGCGACAGGCCGGCCAGACGGCTCCAGCCGAACCGTTCGTCGTCGGACATCAGGTGCGACAGGGCCAGCGTGGTGAACGGCGAGGTCGCGATCAGGATCGCGGTGGTGGAGCTGGCGACGCTCTGCTGGCCCCAGCTGATCAGCGTGAACGGGATCGCGCCGTTCAGCGCGCCGATGACCAGCAGCAGCGTCACGCTCCGCCGGTCCGTCGGAATCGAAAGGCCGCGCCAGCGAATCAGCGCCAGCAGCAGCACGGCGGCCAGCCCGAGACGCCAGGCGGCGATCTCCAGCGGCGCCAGATCGTCCAGCGCGATGGCGATGCACAGAAACGACGATCCCCAGATCGCGCTGACAACGACCAGTTCGGCCAGATCGGTGCGTGTGGCGGGCGTGACGCTCATGCAATACCGGGAATGGCACCCGGGAACTTGCCGGGGCAGCCGACTATCATGCCCTGATGAAGCGATACACGAACAGCATTTCGTTCCGGGCCGCACCGTGGCTGGTGATCCTGTCCAGCCTGGCGCTGGCCGCCTGCAGCAGCGGCAGCGATGGCGGCGGAGACGGCGATGGCGGCGGCGGCGTGAACCCGCCCGCGCCGGGCGGCGGTGACGAACCGGTGGCCGCCGACCTCACCCAGCTTCCCACGCTGCTGCCGCGCACGCAGAAGAGCGATGACGACACCACGCTGGTCTCGGCCGCGGGCCGTGCCCGCCTGGCGGCGGCCGACGGCGAGCTGGGCGTGCTGTACGAGGTGGTCGAGAACCAGGGCGGCGACTCGCCCTACGACTGCCGGGCGCTGGGCGCAGGCTTCGGCTCGTGCAGCGTCACCAACCTGCACATCAAGGATGCGGCCGGGGTCCTGGCCGACGGGGGCTGGAAGCTCTACTTCCACAGCCTTCGGCGCATCCTTCGCGCCGACAGCGACGAGTTCGACGTCTCGCGCATCAACGGCGACCTGAACGTGGTGACGCCGGACGCAGGCTTCGACGGCTTCGATGCGCCGGTCGAGACGATTCGCCTGGTCACCGAATTCTCGCACCTGATGCAGTCCGACCTTCTGCCCCGCTACTGGCTGGTGCGCGACGGCGAGGCACCGATCGAGATCCCGGAGACCGGGCCGGTCACCATCGGACCGGCCACCGACCAGCCGTACGCGGTGCCGATCACCGGTGACAACCGGCGGCAGTTCAACGGCGAGCCGGCGCCGCTGGCCACGCCCGCCACCCGTTTCGAGGCGAACCGCGACCTCACGACACGCGCCGCGAGCCTGGATGCCGCCAGCGTGCAGGCGCGCATCGTGCCGCGACCGGCCGGCGTCGCGCTCGGCACCGGTGCGCTGGACATCTCGGGCGGAGTCTCGTTCGCCGGCACCGCGCTGGATGCCGCGTCGGCCACCGCCCTGGCCGATCGGCAGCGCCCCTTCCTGTCCACCCGCGCCGGTACGCCGCTGACGATGTCGCTGGACGCTGCGCTGGGCGAAGGAGCCTACACGCTGTCCGTCGGCGCCGGCGGCATCGACATCGTCGGTGGTGACCAGGCCGGGCTGTTCCATGCCGGCCAGTCGGTGCTGTCGCTGGTACAGCCCGGCAGCGACACGATTCCCCACGTGAACGTGCAGGATGCGCCGCGCTTCGGATTTCGTGCCATGCACCTGGACGTGGCGCGCAACATGCGCTCGCCGGCGACGCTCAAGCGCCTGATCGATCAGATGGCCGCCTACAAGCTCAACGTGCTGCACCTGCACCTGTCCGACGACGAGGGCTGGCGGCTGCAGATCGCGGAACTGCCCGAGCTGACCGAGATCGGGGCCAGGCGTGCATTCCGGACCGATGCGGACGGCAACGTGTTCGAGGGCGGCTCGCTGATGCCCCAGCTGGGCTCGGGTCCGGACAGCGACAACGAGGGCAGCGGCTTCTTCACGCGCGCCCAGTTCATCGATCTGCTGCGTTACGCCTCGGCCCGCCACGTGAGCGTGATCCCGGAGTTCGACATGCCGGCGCATGCCCGCGCCGCCGTGGTGGCCATGCGGGTGCGCGCCAGCCGGCTCGGCGAGCCGGACAGCACCGGCATCCGCCTCGACGATCCGGCCGACACGTCGCGCTACCTGACCATCCAGAACTACGACGACGGCATCCTCAATCCCTGCCTGCCCGGCACCTATCGCTTCATCGAGACGGTCATCGGCGACGTCGCTTCGATGTACGCCGAGGCGGATGCTCCGCTGGACATCTGGCACATGGGTGGCGACGAGGCGCGCAACGTGTTCAAGGGCTTCGGGTTCGGCCCGAGCGGCGTCACCTTCGACGAGCAGGCCCAGGACTTCCCCTGGGAACGTTCGCCGGCCTGCGCCGCCTACATCGCCGACACCGCCGGGGTGAACTCGCGCGAGGACCTGGAGCGTCACTTCGTGCAGCGCGTGTCGACCCTGGTCGCCAATGCCGGCATTCCGGCCATGTACGCCTGGATGGACATCCTCGACGATGTGGCGGCCACCGACCTTGCCACCCGGCGCGCCGGCGTGGACTTCTGGGAGGTGATCAGCCAGAACGACGGGCACGACCGCATCGCAAGCTACGTGGAGCGCGGCTTCGAGACCATCGTGGCGGCGCCCGACTTCACCTACTTCGATTTCACCCAGGAGATCGACCCGGCAGAACGCGGCCAGTACTGGGCCACCCGCTTCATCGACACCGCCAAGGTGTTCGCTTTCGCCCCGGAGAACCTGCCGCAGAACGCGGCGACGTCCGTGACCCGTGAAGGGCGCGCCTGGCAGGCGACCGGCACGGCTGCGCCGGTCACGGTGACCGGTTTGCAGGGTCATCTGTGGGGCGAGGTGGTGCGCAGCGGCGAACAGGTCGACTACATGAGCTTCCCGCGCCTGCTGGCCCTGGCCGAACGGGCCTGGCACCGCGCGCCCTGGGAGCAGGACTACACCGCCGGCAAGACGTATTCGGCCACCGAAGGCGGCGTGGACACTGCGGCCCTGGCCGCGGACTACGCCACCTTCGCCGCCGCGCTCGGCACCAAGGAGCTGGCCAAGCTGGACGCGGCGGGCGTGCGATACCGCATCCCCGTCCCCGGCGCCCGGCTCGACGGCGGTACGCTGTCGATGAACAGCGCCATTCCGGGTCTGACCCTGGAGGTGTCCAGGAACGGGGGCGCCTTCCAGGCCTGGGTGCCGGGCACGAGCGCCACGTCCGGGGACCGCGTGCGCGCCCGCTCCGCGGACGGGCAGCGCATCGGACGAGAGGACACGATCGAGTGAGTCGAGGTTCGAGCTACCGCCCGCGCCTGCAGGCGGCGCTGGCCGAGATGCGGGCGGCCAACCTGGTGTGCGCCTCGCCGCTGTACCGCCTCGGACGGGCGTTGGGACTGCCGCTGCGGCCGACCTACTATCTCGGCCTGGTCGCGGGCACGGTGCACTACGCGCTGATGGTCATGCCGCTGGTCGGGCTGGCGCTGTGGTTCCTGATCTGGCGGCATGACGATGTGCGCCCCGTCAGCCTGGTCTCCCCGGTGCTGCAGATCTCGGCACTGCCCTCGATCCTTTTCGCCGTGCTGACCTGGCTGGTGGCGCGCTGGAAGCGCTTGAGCCGCTGGCGCGAACTCGATACGACCACGACCACCGACGGACTCCCCTCTTGAACGGATCCGACGACGGGAACCTGAGCGACAAGCCTCTCGCACCGGGCAGCTGGGCCTCGCCGATAACCCCCGAGAGCCTGGTCGAGGGAGCGGTCGGCATCAGCGAGGCGGTGCCGGACGGCGAAACGATCTGGTGGCTGGAAACTCGCCCGAGCGAGGGTGGCCGGGCGGTATTGATGCGCGGTGGGCCGCGGATGCCGACGCGCGAGATCACACCGGCGCCGATCAGCGTGCGAACCACCGTGCACGAGTACGGCGGCGGCGCCTGGTGGGCCGAGAACGGCGTGGCGTGGTACGTGGACCATGCCGACCAGCGCCTTTATCGCACCGACACGGGCGACGCGGACACCGCACCGTGTGCGCTGACCCCGGCCCCGCCCGCCTCCCGCGCCTGGCGCTACGCCGAACCGCGTCCGACACCGGATGGCGACTGGATCGTCGCGGTGTGCGAACGGCACGCCGAATCCGGCGAACCGTCGAACCTGCTGGTCGCCATCGACGCCCGCTGCCCCGTTGGTGGCGGGAATGGCGACAGGGACGGTGGCGACGCACAGGTCATCGATCTGGTCCAGGGCGCGGATTTCGTCGGGCCGGCACGCGTGTCGCCGGACGGCTCGCGCCTGGCCTGGGTGGAGTGGGACCACCCGAACATGCCGTGGGACGACACCCGGCTGTGCGTTGCCGATGTGGTGCGTGACGCCGACCGGGGCATCGCGGTGCGGGACGTTCGCACGCTGGCAGGCGGCGACGGCGGCGTGTCGATCGTGCAACCGGAATTCTCGCCCGACGGCACGTTGCACTGGCTGTCCGATGCCGACGATGCCTGGCAGCTGTACGCCGAGGACGAACCGGAACCGGTGCTGCGCGTGGACGGCGAAATCGGCTATCCGCCCTGGGTGTTCGGCCTGTCACGCTATGCCTTCCTGGCGGACGGCACACCGGTCGCGGCACGCTACCGAGACGGCATCGAGCACCTGGAGGGCTTTGCCGACAGCACCGCCTTCCATGCGATCCGCACCAGCGGCGAGCGTACGGGCGTGATCGCCGCCTCGTTCAGCGAAGGCCCCTCGGTCTGGCTGGACCGGCAATGCGTGCGGGCGGCACAGGATCCGGGGCTCGATGCCGCCTTCCTGCCGCCTCCGGAAACGCTGACGTTCGCCACCGGCGAGGACGGCGCGGCGCACGCCCACGCGCTGTACTACGCCCCCGCTCATCCCGATCACTGCCTGGACGCATCGACGCCCGCACCGTTGATCGTCATGGTGCATGGCGGGCCGACCTCGGCGGCGCGTTCGCAGTTCAACCTGGCGATCCGCTTCTGGACCAGCCGCGGGTTCGGCGTGGTGGACGTGAACTATCGGGGCAGCTCGGGTTACGGGCGGGGCTTTCGCAAGGCGTTGGAGGGACGGTGGGGGATCGCCGATGTCGAGGACTGCGTGGCCGCGGCCCGCCATCTGGTGGCGCTCGGCCGTGCCGACCCTGCCCGGCTGGCGATCCGCGGCGGCAGCGCCGGCGGGTTCACGGTGCTGTGCGCCCTGGCCTTTCACGATGTGTTCACCGCCGGTGCCAGCCTGTACGGCGTGGCGGACCTGGAAGCGCTGGCGGGCGACACCCACAAGTTCGAGAGCCGCTACCTGGACGGCTTGATCGGCCCCTGGCCCGAAGCCGCCAAACGCTATCGGGAGCGTTCGCCGATCCACCACCTGGACGGCTTCGACACACCGATGATCGTGCTGCAGGGCAGCGATGATCGCGTGGTACCGCCCAATCAGTCGCGCATGATCGTCGCCGCCCTGGAGCAGCGAGGCGTGCCGGTCGAGTACCTGGAGTTCGAGGGCGAGGCGCACGGATTCCGGCGCAGCGACACGCTGATCCGGGCACTGGAGGCCGAACTGGCGTTCTACCGTCGCACGTTCGATCGGTAACGGGGCGATCGGTAACGGGGCGATCGGTAACGGGGCGATCGGCAACGGGGCGATCGGTAGCGCAGCGCGGCGCTAGCCGGCCTCTGCGTCCGACGGCTCGCCCCAGGTGCGCGCGAGCACGTCGAGCCAGTTCTCGCAGGCTATCCGGCGGACCAGCGCCTCTGGATAGCCGTGCCGCAGCATGGCGTCGATCAGCACCGGCAGGCCCGACACGTCGTCGATGCCTCGCGGCACCACCGCGCCATCGAAATCCGAGCCCAGTGCCACGCCTCGCTCGCCGAGGCGTTCGAGCAGGTGATCCAGGTGGGCGATCAACGTGTCCATCGGAACGTCCGAGCGCATGCGACCGTCCTTTCTCAGAAAGGCGGTCGCAAGGTTCAGTCCGACCAGGCCGCCGCTGCGCGCGATCGCGTCCAGCTGCCGATCGGTCAGGTTGCGCGCGTGCGGGCACAGGGCGTGCGCGTTCGAGTGGCTGGCCACCAGCGGCGCATCGCTGGTGGCCGCCACGTCGTCGAAGCCGCGCTCGTTCAGGTGCGAGCAGTCGACCAGGATGCCCAGCCGGTTGCAGGCCGCGATCAGCCGCCGGCCGGTGTCGGTCAGGCCACCGCCGGTGTCGGGCGAGCCGGGAAACCGGAACGGCACGCCCTCGGCGAAGATCGTGTCGCGACTCCAGACCGGGCCGAGCGAGCGCAACCCGGCTCGGTGGAGCACCTCCAGCAGGTGCAGGTCGGGGTCGATCGCCTCGGCCCCCTCGATGTGCAGCACCGCGGCGATGACACCGTCGCGCAGGCAGGTTCTGATCATGGCGACCGAGGTGCACACGCGCAGCGCACCGAGCGACTCCAGCCGGTGCAGGATGCCGATCTCGTGCATGACGACGTCCGTGGCGTAACCCCGCTCCAGCGGCTCGGGCAGCGGAATGTCGTAGCGGGTGCCGGCCATCGCCGCACCGATGTCCGGCGCGCCCGGCTGGCCCGGCTGACGCGGTGGCGAGGGCACCCAGACCGCGAACAGGCCGCCGGCGAATCCGCCGCGCCGCGCCTTGGGCACATCGACGTGGAACGGGCTGCCGTCCAGGAATTGCCGCGCACCGTCGATGCCGCCGGCCTGCATCAGACGGGTCAGCACGTCATTGTGGCCGTCGAAGACGGGCATCGGTCGGGGTTCGCTCACGACCCCATGGTAACGGGGCCACGGGCGGACGGGGTCGGACACCGACGGCGCTGCAGCTTCCACCCGGCGTGCATGCGCTCCGGTTCGCGGGTGCGCGCCTGCTCTATGCTGGATCCTCTTCAGCCGCCCGAGCCGTTCCGTGAAGCCACGCCTGCTGCTCGACCCCTCCCCCCGCACCCCGGCGGAGATCTTCGCGGCTCCGGTGCTGGCGCGTCTGCACGAACGCTTCGATGTCGTGGCTCGCGGCGAGCGCGAGGCGGAAGGCTTCTATGCCGAGCACCTGTCCGCGGCCAGCTTTCTCGTCGGCCAGCCCGCGCTGGACTCCGCCCGGATCCGCGACGCGAAGGCGCTCCGGGCGATCATCAACGTCGAGGGCAACTTCCTGCCGAACATGGACTACGACGCCTGCTTCGCGCGCGGAATACACGTGCTGAGCATCAGTCCGGTGTTCGCGCAGCCGGTGGCCGAACTCGCGCTGGGGCTTGCGCTGGCGCTGGCACGCGATATTCCGGCCGCGCACCGGGACGTCGTCGACGGTGTCGAACGCTATGGCCTGGACGGCAACGCGGCGTCACGCACGCTGCACGGGTGCCGGATGGGGTTCGTCGGCTTCGGCGACCTGGGGCGTGCCATCCTGAGAACATTTGCAGGACTGTCCCCGCGCGTACTGGTCCACGACCCCTGGTTGTCGGCCGGTCTGCTCGCCCGCGAAGGGCTCCGGAGTGCCTCGCTGGAACGGGTGCTGGCCACCAGCGATGTCGTGCACGTGGTCGCCTCGGTGACCGATGCCAGCAAGGCCATGCTGGGTGCCGAGCAGTTCGCGCTGATGCCCTCCGGCTCGATGCTGCTGCTGCTCGGCCGCGCCGAGGTGGTGGACTTCGATGCCTTGCTGTCGGCCTGCGCCAGCGGCCGGCTGCGCGCCGCCACCGACGTCTTCCCGGAGGAGCCCCTGCCGGCCGATCATCCGGCGCGCGGCACGCCCAACCTGCTGCTCTCCTCCCATCGTGCCGGCGCGTTGCGCTCGGCGCTGTTCGAGATCGGCGAACGCACCCTGGCCGACCTGGAGCTCATGGCCGACGGACTGCCGCCGCAGAACTGCAAGCGTGCCGAGCGAGAGCTGGTGGGACGGCTGAGGAGCAAGCCGGTGACACGCAGTTGAGTGCCGGTCAGCCTCGCGGACCGAAGCGGCGCGTCAGGCTCAGGCGAAAGCTCGGCAGCCGCGTGTCCTGACGGTGCGCGGTGTAGCGGTTGTACATCAGCGGCAGTTCGTCGAGCCAGGGGGCCACCCGCCAGTCGACGCCGGCACCGATCGACAGGCGCTGCGTGAATGCCCAGCCGGTCTTGAACGAGAGCACGTGCGCGGCGCGGCGGGCGGTGCCGCCCGAGGCCTCGATCCGTTCGTCGATACCGTCGCGCCGATAGTGACGGTAGCGCCAGTCCAGGGCGACGGACAATCGCTCGCCGGACCAGAGCGTACCGGCACCGACCTCTATCCAGAGGGCCTGCCAGTCCAGGTCGCGCGACGGCGCGATGCCGTAGCGATCGTTCAGCCCCCGCTCGTCCGGATAGACCTCGGAATAGTCCAGCACCCGGCCGCACGGCTCGGCGAGCGTGATGGACGCACGCTGGCGCGATGCCGCCACGTCGTATCGGCAGCCGTCGTCGTCCCGCCCGGTGCCGGTGACTTCGTCATGGCTTACCCGGGTCGCGCCCAGCCTGGCGAAACCGCCGAGCATCGCACCGAGCGGACCGTCTCGGTGCGCGCCCAGTCCGATCGAGGCCTGCAGGTCGCGCGGCTCGGCGATGCGGGTCCGGGTCAGGGTGGCACCGTCGAGTTCGGTCCATGAATTCTTGTCGAACGCGTCGGAGCGGTTCATCGACACGTCGAACAGGACGCGCATCCGCAGCGGCGCATCGGCTGCGCTCAGACGCCAGCCGGCGTGCGCGCGCACGCCGTCGATCTGCAGTTCGTCGCGCAGCGTCACCAGCCGGTACGAACCGAGGGTCAGGCCCAGGGATGCCCGGCCGATGTCCGCGCGCGACAACGACACCGCGGCACCCGTGAATCGCTGCCGGGTCCGTGCGTCGAGAAAACCGCCCCCGTCGGCATTGGGGGCGTATCCCACCTCGTCCAGCAGGCTGTCGTAGCGCACACCGAGCGCGATGCCGGGCGAACTGCCCGGCAAGCCACCCGGCGAGTCGCCGAACGATGCCGCCTGCACGGGTGCGAGCAGCGCCGCGACCAGACATCCGATGGCGCCGATGCCGACCCCGCGTGTCGAGCGCGAACCGCGAACCGCCGGCGATGCACTCGACACGCTACTCGCCTCAGTTGGCGTCGACGACCGTGACGTAGCCCTTGATGCCGGTACCCGTCATGCTCTTGCCGTTGGCGACCAGGGTCTGGGCATCGTTGGCACGCGACACGCCTTCCAGCTCGCTGTTGACACGCAGGCCACCGATCGCGAAAGTGACCTCGTAATTGCCGTTGCTGTCGAGCACGTCGTCGATGCCGCGATCCGCCAGCTCCTTGCGCACGCGGGCGTTGTCGACGCTGATGTTGCCGTCATCGTTCCTGAACGCGTAGTCGTTGCCCAGCGTGATGGTGGTGTTGCGGGTCGCACCGCCCTTGGAGACGCTGGTCACGTACAGCTTGGCGTCCTCGTTCAGCTTCACCTGCAACGAGCCGCTGTCGCCCTGAGTGGCGCTGAAGTAGGCATCGTCGGTGAAGTAGGTCAGGCTGCGCGCGTCGCCGGCCGTGGTGGCCTTCATCCGGAAGCCGATCGAGGCCCTGGCATCGTTCAGGTCACGATTGACCTTCATGACGTTCCGGGTGTAGGCCAGGCCGGTCAGCGCCGTGGACAGCACGGTACCGTAGCTGCCGTTGCTCAGCGCGGAGCTCTCGAAGCCTGTCAGCGACGCCCGGGTGGCGGCACCGGCGGTGTCCAGCTCGATGAACAGCAGATCGCGCACCAGGGTCAGACCCGCCAGCTCGTTCGCCGCCTTCGCGGCTACCGGGGTCACCTCGGCCGGCGAAGCCGCCCGGTCGATGTCCGCGTTGATCTCGCCCACGCTCACGACGCGCTCGTCCAGCTCCTCGCCCGACAGGGCGAGTCCCGCCGTGGTCGGCTCGGCCTTCAGCTTGGTGTTGATCTGGTCGAGCAGGCCGGCCACGCCGGTGGTGAAGCTCAGCGACGAGCCGGTCATGCTCGCGGTGTCCCTGACCACCTTGGCGAACGCGTCGACGGCACTCTGGTAGGCGACCGGATTCTCGGCGAAGGCGCTGAGCACCTGGTGCACCTGGGCGTTCAGCTTCACGATCTGCAGCGTGGTGGCCGGATCGCTGTTCAGGTCGATGACCGACTGCCCGAGCGCCTGGGCCAGCGCCACCGTCTCCTGTGCGAACACGTCGGGATCGAAATTGCCGTCCTCATCGGTGGACAGCGCCACCACCAGGGTCGACAGCGGCGTCACGTAGTCCATGCCGCCCGGTGCGCTGAGCGTGCCGAGGAATTCCACACCGGTCGAGGCGGTCACGTCGAAGCCGACGTCCGCGCCCCGGCTGACACTCATCATGCCGGTACCGGCCGGACAATCGAGCGCGCCGGCCAGGCCGGTGACGCCGTTCTCCATGTCATCGCAGGTGACCGCGGAGCCGAACAGGTAGCCATCGACCGCCTGGGCGCTCATCACCGGATCGGAATCGCTCGAGGAGTTGCAGGCCTGCAGAGCGAAGATGGTGGTCAGCAGACCCAGACGTACGGGTGTCATGGGAAATTTCATTCAGGCGGTCCATTCGTTTCAGGGGGAAGGACCCAGCCCGTTGCAGATAGCGTGCCCACGGATGCGAGCGCGTCAGCGCGCGGCAGTTGCTACCACGGGAGCGCCCTGCAGCGCCTGCTCGGCGACCCGCGCGAAGTCCCCGCCGACATCCTCGTAGAGGTAGTAGGCGACGCAGCCCAGCGCCTCGAGTGCCGCCCGCTCATCGGGAAAGCGCACCGCCACGGCCAGCGTGCCGTTGAAACCCAGCTCGCGCGCCAGCCGGGCAACGCGCATGTTCTCGCGGTGCACGGTCAGGCTGATCAGAATCAGCTTGCGTCGGGCCAGGCCGGTCCGCTCCCAGAAATCGCGATCCAGACCATCCCCGTGTATGCAGGCGTAGCCCTCCTCGTTGCGCCGGGCGACCGTGGCATTGTTCTCGTCGACGCCGGTGATGTCCGGGTGCGCTTCGCGCAACGCGTCGTAGGCGCCGCGCCCGATCCGTCCCATGCCCAGGATCACCGTGTCCGCCTTGCCCAGCGAGCCGACCGTCTCCTCGGGCAATCGCTGGCCCTTTTCATGGCGCACCAGCGATCCTTCCAGGCGACGGTACACCTCGTGCGCCAGCCGGTTGACCGGTATGGCGAGCAGGAAGGACAGGGCCAGCGCCAACGCCAGCGTGGTGATCCAGTCGGCAGCCAGCAGCCCGCTCTCGACCGCGATGGCCGCCACGATCAGGCCGAACTCGCTGTAGTTGAACAGCGCAAGCCCGGTCAGCCAGCCGGTGCGTGCCCGTAGCCCGCAGGCGGTCAGCAGCGCGAAATAGACCAGCGGGCGCAGCACCGTCAGCGCCGCGATCGAACCGGCCACCAGCAGCATCGGTACCGAGGGCAGCCCGTAGTAGCCGATCTGCACGAAGAAGCCGACCAGCAGCAGGTTCTTCAGCCCGAGCAGCTGCTCGTAAAGCTCCTTGGCCTTTTTCCGGTCGGCCATGCCGGCCAGCGTGCCGGCCAGCAGGGCCCCCAGCCCGCCCTTCAGGCCGACCGCGGTGAACAGGGCCGCGGCACCGAACGCCAGCACCACGCCGGCCAGCAGCAGCAGCTCTCCATGGCCGATCGCCTGGAACAGGCGCCGCAGCGGCACGATGCACAACGGCAGCGCCAGCAGCCCGAGTGCCCACGGGGACGGCCAGTACCCGGCCATGGCGACCAGATAGATCACCGCCAGCACGTCCTGGACCACCAGGATGCCGATGGCGATGCGCGCGTAGAACGAGGCGGATTCGCCGCGATCCTCGAACAGCTTGATCGCCAGCACGGTGCTGGAGAACGACAGGGCGAACGCCAGCGTCCAGGGCGACAAGGGGTGCTTGAACGACAACGGCTCGTAGAGCGCGGCGATGAGATAGAGCACCGCCGCGGTCAGCGGCACCACGATCACCATGTGCGCCAGCGCGGCACCCCAGACGTAGCGCGGTTTCAGATCCCCCAGGTGCAGCTTCAGGCCGATCGTGAACAGCAGCAGCAGGATGCCGGCATCGGCCAGGGGGGCCAGCGATTCGAAGCTGCCGAACCCCATCGCGTGGCCGACGAAACCTGCCAGCAGGAAGCCGAGCAGCGGCGGCATGTTCGCTTGCCGAAAACCGAATCCGGCCACGAAGGCGAGCAGCAGGACGACAGGATCCATGTGTTGTTCCAGGGCTCGCTGAGAATAGTTGCGCGGCAGCCATCGCGAATCGCCCGCCAGCGGCGCAGGCGTAGTAGCGTGCGCGCCGCAAGTACCTCGCCAGTATAGGAAAAGGACCGAACCCCACACGCATGCGCGATACCGACACCGCCTTGATGACCCTGGCCGATGCCTGCGGCATCGCCGACCACTACTGGGACGCTCGCGGTGAGCGTCATCACCCGCCGGCCACCACCCTGCGACACCTGCTGCACGCCATGGGCGTGCTGGATCGGCGCGACGCCGGGCACGATGACATCGTCGCGGCCCTGGAGGCCGAACGCAATGCCGCCTGGACCCGCACGCTGCCCGCGGTGCGCGTGGTGCGCTGCGGCGAGCCGGTCGACATCGAGGTGGTGGTACCGGCCGACTCCCTGGAACGGACCTGGCGATGGACGCTGCACGTGGAGGACGGAACGACACGCACCGACGAGTTCAGGCCGTGCGAGCTTGCCGCCGCGAACGAGCGTGGGTCGAACGCCGCCATCGGTCATCGCCGGGGCCAGGAGATGCTGCGGCGCCGTCTGTCGCTCCCCGAGCTGCCCGAGGGCTATCACCGCCTGACGGTCAGCCGTCCGGGCGAGGAGCCGTTGCCGGCACCCGCCGGCCGTCTGATCGTCGCGCCGCACCGCTGCCAGGATGCCGGGGGCCTGCGCGCCTGGGGTCCGGCGACCCAGCTCTACGCCCTGCGCTCGGATCGCAATCGGGGGCTCGGCGACTTCACCGACCTGGCCACGCTGTGCCGGCATTTCGCCACGCTCGATGCCGACCTGGTCGGCATCAATCCCCTGCACGCGCTGTTCCCCCACGATCCGGAGCAGGCCAGCCCCTACAGCCCGTCCAGCCGGCTGTTCCTGAACCCGCAGTACATCGCGCTGGACGCGGTACCCGGATTCGATACCCTCGCGCCCGGAACGCCTGCGCGCCAGGAGGAGCTCGATGCGCTGAGACGGGCCGAGTTCATCGACTGGACACGCGTCGCCGCGCTGTCCTCGAGCACCCTGGAGGCGTTGCACGCGCACGCGCTGAGCGCCGGCGATGACGCGCTGGACGGTTTCGATGCGTGGCGCGCTCGAGGCGGCGAGGCGCTGGAGCGATTCGCCCTGTTCGAGGCGCTGCGCGAGCGCAACGCGGCCAGTCCGGACGAGCCGACCAGCGCGTGGTGGGACTGGCCGGACGGGCTGGACCGGCCGGATTCGCCGGCCAGCGAGGCGGCGGCGCTCGAGCTGGCCGACCGGGTGACCTATCATGCCTGGCTGCAATGGCTGGCCGCGACGCAGCTGGAAGCTGCCGCCGACACCGCGCGTGAAGCGGGCATGCGGATCGGCCTGTACCAGGACCTGGCGGTGGGCACCGCGGCGGGCGGCAGCGATGCCTGGGCCGCGCAGAGCGCCTACCTGCGCAGCGTCGGCGTGGGCGCCCCGCCGGACGACTTCAGCGCCAACGGCCAGGGCTGGGGGCTGCCCCCGCTGGACCCGCGGGCGCTGCGCGAGCAGGGCTACGAGCCCTTCGCGCAGATGCTGCGTGCCAACATGCGCACCTCGGGCGCGATCCGCATCGATCATGTCATGGGCCTGGCCCGCCTGTTCTGGATCCCCGAAGGCGCCTCGCCGGTCGACGGTGCCTACGTGACCTACCCGCTGGACGACATGCTGGCGGTGCTGGCGCTGGAGAGCCGGCGTGCCGGCTGCCTGGTCATCGGCGAGGACCTGGGCACCGTGCCGGAGGGCTTTCGCGAGCGCCTGGCCGAGGCCGGCGTGCTGTCCTACAAGCTGATGTACTTCGAGAAGGACTACGAGGGTGATCAGGGCTTCATCGCGCCGAGCGACTACGCGGCAGGCTCGCTGGTGGGTGCCAACACGCACGACCTGCCGACCTTGCGCGGCTGGTGGCAATCGCACGACCTGGCGCTGCGCGAGGAGCTGGGGCTGATGCCCTCGACCGACTTTCTCGATGCGCAGCGGGCCGAGCGCCGGGCGGACAAGCGTCGCTTGCTGGACACGATGCAGCACGCCGGCGTGCTGCCTGCGGGCGTGACGCCGCAGCGGGTCGACGAGCTCGTCATGGACGAGGCGCTGGTGGCCGCGGTGCACGCCTTCATCGCGCAATCGCCTTCGCAACTGCTGGTGGCCAACCTGGAGGATCTGGTCGGCCAGAGCGAGCAGATGAACCTGCCGGGCACCGATCGGGATCTCTATCCGAACTGGCGACGACGCCTGCACGTCCCGCTGGAGGCGATGCCGACGCACGCCGGCATCGCCTCGGTCACCACGGCGATTCGCGAACGGCGCTGAGGCTTCAGAACCGCCCGAAGAATGCCGGCTTGGTCTGGCGCCGCCGCTGCATCGCCACCACGCCCAGCAGCAGCAGCAGCGCCGGCAGGTAGAACACCTCCTTGGCGATGCGCTCGCGCGGTACCAGCACCGCTTCCACCCGGACCAGCGGATCCCCGTAGAAGTCGAACATCTGCAGGGTCTGGAAGAACGGCGTACCCGGGAAGGGTTCCATCAGCTCCAGCCCTTCGTCATCGTCCAGCACTTCCAGCCCGGCCTCCTGCAACCGCGCGACGCCGTCGTCGGACGCCTCGCCCAGGTCGGCCAGCACCGTGGTGCCGACCACCTCGTCCGGGTTGTCGAAATCCGGGCCGATCAGCCTCAGCCGCAACGGTTCGCCGTCCGGATGCGCGGCGGCGGCGGCCAGCATGTCGGTGCCGGTGATGCGATCGTAGGGCGGCGACACCTGGTCGAGCCAGTAACCGGGCCGGAACAGCGTGAAGGCGATCAGCAGCAACGCCGCCGACTCCCAGAGCCGGCTCCTGGTCATGAAGTAGCCCTGGGTGGCGGCGGCGAACAGCATCATCGCGATGGTGCCGATCACGAACACGAAGATCGCCTTGGCGAACGTCACGTCGATCATCAGCAGTTCGGTGTTGAAGATGAACAGGAACGGCAGCAGCGCGGTCCGGATGTCGTAGGCGAACCCCTGCAGGCCGGTCTTGATCGGATCGCCGTCCGAGATGGCGCTGGCGGCGAAGGCCGCCAGGCCGACCGGCGGCGTATCGTCGGCCAGGATGCCGAAGTAGAAGACGAACATGTGCACCGCGATCAGCGGCACCACCAGCCCTTGCTGCGCACCGACCGAGACGATCACCGGCGCCATCAGGGAGGAGACCACGATGTAGTTGGCGGTGGTCGGCAGGCCCATGCCCAGCAGCAGGCTCATCACCGCCACCAGCAGCAGCATCAGCATCAGGTTGCCGCCGGACAGGAACTCCACGAACTCGCCGACCACCTGGTGCGCGCCGGTCAGCGACACGGTACCGATGATGATGCCGGCCACCCCGGTCGCCACGCCGATCGGCACCATGCTGCGCGCCCCGCCGATCATGCCGCCGATGAAATCGGTGCCCCCCTGGCGAAGTGCGGCGTCGACGCCTTCGCCGCCGCGCAGCAGTGCCTTGATCGGGTGCTGGGTCAGCACGATGAAGATCATCGCCGCCGAGGCCCAGAACGCCGACAGGGTCGGCGACAGGCGTTCGATCAGGATGCACCACAGCAGCACCACGATCGGCAGAAGATAATGCAGGCCCGTCATCGCGACCTCGGCAGGCTTGGGCAGCACCAGCATCTCCGAGTCCGGATCGTCCACGTGCAGGTCGGGACGGCGCGCCGCCAGCGTGACCAGGATCGCGTACATGATCAGGAACATCGCCACCGCACCCCAGAACGTCATGCCGGGAAAGGCGGTCGAGATCCAGCCCAGTCCGTAGTACACCGCCATGCCGAGCAGCGCCACGCCGATGAAACCGGTCAGCACGCCGATCATGCGCTGCATCATCGTGACGTGGGTGGGCGGACGCTCCATGCCCTTGAGGTCCAGCTTCAGCGCTTCAAGATGCACGATGTAGACAAGGGCGATGTAGCTGATCAGCGCCGGCATCAGCGCATGCTTGATGACCTCGGGATAGCTGATGCCGACGAATTCGGCGATCAGGAAGGCGGCCGCGCCCATGACCGGCGGCGTGAGCTGGCCGTTGGTGCTGGAGGCCACCTCGACCGCGCCGGCCTTCTCGGCCGAGAAGCCGGTGCGCTTCATCAGCGGGATGGTGAAGGTGCCGGTGGTCACCACGTTGGCGATCGAGGACCCGGAATAGATGCCGGACAGCGCCGAGGCCACGACGGCCGCCTTGGCCGGCCCGCCGCGCAGGTGCCCCAGCGTGCCGAACGCCAGCTGGATGAAGTAGTTGCCCGCCCCGGCCTTCTCCAGCAGGGAGCCGAACAGCACGAACAGGAAGATCATCGACGAGGCCACGCCCAGCGCCACGCCGAACACGCCCTCGGTCTGCATCCAGAAGTGCCACATGGCCTTGCCGAAGGAGGCGCCCTTCCACTGCACCACGTTGGGAAGCGAAGGCGAATCGCCGAAGAAGACGTAAGCGACGAACACGGCCGCCACCACCAGCATCGGCAGGCCGAGCGAGCGATAGACCGCCAGCGCCAGCATCATCAGGCCCAGTGCGGAGACGGTCAGGTCGAGCGTGGTCGGCAGGCCGGCACGCCCGGCGATCGATTCCTTGAAGATGACCAGGTACAGGCAGCAGCCGGCACCGACGATCGCCAGCACCCAGTCGGTGACGGGGACGCGTTCGTTCGGGCTCTTCTTGAACAGCGGATAGGTCAGGCTGGCCAGCGCGATGGCGAAGGCCAGGTGGATGGCGCGGACATCGACGCCGTTGAACACCACGTTGATGCCGGTGGTCTCGGTCAGCCAGAACGGCAGCGCCGAGGAGACGTAGAGCTGGAAGGCGCTCCAGATGAAGGCGATCGAGGCGACCAGCACACCGACGGTACCGACCAGCTGCCGCCCTCCGGTGTCTGCCGCCAGGTATTCATTGACGTCCGGCTTGCCTTTCGGCTCGGCGCGCAGCGGGGTGGAGGACTCTACCGAAGGTGAGCTCATGCGCGACTCTCTGGAGGGACGTGGACGGGACGAAAAGCGGGCCACCGCGACGAAGATGCCATCGCGGCGGCCGGCACGGTGGTCAGCCGACCGGAGTCGAGCGACCTTGCTCGGCCGTACGGGCCGACGCGTGAATCACATCCAGCCGCGTTCCGTGTAGTACTTGACCGCGCCATCGTGCAGCGGCGCCGACAGGCTCTCGGTGATCATCGCCTCCTCCTCCAGGTTGGCGAAGGCCGGGTGCAGCTTCTTGAAGTCCTCGAAGTTGTCGAACACCGCCTTGGTCAGCACGTAGGCGACATCCTCGGGAACGTCCGAGGAGGAGATCAGCGTGGCGCCGACACCGAAGGTGGTCACGTCCTCTTCCTGGCCCTTGTAGGTACCGGCCGGGATCGTGGCGATGCGGTAGTAGCTGTTCTCATCGACCAGCTTGTCGATCGCCTCGCCGGAGACGTTCACGAAATCGACCTCGCAGGTGTTGGCCGCTTCGGTGAGCGCGGCTGCCGGGTGGCCGATGGTGTAGATCATCGCGTCGATCTTGTCGTCGCACAGTGCCTGCGACATTTCCGAGCCCTTCAGCTCGGCCGCCAGTGACAGGTCGTCCAGCGTCAGGCCGACGGCCTCCATCGCCACCTCGGCGGTGGAGCGGGTGCCCGAACCCGGGTTGCCGACGTTGACGCGCTTGCCCTTGATGTCCTCGAAGCTCTCGATGCCGCTGCCGGCCCTGGCGACCAGCGTGAACGGTTCGGCATGCACCGACAGCACGGCACGCTGCTTCTCGAACGGTCCCTGCTCCTCGAACTGCGAGGTGCCGTTGAGCGCGTGGTACTGCCAGTCCGACTGGGCGACGCCGAACTCCAGCTCGCCGCTTCGCACGGTGTTGATGTTGTAGACCGAGCCGCCGGTGGATTCGGCCGAGCAGCGCAGTCCGTGCTCCTTGCGGCCCTTGTTGACCAGTCGGCAGATCGCGCCGCCGGTGGGGTAGTAGACGCCGGTGACGCCGCCGGTGCCGATCGAGAAGAAGCGCTGCTCCTGCGCCTGGGCAGCGGTGCTGGCGAAGGCGCCGGCCACCAGCGTGGCGGCCGCGCACACGGCCAGCGTGGAACGCACGCGAGGGGCGCGCATCGAGGGGTCGCTCATCGGGAAGATCTCCTGTGGTGGTCAGAGGTGCCGGTGGCACCGTAGCTGTCCAAATTGACAGACCCGACCTGAATTCGTCAAGTGATGCCGGTTCGACGTCGCATCCTGACGACCGCATCACACGGTCCGGACCGGCGGTGCCGACGGCACCCGCAGACGCGGCCGGGGACGCTCGTCGATCGGCAGGTGCAGCAGCGCCGCCAGCACGCCCAGCGCCACGCCGGCCCACCACATGCCGTCGTAGCTGCCGGTCCGTTCGTACAGCACGCCCCCCAGCCACACGCCCAGGAAGCTGCCGATCTGGTGCGACAGGAAGACCAGTCCGAACAGCGTGGCCATCCAGCGTACGCCGAACACCTGCGCGATCACGCCGGTGGTCAACGGTACGGTGGACAGCCACAGCACTCCCATCGCCGCGGCGAACAGCAGCACGGTGACCGCCGAGACGGGAGCGAGCAACAGCAGCACGATCACCACCGCCCGCGCCAGGTAGATCGCCGCCAGCGTGCGCTTCTGGCTGAACCGCTGGCCGAGCACCCCGGCGGCGAGCGAGCCTGCGATGTTGAACAGGCCGATCAACGACAGGCTCCAGGCACCGATGCTGGCGTCCAGGCCGAGGTCGGCCACGTAGGCCGGAAAATGCACGGTGATGAACGCGACGTGGAAGCCGCAGACGAAGAAGCCGGCACTGAGCAGCAGGAAGCCGCGGTGCGCCAGCGCCTCGCCCAGCGCCTCGCGCAGTTTCTGGTCGGGCGGGTGCCCGTCGAGAGCGCCGGGCACGGTCCCGGACGGCCCGTTCGAGCGATTGCCCGGCAGCAGGAAGGCCAGCGGCACCATGGCCAGCACGAACAGCGCGATCACCCCGAGCGCATCCGACCACCCCACCCCCTGGATGAATCCCTGGGCGATCGGCGAGAACACCACCTGCCCCGCCGATCCGGCGGCGGTGCCCAGCCCCAGCACCAGCGTGCGCCGTTCCGGGCCCACCACCCGCACCATGGCGGCCAGCGCGAGCGAGAACGCCGAGAAGGCGATCCCCAGCCCCATCAGCACCCCTGCGCTCAGGTGCAGGGCCGTGCCGGTGTCGGCCGCCGACATGCCGTACAGCCCGGACGCGTACAGGAGGGCGCCCACCACGATCACGCGGCCGGCGCCCAGCCGATCGGCCAGCGCGCCCGCCACCGGCAACCCCAGCCCCCAGAACAGGTTCTGCAGCGCCAACGCCAGTCCGAAGGTCTCGCGCGTGAAACCGCGCGCCGCGGTGAGCGGCTCCAGGAACAGGCCCAGCGAGGAGCGCGCGCCGAAGCCGATGGCGGCGATCAGGCACCCCGTCACCAGCACGAGCGCCGGCCGTCGCCAACCGGTCGACCTTTTCCTGGAAAGCATCCGCACCGTTCGCTCGCCACTCCTGTGGCACCATCATCCCACACCGAACCAGGATCTCGTCCCGTGGCCGAAGTCGTGCTGTCCAACATCAACAAGCGCTGGGGCGATGTCTATGGCGTCAAGGACATGGACCTGACGATCGGGGACCGGGAGTTCCTGGTGCTGCTCGGCCCGTCCGGTTGCGGCAAGACCACCACCATGCGGATGGTGGCCGGACTCGAATCGCCCAGCGAGGGCGATATCCGCATCGGCGAGCGCAAGGTCAACGACCTGGAACCCAAGGATCGTGACGTGGCGATGGTGTTCCAGAACTACGGGCTGTACCCGAACATGACCGTGTACGAGAACATCCGCTTTCCGTTGAAGATCAGGAAGATCCCGATCGAGGAGCACGAAGCGCGCGTGCAGCGCGCCGCCGAGATGGTCGAACTCACCGACCTGCTGGAAAGAAAGCCTAAGGCGCTGTCGGGCGGGCAACGCCAGCGGGTCGCCCTGGCACGCGCCATCGTGCGCGAGCCGACGGTGTTCCTGATGGACGAACCCTTGTCCAACCTGGACGCCAAGCTGCGCGTGACCATGCGCGCGCAGCTGAAGAACCTGCAGCACCAGCTGTCGGTCACCACGATCTACGTGACCCACGACCAGATCGAGGCGATGACGCTGGCCGATCGGGTGGTGGTCATGAACGCCGGCCGGATCATGCAGATCGGCACCCCCGAGGAGGTCTACAACACGCCTCGCAACCTGTTCGTGGCCAGCTTCATCGGTTCGCCGGCGATGAACCTGATCGAAGGCCGCCTGAACGGCGACACCTTCGAATCCGATCGCATCCGGCTCGGCGGCGTTCGCGGCGGTCGTGACGGGCCGGTCACCCTCGGCTATCGGGCCGAGGACGCCATCATCGTGGACCCCGGACACATCGCCGCCATCGAGGCGCCGGTGTATTCGATGGAGCTGCTCGGCGACGCCACGATGATCACCGTGGAGGTCGGTGGCACGCTGGTGCAGGCCAAGGCCGGCAAGGAGTTCCGGATACCGATAGGCGACACCATCCGGCTCGGGCTGGATCCGCAGCTGATCCACCTGTTCGACAACGACAGCGGCGAACGCCTGCCACGCTGAGTGGCGAGACGCCGCTCGACGGCGTCTCAGAACCGAGGCACGCATTCCTGAAACGCGACGCAGTCGCGTGAACCGCGCCCGGGCGTGCCACAGAGCGTGACGCGCCCCGTTCATGATCCCGGGAGGACTCCGATACAGGCACGGCACGGACGATAAGTCGGTGCACGACAAAAAGAACAACAGCCACCGCGAGTCTCTTCCATGCCGACGACGTCCGCGTCCTACCCGCCCGAATTCCCTGCGAAGCCGGTCGGCAGCCCCGCCGCGAGCGCAGGCTCCGGTGCACCGACCAGTGCGAACGCGCCCCCGGGGGTGGCCGCCCGGCCTGCAGGCTCCGGTTCACGCACGCTGGTGGCGAGCGCCCTGGTGCTGGCGATGACCGGCGTGTCGGCCGATGACGTCCCGGACGAGCCCGTCGAACTGCAGGACTCCGCCGAGCACCTGTTCATCGAGGACTCCCCCGACGAGGCGGCCTCGTCCGCATCGCACCGTCGCGCCGCCGATCCGGTTTCCCGGCGCGGCTGGGAACGCGTCGGCGACTACGCCGTCGTCGGTGGCGACATGCTGATCGGCAAGGTGGACGCCGTCGGGAGGCTGCCGCCGACGCTGGCGATCCGGGGGTTCGGTCACAACCGCCTGCTGGACCGCTGGCCGGACGGCATCGTGCCGTTCGAGCTGGACGAGGCGATGTCCGCCCAGCAACGCGAACGCGTGATGTCGGCCATCGAGCACTGGACCGAGAAGACGCGCATCAGCTTCGCCGAGCGCGGTACCGAGCGGGCCGACGTCTATCCGAACTGGGTCCGCTTCATCCCCGAGAACGGTTGCGCCTCGTTCGTGGGCCGCGCCTCGTTTCCGGGCAACCAGACCTACACCGGCCAGCCGCTGTACGCCGAGAACTGCACCGTGGGCAGCATCGTCCACGAGATCGGCCACGCCATCGGGCTCTATCACGAGCACACCCGACCCGACCGGGACAACTTCATCGAGGTCAAGCTGGACAGAGTGGTCGCCGGACGCGAGCACAACTTCGACATCGTGTTCACCAACACCCAGACCTACGGCGAGTACGACTACGGATCGATCATGCACTACGGCTCGCGCTTCTTCAGCCGCAGCGGCGATCCGACCATCGTGGCGCCACCGGAACAGCCCATCGGTCAGCGGGTGGCGTTGAGCGGCGGCGACATCGCCGCGGTCGATCGCATGTACGCCACCGACCTGGCGCTGGAGGTCGACAGCGACGAGCGCACCATCAGCGACGCCGAAGGGGAATCGATCGATGGGCTGGTGCTCGATGTCGCGGTGCGCAACGCCGGTTCGCTGGGCGCGCACGACGTCGCACTCGATCTGTTCATCGGCGAAGACGCGCAATGGCTGTCGGTCACCGAGGACAGCGGCTGGAGCTGTGCCACCGAGCAGGCGCGGCTGCTGTGCGCCCGCGACACCCTGGCCGAGGCGGATACCTCCCGATTCGAGCTGCACGTGAATCCGGGCACGCACACGCGGGCCGATCTGGTGGTGAAGCTGAGTTCGCGCACGCTGGACCTGGACGAGAGCAACAACGACGTGCGCGGCACGCGTGCCAAGACGCTGGCAACGCGCGAAGATGCCTCGCGCGGCGGCGAACCGACCGCCGGAGCGGCCAATCCGGACACGCCGGCGGACAACGGCGAGTCGGACGGCAGCGACGATGTTCCCGCCAGCCAGGCGAACAGCGGTGGCGGCGGTGGCGTCAGCGGCCTCGGCCTCCTCGCCCTGGTCCTGCTGGGCGCGTGGCGACGCAGGACGCCCTGAGCGGGACGCTCCCGCGCTCGCCAGGCTGCGCTCCCGTCCGCACGCTCGGGGGCCAGTTCGGTTAGGGTCGGCACCGCCCTTTCATCACGGATCCGTGCGGTGTCATCTGAACGACAGGACAGGCCCGCCCCTCGTCGGATCATGATCTGCGCAGGCGAGGCGTCGGGCGATGCCCACGCCGCGCATGCGCTGCAGGCGTTCCTGGCGCTGCCGTGCTCCGAACCCGCGCCCATGCCCGCGCCCGCGCCCGTGGAGGCATTCGGCATGGGCGGCGCGGCACTGCTGGCCGCCGGCTGCGAACTGGTGGTCGACAACCGCGACCTGTCGGTCATCGGGTTCGTGGACGTGCTGATCAACTACCCGCGGTTCCTGTCGCGGCTGGCCAAGCTGCGGCGCGCGATGACCGCCCGGCGTCCGGAGCTGCTGCTGATCGTCGACTACCCGGACTTCAACCTGAAGCTTGCCGACACGGCAAGGGAGCTGGACATCCCGGTGCTGATGTACGTCGCCCCCCAGGTGTGGGCCTGGCGTGCCGGTCGCATCCCGGACATCGTGCGGCGCGTGAATCACCTGGCCGTGCTGTTTCCGTTCGAGCGGACGCTGTGGCGCGACGCCGGCGCGCAGGCGACCTGCGTCGGCCATCCGATGGTGACCGCGCTGCCGCTGACGCTCGATCGCGAACAGGCGCGCCGGCGCCTGTCGATCGACGAGGCGACCCCGCTGATCGCCCTGCTGCCCGGCAGCCGACCCGGCGAGATCCGACGGCTCATGCCGTTGCTGGTCGGCGCGGCCGCCCGTCTGGTGGCCGAACGCCCGGCGTTGCGCTTCGTGTTGCCTCGCGCGGCGAGCATCGAGGCGACGGTATTGCAGGCTGCGCTCGGGAACGCGCTCGCCGCCTGCGAGGTGGAACCGGCCACGCGCACGGCGGCCATGGAGGCGATCCGGATCCTCGAACCCGGCGACCAGGGCACCGCCGTGGCGCTGAAGGCGGCCGATCTGGCCATCGTGGCCTCCGGCACGGCCACGCTGGAGACCGGCCTGCTGGGCACGCCGATGATCGTGGTCTATCGCGTCGCCGCGCTGAACGCCCTGCTGATGCGCCGCCTGCTGAAGATCCGCGACATCGCGCTGGTGAACATCGTCGCCGGGCGGCGTCTGGTACCGGAGCTGGTGCAGGAAGAGGCGACGGTCGATGCCGTCGTGCGGCACGCCAAGCACCTGCTCGACGATGACGAAGCCCGCGCCGCGATGCGCGCCGACCTGTCGATCATCCGCGAACGGCTCGGCGACGGCGATGCCTCGCACAAGGTGGCCGAGTTGATGGCGAAGCTGATGCCGAGCTGATACGGACGACGCCCCTCAGCGCACCACGCCACGCTCGCTGGCGGCGATGAAGTCGATGAAGCGGCGCACTTCGGGGTGCCCCGCCGCCACCGTCTGCAGGGCGGCGACCGCCTGCTCGCGCTTGCCGTGCTGGCGGATCAGCGCCATGTAGGCGCGGTGCAAGGCCGCGATGGTCAGGTCCGAGAAGCCGCGCCGGCGCAGCCCTTCCTTGTTGATGCCATGCGCCTGGGCATAGTTGCCCACGGCCAGCGTGAAAGGCGCCACGTCACGGTTGGCCACCGAGTTCAGGCCCAGAAAGGCGTGCTCGCCGATCGTGCAGAACTGGTGCACGCAGGCGAACCCCGCCAGGATCGCGTGATCGCCGACGGTGACGTGTCCGGCCAGCGACGCTCCGTTGGCGAACACGGTGCGATTGCCGACGCAGCAATCGTGCGCGACGTGGATGTAGGCCATGAACAGGTTGTCGTCGCCGATCCGCGTGACGCCCCCGCCCCCTTCGGTCCCCCGGTTGATGGTGGCGAACTCGCGGATGGTGTTGCGATCGCCGATCAGCAGTTCGGTGCGTTCACCGTCGTACTTCAGATCCTGCGGGTCGTCGCCGACCGAGGCGAACTGGAATATCCGGTTGCCGACGCCGATGCGCGTGGGCCCCTTGACGACCACGTGCGGCCCCAGCCGACTGCCGGCCCCGATATGCACCTCCGGACCGACGACCGAGTAGGCACCGATCTCGACATCGTTTCCGACGCTGGCAGCCGGGTCGACCAGCGCGGTCGGGTGGATCGTCACCGGTGCCCGCTCACTCATCGTCCAGCTCGTTGTGCGCGATGGTGACTTCCGCCTGGCAGGCGAGCACTCCATCGACCGAAGCACGCCCGTCGAACTTCCAGAATCCGCGCTTCCGGCGCTGCAGCACCACCTCGATCATCAGCCGGTCGCCGGGCACCACCTGGCGGCGAAAGCGCGCCTTGTCGATGCCGGCGAGCAGATAGAGGGTGCGGTCCGACGGATAGCCGCCCATGTCCTTGAACGCCAGCAGGGCGGAGGCCTGCGCCAGCGCTTCCAGGATCAGCACACCCGGAAACACCGGCGATTGCGGGAAGTGGCCGGTGAACACCGGTTCGTTGAAGGTGATGTTCTTGAAGGCCTGGAGCTGCGTGCCCTTCTCGTATCCGGTCACCCGATCGACCAGCAGGAACGGGTAGCGATGCGGCAGGTACTTGAGGATCTCGCCAATGTCGTCGATCGCGTCGGGGACGGCCATCTACGGCTCCGGTACGTGAGGGAATGAGGGGACCGGCGCCGTCGATGAATCCCGTCGCTCCAGCGCGCGCACGCGCCTGAGCAGCTCGTCCAGCCGGCCGAGGGCCGCGAAGGTCCGTCGCCACGCGCGATTCGGCTGCAGGGGCATGGCCGACCCGTAGCTGCCGGCCTCGCGGATCGAGTGCGGCACGAAGGCGGTCGCGGTGATCGTCACCCCGTCGGCCAGCTCGATGTGGCCGTTGATGTTGCACGACCCGCCGATCAGGCAACGCGCGCCGATCGTGGTGCTGCCGGCGATGCCGGTGCAGGCGGCGATCGCGGTGTCGTTGCCGATGCGCACGTTGTGGGCGATCTGGATCTGGTTGTCCAGGATCACCCCGTCGCCGATCACGGTCGGTTCGATCGCCCCGCAGTCGATCGTGGTGTTCGCGCCCACCTGCACGCGATCGCCGATGCGCACGCCGCCGATCTGGTGGATCGCCCGCCAGCCGTCGCGACCGGGGGCGAAGCCGAACCCCTCGGCCCCGATCACCGCACCGCTCTGCACCCGGCAGTCGCCGCCCAGGTGCACGTCATCGTTCACGGTGACACCGTCGAACAGCCGGGTGCCGGCGCCGATACGCACCCGCTCGCCCAGCAGGCAACCGGCGCCGATCCGCGCGCCGGCACCGATGCGGCTACCCGCCCCGATCACCGCGCGCGGACCGACCGATGCATCGGGGGCGACCTCGGCACTCTCGTCGACCACGGCCGATGGATGCACGCCCGCGGGTGCCTGGCGCTCGGGCACCAGCAGCCACGAGGCCGCCGCGTACGCGACATAGGGATCCTCGGCCACCAGCGCGTCCACCGGGCACGCCTCGAGCAGCCCGGGCGGCACGATGACCAGACCGGCCGTCGAGGCTTGCAGCGCGTTCAGGTACCGCCGTCCGGTGACGAACGCGAGATCGCCGGGACCTGCCGACTCGAGCGAGGCGAGCCGGGACAGTTCACGATCGGCATCGCCGTGCAGCGGCAGGTCGAGCGCGCTGGCCAGCGCTCCGGCACGCATCAGTTGGCCGACTGCAGCCTGGCGTGCTCGCGCGACAACGCATCCAGGATCCGTTCCGTGACATCGATGCGATTGTCGGCATACAGCACGCCGTCACTGACGATCAGGTCGTACGCTTCCTGCTTGCCGAAACGCGCGATCGCCTCCAGCACGAGGATCCGCACGTTCTTGAATTCGTTGTTCTTCTGGATGTTGAGCTCTTCGCGAAAGTCCTGCTCGTTACGCTTGATCCGCCGCTCCAGTCCGCGGGTCTCGATGTCCAGGCGGGCACGCTCGGTGTCGTCCATCGAAACGCCCGAATCGGCCAGGCGCACGGCCATGACCGCCAGTTCCGCCCGCTGACGCTCCAGCTCCGCCTGGCGCGGCGCGAACTCGGTCTCGAGCCGCTGCTCGGCTTCCAGCGCCTGCGGCGCGCGATCGATCAGGTACGGGATGTCCACGAACCCGATCCGCGACAGGGCGGCGCTCCGGCCATCGCCGTCATCGCTGGAGGTGCTGTCCGCGAAGGCCGGCCGGGCGCCCGGCATGGCGAGCAGGCAGGCGACCAGGCTGGCGAACAACAGGGGAGCCGCGACGGTCGCGGCGGCGGTGCGACCGTACGGCCGGGTGATGGCGGGGAATGTGCGGATCACGGAATGCCTTTCATCAGAAGATCGAACCGATCGTGAACTGAAAGCGCTGGATCCTGTCCTCGTCGGTATCGTTATAGGGCTCGGACAGGCTGAATGTCAATGGGCCGACGGGCGACAGCCACACGAAGGCGACACCGTAGGCACCGCGGAACTCGTCGACCTCGAAGTCCTCCACGTCGTCGAACACGTTGCCGAAGTCGGTGAACAGGCTGAAGCGGGTGGCACCCGGCTCCTCCACGAACGGCGGCGGAAAGATCATCTCCAGCGTGCCCAGCGTACGGAAATCGCCGCCGGATGCCCGATCGTTCGAATCGCGCGGGCCGAGCGATCCGGTGCGATAGCCCCGGATGGTGCGCACCCCGCCGGCGAAGTAGCGCTGGAAGAACGGCAGCGAGCCCAGGTCGTCGTAGCCGGTGCCGCCGTCGATGCGCAACGTGGTGGAGAACGTCAGGTTGTCGTTGATCGGCCTGAAGTACTCCAGCCCGTAGCCCAGCTTGTAGTACGTCAGGTCCGACCCCGGCACCGCCAGTTCGAGCGAAATGCGGTTGATCGCACCGCTGGTGGCGAACACGGTGCGGTTGCGGGTGTCGTAGGTGAACCCGAGGTTCAGGTCGAACACGTCGAAGGTATCACCGCGCTCTTCCAGGAATCCGAGGATGCCGTCGGGCGTGTTCTCGGTGCTGCCGATCTCGGTGCGCTCGTAGCCGACGCCGATCCGGAAGGTCGAGAACTCGGACAGCGGCACGCCGAACCGCAGGTTCGCTCCGCGCGTGCTGGACAGGAAGCGGCTGCGCGCACTCTCGCGACGGGTGTCGGTCTCGCGGATGAACGCACCGACGGTGCGGCTTATGCCATCGTCGGTGAAGTAGGGATCCTGGAAGTTCAGGGACAGCTGGCGCGTGGTGTCGGAGGTATCGAACGAGAACTGGAAGCTTTCGCCGGTGCCGAACAGGTTTTCCTGGCTGAAGGCCAGGTTGGCCGACACGCTGCCCTCGGAGCCGTACCCGATCCCGGCGCTGAACGAGCCGGACGGGCCTTCGCTGACCTCGACCACCAGGTCCACCTGATCGTCGCTGCCGGGCACCCGTTCGGTATCGATGCTCACGCTCTGCATGAACGGCAGGCGCTGCAGGCGGATGCGCGAGCGGTTCACGAGCTGCGGCGAGAACCGGCTGCCTTCCAGCTGCCGCATCTCGCGTCGCATCACCTCGTCCCGCGTCTTGTACTGCCCGGTGAACAGGATGCGGCGAACGTAGACGCGCGAGCCGGGCCGCACCCGGAAATCCAGCGCCACGGTGCGCGCCTCGTCGTCCACCTCGGGCAGCACGTCCACGTCGGCGAACGCGTAGCCGTCCTCGCCCAGCCGATCGGTGATCGCGCTGGTGCTGCGCACCACGTCCTTCCTGGAGAACACGTCTCCGGGACCGACACCGATCAGCGCGCGCAATTCGTCCGGATCGATGTCGATGTCGCCCGACAGGGCGATGTCGTCGATCGTGTAGCGCTCGCCCTCGCGCACGTTGATGACCACGAAGATGTCGGCCAGGTCCTCGGTGATGGACACCTGGGTGGAATCGATGTCGAAGCGCAGGTAGCCGCGATCCTGGTAGAACGAACGCAGGGTCTCGATATCGGCTGCCAGCTTGACCTGCGAGTACTCGTCCGCCGAACTGAACGGATTGACCGGATCGGCGCGCGACTGCAGCAACGCGGTCAGCCTCTCCTCCTCGAAGGCCTGGTTGCCCACGATGCTGATGTGCTCGATGCGCGCCACCGCACCTTCCTCGATGTCGATGTCCAGCGCCACCCGGTTGCGCTCCAGCGGCTGCACGTCGATGTCGATGCGGCTGCCGTAGTTGCCGGCGCTGAAGTAGACCCGGCGCAGCTCCCGTTCGATGGATTCGAGCACGGCCCGGTTGTAGACCCTGCCCGGTGCCACGTCGGCCTGCGCCAGCGAGCGCTCCAGCTCCTCGGTCGGCACCTTGTCGTTGCCGTCGATCTGGATGCTGCCGATGGCCGGGCGCTCCTCGACCGTGATGACCAGCGTGTCGGCACCCCGGCGCGACAGCGCCACGTCCTCGAACAAGCCCGTCTCGTACAGGGCCCGCAGGCTGCGCGGTGCATCGACCGGCGGGTCGAACCGCTCGCGGGCACGCACCGGCAGGTAGGTCAGGATGGTGCCCAGGTCGATGCGCTCGTTGCCCTCGACGACGATGTCGGCGATGGTGAAGCCGCTCCCGATGTCGCTTCGCGGACCGCCTGCGGGACCGGCCAGGGCCTGCGCATCGGCGTTCGGCGGCACGAGTCCGCCCGTCCACGCCGACAGCGTCAGACAGCCGCCGAGCAGCCAGGGACGCACGGGGCCGGGCTTCATCAAGAGAACAACCGCCACAGATCGTTGTAGAACGCCAGCAACATCAGCCCGCCCAGCATCACCAGGCCGATCTGCTGACCGAACAGCTGGGCACGGTCCGACAGCGGCTTGCCCCGCACCGCCTCCAGCGCGAAGTACAGCAGATGACCGCCGTCCAGCATGGGGATGGGCAGCAGGTTGAGCACGGCCAGGCTGATGCTGATCAGCGCGATGAAGTTGATGTAGTGGGCCGGCCCCACGCTGGCCGACTGCCCGGCGTACTGGGCGATGCTGATCGGCCCGGAAATGTTGTCCAGCGATGCCTGTCCGACGACCAGCTTGCCGAGCATGCGCAGCGTCAGCACCGACATGTCCCAGGTGCGCTCCACCGCGGCGCCGAACGCTGCCACCGGCGCTTCGCGCACGGTGATGCGCGTCTTGTCCATGAGTTCGCGCGAAGCGGTCTCGACCACGCCGATCCGTCCCACGGTGCGTTCGCCGACGGCGACGGGCTCGGGCACGATCTGCAGCGCGAGCGCCCGGTCGTCCCGCTCCACCTGCAGCTCGATCGTCTCGCCGGGGCGTGGCTGCACCCGCTGGACCAGATCGCGCCATTCGGCGACCGGCTCGCCGTCCACCGCCAGCACCAGGTCACCGGCCAGCAATCCGGCGCGCGAGGCGGCGCTGTCCTCCATCACCTCGCCGATCCGGGGCACCACCCGCGGCCACCAGCCGGTCAGCCCCAGGTTGGCGATGGCGTCGCCACCGGCCTTCAGCATCGCCTCGCCGGAGAAGGCCAGCGAGCGCACCGCGTTCTGCCCGTTCGCCGTCATCACCTCGATCGGCAGGATGGCATCGCTGCCGGCGTCCAGCCCGGCCTCCAGCAGCGCGATGCGGGCATCCTGCCAGGTCTGGGTCGGCACGCCGTCCACCGCCAGGATGCGATCCTCGTAGGTGAACCCTGCCGCCTCGGCGGCACTGCCCTCGGCCGGATCGCCCACCAGCGGCGCCACGCCGGAGATGCCGATCATCATGACCAGCCACCACGCCAGGATCGCCAGTGCGAAGTTGGCGAGCGGCCCGGCCAGCACCACCGCGCTGCGCGACCACAACGGCTGGGTGTTGAAGGCCCGGGCGCGCAACGCGGGCGACACCGGTGCCTCGCGCTCGTCCAGCATCTTGACGTAGCCGCCGAGCGGAATCGCCGCCAGCACGAATTCGGTGCCGTCGACCCGGCCCACGCGCTTGAGCAGCGGGCGGCCGAACCCGACCGAATAGCGCAGCACCTTGATGCCGACCCGTCGGGCGACCCAGAAATGACCGTATTCGTGTATCGCGATCAGCAGCCCGAGAGCGAGCACGAAGGCGAGCGCGCTGAAGGCGACGTTGCTGAACATGCAGGGGGCAGACGGCGTGAGAAGCGAAGTGACGAAGGGTTGGACGAGCGGCAGGGCACGGCCGCGATCGTGTTCGGGCGCTCGTCCACGGCCTCGTTCAATTCAAGGTCGCGAGCTCGCGCCGCGCGATCTCGCGCGCATCCCGGTCCGCCTGAATGATAGAGGGCAAATCACGAGCCGGGGCGCTTTTCGCGGCGACGAGGGTGCGCTCGACCAGCTCGGCGAGTTGCAGAAATGCGACATCACCGGCCAGGAAGGCCTCCACCGCCACCTCGTTGGCCGCGTTCAACACCGCAGGGCTGGTGCCACCGGCGGCCTGCGCCTCGAACGCCAGCCGCAATGCCGGGAAGCGCACCGGATCGGGCTTCTCGAAGTGCAACCCCGCCACTTCAGTGAAATCCAGCGGCGCCACGCCGGCATCGATCCGCTCGGGCCAGGCGAGCGCCTGAGCGATCGGCGTACGCATGTCAGGGCGGCCCAGCTGGGCGATGACGGACCCGTCCACGTAACGCACCATCGAGTGGATCAGACTCTCCGGATGCACCACCACCTCGATGTCGGACACGTCCAGATCGAACAGGCGACATGCCTCGATCACCTCCAGGCCCTTGTTCATCAGCGTGGCCGAATCGATCGATATCTTCGGGCCCATCGTCCAGTTCGGATGCGCCAGCGCCTGTTGTACCGTCGCAACACGCAGGGCCTCCAGCGGCGTGGTGCGAAACGGACCCCCGGACGCGGTCAGGATGATTTTCTCGACACCCTTCGTACAAATACCGGTGGAGGTCGCCGGCAGGCACTGGAATATCGCGTTGTGCTCGCTGTCGACCGGCATCACCAGGGCACCGGATGCCCGCGCGGCACTCATCAGGAGATCGCCGCTCATCACCAGCGCCTCCTTGTTGGCCAGCAGCAATCGCTTGCCGGACTCCGCCGCGGCGAGCGTGGGCAGCAGTGCCGCCGCCCCGACGATGGCGGAGACGACCGTGTCCGCGCTCGCGTCCCGGCCGAGCGCCTCGAGCGCGGCCTCGCCCTGCTCGACCCGCGTGGGACAGCCGGCGGCGCGCAGGGTGGTGGACAGCCGATCGGCCGCCGCCTCGTCGATCATGACCGCCACGGTCGGCCGGTGGGCGATGCAGATGCCCGCCATGGCCGCATCGCTGGCGAAGGCCGTCACCCCGTGCAGGCGATAGCGACCCGGATGCCGCGACAGCACGTCCAGGGTGCTGGTGCCGACCGATCCGGTCGCGCCCAGCAAGGTGATCGTGCGAGCAGGCTTCACCTCGGGCGACTTCGCGACGGATCCGGAAATCATCCCCATGCCCACACGAAGGCGAACACCGGCATCGCCGCCAGCACCCCGTCGATCCGGTCGAGCACCCCGCCGTGTCCGGGCAGCAGCCGGCTGGAGTCCTTGCGACCGGCACCGCGCTTCACCCGGCTCTCGTACAGGTCCCCCACCACCGAGGCGGCCGCCGCGGCAAGCGTGGCCGCCACCACCTTGCCGGCGTGATCGTGCAGCACGGGAACCGCCGCCAGCACGATCACCATCGCCACGCAGGTGACGGTCAGACCGCCCCAGACCCCCTCCCAGCTCTTGCCCGGGCTGATCAGCGGACTGAGCTTTCGCTTGCCGAAACGACGCCCGGCGAAGTAGGCGCCGATGTCCATCAACCAGACGATGCCCATCGCGTACAGCAGCAGCCAGGGCGAGGCGAGCTCGGCACGCTCGCGCAGGAACTGGATGGCCAGAGCGGCGAACAGCAGGGCTGCCGCGCCCAGCAACAGCAGCAGGCGATGGATGCGAACGATGGGCGGCAGCACCGGGCGCAACGCGAACACCGCCGGCACGCACAGCCAGAACAGCAGCCCGCCGAGCATGCTCCAGCGCAGCATTTCCGTGGAGGGAGGAAAATACAGGCAGATCAGGGCGACCACCCCCAGCGTCGAGGCATAGGCCACCTCCCCCGCGTCGGTCTTGACCCCGGCCAGCCGGCTCCATTCCCAGCCACCGGCCGCCACGATGCCGGCGATGCTCAGCGCGAACAGATCGACCGAGGCATGGAACAGGTCCAGTCCGAACAGCACCATCAGCACGACGGCGGTGATGATGCGTACCCTAAGCATGCCCGCCTCTCACCTGCTCCCCGGTGCGTCCGAAACGTCGCTGGCGACCAGCGTAGAAATCGATCGCGTTGCCCAGCTCCACATCGGAGAAGTCCGGCCACAGCACATCGGTGAAATAGAGCTCCGTGTAGGCCAGGTGCCACAGCAGGTAGTTGCTGATGCGCTTCTCCCCGCCCGTACGGATGAACAGGTCCGGGTCCGACAGACCGGCGAGCGAGACGTGCTGGCCGAACGATTCGATCGTTATGTCGTCGGGGGACAGGTGGCCGTCACGGACCCGGGCGGCGACGGCTCGCGCCGCGTTGACGATGTCCCAGCGCCCGCCGTAGTTCACCGCGATCGCCAGATCGAGGCCATCGTTGCCGACGGTCGCCGTTTCCGCCCGTTCCATCTGCTCGCGCAGCTTGGGCTGGAACGCACTGCGTTCGCCGATGAACCGGATGCGCACGTTGTTGTCGCGCAGCTTGTCCACCTCGCTGCGCAGGGCGCGCAGGAACAGGTCCATCAGGAGCCCGACCTCGGCCTGCGGCCGGCGCCAGTTCTCGCTGGAGAACGCGAACAGCGTGAGCGCCGCGATCTCGCGACGCACGCAGGCCTCCACCACCGCACGAGTGGTCCGGAAACCGGCCTGGTGCCCGGCCGCGCGGGCGCGTCCTCGTTGCCGGGCCCAGCGTCCGTTGCCGTCCATGATCATCGCGATGTGCGCCGGGGCAACCGTGCCGCCCGCCTCTTCCCGGGGCGGGCTCACCGCCTGGACCAGCCCGGCGATCGGCTCAGACCTCCATCAGGTCGGCTTCTTTCTTCCCGAGGACCTGATCGATGCGGCCGATGGCATCGTCGGTCGCCTTCTGCACCCGCTCCTCGCCGCGGCGCAGGTCATCCTGGGAGATCTCCTTCTCCTTTTCCAGCTCCTTCAGGTCGGAGTTGGCGTCGCGACGGATGTTGCGCACCGCGACCCGCGCGCTCTCCGCCTCGCCGCGCACCAGCTTCACCATGTCGCGGCGGCGCTCTTCGGTCATCGGCGGCACCGGCACCCGGATGACGGTGCCGGCGGTGTTGGGGTTCAGGCCCAGGTCCGAGTTGATGATCGCCTTCTCGACCGCCTTCACCATGGATTGCTCCCACGGCGTGACCGTCAGCATGCGCGCATCCTCGGTGTTGATGTTCGCCACCTGGTTGAGGGGCGACTCGGCACCGTAGTAGTCGACCTTGACGCTTTCCAGCAGGCTGGGGTGCGCGCGACCGGTGCGCACCCGAGCCAGGTCATGGTCGAGCGAATCGACGCTCTTGCCCATGCGAACGGTGGCGTCCTTGAGAATGTCGTCGATCATTGTTCAGCCCTGCGCGGAAGAGTCGTCCAACGAGCGCTGCACGCTCGTGCCGACGTCATCGCCGAGCACCAGGCGCATCAGGTCACCGTCGGTGTTCATGTTGAAGACCCGCACCGGCAGGTCGTTGTCGCGGCACATCACGATCGCGGTCTGGTCCATCACGCCCAGCCGCTGATCGATCGCCTGATCGAACGTGATGCGATCGTAACGCACCGCATCGGCGTGCTTCACCGGATCCTTGTCGTAGATGCCGTCCACCTTGGTGGCCTTGATCATCACGTCGGCGGAGACCTCCACGGCGCGCAATGCCGCCGCCGAATCGGTCGTGAAGAACGGATTGCCGGTACCGGCGGCGAACAGCACGATGCGCCCCTTCTCCAGGTGCCGTACCGCGCGACGGCGGATGTAGTCCTCGCACACCGAATTGATCGGCAGCGCGGACATCACCCGGCAGTAGGCCCCCTGCCGTTCGAGCGCATCCTGCATCGACAGGCAGTTCATGACCGTGGCCAGCATGCCCATGTGATCCCCGGTCACCCGATCCATGCCCTTGTCGGCCAGGCCCGCACCGCGAAAGATGTTGCCGCCGCCGATGACCATGGCCACCTCGACGCCCAGGTCGGCCACCGCCTTGACCTCGCCGGCCAGCCGGCGGATGAACGCCGGATCGATGCCGTAGTCCAGCGACCCCATCAGGGCCTCGCCGCTCAGCTTGAGCAGCAGGCGCGAATAGACCGGACGGGCGGACGACCGGCCACCGGGTGACGTCGTCGAAGGGGTGGGCACCGCATCGTTCATCGGAAAAGGGAGTCAGGGCCGGAACGGGAAGGCGCAGGGTACCGGAAGAGACCGTCTCGCCGTCCCTTCCAACCGTGTCAAATCTTGCCGAATCCGGCCGAATCGGACCGGTGTCAGCTTCCGCGAACCTGCGCCATGACCTCTTCGGCGAAGTTTTCCTGCTTCTTTTCGATGCCCTCGCCCACTTCCAGCCGGTAGAACGCCTTGACGGTGGCACCGCGCGCCCCGAGCAGCTGGCCGACCGTCTGGTCCGGATCCTTGACGAACGCCTGGCCGACCAGCGTCACCTCCGCCAGGTACTTCTTCATGCGCCCCTGGACCATCTTCTCGACGATCTCGGCAGGCTTGCCGCTTTCGCCCGCCTCGGCCATCAGGATGCCCTTCTCCTTCTCCAGCAGTTCGGCCGGCACGCCGGTCTCGTCCACGCAGACCGGCTTGCTGGCCGCCACGTGCATCGCGATGTCGCGCGCCAGGGCCTCGTCGCCGCCTTCCAGCTCGACCACCACGCCGATGCGGCCACCGTGCAGGTAGTGACCGAACAGGCCGCTGTCGGTGGACCCGGTCTCGAAGCGCCGCACCTGGATGTTCTCGCCGATCTTGGCGACCAGCGTCTTCCTGGCTTCCTCGAGCGGCTGCCCGTCGATGACGATGGCATCGACCGAGGCAGGCTGGTCGGTCAGCACCGCGGCACCGACCTTGTCGGTGAACGCGACGAAGTCCTCCGCCTTGGCGGCGAAGTCGGTCTGGCTGTTGATCTCGACCATGGCGAACCGCTTGCCACCGTCGCCCAGCACGATGTTGACGACGCCCTCGGCCGCCTGGTTGCCCGACTTCTTGTCGGCCTTGGCCAGGCCGCTGATGCGCATCTGCTCGATGGCGGTGTCCATGTCGCCGTCGGCGGCGCTCAGAGCCTTCTTGCACTCCATCATGCCGGCGCCGGTGCGCTCGCGGAGCTCCTTCACCATGCTGGCGGAAATGGCGGTCATAACGATCGGTCTCGCGTGTTCAGCCCCGTCGACGAGAAAACGCTCGTCGACGAGGAAATGGCTTCAAGGGAAATGGCTGGATGGGAACGTCGGACCGGGCGATCAGGTCGTGCGACCGGCGGATGCGTCCTCGGCGGTGGACGGCGACAGCTCGGCACCGGCCGCCTGGGCCGCCTGCGCATCGGCCACGTCGTCGGCACCTTCGCGGGCGTGAGGGCCATCGCCCTCGCCGGTCGCGGCCACCGCATGCGCCGGCGCATCGACCGAGTCGGCGCCCTGGGCAGCGGTCGAACCGCCTTCCAGTGCCGCCTCGTCGGTCACGCCCGCCTCTTCGGCCGGTGCAGCCGCCTCGGCCTGTTCGTCGAACTTGCCGCTGGCGCGCTTGCCATCGTTGATGGCCGAGGCGATCACCGACACGTACAGGTTGATCGCGCGGATCGCGTCATCGTTGCCCGGGATGACGTAATCGACGTCTTCGGGCGAGCAGTTGGTGTCGACCACCGCCACGACCGGAATGCCCAGCTTCTTCGCCTCGGTGATGGCGATGCGCTCGTGGCCGACGTCGACGATGAACAGCGCGTCGGGCAGGCGCTCCATGTGCTTGATGCCACCCATGCCGCGATCCAGCTTTTCCCACTCGCGCGTCAGGCCCAGCGCCTCCTTCTTGCTCAGCCGTTCCATGCTGCCGTCCTCGCGCATGGCTTCCAGTTCGAGCAGGCGCTTGACCGACTGCTTGACGGTCTTGAAATTGGTCATCATGCCGCCGGACCAGCGACGGTTCACGAACGGCATGTTGCAGGAGTTGGCGAACTCCCTGATCGGATCGCGCGCCGCGCGCTTGGTGCCGACGAACAGCACCCGGCCGTTCTTGGCGGCGATCTTGCCGACGTAGTTGGCGGCATCCTGAAGGGCCGGCAGGCTCTTCTCCAGGTTGAAGATGTGAATGTTGTTGCGATCGCCGTAGATGTACGGCGCCATCTTCGGGGACCAGTAGCGCGTCTGGTGACCGAAATGCACGCCGGCTTCCAGCATCTGACGCATGGTGACATCGACCATGGGGTATTTCCTCGTCTAGGTTTGGGTTTGGCCTCCACGAGCCGGCAGCGACAGACCCCGAAACGTCCCGGGGCACCCGGTCGCGCCACCTTGTCATTACCTGCGTTCTGGCAAGCGGCTCGCGTGTGAAGTGACGTGACCGGTGAAACGGTCACGCCCAGCCCGGCTTTATACCACAGCCACGCGTTACACTGGTCGGTCAGCCCGCTCGCAACCACCGTTTCTCTCATGGCCATCATCCTCAAGTCTTCCGAACAGATCGCGAAGATGCGCATCGCCGGACGGCTGGCCAGCGAGGTGCTCGACATGATCGGCGAACACGTGCAGGCGGGCACCACCACCGCCGAACTCGACCGGCTGTGCCATCGCTGGATCGTCGATCGCCAGGATGCGGTTCCCGCCACGCTGGGCTACAAGGGATACCGCCACGCCACCTGCATCTCGATCAACCAGCAGATCTGTCACGGCATCCCCTCCGAGCGCAAGCTGAAGAACGGCGATATCGTCAACATCGACGTCACCGTGATCAAGGACGGCTGGTTCGGCGACAACAGCCGCATGTACTACGTCGGCAAGGTCGCCCCCCACGCGCAGCGGCTGTGCGAGACCGCCTACGAGGCGATGGTGATCGGCATCCGCTCGGTCGGCCCCGGCACCACGCTCGGGGACATCGGCCATGCCATCCAGACGCATGCCGAATCGCGCCGCTATTCGGTGGTGGAGGAATACTGCGGGCACGGCATCGGTTCGGAGTTCCACGAAGACCCGCAGGTGCTGCACCACGGCAAGCCCGGCAGCGGCGTGACGCTGCGCCCCGGCATGACCTTCACGATCGAACCGATGGTCAACCAGGGCCGCCGGCACGCGCGCGTGCTGGCCGACGGCTGGACCGTGGTCACCAAGGATCGCAGCCTGTCGGCGCAGTGGGAGCACACGGTGCACGTGACCGACAACGGCTGCGAGATCCTGACGCTTGCCGATGGGCGCACCCTTTGAGCACCGGCCCGTCGAGCACCGGCACGCGCATCCGCCTCACCCGGTCGCCGCGCCGATCGCGCACGTGACCCGCGGCAGCGCCACCGCGCCGCTGGACCTGGCCCCCCTGGCCCGGATCATCGACGCCGACGGCGCATCGCCGGCCGCCTGCCGCGAAGCGCTGGCGACCGGACGGGATGCCGTGCATGCCGCCTTCGAACAGGGCGTGCCCGCCAGACACTTGCTGGCCGGGCGCACCGCGGTGGTCGATCTGGTGCTGACCCGGCTGTGGGTGGCCGAGGGCGAGCGATTCGACGGCCTGGCCCTGGTCGCGGTGGGCGGCTACGGCCGCGCCGAGCTGCATCCGCACTCCGACATCGATCTGGCGATCCTGCTGCCCGCCGATGCCAGCGTGAGCGAGCGGGCACGTGAGCGCCGCGATGCGGCCCTGTCACGTTGGCTCACCGCGCTGTGGGACCTGCAGCTGCAGATCGGGCACAGCGTGCGCACCGTGGCCGAATCGGCCCGCGAGGCCGAGGCCGACCTGAGCGTCATCACCAACCTGATGGAGTCGCGCCACATCACCGGGGACGCCACCCTGCTCGCGGCGGTGCGCGAAGCGATCGCGCCCGAACGCATGTGGAACGGCAGCGACTTCTTTTACGCCAAGCTGGCCGAACGCCAGGCGCGTCACCGGCGTTTCGGCGCCAACGCCTACCGGCTGGAGCCGGACGTGAAGCAGAGCGAGGGCGGCCTGCGCGATATCCAGACCGTGGCCTGGGTGTGCCAGCGACATTTCGGTCGCCAGACGGGCACCACCTCGGAGCTCGCTCCGCTGGTGGACGAGGGCCTGCTGGAGGCCGGCGAGCTGGAACGGCTGACCGACGGGCTGGAGTTGCTGTGGCAAGTGCGCTACCTGCTGCACCACTACGCCGATCGCACCGAGGACCGGTTGCTGTTCGATTACCAGCGACGGATCGCTCACGCGCTCGGCCACGACGAGACCAGCGGCCCGGGCAACGCCGACATCGAAGCGCTGATGCAACGCTACTACCGCACCGTGATCTCGCTGCAGCGCCTGACCGACATCTGCCTGCAAGGCATCGGCGGCATCCTGTCGAGCGTCACGGCCGCCAGCGACATCGTGCCGATCAGCACCCGCTTCCAGCTGCGCAACGGTTTCCTGGAGGCGACCTCGAGCACGGTGTTCCTGCACTACCCCGGTGCGCTGCTCGAGCTGTTCCTGGTGTTCGCCCGCACGCCGGAGGCGCTCGGCGTGCACTCGCACACCGTGCGGCTGATCCGCACCCACCTGAAGCTGATCAACCATCGCTTTCGCAGCGATCCGGCGATGCGCGCCCTGTTCGTGTCGATCTTCCGCGAACCGTTGAAGCTGACCCGCACCGTGCGGCTGATGAACCACTACGGCGTGCTGGCCGCCTACCTGCCGGCCTTCGACGCCATCGTGGGCCGCATGCAGTACGACCTGTTCCACATCTACACGGTCGACGAGCACACGCTGCACGTGATCCGCAACCTGCGCCGCTTCGTGCTGCGCGAGCACGCCGACGAGCTCCCCCTGTGCAGCGGCATCGCCGCCGAGCTGGAACGGCCCCACCTGCTCTACCTGATCGGCCTGTTCCACGACATCGCCAAGGGGCGCGGCGGCGATCACAGCGAACTGGGTGCGGGCGACATCGCGCGCTTCGCCGTCGATCATGGCTTCGACGAGCACGACACGGAGCTGATGCGCTGGACGGTGCACCATCACCTGGCCATGTCGATGACGGCGCAGCGACGCGACATCGACGATCCCGACGTGCAACTGGAGTTCGCGCAGCTGGTGGGCAACCGCGAGCGGCTGGACTTCCTGTTCCTGCTATCGGTCGCCGACATCCGCGCCACCAATCCGCAACTGTGGAACTCGTTCAAGCAAAGCCTGCTGCAGGCGCTCTACCGGCACGCGCGACTGATCCTGGAACGCGGACTGGACACGCCGCTGCCCAGGGCCACCGTGATCGCGAACCGGCGCGCCAAGACGCGTACGCTGATCGACCCGCGCCTGGCGGACGATCCGCGCGTGGAACGGTTGTGGGAAAGCCTGGGAGACGACTATCTGAGCCAGTACCAGGGCGCCGACATCGCCCGGCACACCGCGCTGCTGCTGGCCAACGCCGAGCAGGCCGGCCCGCTGGTCTGGCTCGGCGCCGCACCGGTGCGTGGCGCGGCCGAACTGCTGATTCACGCACCGGACGACGATGCCCTGTTCGCACTGATCGCCACGGTGCTCGAGTCGTTGCGCCTGAACGTGCTATCGGCAACCCTGGGCACGACGGCCGAGGGCTGGGCGCTCGACACGTTCGACCTGCTCGAACACGACGGTGCGCTGATCGACGAGCCGCACCGCATCGAGCAGATCCGCGATGCCCTGCACGATGCCCTGTCCTGCGACGCCCGGTTGCCGCCCATGCCCGCGCAGCGCCCGTCGCGACGGCTCAGGCACTTCGCGGTCGCCACCACGGTGCATTTCGCCGACCGTGACGACAACCTGACCGAGCTGCGGATCGATGCGGCCGACCGTCCCGGCGTGCTGTCCACGATCGGACGCATCCTGCTGGACGCCGGCGTGGCGGTGCATTCGGCCCGCATCACCACGCTGGGCGAGCGCATCGACGACGTGTTCTTCATCTCGGACGGCCGAGGGCGAGCCATCGACGGCGCGCGTACCCGTGACGCCCTGCGCGATGCTCTGGTACAACGCCTTTGACCACCGACCCCGATCGACCGCCGATGGACGCCTCGCCCACCCTCGATCTTGCCCGCGAGCTGATCCGCCGCCCGTCGATCACGCCCGATGACCAGGGCTGCCAGGCATTGATCGCCGCCCGGCTCGAACCGCTCGGCTTTCGCATCGAGACCCTGCGCCACGGCCAGGTCGACAACCTGTGGGCCCGGCGTGGAGAGCGGGGTCCGCTGCTGGTGTTCGCCGGTCACACCGATGTCGTGCCGACCGGGGATCCGGCACGCTGGACCCACGATCCGTTCGGGGCCGACGTGGTCGACGGCAGGCTCTACGGGCGGGGCGCGGCCGACATGAAGGGCGGTGTCGCCGCCTTCGTCACCGCGATCGAGCGCGCCTGCGCCCGCGTCGACGTTCGCGCCGAGGCTTGCACCGACGACCCGCTCGGCGGCTCGCTGGCGGTGTTGCTGACCAGCGACGAGGAAGGCCCGGCGACGGACGGCACCGTACGCGTGATCGAGACCCTGCAGGCGCGCGGCGAGGCGATCGACTTCTGCGTGCTCGGCGAGCCGAGCTCCAGCGCGGCGCTGGGCGACTCGATGCGCATCGGACGACGCGGCTCGCTCGGCGCCCGATTGACCGTCACCGGGCGGCAGGGCCATGTCGCCTACCCGACGCTGGCCGACAACCCGGTGCACCGCGCGGCCCCGTTCCTGGCCGAGCTGTCGGCGATCGACTGGGACCAGGGCGACGATCATTTCCCGCCGACCACGTTGCAGGTGTCCAACATCGCGGCCGGCACCGGTGCCACCAACGTGATCCCCGGCGAGCTGGTCATCGACTTCAACCTGCGCTATTCACCGGCCAGCCCGGAGTCGTGCCTGCGCGAGCGCATCGAGGCGCTGGCCGTCTCGCACGGGCTTGATGCGCACTTTCGCTGGGTCGACAGCGCGCAACCGTTCATCACCACCGACGGTGCGCTGGTCCGAGCGATGCGCACCACCATCGCCGAACTGACCGGCCTGACGGTGGATGCCAATACCGGTGGCGGCACCTCGGACGGGCGGTTCATCGCACCGACCGGGGCGCAGTTGGTCGAGTTCGGCCCGATCAACGCGACCATCCACTCGGTCGACGAGTGCGTCGACATCGTCGAGCTCGACTCGCTATCGGCGATCTACGAACGGCTGATCGAGCGCCTGCTCGATCCGGCCTCCTCTCCCACCGACAGAGACTGACACCATGGGCATGCTGGACGGCAAGCGCATCCTGATCATCGGCTGCGCCAGCAAGCGCTCCATCGCCTGGGGCATCGCCGAGGCGATGCACCGCGAAGGGGCAGCGCTGGCATTCACGTATCAGAACGATCGACTCAAGGAACGTGTCGAGAGCATGGCCGCCGCCTGCGGTTCGGACATCGCCTTGCCGTGCGACGTCGGCGAGGACGAGCAGATCGCGGCCCTGGTGCCGGCAATGCAGGACGCCTGGCCCGAAGGCTTCGACGGCTTCGTGCACGCGGTGGCCTTCGCGCCGCGCGAGGCGCTCGACGGCGATTTTCTCGAGTCGGTGACACGGGAAAACTTCCGTATCGCGCACGACATCAGCTCCTTCAGCTTCGCAGCACTCGCCAAGGTGCTTCGCCCGCAGCTCCGAAGCGGGGCGTCCTTGCTGACGCTGTCCTACCTGGGGGCGGTCAGGGCGATGCCGAACTACAACGTGATGGGGCTTGCCAAGGCATCGCTGGAGGCGAACACCCGCTTCATGGCGCACGCGCTCGGACCACAGCACATCCGCGTCAACGCCATCTCGGCCGGCCCGATCAAGACGCTCGCGGCGGCCGGCATCGGTGACTTCAAGAAGTTGCTGAACCACGTCTCGTCGGTTGCGCCGCTGCGCGAGAACACCACCATAGAACAGGTCGGCAACACGGCAGCCTTCCTGGCCTCGCCCCTGTCGTCCGGCATCACCGGGCAGATCGTCTACGTGGACGGTGGCTTCAACATCGTGTCGATGCCGGACTCGCTGGCCGGCTGAGCCGCACCCGGCTCCAGCCCCGGCTGTCGCGACTTCAGCAGATCGCGAATCTCGACCAGCAACCGCACGTCCGCCGGTGCCGATGCCGACTTCTCGACCTGCTCCCTCTCGACGCCTCGCTTCAGGCCGTTGATGCCCCTGAGCATCATGAAGATGACGAAGGCGATGATCAGGAAATCGATCATCGCCTGGATGAAGGCGCCGTAGCCGACCTTCGCATCGCCCACGGTGATCGCCAGACCGGAGAAGTCCACACCGCCCAGGAAGATGCCGACGATCGGCATGACCACGCTGTCGACCATCGCGCCGACGGTGTCGCTGACCGCGGCACCGATGATGATGCCGACCGCCATGTCGACCATGCTGCCCTTCATGGCGAACGCCTTGAACTCCTGGATCATGCCCACCGCGTTCGTCTCCGGAGTCTTTCGTTGCGCCGAACGACGATATCGGCAGGACGGATCTAGGGTTGCAGCTCGACGTCGGCCCGCGCGCGCAGGCTATCGAGCAACGCACCGAACTCGACCGTGCCCAGGCGCGGATCGGCACCCGCCACCACGCCGGACACGGGCGCGGTATCGTCCGCGGTATCGTCCGCAGCGAGCGCCGGCGTGCTCACGTCCAGCAATCGCCATGCGAGCCGATCGCCGGTCGCCAGCGTCTGCACACCGCTCACCGGCGTCTCGGCCTGCGGTACGGGCGCGGCGAACAGCGCCGCCACCGCGGCCGGATCGAACACCGGGGAACGGCGTGTCAGGATCTCGCCCGAGAGCGCCGTGGCCAGCGGATCCGCTTCCGCCAGGGCGGCTACCGGCTCGCCGGCCGCCAGTGCGTCGCGCGCCGCCGCCGCCTTCTCGTCCAGCAGCTCCCCGGCCCGCTCGGCCGAGATCTCGGCCCTCAGCGTATCGCGCATGTCGTCGAGCGTCTTCGGCCGGGGACCTTCGTCATCGGTCACCCGCACCACCACCACGCGTCGATCACCGACCTCGATGAGTTCGGAATTGTTGCCATCCTGCAGCACGTCCTCGCTGAACACCGCATCGAGCACCTGCGGGCTCGACAGGACGTCGCCCGCCTGATCGGGCTGGCTGTCACGGTCGATCCAGTCCGAGGTCATGATCTCCAGGCCGGTCGCCTCGCTGGCCACGTCCAGCGACTCGGGATTGTCGAACACGAGTTCGGCCAGCTGCTCGCGCAGGTCGAAGTACTCCCGATCGGCCGCGTCGCTGATGGCGTTGCGCATGGCCTCCTCGCGCACCTCGTCGAAGCCGCGCCCGGTCTCGGGCACCAGCGCATCGAGCTTGATCAGATGAACCCCGAACTCGCTCACCACCGGCGGCGACACGTCACCGACCGCTGCGAGTTCGTTCAATCCCGTCTCGAACGCCGGCACCATGAGTCCGGCCGAGATCGTGCCCAGGCTGCCACCGGACGTGGCCGAGCCCGGATCGTCCGACAGCTCGGCGGCAAGGTCAGCGAACGGCTCGCCGGCCTCCAGGCGCTCGAGTGCCTGCTGCGCCCGTGCGGTGGCGGCCGCCACCGCATCGGCATCGCCGGCATCGTCGACCGCGAACAGGATGTGGGAGGCATCGCGCGATTCGGGCGTCATGAACGTGCTGCGGTTGGCCTCGTACCAGTCGCGCGCATCCTCCTCGGACACGTCGATGGTATCGGCCAGGGTGGTCTCGGACAGCTCCAGCCAGGCGACCTTGGCACGCGGCGGGAACGTGTAGCTGTCGGCGTTCTGCTCGAAGCGCTCGACGATGGAGGCCTCCTCGACCTCGATGCCGGCCTGGGCCGCGGCCAGATCGAATCGGAGCGCATCGACGGTGCGTTCCTGGCGGGCCAGGCGATCGAGCCGTTCGGCCTCGCTGGGCAGGCGGAACCCGGTCGCCACCACGCCGGAACGGAACTGGTTCATCGCGGTTTCGTCACGCGCCTGCGCCTCGAACGCGGCCACCTGGTTGCTTCGCGAACCACCGAGCAGCTGTCGGTAGCGATCCGGATCGAATTGCCCGTCGGTCTGGAACTCGGGTCGCTGCCGGATGGCACGGCCCAGCGTGGCGTCGCCTACCGCGAAGCGCTGGGTCGCCACCTCGTCGGCCAGCACGCGCTGCGTGACCAGTTGATCGAGCGCTTGCTGGCGCAGCAGGGCCTCGTCATCGAAGCCGGCCGGAATCTCGCCGCCGAACATCTGCGCGAACCGCTGACGCTGCTGGCGATAGGCCGTCTCCAGCGTCTGCTCGTCGATCGGTTCGCCGTTGACCGTGGCCGCGGTCTGCGAGGTACCGCCGGCGAAGTAGGAGCCGACCCCGACCAGGGCGAAGGGAACACAGACCACCCCGATCAAGGTGTACTTGATCGGCTTGGAGTTTCGAATCGTGTCTCTGAGATCAAGCAGCATGACGTCGTCCGCTTCGGTTCGACCGCGAAAAGGGGTTTGCTACGGGAGAAGTCACCCCGAATAGGTCACCACGAGAAGGCCACCACGAAAAAAGGGTGCCTGAGCACCCTTTGGTCGTCCCGACCGTCGGCGCCGATGAATCGGCGATGGCGTCAGGAAAAATGTTGGCGGAGCGGACGGGACTCGAACCCGCGACCCCCGGCGTGACAGGCCGGTATTCTAACCAACTGAACTACCGCTCCACAGAATGGTGGGTGCTGACGGGATCGAACCGCCGACCCTCGCCGTGTAAAGGCGATGCTCTACCAGCTGAGCTAAGCACCCGGTTCGGCAGGCTTTCCTCGAACTTGAAACCCCACCGGAACAGCTGACTAGTTTACCGCGTCTTTCAGCGCTTTGCCAGCCTTGAAGCTGGGAACTTTCGACGCCTTGATCTCGATCGCCTCGCCGGTACGCGGGTTGCGCCCGGTACGAGCGTCACGCTCGCGTACCAGGAACGTGCCGAAGCCGATCAGCGTGACCTGATTGCCGCCTTTCATGGCATCGGTCAACGAGTCGAGCACCGCATCGACCGCACTTCCGGCGTCCTGCTTGGACATTCCCGCCTTCGCGGCAACGCTATCGACAAACTCGGCCTTGTTCATTCAGAGCAATCCTCTCACTCGCGATTCGTGATGTCGAGCAGCAGGGCATGGTTCACAGGCCACTACCGCGAAGTGCCGGGATGATAACGGATTCGGAGGGCGAAAAACGCCGGGAACCGCTGTCATCCCATACATGCCGTGCGAACGGGGCCGTGCCGACGGATCGGCACGGCCCGGGCACTCAGTGGTGCCGGACGCCGCTGGACGGGTCACCCTTGCGCTCGTCGCCGCCACCGACCGGCTCGACCCGGTCGCCGTCCTCGCCGGACGGTGCACTCTCCAGCGCGATTTCCAGCACCTGGTCGATCCACTTGACCGGCCGGATGTCCAGACCCTCGAGGATCTCGTCGGAGATCTCCACCAGGTCCTTGGCGTTCTCCTCGGGAATCAGCACGGTGTCGATGCCGCCACGCTGGGCCGCCAGCAACTTCTCCTTCAGCCCGCCGATCGGCAGTACCTCGCCGCGCAGCGTGATCTCGCCGGTCATCGCCACGTTGGCCCGCACCGGCACCTGCGTGAGGGCCGACACCAGCGCCGTGCACATGCCAACCCCTGCACTAGGGCCGTCCTTGGGCGTCGCGCCCTCGGGCACGTGCACGTGCAGATCGTGCTTCTCGTGGAACGACTGCTCGATGCCCAGTGCCGCCGCACGGCTGCGCACCACCATCATCGCCGCCTGGATGGATTCCTGCATGACGTCCCCGAGCTGCCCGGTGTAGGACAGCTTGCCCTTGCCCTGCACCACTGCCGATTCGATGGTCAGCAGCTCGCCCCCCACGCTGGTCCAGGCAAGCCCGGTGACCTGACCGATCTTGTTCTCGGTCTCGGCACGGCCATGACGGTGCCGCTGCACGCCCAGGTAGTCGGCCAGGTTGTCAGCCGTGATCGCGATCGCCCCCTGACCCGGCTGCACGCCCTGCTCCTCCAGCGAAGAGGCATCCGAGTCGGGTGCCACGCTGTCGTTTTCGGTGGTCTTCTCGGCCAGCTCGCGTTCGAGCACCTCGCGCACCACCTTGCGACAGATCTTGGACACCTCGCGCTCCAGGTTCCGCACGCCGGCCTCGCGGGTGTAGCTGCGGATGATCTCCATGATCGCATCATCGCTGATGGTGAGCTCGCTCGTGTCCAGCCCGTTGTCCTTCATCTTGCGCGGCAGCAGGTAGCGCTCGGCGATGTTCGCCTTCTCCTTTTCGGTGTAGCCCGGTATGCGGATGACCTCCATGCGATCGAGCAGGGGTTCGGGAATGTTCATGGTGTTGGCGGTGGCCACGAACATGATGTCCGACAGGTCGAACTCCACCTCCAGGTAGTGATCGGTGAACGTGTGGTTCTGCTCCGGATCGAGAACTTCAAGCAGCGCCGAGGACGGATCGCCCCGGAAGTCCATCGACATCTTGTCGATCTCGTCCAGCAGGATCAGCGGATTGCGCTTCTTGACCTTGGCCAGCGTCTGCACGATCTTGCCCGGCATCGAGCCGATGTAGGTGCGACGGTGCCCGCGGATCTCGGCCTCGTCACGCACCCCGCCCAGCGCCATGCGGCTGAACTTTCGGCCGGTGGCGCGTGCGATCGACTTGCCCAGCGAGGTCTTGCCGACACCCGGCGGACCGACCAGGCACAGGATCGGCCCCTTGGCATGACCCACGCGCTGCTGGACCGCCAGGTATTCCAGGATCCGCTCCTTGACCTTCTCCAGCCCGTAGTGATCGTTCTCGAGCACCTGGTTGGCGTCGGCCAGCGTCTTCTTGAGCTTGGAACGCTTCTTCCACGGCAGCGACACCAGCGTGTCGACGTAGTTGCGCACCACGGTCGCCTCGGCCGACATCGGCGACATCGACTTCAGCTTGTTGAACTCGGCGGTGGCCTTCTTGTGCGCCTCCTTGGACATGCCGGCCTTCTCGATCTTGCGCGCCAGTTCCTCGGTCTCGTTCGGCACATCGTCCATCTCGCCCAGCTCCTTCTGGATCGCCTTCATCTGCTCGTTCAGGTAGTACTCGCGCTGGCTCTTCTCCATCTGCTGCTTGACGCGCCCGCGAATGCGCTTCTCGACCTGCAGCATGTCGAGTTCGGATTCCATCAACGAGAGCAGATGCTCCAGGCGCGCACCCGAATCGAACAGCTCGAGGATCGTCTGCTTCTCCTCGACCCTGAGCGACATCTGCGCCGCGATCATGTCGGCCAGCCGATCGGCATCCTCGACACCGCTCATCGACGACAGGATCTCCGGCGGGACCTTCTTGTTCATCTTCACGTACTGGTCGAACATGTTGGTCACCGAACGCACCAGCACGCTCAGCTCCTTGCCGGATTGCTCGACGGTCTGCTCGGGCACGCTCCAGCCGGCGGTGAAGAAGCCTTCGGCGCCGGTGCGGATGTCCTCCAGCCGGGCACGCTGCTGCCCCTCGACCAGCACCTTGATGGTGCCGTCGGGCAACTTGAGCAGCTGCAGGATCGTGGCGATGGTGCCCACGCGGTGAATGTCCTCCACGCCCGGCTCATCGACCGCGGCGCTGGTCTGGGCGGCGAGCAGGATGCGCTTGTCGATCGACATGGCGGCATCCAGCGCTTCGATGGACTTCTCGCGTCCGACGAACAGCGGAATGACCATGTGCGGATACACCACGACATCGCGCAGCGGCAGGACCGGCAGGCGAATGTCGTCGGATCCGCCGGCGGTGGCCCCGGTCTCGGTGTCGGACGGCGGATCGGAAATCAGGTCTTTGGAGTCGGACATGCGGAAAATCCCCTCAGGATGTCGACGCGCTCATGAATTCGAGCATACCCGCCTAAAGTGGACGGCCAGCGCGAAAAATCAACTGCCGAAAGTGACCTGGACGATCCGCCGGGCCGCGCCGGCTCGCCACCATGGACACGAAAAAGCCGCCCGGAGGCGGCTTCGGCCGTACATCCGGACCGCCCGAAGGCGATCAGTCGTCCGAGGCGGCGCGCTTGTACATCTCCTCTTCCATGACGCGCTCCTGACCTTCCAGCAGCAGGTAGGGCTTGGTTTCGCCCCTGACCACCGCCGCATCCAGGATCACCTTCTTCACGTTCTCGATCCGCGGCAGCTCGTACATGGTGTCCAGCAGCACGTTCTCCAGGATGGTGCGAAGGCCCCGCGCGCCGGTCTTGCGCTCGAGCGTGCTCTGCGCGACGGCCTGCAGGGCGTCCTTGCGGAACTCGATATCGACCTCTTCCATCGCCAGCAGCTTCTCGAACTGCTTGGTGATGGCGTTGCGGGGCTCGACCAGGATGCGCACCAGCGCCTCCTCGTCCAGCTCTTCCAGCGTAGCGACCACCGGCAGGCGGCCGACGAATTCGGGAATGAGCCCGAAGCTGATCAGGTCCTGCGCTTCCACGTCCAGCAGCAGCTGGCCGATGTTCTTACTGTCGTCCTTGCTCTTGACCTGGGCGGCGAAGCCGATGCCCCCCCGCTCCGAGCGATTCTGGACGATCTTCTCCAGACCGGCGAAGGCGCCACCGCAGATGAACAGGATGTTGCTGGTATCGACCTGCAGGAATTCCTGCTGGGGATGCTTGCGACCGCCCTGCGGGGGCACCGAGGCGACGGTGCCCTCGATCAGCTTGAGCAGGGCCTGCTGCACACCTTCGCCCGATACGTCACGGGTGATGGAGGGGTTGTCCGACTTCCTGCTGATCTTGTCGATCTCGTCGATGTAGACGATGCCGGTCTGGGCCTTCTCGACGTCGTAGTCGCACTTCTGGAGCAGCTTCTGGATGATGTTCTCGACATCCTCGCCCACGTAGCCCGCCTCGGTGAGCGTGGTGGCGTCGGCGATGGTGAACGGGACGTTGAGGGTGCGAGCCAGCGTCTCCGCCAGCAGCGTCTTGCCCGAACCGGTCGGACCGATCAGCAGGATGTTGGACTTGGCCAGCTCCACATCACCCTTCTTGTCCTTGTACTCCAGCCGCTTGTAGTGGTTGTACACCGCCACCGACAGGATGCGCTTGGCCTTGGCCTGCCCGATCACGTAGGAATCGAGCAGTTCGTTGATCTCGTGCGGCTTGGGCAGGGAGGTCTTCTCGCCCTCGGTCTGCTCCTGCATCTCCTCGGTGATGATGTCGTTGCACAGGTCAACGCACTCATCACAGATGAACACCGACGGACCGGCGATCAACTTGCGAACCTCGTGCTGGCTCTTTCCGCAGAAGGAGCAATACAGAAGCTTCCCGTCGTCTTTCTTGTCGTCCGACTCGCTCATGCCTGTTGGGTCCCTGACCTGTCGTCACATTGCCGGGTTTGTCGGTAACTTACAACCGACCTGCACCGCATCACCACCGGGTTGGAGCGGGCTTCACAGCTGATACGGCAACTGCCGAAGCTTGCGTCACGTTTCGAACGATCGCCCGCTGCCGTCATTGCACCGTCACAGCGCCGCCATCGTGCCGGCACCGGGCCGCCGCAAGGCTACTCGCCGTCCTTCTTGTCCAGCTCGACCGCACCGGTCGATACGGAGACTTCTTCTTCGCGTGTCTGCACGATGCGGTCGACCAGACCGTATTCAACCGACGCTTCCGCCGTCAGGAACCGGTCCCGCTCGGTGTCCTCGAGAACCTGCTCGTAGCTCTGGCCGCAATGGCCGGCCATCAGCCGCGTCATGCGCTCCTTGATGGCCAGGATCTCGCGAGCGTGGATGTCGATGTCCGTGGCCTGCCCCTGGAAACCGGCACTGGGCTGGTGGATCATCACGCGCGAGTTCGGCAGCACGAACCGCTTGCCGGGCTGGCCGGCGCACAGCAGGAAGGCGCCCATGCTGGCCGCCTGGCCGATGCACAACGTCGAGACGTTCGGCTTGATGAACTGCATCGTGTCGTAGATCGCCATGCCGGCCGTGACCGAGCCGCCCGGCGAATTGATGTACAGGGAGATGTCCTTGTCCGGGTTGTCGGACTCCAGAAACAGCAGCTGGGCCACGATCAGGTTGGCCATGTAGTCCTCGACCTGGCCGACCATGAAGATCACGCGCTCCTTGAGCAGCCGCGAGTAGATGTCGTACGCCCGCTCGCCGCGAGGCGACTGCTCGACGACCATCGGCACGAGGCCGCCGGCGGCACGCGGATCCATGCCGCCCGAAGATGAGGTGAATCCGATACTCATTAGCTTGTCAGGCCCCGTCGGGTGATTGTTTGGCGCCATCGTCGGCATGATCGCCGTCGGTGTCGGTATCGCTGTTCGTCTCGTCGCTGCCCGGGTCATCGGCAGCGAGCGTGGCGGGCTTGGGCGGATTCATCATGTCCTTGAAGGAACGTGCTTCATCGCTCACGGTCGCCTCGCTCAGCACGCGTTCCGTGACCGCCTCCTCGAGTACGAGCCCCTCGATGTTTCGGAGCATCTCCGGATCGCCGTAGTAGTGGTCGATGACCTCCTGCGGATCCTGGTAGGAGGATGCCAGCGTCTCGATCCGGGCTCGCACCGACGCCGCATCGGCCTTCAGCTCGGCGGCTCTAATGATCTCGCCCACCACCAGCCCGAGCCGGACCCGCTTGACCGACTGCTCGCGGAACAGATCGTCGGAGAGCATCGACGCATCGGTCCCCTCGGGCATCTGCCCCATCAGCTGCTGCTTCTGGCGCTGGATCTCCTCGGCCACGAGCGCCTCCGGCACCTCGATCGGGTTGGCGGCGACCAGCCCGTCCATCACCTGCGACTTGATCTCGCTCTCGACGCGCTGGTTCAGCTCCCGCTGCATGTTCTTCTCGATATCGGCACGAAGGCTGTCGACCTGACCGTCTTCGATGCCGAAGCTCTTGACCAGTTCCTCGTCCAGTTCGGGCTGTTCGGCCTGCTTGACCTCGTGCACCTTCACATCGAACCGGGCCGCCTTGCCGGCCAGGTGCTCGGCCTGGTAGACCTCGGGGAAGGTGATGTCGATCGAACGCTCGTCGCCGGCAATGACACCGATCAGCTGATCCTCGAACCCGGGGATCATCGCGTTGGAACCGAGCACCAGCGGCGCCTTCTCGGCCGCACCGCCCTCGAACGCCTCGTCGTCGATGTAGCCGGTGAAGTCGATCACCACCTGATCATCCTTCGCGGCGGCCCGCTCGACCGCCCGGTAGTCGGTGCGCTGCTTGAGCAGGGAGTCGATCATCTCGTCGATGTCGGCCTCGCCGATGGTGACCGTGGGCCGAGTGACGGCGATGCTGCCGTCGAAGCTCGCCTCGAACTCCGGGTAGACCTCGAACCGCGCGGTGTACGTGAACCCCGGCACCTCCGAGGCTTCCTGACCCTCGCCCGGCGCCGGCGATTCGTCTATCGCCTCGATCTCGGGCTGGCCGGCCAGGCGGATGTTCTCCTGGCGGATCGCATCCTGCAGGGAACGGTTGATCAGCGAGCCGAGCACTTCGGAACGCACCTGCGGCTCGTAGCGCTTCTTGACCACCTTGAACGGGACCTTGCCCGGACGGAAGCCGTTGATGCGGGCGGTGCGACCGATGGTCCTCAGCCGCTCGTCCACCGCCGACTCGATGTCCTCGGAAGGCAACGCCACGGTCATCCGGCGACCCAGGGTCCCGGTGCTCTCCACTGATACTTGCATGCTGGTCTCGGCCCGAAGGGCTCGTCAAAGAGATGTATGTCGTGTCCCGTCGACAGTCGGCATCGAGCCGCGACGGCACCGGGCAACCACGCACGTCCCGGTAGCGACCGCTCGGCGACGGATGAAACGAGACCGTGCAAGCACCGGGACTGCGGAAGGAGAGACTCGAACTCTCAAGTCCTTACGGACACTGGAACCTAAATCCAGCGCGTCTACCAGTTCCGCCACTTCCGCCCGACGATGCCCGCGCCATGCCGTGCAACGGGGTAAGGATGGGGTGGATGACCGGATTCGAACCGGCGACCACAGGAATCACAATCCTGCGCTCTACCAACTGAGCTACACCCACCACCGAACGCGAAGTCTAGCAGTCGCAAGCCGTTCATGACAGTCCGCTGTGCGCCTTGAAGCCACCGCGGTGGCGCGCCCGGCAGGATTCGAACCTGCTACCCTCGGCTTAGAAGGCCGATGCTCTATCCACATGAGCTACGGGCGCCTTTGCTGCCCCTGCCCCGCTGCCCGCATCGCCCGAAGAACAGACCCGACAACCGGACCCGAAGATCGAATCCGGGACCGAATCCGAGACCGAACCGGCCGATCGAGCTTGACACTCGACCCGGATGAGCGACCCGGATGCGCGAACCGGATGCGCGAACCGGACAACTGGTCGGGGCAGCAGGATTCGAACCTGCGACCCTCTGCTCCCAAAGCAGATGCGCTACCAGGCTGCGCCATACCCCGACCGCCACAGTGTAGCGGTTAGCCGTGTGCAACGGTTATACGGAGCGCCCGTGTGTGGAGCGACGGGGCCGTTCGCCCCGCGGGCGCGATCGCTCAGTCGACCTCGTCCATCCACATCATCTGGATGGCCTCCAGGATGCCTTCGCTGGATTTCTCGGGATCTCCCTTGAAATCCTCCAGCGCCATGATCCATGCGTGCAGGTCGGTGAAGCGCACGTACTGCGGATCGACGTCGGGGTGACGCTCCGACAGTTCGATGGCGATATCGCGCGAATCCGCCCAGTCCATGTCCATCAGTGATTCTCCGAGACCATGTTGATGGTGTACTTCGGAATCTCGATGATCAGATCGGTATCGGCCACGATGGCCTGGCACGACAGTCGCGAATCCGGATCCAGCCCCCAGGCCTTGTCCAGGTAATCCTCCTCGAGCTCGTCCGCCTCGTCCAGCGTGCTGCCGCCTTCGCGCACGTGCACGTGACAGGTGGTGCAGGCGCAGGACTTCTCGCAGGCGTGCTCGATGCTGACGCCGTTGGCGAGCAGTGAATCGCAGATCGAGACACCGGGGTCCGCCTCGAAGGTCGCGCCTTCGGGGCAGAGGTCGTGGTGCGGTCTAACGGTGATCGTGGGCATGGGATCCTTGGTCAGCGGTCCGCGGCATCGGCCGCGGCGGTGGAATCGGAAACGATGACCGGGTCGGGCTCATCGAGTTCGTCGAGCGCTCGCCCCGCCATCATGGAGCGTACGCTTGCATTCATGCGGCGCTCGACGTAGGCGGCGCTACCCGCCTCGAGGGCCTGCACGGCCGCGTGGATGGCGTCGCGGTCGTCACCGGCAATGGATTCCCGGACACGCTCGATCGACGTATCGATCGCTTGTCGTTCATCGCGATCCAGGTGTTCGTCGCCGTCGGCCGCCAGCGCCGAGCCGATCGCCTCCAGCGCGCGCTCGGCCTCGACGCGCTGCTCGGCCAATGCCCGGGCCAGGGCATCGTCGGCCGCGCGGTCCATCGATTCGCCCAGCATGCGCTCGATCTCGCCATCGTCGAGCCCGTACGAGGGCTTGACGTCGATGCTGGCCACGGTGCCGCTCTCGCGCTCCAGCGCGCTGACGGTGAGAAGCCCGTCCGCGTCCACCTGGAACAGCACCTGGATGCGCAGCGCGCCGGCCACGCGCGCAGGCAATCCGGCGATCTGGAAGCGGGCCAGCGAGCGATTGTCCGACACCAGTTCGCGCTCGCCCTGCACCACGTGCAATGCCATGGCGGTCTGGCCGTCCTTGTAGGTGGTGAATTCCTGCGCTCGCGCCACCGGAATCGTGGTGTTGCGCGGTATCACCTTCTCGACCAGGTTGCCCATCGTCTCCAATCCGAGAGACAAGGGCGTGACGTCGAGCAGCAGCAGGTCGTCGCCCGCCCGGTTGCCCACCAGAGCATCGGCCTGCACCGCGGCGCCGATGGCCACCACCGAGTCGGGGTCGATGCTGATCAGCACCTCGCGGCCGAAGAACGCCGACACCCGCTCGCGCACCGCCGGCACCCGGGTGGAGCCACCGACCATGACCACCGCCAGCACCTCCTCGCGCGCCACCCGCGCATCGCGCAGCACTCGCCGACACGGCTTGAGGGTGGCGTCGATCAGCGGCTGCGCCAGCGCATCGAATTCGCCCCGGGTCAGCGTGCCCGACCAGCGATGCTCGCCGATCGACAGCTCGACCGGCACCGCATCCTCGGCAGAGAGCCGCTCCTTGAGCCCGCACGCCAGCTGCTTCAGCTCGATCCGTGCCGCTCCGTCCGGTAGCGACGACACGCCGGCCTGTTCGAGCAGCCAGTCGACCAGCAGGTTGTCCAGGTCATCGCCACCGAGCGCGGTGTCACCGGCGGTGGCGAGCACCTCGAACACGCCACGCTGCAGGCGCAGCAGCGACACGTCGAAGGTTCCGCCTCCCAGGTCGTAGATCGCGACCACCCCTTCCTCGCCGCTGTCCAGACCGTAGGCCACCGCCGCGGCGGTGGGCTCGTTGAGCAGGCGCAGCACCGGCAGACCGACCATGGCCGCCGCATCCTTGGTGGCCTGACGCTGAGCATCGTCGAAGTAGGCCGGAACCGTGATGACCGCACCGGCCAGCGTGTCGCCGAGCGTCGCCTCGGCCCGCCGCTTCAGCTCGCCCAGGATGGCGGCCGAGACCTGCTGCGCGCTCCTGGGGCCGGCCGCCGTGACGAATCCGGGCAACGCGCCCGACTCGTCGAACCGGTAGTGGGTAGCCAGCCAGTGCCCGTCCAGGTCGGAAACGCCCTTGCCCATCAGCCGCTTGGCGGAGCGGATCGCCCCGTCACGCGCACCGGCCGCCTCGCCGACCACCGTCTCGTCGACACCGAAATGCACGACCGACGGCAGCGCATCGCGCCCGTTCGCATCGGGCAGCACCTCGGGCACGCCCGAGCGGACCGCGGCGACCAGGGAATTCGTCGTGCCCAGGTCGATGCCGACGCCCAGGCGTCGCTGATGCGGGGCCGCGCTTTCGCCCGGCTCGGAAATCTGCAGTAGGGCCACGGGTTCGCTTCGCTTCAGTCGTCGTCCAGACGCGCGCCGAGTTCGTCGGCCTCGCGCCCCAGCTTGTCCAGGAATTGCCACCGGCGCACGACGTCACGCGCACCGCTCCAGTCGCCGGCGTCGCTGAGCGCGCCGAAGCGCTCCGCGGTGGCCGCCCGGGCACCGGCCAGATCGCGCTCGATGGCCTCCAGTGCCGCGGACGGGTCGCCGGCCACCGGCACCGACTCGAGCGCCTCGCGCAGCTCCATCTGCTGCATCAGGAACATCGGATCCATCGCGGTGTCCGTCTCCTCGTCCGTGGAGATGCCGGCCAGCGACAGCAGGTAGACCGCGCGCCTGAGCGGGTGACGCAGTGTCCGGTAGGCATCGTTCACGAACGAGGAGGCCTGGACCGACCAGCGCCTTTCGGCCGCCCCGGCCGAGGCGAACCGATCCGGGTGGGTGGCACCCTGCAAGGCACGGTAGTGCGACGCCAGCGCACCTTCGTCGATCGCGAAGGCGCGCGGCTGCTCGAACAGGGTGAAGTAGTCGGCCGACAGATCCGGCCGGACGGCGTCAGCCGCACCATCGATGGACACTAGACGACAAGCACTAGATCGTGAACGACTCCCCGCACCCGCACTCGTCCTTCACGTTCGGGTTGCGGAAGCGAAAGCCCTCGTTGAGACCTTCCTTGGTGAAATCCAGCTCGGTGCCGTCCAGGTACACCAGACTCTTCCTGTCGATGATCACCTTGATGTCGGAGGCTTCGAACACCTCGTCGTTCGCGGCGATCTCGTCGGCGAACTCCAGCACGTATGCCAGCCCGGAACACCCCGTGGTGCGGACGCCGAGCCGAAGCCCGACGCCCCGACCACGCTTGGCCAGGTAGTCCTTCACGTGCTCGACGGCACGATCGGTCAGCACGATGCCCATGGGGACGCCTCCGAACGCTCGCTCAACCGGCAGCGGCGACGGCGGGCGCGGCCTCGCCTTCGCCACGCTTGGCACGGATGTCGGCGATGGCCGCGGCGATCGCATCCTCCGCCAGCACCGAGCAGTGGATCTTGACCGGCGGCAGGGCCAGCTCGGTGGCGATGTCCTTGTTCTTGATCGCCGCCACTTCCTCGATCGTCTTGCCCTTGACCATCTCGGTCACCAGCGAACTGGAGGCGATGGCCGAACCGCAACCGTAGGTCTTGAACTTGGCATCCTCGATGATGCCCTCGTCGTTGACCTTGATCTGCAGGCGCATGACGTCACCGCACGCCGGAGCGCCGACCATGCCGGTGCCCACGTTCGGGTCGTCCTTGTCCAGCACGCCGACGTTGCGGGGGTTTTCGTAGTGGTCGAGGACCTTGTCGCTATATGCCATGGGTGTCTCCTGTGAAATCCGGGGGGAGGTCGCTCAGTGAGCGGCCCATTGAACGGTGTCGAGATCGATGCCTTCCTTGTGCATGTCCCACAAGGGTGACAGCGCACGCAGCTTCTCGACCGCTGCACGGGTCTGCTTGATGGTGAAGTCGATCTCTTCCTCGGTCGTGAAACGTCCGATCGTGAAACGGATGGAGCTGTGCGCCAGCTCGTCGCTGCGTCCCAGTGCGCGCAGCACGTAGGAAGGCTCCAGGCTGGCGCTGGTGCATGCCGAACCCGACGACACGGCGATGTCCTTCATCGACATGATAAGGCTCTCGCCCTCGACGAAGTTGAAGCTGATGTTGAGATTACCGGCGATGCGCTGATCCATGTCGCCATTGATGAAGATCTCCTCCATGTCCTCGAACCCGGCGATGAGCCGGTCGCGCAGGCCGCGCAGCCGTTCGTTCTCGCTGGCCATCTCCTCGCGCGCGATGCGAAACGCCTCGCCCATGCCGACGATCTGATGGGTGGCCAGCGTGCCCGAGCGCATGCCGCGCTCGTGACCGCCGCCATGCATCTGCGCCTCGACCCGCACGCGCGGCTTGCGTCGCACGTACAACGCGCCGATACCCTTCGGACCGTAGACCTTGTGCGCGCACAGGGACATGAGATCGACGTTCATCTCGTCGACGTCGATCGCGACCTTGCCGGGGCTCTGCGCCGCATCGACATGGAACACGATGCCGCGCTCGCGACACATCCGGCCGATGCGCGGGATGTCCTGGATGACGCCGATCTCGTTGTTGACGTGCATGATCGAGACGACCGTGGTGTCGTCGCGCAGCGACTTTTCGAACGCGTCGAAATCGAGCAGGCCGTCCGCAAGCGGATCCAGGTAGGTGACTTCGAAACCTTCCTTCTCCAGCTGCCGGCACGTGTCCAGGACCGCCTTGTGCTCGGTCTTCAGGGTGACGATGTGCTTGCCCTTGCGCACGTTGAAGTGAGCCGCGCCCTTGATGGCCAGGTTGTCCGACTCGGTGGCGCCCGAAGTCCACACGATCTCGCGCGGATCGGCGCCCAGCAGCTCGGCGACGTTGCGCCGCGCCGTCTCGACCAGCTCGTCCGCAGCCCAGCCGAACGGGTGCGAGCGGGATGACGGATTGCCGAAGTGACCCTGCCGGGTCAGGCAGGCGGCCATGCTCTCGGCGACACGCTCGTCGACCGGCGTGGTCGAGGAGTAGTCCATGTAGATGGGTACGTTCAGAGAACTCACGGTACGCAAAACTCCTCGTCTGTCTGAATGGTTGATGACGTGTACGACGACTTATACGGCGCGACGCGCCATCGGTATCTCTTGCAGCTCGGCCGGCGGACGCCGGTGCAGCAGCACTTCGCTGGCCATGCTGCCCGGACCGTCGGGGCGGACGGCGGGGCGCTGCTGGTGACGCGCGATCATGTCGGCCAGCGACACGCCACTCAGGAAATCCTCGATCTGGCAGGACAGGTCTTCCCACAGGTCGTGCGTGAGGCAACGACCGTGGCTCAGGCAATTCTCCTTGCCGGCGCATTGCGTCGCGTCGACCGACTCGTTCACCGCGCCGATGATCTGCGCCACGCAGACCTGCTCGAGCGATCGGGACACGCAATAGCCCCCTCCGGGACCCCGGGTGCTGACCACCAGGCCGTTCTTTCGCAGCCGGGAGAACAGTTGTTCCAGGTACGACAGGGAAATTTCCTGACGCTCGGAGATGGCGGCGAGCGGCACCGGACCGTCCTTGCCATGCAGCGCCAGGTCCAGCATGGCGGTCACCGCATAGCGGCCTTTGGTCGTCAGCTTCATGTGTCTCGGCACGGGCTAGTGACAGGACGGAGCGTCCCATACCCCACCAAACGAGTCAAGTATTTGTAGCCGTCGACAACGATTGCAAGCCCATCACGTCACACCGTGCGTGCATCGGCCGATGCGGGCGGCCTTCGGGTACGGGCCACCCGTGGTCCTCCAGCTTGATATTGTCGGGTCCAGCGAGTCTGTCCGCCGTGGTGGCAAGGCGTCCTGGCGAAGGTGTACCGGGGTACTCCGAGAGGAGACAACGCGGGCACCGCGGCGCACAGACTCGCCCAGAGGGAGCCCCTCGGAGCTTCCACGCCGTCGTTGCATCGTCTCGACGTGCCCCGGCACGTCTTCGCCAATGCGCCTAGTCGT
>Ga0115029_1000223_pt1 | contig 63279 bp, 84 predicted proteins | sample SidtaG_3_FD_87297 | JGI IMG/M metagenome (GOLD analysis project Ga0115029, IMG submission 87297) | Marine algal microbial communities from Sidmouth, United Kingdom - Sidmouth_Asex1 metaG | ecosystem: Host-associated > Algae > Red algae > Unclassified | place: Sidmouth, United Kingdom | collected... | reverse complement strand
TCATATATCAGATTACCCTTTACGAGTACGACAGGAAGCCTTACAGTACAGCCTATTTGTATAATTGATTCTGATAGCTGGAATGAACATAAAGTAGAGACTTTCTATAATCATGCTAAGGTTTATTTCCGAGATCAAAATGGCAATTCAGTAAATGATAATTTCAAAATGGTTTGCTATCGATAAAATAGTATAATATAGTAATACTATTTTGTTGTATATTTATATAACTAAAAATCTTAATATCATGACATCACTTAATTCCGTATTGGCTCAATTATTGGACCGCTTAAAGGCCAGTTCACCCATGCTTCATTTATTTATTGTAATTGCAATGGCAGGATCAGTTGAACTATTAGGTGGAATTTCAGGATTAGATCCTGCATCATACACAGACTTTCTATTAGAAACAGCATTTGGGTTTTTATTAGGATCTCGAACCATCAGACACATATCAGGTAAACCAGAAGCTTTAAAAACAGCTAATAATTTACTTGATGATTAAAAGGTTAATAGTCTTATCATTAGTTATTAGTTTAAGTGTTTTAAGCCTGCACTCTCAGAGTGTGGGCTATTTTCCGACTGATTCTGTTTATGTGAAGATGTCACCAGATGAGTATAGATCATATACTCAGTATCAACATAGTCCAGAGGCGTTAGGGATAGCTGAGATCATCAGCTTAGGTACCACTGCCATTAATGCAATAGATAAGGTATTAGGATGCAGGTGTGCTCAAAAATTAAAAGATGAATTGCTTGATATTTTCCTTTGCGAGAAATTTCCAGAAAGCACTTTTTGTGATAAAATAAATTCTGATGAATAAAGATAGATTTCGTCTTTTTATATATAGCTTATTGATTACAAGTGCAGCATTAATTTGCTGCACTTTTTCAAGTTGCACTGAACAAGATAAGCCATTCTATGATCGTACCCAAGTCGAAGCCTTGTCAGACTTATCAAAGCTATATAAATACGAAGTACCTAAAAAAGTAGAGATCAAGTCCACAATGGCCATTAAGGACACATCAGCAGCCATTGAGCTTGGTGACCTTCTATTTCACATGCCTACAGATGTAAGTAAAACAGCTTGTGAGGATTGCCATAGTGTTGAAGCTGGATATTATGCATTGACACCATTACGCGCAGGGAGTGGTAAATTCAGGGGTAAATATGTAAAGTCTCTTATCAATTGGGGTGCAGATCCAGTAGCAGCAAAAGCCATTCCAGTTGATGAAAAAACAGTCAAGTCAAGGACATCATTAGGTATTGCATTCAATGGTGATCGTGTCTTATCGGCAGGTTTCAAGACAGAAGTGCCAGGGGAATTCCAAGTTACCAAAGCATCATCAGCTCACTTTTTGCCAGACCTTACATTAGTAGCAGCTCACGACATACATTTGAATGAATTAGCAGTAGCAGCATATGATACCACAATCATCTTTGAGGTCGTCGCTTGTGCTTTGTCAGCCTTTCAGCAGAATCTACTACCATATAACAATAACATTTCAAAGTTTATCAGAGGGGAAAGTAATCTGATATACGGTGACTGGGAGCTATACGATCAGAAGTGTAATAGTTGCCATACGTCTAACTCAATGCAGCCAAGTTTATCAAGTCAGATGGACAGCGTATTGGTTCCGAGATTATGGAATGCATCGGATGCGCCTTGTTTTGGTACTGATTGTATTGAGACGACTATGTACAAGTTCATTAAAGCTCACTGGGATGGTAGCATTAAAGAAGGTATATCATTAACAGATACATTGACTCAGAATGAGGTCTATCGAGTTAGGCGGTTTATTACTAAGGATTTACATGACTATGATTTATTAAGGTATGATAATATGAACTATGCCTATTAACTAATTTAGAGACTCAATATAGTGAACAGATTCATTGCATATATATCAATTCTTTTCCTTTTGGCGTGCAACTACACAGGTCCAGTTGAATCATTCAACTCAGTAGAAGTCACTCACGATCATTACTGCATCCAGCCAATTCAGCAATCAGTAGGACTTAAATATCTATGGTGGCCAGACGATACAATCACCTACAAGTATCTTTATATCAATACAAAAAAGAGTCAGGAAACGATTGACAGATATCAAGGCTATTATGAGAGTTGGTTATCAAGAATCCAAGATACGATTAGATCAGCAGGGAATGAGAAGTTTACATTTTTGCAAGTCTATGGAAATACTTTTGCAGATAATCGTTTCGGATTTCAAGAATCAAAAGGCGGCTTATCCTATTTAGGAACTGATTGCAGGAAGATTCACCAAGATTCTACAAGTACCTCAGCAGGGTTTGAAGAATATGACACAGGCGACTATGAAGATGGAAGGGTGATCCCACATGAGCTACTACACATGCTTGGATTTTTTCATACGCAGTATCATAAAGATGTCAAGTTTAATCGTGTTAAATATGCTGAATGGAGAATTAGCCAAGGATGGACACAATTCCAAGTAGATGCATTTTTTGCCTATAAAGATAGGTTGGCAAAAACAGCAGTTTTCGGACCGCTTAACTGGGATTCAATCATGTTCTATGCCTATCCTGCAGAAGTCTTTGAGAATGGCTCTGAGGCGTTTAAGATAGCCAATACAGCAAAGTTAAATAGAAAAGTTGTGCAGGGTGACTGGGATATGATCAAAGCCGTCTATGGTAAGGGAACGAAACCCGATATTAATGTTGATCCTGATAAGATTGACTGCCTTACAGATTTTGAAAAAGCAGAAATACAAAAACTTCTAATTAGAGTCAATAACTTAATCCAAAGCAAATGAGACATTTAAAATATTTATTTCCAGCTCTTCTTTTTTTAGTTAGCTGCATCAGTGAGCAACCATTAAACCCGATAGATTCAGAGAAGCAGGGCGACTGCATACAGATTGCTAATATTGATGAGTGGAATAATTTTGCAAAAACAAACAACAGTATTAAGCCTGTAGAGATATCAAATTTACCAGACAGATATGTCAGTATAAAAAACAGATACTGGGAAACTGGGCAAACCATTAAAGTGGCATGGATTGGTGGTAATTCTATTAAGTGGAATTTTGTCATTAAAAACGCCGAACGATGGAAGAAAGTAGTTAATATTGATTTTCAGTGGGGTGTGCCTGTTAGTGAGTCAGACATTAGAATTGGATTTAATAATTCTGGAGCATGGTCTTTTGTAGGTAGAATACCTAATGCATTAAGCACACAACAAACCATGAATTTTGGATGGTTAGACTCAATAACCGTCCTACATGAATTTGGACATATGTTGGGATTATTTCATGAACATCAGAATCCCAATAATCCAATACCATGGAATGAGTCAGCTGTTATTGCTTGGGCTTCTGGACCTCCAAATAATTGGGATATAAACACTATTAGGAATAATATACTTAACCGATTAACAGAATCACAGACAAACAATTCTCCATATAACAATCACAATCCTATGGGTTATCCTTATAGTTCTAAATTAACATTAGACGGCAGCTCAGGAAACCCACAGGACCGCTTCACAGAGGACTTAGTTTTATTCGGCAAACGACACTACCCGTTTGATCAGATCGATGAACCCGTAGACCCTATTGATCCTATAGATTTAAACCCTGAATGTGATGAGTTGGAAATTGAGATTGAAGAAATCAAAAGAGAATTAGAAGATACTAAATTTGAACTTAGTAATGTTAAGGATGATTTAGCAAAAGCCAAATCAGACTCAGCTAAGAAACAAGCAGTACTAAGTCGGTTGTCTACATTCAAAGTTCAATACTCACAGAAGGGCGCAAAGCTTACTGATGCAGTTGAATTTATTGATCAGATGTGTAAAGAGTTAGGACTATGATAAAAAATATTTATGTCAGATTGAGTGTTGGTTTTTTAGCGTTGCTGCTTAATTGTAGCAGCGCTTTTTCACAGCAAGACACTTGCTTCTTTATAGGAACTACACAAGCAGATCAGATCTATAGTGTGAATGAAATAGCTACATCTAATATTGATTCCTTAGTGACTCAGCAAAGCATTATAAATCAAGTTATAGCAAGGTTTGATATACTGCCAGATCAGATATTAGAGTATTCAGGTCATGCATGGGTCATAGTAGACTCGATTGCACCTGGAGGTAAGGAGGTATTTATGACGACTTATGTCTTTGATCTTAGCCAATGCATGCAGAGCGGTATTCCAATCATTCCAGACACTATAATTCAGGTTCAGCCTATGCCTATGGATACTACTATTGTTTTGCAGCCAGATAGTGTTGCTATACCAACTGCAGGATTTTGGGGCCTTACATGTTTAGGAATTGGTCTGATGATCGTAGGCACTCAGAAGTTAAAAGATCAAGAAATTAAACAAGATACACCATGTCAGAGAACATCGTAATACAAGGGTGCCAGTCTATACATGACCACAACGGGCCGGAATATTATAAGACTAAAAAGTTAGCTGACTTTAATAAAGATGGTATTCTCTATTGGCATATGGTCAATTACAATAAAGATATGGGTACAAGGGATCAGCTGCTAACTATGGTAGCTGCTACAACTCATTGGAATAAAATATTGAAAGATCATCGGTTGTTGCTAGTACAAACATCTGATATCAGGAAAGCGGACATTAAGGTCTATGCAGCAGTAAATGGTAGAGATGGAAATGCAGTTGCTACTTTATTGAATGGCAAAAAGAAAAAGTTTAAGCATGGATTCAATAAAGGAGTATTGGGCTGGTACCATGATAAAAAAATACTATTAAATGATGCTGAATATTTCACACAAAAATATCAAAAAGGAAGCTATCATCTTGAGACATTCTATATACATGAATGGGGTCATGCTTTAGGTTTCAGCCATACCCATGTTAGAGAAGATATCATGGGAGATACCTACAATGAAAAAGCTACAATAACTCAGGACTCAATAGATGGATTAGATCAAATGGTTAAGAATAGATATGGCAGCAGTAGGAAAATAGTTAGACCTGAGAAGTTGGGATATGATCTTGGGCTATTTGGTCCAATCCACAGGTATCTTTTAAAAATATCAATTATTTTAGGAGTTAGTGTTTTGGTATTTATTATTTTTATTATTGTTAAGACTTTAACATAAAGGTACATATAAAAATAAATCAATATCATGATATTAATAGACAATCCAAAAAACGGTTATTCTCATATGGTTGCAAGTTCAATCAAAGAGTTGCATGACTTTGCTGCGAAAATAGGAATTTCTAAATCATGGTTTGAAAATAAAAGAGGTAAATATCAGCCACATTATGACGTCAGACAATGGCAAGTAAATATTGCAGTGGCTTATGGTGCACGACTTGTATCATCTAAACAGATAGTTATTTTTTTAAAAGAAAATTACAATCCTCAGATATGTCTATTGCAATCAAACTAATGTCCGAAACCAAGAACTCCACTTGGTCCAGCTTAGAAGTTCGAGGCAAACACTTCTGTAATGTGATAGAAGATGGACACAGGAAGCCTAAGATCGCAGGAGAGACACGCATACCATCAGGGACGTTTGATTTGATCTATGAAACCAATACAGCCAACAGCCGATTTCTAAAGCTCTACCGCAATCGTTTAGGCCATCCTTTTATTGTCAGAATCGAAAACATACCTAATTTTTCAGCAGTGCTATTTCATACAGGTAATACGATTAAGAACACCAGAGGGTGTCCACTCATTAATGAAGGTGTTAAGCTTGATCGAAATGGTGACTGGATGGGGATGCAGAGCTATATGGCTTATCAGAGGTTTATTCGTATGATGGAAGTTGAGATGTTTGATAAAGTGGTGGTTAATCGATAATCTCTATTAATACAATATAGCCAGTACATTATCTACAATTATTTTTCTCCTTTCTTTGACTCCCTCGGTGGGTCATAACATCTACCCGATGGTGCTAATTCATATTGGGTATCGACTAAGTAAGCTCTAAGTTCGACCTCACTCTCAAACTCCTTTATCTCTCGTTGATCCCAGAATCCTTTAATCCAACCACTCCCGTCACTGAATAAAGTCAGACCTATTGAGAGGTTATTCCTTTCTTCAAATGCAGTTATAAGTTTCAATATTTCCATTAGTTTAATTTATAAGTTAGACTCCCGCAAAGGATGACAGACGATTGTTATAATTTTCCATTAAGGTGCATTAAAACGACACCTTAATACGCTATAACATCGCATAATATTACTCTCTTAAATTCCACTGCTCAATGCATACCTCTGCCACCCACTGCTCTACGTGCCTAATTGCAGCATCAGTTCTTTGTAATCTGCATTTAGTGCATTTAATAGTCACACTTCTTCGTTTTGTTCTTGCATTACCTACGAATTGCAATTTTGCTTCTGATCCACAGCACGGACACGGCTTTAAAGAATCTGCTTCAAAGTTTATTCCTGAGTGCGGGTAATATGTAATCTTTTCCATTTATTTAGTTTTAGTTAATCCTCCCGCAAGAGAGTAAAATGACGACGAGTTATAGCCATACATTATGTGTAACCCTTCGGGTCGCTTCGCTTACAAATAATTAGGCATAAGACATAATATTTTTATAAGCCTCCCTCAACTGTCTGAACTTGGGTTTAGTTTTCCAAAATCCCAAAACCCTAATATTCTCAGTCCAGAATTGTATTTGCTTACATTCCTTGTAAATGTAGGATATAAACCAGTCTGCACTATTAGGGTCTCCGTCTTCGTCCAAGTCTTCAGGGTCTCCAATGTACAGATTACTAAACCATGTCCTCCAAGGCTCTACATATTCCAACACAAGTGCCTGATCCCAAACAGTGTGACCACAGCATAAAGCAAATATTGGTCTACTAATCGTTTTACCTTTAATGTGTTGGAATAAAAGCCAGTCTCCCATTTCGGGTTTTGGGTCGTAGTGGTAAGTATACCATTCCTTGTTTGGATTATACTTCCCCTCTGGTATTTCAGAATAAGTGTAGAAGTGTTCTTTCGCTTCTTCTATTGTTTTAAATATCATTGCCAACGCTTTTTATAAAAATACTATGCTTATGCTTGTTCATATGATTACCTACGCTTGGAAAGTAATAAGGGTTCTCAATAAATGATCGTAGTCTCCAGACATGCACTCATTAGTAACCGCCTTGATATCTTCTTGCGACCACTTAGCTCTCTCTGCTGCTGCTGAGAATTGCGCCATGAGTGCAAAAGCATTTCCATTTCTACCGATTAATTGGTAACTCAATGTTCCGTTTCTTTTTAAAATATCTTCCATGTTTTAATAATATATTTGTTATTTTAATCTCCTTATAATCCAGTCTGCCTATGTGTTAGTGTATCCGCAAACCTTACACTTTTTAAATAGTCTTATGCTATCTTTATGATCTTCGGAAAGACAACTGGCCGTCGCTTCACTTTGTTCCGCTATGATAATAGATGCACCATTCATGGATAAGAATTTTTTAGCATTTTCTTGGTAGCTGTTGTAGTATACATCATTAGGGTTGTCTAATTGCCATTGTTGAAAATCCATCAACAGACGTTCGCTATCGATCTCTTGCATAATTACGGGTATGCTGTCATCTGATTTATTAGATGGTGCTTCGGGTAACGGCTGCCAGTATATCACCTCTTGAGGTAGTGATTGACTATCAATAAACCAATAGCCATTATTTGTGCATCTTCCAACTCTTAATTCGAAATATTCTGACCATGTTATTACATCTGTATCGCGATCGGGCAGCCTATCATTAACGTTAATCCATTTATTCATTTTTCAAGTGTTTAAGTTTTGTGGAATAGCCCACGCTTTAAAAATCAGCCAGAACATATCACCAGTCCATTGTATATTATGTACAATCTTATTTTTTGCCACCGCCACCATAAGCGACTTGTACGAGTTCGGGGGTTTCATAAATGTTGCCAATAACAATAAAGCCTATATCTTTCAAGTCAAACGAACTTATTGGACCTACTGGCTGATCGTGACTTAGGTATTTCTTTTGGAAGGATGATTGGTGATACTCTACTATAAACTTAGATTCATCTTCTGAGTCTTGCAGCCCAAGTATGTCACCTTCGTAAAGCTCGACACCGTTCTTATCTTTAAGACCTGTATACTGCATTATTACACCATCATCTATCGGATCGTCACCTTCGTTTGGTTCTCTCGTTCCTGTAAGTGTTTCCTCTTCGTCACCCAAGCACCAACTTGAGTCTGAAAATATACTGAATCTTGAAAGCAAATCAAGTTTACCTCCGTGCAAGTCGTACATAGTGTTCTCAATTTTACACCAAGCTCTGAATTTTATATCTCTCATATATTTTAATTTTCAAATTAATAAGGTAAAAAGCTCCACAGCTCAAAAAAATGATCTAATAGATAATAGGTCGATATGATGTTCAGGTCTATCGAGCCGCCACTTATCATTTTCCATTATAGACTATTAGAGGCTAAGAATTTTTCAATGTCATCATCCCCTATGTGTAAAACATTATCAGCTTCGTTACTATACTTTTTGAAAGCCTCTAACAGTTCCCTTCGGTCTATAATAGGCGATATGATTCCATCTGATTTTTGCTCGACTTCTTTGTTCGGTGGTCTATTTAATGGGCAATTGTTTTTAGACAAGTGTTCGCATTGCAATACAACACTATGTATATGTAAAAACTCATCTAATAATTCAGCCACATCATAGTCTTTATATCCTACTGATTGTTGGATTCGTTGGTGATTCCAAATTCCTTTCGACTGTAAAAAATCTTCTCCTGTCATAATTTATTTACTTCTCGAACGTGTTCATAGAATCTAACTAATCCATTCTCGATCTTAGTTTTACCATTCTTAGCATTGTAGTAAGACATAGCATTTTTATACCCGAAAAACTCGGCTATTTTTTTATCAGATAGTCCTAATTCTTTTTTTAGCTCTTTGATGGTCATTATATTAGTAATTTAAATGCAATTCCGTGTTTAAGTTTGGATTGTTAACAAAATATCCTCTTTTGTACCCTTCCTCTTTTACCATTCTTCTGATCTCCTTATTTGCTTCTTTTTTAGAATCAAAAGATTTAACTTCTAATGTCTGAGAAGAAGTGTTATATGCTCCACATCCTGTTAATGCTGTCTTTTCTATTGTTATAGTGTATGTCATTTTTAAAGATTAAATGTTTAACGATACTCAAATATAAGACATACCTTAACATCTCACAACTTTTAGAGGATTTATTTACGTTTTTTTTAAAATTTAACATTTCACAGGTAATTGTAAAATATTTCACTCAATCTTATTTGACATTATGAATATTTAGTTTTACATTTGACGTATGATTACTAATGAAGAATACACACTACTAAGCAATAGCGAATTCGCTATAGAGTCAGCTAAGTATTCAGATGTTGTACATGGCAGCGGTAGAAGAATAGCTGAACTAGCTAAAGTAAAATATAGAACATACACCAATGCGCGAGCAGGTAGGCTTAAAAATCCTGCTCAGCTCGGAAGTATTATAAGAGCTATGAAGATAGTCTATAATGAAAGAATCAGCCAATATGCTGATTAGTATAATGGAGGCTGGCAATAACATAACAAATCAAAAAGGCCCAAATCAAGGGAATGATCTGAGCCATAATTTTTTCGCAAATAAAAAACAAAGATATGAATTTTTTCGATTACAATGTAGAAGAAGTAGATACACTTGAATACGAAGTAGCAATCTGCTTTACTCAAAACGATCCATGGCGAATAATCGCTATTGATGGCGAAGATGTCATCAACCACATAGCAGACACCTTTGTCATAAGCAATGATGAAGCAGAATGGAAATTTGCTAATGAGACAGATAAATATATCGTTGAGTTTATCAAGGATAACAATTTGGCTAAACCAAAAATGCCATTCCAGAATCTTATAGCAGATGTCCAAAAAGCACGTTTAGCGATTCTATCGGCTGCTATGGCATTTAGACTATCTGAAAATAGAACTGATCTACGAAACAATATAATCATGTTGCATAAAGCAGAAGCAAATCATGATAAAGCTTTGGAAGATCTAATGAATTACCCAAAAGGAGCATGATATCTGAATTGATTTTCGGAATCACACATGAGGTTTTATAGCCTCATGTTTTTAAGTAACTAAATCATGATTGGAAAGTAAGATAGTCCAGTCTATCACATAGATAAGGGTGCCATAGATATGTCCCTGTCTAATAAAAAAAATAATATGATAGAACTACAAAAGATATTTGAAATAGGCGGATTCCATGTTCTGTCGATATCTCAAGATTATAGAACCATTAAAGATATTGAAGTATGGTTTTATGAGATTGAATATTACGATGGTATACATTTGAAAGTCGAAAAAATAAATGCTGAAATATTCCTACATCATTTAGAAATTATCCTCGAAAATGCAGGAAGATTTAAACATGCAGGAACGCTTGGAATTACATACATCGGAAATCCAGACTGCCCACCTTCAAGACTATTAGAAAAGTACCCTAAAGAAGTACACAAGATTATGACTGAGTTAGTATTAGAATATCGTCCTGCCATTAATTTAAATTAAATAATCAAAAATATGAATACTGCAATTGAACAGAAACGTATTAAAAAGCATCAGGAAGTTGTACTTAGGAATGAAACAAGATGCAAGATTTTAGAAATGGTGACTCAAGGATATAGCCTTTCTGATATAGCTAAAGAGCTAAAGATAGAATGTAAAATGGTCATCAATAATGTAAAGATTTTAAAAATCGCAAAACTCATACAATGAATCAAAACCGATTAGACGCTATTGTTGAAACCAGCCTGATGAGAATGATGGCCATCATATGTTTTCTAATCGTGGTATTCAAGATAATGAGAATGTAGCTTCTCTAAAAGTAGAGATCAATAAAGCGGCCCTTAATATCACATTATTGTGTATGTGGCATTTATTCAAAGACGGGGCCGCTTTTTTTTATAAAAAACTAAAAAAAATAAACATGGTAGAAACTTTTATTATCGAAGACACAAAGGATCTTATTACAGATGTTGCACAATTAGATGAATGGAAAACTAAGTGTGAAGAATTAGGTCTTGAGAATCAACTAAATTTAGTAGGTGGGGAAAAAGACTCAAGCCCAATTCCATTTGAACACTTAAATACATCAATGCTAAGAATGTGGTCTACATTATGCCCACGTAACTATAGCTATAGAGAGTACGATAAAACCCCAATTCCATTAGAGGTTCTTTCTTTAATTGCACTTTGCGAAAAAGAAAAATACTTCAAGCATCTTAGGATATGGGCTGATGATCAAGCACCTGATCCAGTTCTAATAGGGCATAATTACGATAAATATCCATCCACAACAAATGATGATAACATGTATATAATTGCTCGTTGGGGTGCTGAGATAGAACCTATAGATTGCTTAATGCAAAAAGCAATTGAAAGAAAATCTAATGAATATAGATTTAAACAAGATGAAGCCATGAAAAAGATGGAGATTTTAAATCCAGTATTGGCAGCCCAATCATATTTTTCAGGTGGTAGCAGTCATTATTTTTCAATGCCATTTTAAAAAAATAAAGTTGTTCATATTGTTCTCTGGTGATTAGCTGAATAGTGAAAGCCAGAGTTTTTGAACGACAAATAAATCAACTTAAATAAAAATATTATGTCAACAGCAACTATAACAAAAATGGCAGTCGCTAAAAAAGCAGACTCCAGTAAAAGATTAAAAGGATTTGGCAGTAGTGATGCGTCAGCTATCATCCACTATGCTGCAACAGGCGAAATGAATAACGTCTTACTTCGTAGGATAGCAGAAATAAAAGGTGAAGCCAATAGACTTGAAATCCACTCTAAATATTTCGACTTAGGGGATAATGTAGAAGAGGATTATTTTATGTCATTAGAAACAATGGATAAAGAAAGTAATCCCTATAGATCATTACCAGTAAAAATATTTAAAAACTTTGTTGTATCAAATCACATTGATGTCATTGAGCGTCAGAAGAAAATAGAATATTGGCATGAAGTAAAGGCAACTAAAGATAGTATCAGTGCAACAAAGCAAAAGTATCAAGCACAATTAGCACAGCATAAGTTGATTATGGATGAATTAACTGATGCAGTACTCGTTTTAGTTCATTACGATACAAATGATATTTACCAAACACCAGACAACTACAAGTACGATCCAGACAAATTATCATACCACTATTTTGATCATGGCACATTAGATTTGTTAGTTGAAATGCTACAAGAGGGCTATCAAAAATTAGATGAGGCATGGGATGATATACCAGTCTACGAAGAAAAAGAAGTCTTACAACTAAGCGAACAGGAATCTAATCAAATAGAAGCTATAGCAACTTTAAACGACGCTCTGATGCTTAAACAGTATGCAGAAGAAAGAATAGCATCCTTCAAAGAATCACTAAAGCAGAACATGGAGGATAACGGTATTAAATCTATCAAGACTCCACAATTCACGATCAGCTATAAGGATTCATTTGTAAGACAATCAGTTAGTGCAGAAGCAGTCAAAAAAGCTCATCCTAAAGATTGGACAAAGTTCTACAAATCATCAAATGTAAAATCAACTATCGCAATTAAAATCAATAAATAATGTCTCAACTACAGCAATTTAATTCATACATAACTAACTCTAAAGTAACTCAATATTTATCAGAAGTATTAGGTGCAAGAAAAGAGCAGTTTGTTACAAATTTAGTATCAATTGTATCGAGCAATAATAAGCTTCAGAAATGTACACCATCAAGCTTAATGTATGCTTGTTTAAAGGCTACATCTTTAGGCTTACCAGTAGATCAGAACTTAGGCTTTGCTTGGATCATACCTTATAAAAGAAAATTTAAAGATGATAAAGGTAAATGGGATGAAGTATTAGAAGCTCAATATCAAACAGGATGGAAGGGCTTTGTTCAGCTTGCTATGAGGACAGGACAATTTAAAACAATAAATGTCACAGATGTCAGGCAATCAGAAATCAGGAGAGTAGATAGATTAACTGGAGATTTTGATATTGAATGGTTAGAAGATGATGAAAGAATAGACAAGCCAGTTGTAGGATATATGGCATATTTCAAATTGCTGAATGGCTTTGAAAAAACCAGCTATATGTCTATTCAGAAATTAACTGATCATGCAGCTAAGTATTCAAAAAGCTATAGTAGAAATGATTCTAACTGGAAAACAGATTTTGATTCAATGGCATCAAAGACTGTCTTAAAGCTTCTTTTATCAAAGTATGCTCCACTATCAATAGATAATGCATACGAGAAACTATCTGATGCAATCGCATCAGATCAGGCGGTAATAACAGATAAAGGATATGACTATGTAGATAATGATAAAGTTGATGAATCTAAAGTAGATAAAGCTGCTTCAATGTTTGAGGATGCTAAAGTAGAAAAAACAGCTAAACCAGTAACCAATACCATATTTGCAAGTTGGGAAATAAAGTACAGAGAAGGATATACAGATGTATTTGATGATATGGAAAAGGAAGGATATAAATTCAATGAAAAACAGTTGAATAAGATTCAAGAAATAATTGATAAAGTAGCAGCTTAATCATGAAGCATTTAATATCAAATCACATTCAATAACATTTAAAACATAATTAATGATAAATCAACTAAGTAAGGATATACATGAAATAAATAAGAAGAATGGATTCTACGAAGATGAAAAGAACATAGGTGAAATGCTTATGCTTATTGTCACAGAAGTTGCAGAAGCTTGTGAATCTGATAGGGTCGGTAATCACTGTGACCTTCATGAGCCTTATGATCAGGATGGCAGCACTACGTATCAGGATATTCAGCATGAAGACGACATGACATTTGAGCATCTATTTAAATTAGACGTTAAAGACACATTTGAAGATGAGCTTGCAGATATTATGATTCGAGTTATGGACTTATCTGCATTTAAAGGAATAGACTTAGAGTCTCATATTAAGGCTAAAATGCGATTCAATTCACTAAGAGAATATAAACACGGTAAAAAATATTAAATAAATGATAAACAAAGTAACACTAATTGGAAATCTTGGAGCAGATCCAGAAAAGAAAATATTTGATTCTGGTGGATTTGCTCATAGGCTATCCGTAGCAACTGCTGACAACTATAAAGATAAGACATCAGGCGAATGGGTAAAGAATACAGATTGGCATACAGTGACAATCTACAACAGGGACTCAGTGGGCAACCTAAAAAAAGGCGACAAAGTATTCATTGATGGAAAGATCAAATATCGAAGTTGGGAAGATCAAAATGGAGTTAAGAAATACGCAACTGATATTGTAGCTCGACAAATTAGGAGCTTAGAAAGATCAGAGAGTACAGGTTCTTATTCAGGTCCACCAGTAGAGGAACCAACGAATCAAATTAAAGACGAATCGGATCTTCCTTTTTAATTATGATCATATTTCCAGGACACATCGCAAAGATTGAAACCTTAAAGGATCGATCAATAAAAGTTACAGTAGAGACAATGGAGTTAGGTCCAGAAAAGTCTGGCCAATTAATGACAAGTCAAAACGTATCAGGATTCTTTGCATTTAAAGGTGAAGAATATACAGACGAACAGATTGAGCAATTCGATGAGCTACAATTCAATATCGAAATGCCAAAAGGGAAAACGCCATCAAAAAGACTTAGATCAGTTTTTTACAGGCTATGGGATCAAGACAATGAAGGGTATGAAGACTTCAATTTGTACTACATATTTAAAATGGAGAAAGTCATCACTCATTACAAAACATTATTAGATTGACATGACACTACAACTAAACATGTTCGAGTCTAAAGAAGCTGCAAAGACAGGCATAAATTTAGCCATAGACAAAGCAGAAAAACAGATAGATAACTTTTCAGATAAGATACTGGAGTTATTGAGACAGTACAATCCAGAAGGTTTATTTGAGTGCAGCGACTTTAGAGAATATTGCAGCGACCACATAGACCTATCTAAGATTAATGGCAGAGCTTTTGGAAGCATTATGAGAAAAGCCATGAAACAGAATATCATACAGTTCACTCATGTAGGTAAGACTAAGAATGTTAAAGCTCATGGAACTAATTGTAATTACTACAGCAAGAAATAGCGCATTTATCTACATTAAATATTCGCAATATGACATCAAAGCAATACAAAGCAGATTGGTATCAGAAAAATAAAGAAAAGCATAAGGCACAAATGAAAGCAAATAGAGCTAAGAAAAAAGACGAATACCGAAAGACAACACAGAGATATTACATCGCTAATAGGTTTGAGATTATCAATGCTGTTAAATTAAATAAACTTAGAAAAGAAGCAAACCCTATCACTCACAATAGAATTAATGACCATGCAGTATAAAGAGTTTTTAGAGTCAAAGATTGTCGTAGCTGAAAAATACGGTTTTGATATTCGTAATAAATCTATGGACCCCATCTTAAAGCCTCATCAAAGCGATATAGTAAAATGGTCACTAAATGGAGGTCGTAGAGCAATATTTGCATCATTTGGATTAGGTAAAACAATAATGCAACTGGAGATAGCTATCCAAGTAATTAGAAAAACAAAAAAGCCTTTCTTAGTCTGTTTACCTCTCGGAGTCATAGGTGAATTTAAAGATGACTTAACGCTTCTATCGACTGATATAGAATTAGAATACATAACAGATACAGATAGTGTAACTAACTGGGAAAAGAAAATCTATCTAACTAATTATGAGCGCATCAGAAAAGGCGATATAGATGCTTCTGTTTTCGGTGGTGTATCATTCGATGAAGCGAGTTGTCTTAGATCCTTAGGATCTCAAACCACTAATTATGTATTAGATCATTTTACTAAAGTTCCTTATAGATTTGTAGCAACAGCAACACCGACACCTAATGACTACATAGAGATATTAAATTATGCAGACTATTTAGGAGTTATAGATAGAGGACACGCCTTAACCAGATTCTTTCAAAGAGATTCAACTAAGGCTGGAAATTTGAAACTCTATGAAAATAAAAAACAAGAGTTTTGGATGTGGGTGTCTACTTGGGCCATATTCATCAATAAGCCATCAGATTTAGGATATGATGACAAAGGCTATGACCTACCTAAAATGCACGTTCATGATATTGAAGTTAAGAATATTCAAGATGAATCTTATGTAGATGATCGGGGCCAAGTTACACTATACACTAAAAATAAAACAAGCCTTACAGCTACTTCTAAAGAAAAGTCCAGCTCTTTAAAAATAAGAGTTCAAAAGGCAAAAGAATTAGTAGACGCTGATCCTGATAATCATTGGATATTATGGCACCATCGAGAGAAAGAACGAGAAGAAATAACTAAGGTATTTAAAGACTATGATTTAAGATCTGTCTATGGTTCTCAGAAAAACGACCTAAAGGAAAAAAACCTAAACGATTTTAAGAATGGCCGTTTCAAGATCTTATCGACAAAACCAAGCATAGCTGGATCAGGATGTAATTTTCAAAAGCATTGCCATAATGTAATCTATGTAGGAATAGATTATAAGTTCAATAATTTTATACAAGCACTTCACAGGACATATAGATTCAATCAGAATCATGAAGTCAATGTGTATATCATCTTTACGAATAATGAGTATGATGTCTTGAAAAAGTTAAAAATGAAATGGAAAAACCATATCAATCTACAGACTGAAATGATCAACATAGTAAGAGAATACGGATTAAATAATGATAAAATATCAGCAGACATGAAACGTAAAATATTTAACAATCCAAGATCCAGTGAAGTCTTAGGTTGTACTCTTTTTAATAATGATACAACAATCACACATAAGGAAATGGATAGTGATTCGACTGACATGATTTTGACATCAATACCATTTGGTGATCATTATGAATATTCAGATAACTATAATGACTTTGGTCATAATGATGGAAATGATAATTTCTTTAAGCAGATGGATTATTTAACACCTGAACTACTAAGAACTTTGAAGCCTGGAAGAATCGCAGCGATTCATGTAAAAGATAGGATCAGGTACAGTTATCAGAATGGTACATCTTTTACTACAATCAAAGATTTTAGTGGCCAAACGGTCCAGCACTTTGAAAAACATGGATTCTATTTGATTGGAAAAATCACAATCACTACAGATGTGGTTAGAGAAAACAATCAGACCTATAGATTGGGCTGGAGTGAACAGTGTAAAGATGGATCTAAGATGGGTGTAGGTTTACCTGAATATGTTCTATTATTTAGGAAGCCTCCCACTGAGTCAAATAATGCTTACTCTGATGAACCAGTAAGTAAAACAAAAGAAGAATATACAAGGGCCAACTGGCAGTTAGACGCACATGCTTATTGGAGATCTAATGGAAATAGATTCTTAGCTTCTAATGATTTAGATAAGCGATCTATGAAGGTGATATTTAATCAATGGAAAGAGTTTAATGAGAATGAAGTCTATTCATTCATTGAGCATTTAGAATCATGTGAAGAATTAGAAGCCCGTGAAAAGCTAAGTAGTCTATTCATGACATTACCTACCATCTCAAATAATGAGCTTGTATGGACTGATGTAAATAGAATGAAAACCCTAAATGCTAATCAAGCAAATAGGAAAAAAGAAAAACACATTTGCCCTCTTCAATTTGACATCATAGACAGGTTGATAAACCGATACAGTATGGAAGGTGATATTATTGATGATCCATTTGGAGGCTTATTTTCAACAGCATATAGAGCAGTTCAGATGAACCGTAAATGCATTTCTACAGAATTAAATCCAGACTATTATGATGATGGATTATTCTATATGAAGTCATTAGAATATAAATTATCAGTCCCTACCTTATTCGACATAGCATCATGAGGTTCTATGACGTAAAAACGCAATACAACGCCCATAGAGAGACTTTTACTCTCTATGGGCGCACTACCATAGAAATAAAAGAAAGTGACTACATGAAGTTAAAAAATAGGAATGAGGGCATAATAAGACAGCATCACAATAGAGTAATGTTAGCCTGCTACAGTGAAGATGATTTGAAATTATTAAAAAGTAAAAATATTCAACCCTAACAAATCATAAATGGCAAGAAAACCAAAAAATACAGTGACATACTTTCCTCATTACGCTGATCATGGAAAGAAGATGCATTTGATAAGAAACAAGTTTGGAAATGATGGTTATGCTGTATGGTTTATGCTATTAGAAGAATTAGGCAAAGCTGAATATCATTTTTTAGACTTTGATGATGATACCCAAATTATGTACTTAGCTGATCAATTTAAAGTCGATGAGCCTATTTTAATTAGTATCATAGAATTGCTCATCAAGCTAAAGGAATTTGACGCTAATTTATGGCAAGATAATATCTTATGGTCACAGAAATTTGTTGACTCAATTGAAGATGCATACCGAAAAAGAAAAAATGAAGCTCCGTCATTAACTTTATTAATCCAGCATTTAAGCGATAACGGACGGAGTTTAAATAGTTTCAGTCGGAGTAAAGGCGCCATAAATACACAAAGTATATTAGATAATACTATAACAGATAATAACAGAGCAGAACAGAACAGAAAAAAACAGAAAAAAGAAAAAGATTTTTTGTCTTTTGAATGCACCAACTTAGATGATTTTTTATCTGAAATTCCAGAAAATGAAAAGATCGCTGGATTTTGTCTACAGTACCTCAATGAATTAGCTGGAACATCTTATCCTGAAAATTCTATCCCATTTCGCAGCCACATACTTACGCTTCTCCAAAATCAATATACAGAGAATCAAATCAGAGAAGTCATAGAATTTAAAGTTGATCAATCAAATAAAAATATAATCAAGCGCGAATGGCTTGCACCTCAAACTATTTTTAACCTCGAAAAATTTGCAAAATATGTCGAAAGTGTCAAAGACTTCAAGTCTGGTAGAAATCAGACAATCGGAAATAAAAGTCAAGAACTGGATAGACGAAGGAAGGATGTTGAGAGACTTAAAGAGCTGGGGATTCACTGATATTTCTGCGTTAGTAAACATTGACACAGAAAATTTAAGGATCCAAACATTCGAAGATGTTCTGATCAGTCCATCACCAACATTAAAGCGATTTGACGAAAATCAAATGATTCTTTTTTTAGCAGCAAAAATAAAAATTAATCTTCATCGATATTTTGGACAAACGGAAAACACATTAGATCAGGAATCAGAAATGATTTTGTCAGAAATGATCATAGAGGATTTTAATGGTTTGAAATTATCTGAAATTGATGTTGTTTTTAAAAATGCAGCGAAAGGAAAATATGGGCCAGACTTTAATAAAATCGATATTAGCAGGGTTTTTAATTGGTTTCTATCATATTGCAAACAATCAGGCAAATTTATATCGGACAATAGACATAGAGAGCATGAAAACCTAAAAGGAGATCGTGGAGAATCTCAGAATTTGAGATCAGGAAACCACAGTTACGATCAAATACTCAGTCAAGCGGCAATGAAAGATAAAAAAGCAGCAAAATTAAAACAAAAATCATGAATGAATCAGTAGATCAGTTGCATAAAATATCATATGCTTTAAATCATAAAAATAGAAAAAGAATATTTAATTTAATTTATGATTATGACGAGATATGCGTAACAGATATTTATAAAAAATTGCAGATTAATCAATCAGAGGCCAGTAGGTTTTTAAGATTATTAAAAGGATCAGGATTAGTCAAATGTAGGCGAGATGGAAATTTTATATATTATTCCGCAAATGTCCAGCTATTTCATAAATTTCAGCAAGCAGCTAAAATATTTGAAGATTGATAAATCACGACAGCATTTGTAGTGGAATAGTATAGATTAAATTTTGCAGCTCAAATATTAAATAAAAACAAGAATGGCTAAACCTTATTCAAAAGAAGACCAAATCGGAGTGAAGAAATCAAAAGAGAAAAAGGCAAAGGTCAAGCAGTATGTTTGTCATCATTGCAAAAGGAAGTACACCAGACTAATAAGCAAAAGCATGGTTAAGTGGTGCAGTCCTGAATGTGGATATCAATTATCACTTAAAGCAAAGAAGAAAAAACAGGACCAAATTGCAAGAAAAGATCGAATCAGAATTAAAAAAGAAAAAGAGAAGCTAAAGTCAGTGAGTCAGATCGGCAAGGAGTTAACAGTTTTACTACAGAAATTAGCAAGAATAATAGATGAAAATCAGCCATGTATCTGTACTGGAGAGATCCACAGAGCATACGACGGTGGTCACTTTTGGTCTGTTGGAGCATTTCCGAATCTAAAGTATCACATGGATAATATTCATAAGTGCAGTGTCTTATCTAATCAATGGAGATCAGGCGATGAGAACCGATACCGACACGGACTGAAGCGAAGGTATGGAGATGATTACTTTGAATATGTAGATAGTTTACCAAGACTTTATCCGACATTAAAGCCTGACAAGGAGAGTTTAAAATCTATAAAAATAGAAATGCGAGCGATTATAAGAAATTGGGATAATCAGAAATACACAAGAGACGAATTAAATGAGATTATTGGATTGTATCAATAAGATAATAGTCTGCCCCCATGAACTTATTAATTATAATTTTTTCGTATATTTGTTACAAGGAGGTTTATTTATAATCAGACAGGCTGCCAATTCACTCAGAGTTGGCAGCTTTTATTAAAATTATCAATTGACAAATACTTTAATTGTAGTTCTAATATCATTCAGCTTTGTAACATTTTCATTACAGATGACAAACCTATATTGGAATATTAGACGGCACAAAGAAAGGAAATCGACTAAATGAAGTATGCTCCCATTGAACCAATCTACATTATCATTTGCAATAGATTAGCAGTTGCACTATCTAAATCTGTTGGAGATTATAACAGTATCAAGCATTTTAAAGGATATAGAGTATATTTTTCAAAGGATCAAGAAACGACTATAGGTAAATTCAGCATTACAGGATCTTCGGTACCTGATGAAAAAGATCTTATAAGAGGCAATGCTCTAATATCACATCCAGACTATAAGGATCTATCAGAATACATAAAACCAAATAACTATGAGTAGATTCAAAGGTAGAAAACCAGAAGTAAGTACATCATTCCAAAGGCCAGAGTTAACTATTAAGGAGCGAACAGAAGCTAAAGAAAATGCATACATTCAAATGACTTCTAACTTTTGGAATCAGTCATTAGAAGCTGCTTATTCAGTATTGGGATCATTCCATTTATTCATTGACGATGCTTATCTATTCAGAGTGCGAGACCAAATATATAATAGCATCATTAAAGATCACGATGATGCTTTAGCAATAGAATTAGTAGAAGTACCGCCCTCAATTCAATATCCTTCTGGACTCAAAGCCAAATTAGAGACTCCAGGAAAGAGATCATATCATTTAGATCACATCATAGGCAATGAACGCCTAACGATGACAGCAAGAAACGATATAGGCCCTCATAGCAAAACTTCATTAAGTTCTATATCCAACACTATGACCCAATACATAGAGTCAGTATTTGAAAGAATAGACAAGATCATTGATCATTTAGATAGTGAGAAATAGACTTTATGGCAGCACCTACTGGAAATCAATTCTGGAAATTAAGATCTAAGCATGGAAGGGATAAGATATTTAAAACCCCTAATATCCTATTAGATGCTTGCTATGAATACTTTGAACATCAATCTAATCAGAAGTGGGAAAAGACAGACTTTAAAGGCAAAGACGTTGAAATGGTAAAGATACCCACAGCATCACCATTCACGTTAACCGGACTCTGTATTTTCTTAGGAGTCAATACTAAATATTTTGCTCAATTTGAATCAGAATTAGATTTAGAGAATAAAGTTGATAAAGACTTTTCTAACGTCATTACGCATGTAAGAGAGATTATCTACAGTCAAAAGTTTGAAGGTGCAGCAGTAGGAGCCTATAACGCCAACATAATAGCAAGAGATTTAGGATTAGCAGATAAGAAAGAACATTCAGGAAAAATTAACTTACCTACTGGATTCGACGTTGATTAGAATCAAACCACAGAATGGATTTCAAAGAGACTTCATGATCAATAAAGCTGATATCTTAGTTGGTGGTGGTGCTGCAGGAGTAGGTAAGACATTTGTATTGCTATTAGATCCAGCCCAAACCAAATACATGTCAAATAAAGGTTGGGGTGCAGTTACATTCAGGCGAACCATGCCACAGATAAAGAATGAGGGCGGTCTATGGGATGCCAGTATGAAAGTTTACCCTACCATTGGGGGCGACCCAAAAGACTCAAAAGCCACATGGACATTCCCATCAGGTATCAAATTCAAGTATAGCCACTTAGAATACGAAAAGAATGTATACGATTATCAAGGTGCAGAAATACCCTACATAGGATTTGATGAGCTGACCCACTTTAGTTCTAAGATGTTTTGGTATCTACTATCCAGAAATAGATCAACATGTGGCATATCTCCTAGGGTGAGAGGCACTTGCAATCCAGACCCTGACAGTTTTTTAGTCAATGGAAAAGATGGTTGGGGATCAGGACTCATAAGCTGGTGGATCGGAGAGGATGGATATCCAATAGAAGAAAGATCAGGAAAGCTAAGATATCTGTTCAAAGATGGCGACAATTATGTTTGGGGAAATACAAAAAAGGAAATCATAAAGCAAGCAGAAGATAAGATCAATCCAATAGTAGAGGCGTCAGATGGACTGATCAAAGAAACCGATCTAATCAAATCAGTATCATTCATTCCAGGATCAATCTATCAGAACAAAAAACTATTAGAAACAAACCCACAGTACTTAGCTAATTTATTAGCACAAGACGAAGCAGAGCGGACCAGCCTATTAGAAGGAAACTGGAAGGTTAGAATATCAGAAGACGATCTGATAAATTATGACGCTCTATTAGATTCATTTAGCTATGAATCAATAAGCGATAACAGAGATAAGTATATCACTGCTGATATAGCATTAGAGGGATCAGATAAGTTAGTATTTATCTACTGGGAAGGTTACATAGTCCAAGACATTTTAATTGAAGATAAAGCTGGGGGTAAAGAGGTCATTGAGAAGTTAGATGCTTTTATGAAAAAACATAGCGTTAGAGGTCGTCAAGTTAGCTATGATGATGATGGTGTAGGTAAGTTCATTGGAGGCTTCATAAAGACAACTAAGCGATTCAATAATGGATCTAAAGCATTGAATAATGAAAACTATTTCAATCTCAAGACTCAGTGTAGTTACATCATGGCCAGAATGATCAATGAAGGCCATGTGGAGTTCTCTGACAGAGTTTTAGAAGCTAAATGGGATAACACCACAGTAAAAGCCAGATTAATACAGGAGCGCAAAGCAATCAAGAAATACAAACCTGATCATGAAGGTAAGAAGCGAATGCTACCAAAGCCTGAAATGAAAAGAATACTAAATGGTTCATCTCCAGATATATGGGATGCCCTTTTACAGCGAGCAATATTTGATTTAAAACCTAAAATAAAAAGCAGTGGATTCTACTCAACAGCCTAATACAGTTATGACACAGCAGATGTTCCTAAAGATGATAGCAAACATCAGAGACATGACTGCAGGTACAAATTTTTACGCCAATGGAAGATTCCAAGTAACCATGTGGTGTGAATATGTCAAGGTGGCTAATGAAGATCAAACAGGTAGATTTGAATGGATTAAGAGACTCAAGTTAGATCCTCAAAACATCATAGACATCTATGAAGGACAGACAACACAAACGATAGTAGAACATGTCACTAAGATAAGACAGCCAAGAGTCGTAGACATTTATCCAGACAAGCACTTCAGATATGACAACAATGGCAACTGTACTAACTGCTATGGAGACGAAACAATCACTACGACAGATAAGACCAAGGACAAAGTAACAGCCTCTCTAAAGGAAGACGAAGACCTAATACCACCATCAATCAAAATTGAAGATGTTCTAACCTTAGAAGACTTTGAAGTCAAGCTACAAGTAGAATTTGGTGACAATTCGAGTGAAAAGTATGTATCTGTCAAAGCCTACTACCGTCAGATGTTTGGCAAATATCCACAGGACGATAAGACTATGACTGAAATCATGGAGCTGATCATAGAAGAAAACCAATCAACAGAAGATCGGATATCAGAAGCTAATGCAAATATTGCAAGCAGTCAAGTAGAATCGAATACCAGAAAAAAGAAGCGGAAAAGAATCAGAGATAAGGCCAAAGGAAAGTAACATACAACAGTAGATTATGAACCACACCTACCAATACAAATCAGACAAAGTCCAAGCCGTCAAGTGGACAGGTGAGAATTACGAAGAGATAAAAGAATTCTTAGGGGACATACAAGTTAATAAAGGCGATCACAACTTAAAAATATTGCATAATGGATTTTCATATGTAAGTGGTCACGAATGGGTTATACGTCATGAAGATGGTGAGATCACAACAGACCATAATTCTCATTTTGTTCGAAACTTTGAAAAAGTACCAGACGTAAAGCCCGAACGAAGACGATTTATAGAAGCTCTAAACAAAATCAAATGTATTAAAGACCAAGTCAACCACGACATCGATGATCAAGGCTACAGCGCAAAGGACACGCTCCAGGTGATCTTTGAGAACATTGATCATGTGCTGGAAGAGTTTGATATTGATTTGGATGAGTTAATGAATGAGATATGAAAAGAAAGAAAGTAAAAAGATTTTTTAAAATGAGAATCAAAGATGAGTTAGGCAAAGCTCAAATAGCCATGGATCTAAACATGCAGCTTCAAGCAGAAATGCACCAATACACAGCTTGTACATTGAGGAGCTTAATGCAGAATATAATAAGCAAAAGAAAAAAATAATACAGCATTGCAATATTTATGTATTGTTAATAACAAAGTCAGGAAGCCGAAAAGGACTAATAGAGTAGGCATATAACCATGAAAATTTCAAGAATATGGTTTTGTATTTTAATCAAAAAGATTTGGTAAGTTTTGGAAACTACCTATTGTCAAACGAAAGGAAAGAGCTTTTTAAGTCGCATCCTGAATCAGACAAGATGGTGTCCATTGAAGAAAGATTATCGGAGGTCCATCATGCCGACGTTGAGAACTGGAAAACCTCAATCGGTAAGTAACCAAAATAGTTAAGGCGGTCTAATCTGGATCCTCAGGCCTCTGATCGTAAAGTCCAAAGCCGACGGGTTAACGTTGATCATGCACACTATGGAGGGACCGCCTTATTTAAAATCAACATAAATGCAAACCATAACCCTAAACATAAACTCACAAACCCTATCCCTACCAATACACGATCTAAGATCTACCACACTATCTATGTTCATAGACTTCAAAAAAGCAGATCAAAAAGGATGGGACTTGGTTAGAAAGAATGCAGAAGAAATCAAAGATGCTGATGATTTGTATTTAGGTGACTTAGATGAATATAGAACAGAAGCGGTCCTAATGATATATCAGGGCTTCACAGAAGACGAAAAGAAACTATTCTATGAAATACCCTATCAATTAGAGGAAGATGCAGCAGACAGCAGTAAACTATACGAATCAGTCTACAGATTATCATATGATGATCAGATAAGCGTAGAGCGGTTGTACGTCCATTACTTCAACATGTTCAATACATTCTACTTTGAGACATTACAGTCAGCTCTGGACATGATGCCATACGATAAGCTCAACGATCGAGATAAGGCCATTGTAGACTCGATGAAAAATACAGGACTGACATTACATGAACGATTCCAGGCAATTATGCAATTCTCAGAACTATTCGGAACGTGTAAGTACAAAATTGATGAATTAAGCTTTGAGTTTAAAGGTGAAACATTCTACATCCAGCAGGAAGATATCATAAGACACTATGCAAAGCAAGGGTATAAGGCTGGTGAAGTCATAGCACGAAACGAAATCAAAAAAGAGTACCGGGATAGGATTAAGCGATTAGGAGATACTGAGGGCCTATATGAGATGGAGCTAAGCGCAAAAGAGATGGCCATACTATGCAGGAAGAAAGACGAATCACTACCGTATTATCGAGTTCCACAAAAGAAGTTCATTAATGAACGCGCTGATTTCTTCAACGAAATACCTATGTTGACATACTACAGCGTTGTTTTTTTTTGGATTCTTACTTGGTTAAGGTCCGACATGATCCAGTTAACAGAGCTTTTTTTACAGACGTTTACGAAGGAATTAGGCGTCAACCCAAAGACCCCAAAGATCGATCTGAGAAAAGCCTAAGAGATGGAATTAAGCAAAAAATAATTAGTGAGAATGTAGGATGGTATCAGTATCTTACGATAGGTAAGAACTACGGATTAGGAAGCAAACAAGACTGTTTCTATATGTACTGGGATGAGCTGGCAACTGATGTAGCTCAGGAGCATGTTATGAATCCACCTTATTAAAAAAAACGATAACTTAAATGGAAAATATAAAAGTAGTTCGATATAGCAAGAGCAAGGGTATGTAGCAAAGCGGAATAGTGTCTGACAATTGTAAAGCAAAAACAAAATAACATATGAAAGACTTAAATAAATACATCGAAGAAGGATGGATAAAATCAAGAAAACATCCGACTGAAAAACTTTGGATATACAACTATAGTCCTAAAACTCAATTTGAAAAATTCTGGAACGACACTACATTAATGTGTAGAGGATTAATACTTAACGAGCATCAAGAAATAGTAGCAAGACCATTTCCTAAGTTATTCAATATGGAAGAGTTACAAGAGGACGATATGCCTAATATACCATCTCAAGATTACAGAGTGTATGAAAAGATGGACGGATCTTTAGGAATAATGTATTGGATAGGCAACAATCCCTTTATATCCACCAGAGGATCTTTTGAATCAGCCCAAGCGATTAAGTCTACATCTTGGTTGTCGGGAAAGTATAGTCACATAATACCATACCTTAATCAGAATTACACTTATCTCTTTGAAATAATTTACCCTGATAATAAAATAGTGGTTGATTACGGAGCAAAAGAAGAACTTGTGTTATTAGCTGTAATAGAAACAAAAACTGGTAAAGAAATGCCTTTAGAGTCTCACGGATTCGATATTGTCAAATCTTATAGCTCAGAATCATTTGAATCTCTAAAAGAACAAGACACTAATAATAGTGAAGGATATGTAATAGTCTTTAATTGTGGATTTAGAATGAAAATAAAATTCACTGAATATATTAGACTCCACAAACTTATTACCCAATTCTCAAATATATCAATATGGGAAAACCTAAAGGCAGGTAAAAACATAGATGAACTATTAGAAAGAGTTCCAGATGAGTTTTACGAATGGGTTAGGACTGTAAAGAAACAATTAGAAGATGAATATCTGAAAATAGAACAAGACTGTAAAGAGGCTTACAATGAGTTCGGTACAAGAAAAGAAACGGCTCAGTATTTTTTAAAACAAAGTCACCCAAATGTACTTTTCTCAATGTTAGATAAAAGAGACTATAGTGAACAAATATGGAAGAAACTACGACCAACTTTTTCACGTCCGTTTAGAGCGGAAGCGAGCAAAATCGGATATGTGTCTGAATAGACTCTTATACGCCTGTGTGATGGCAAAAGAAGCGAAGTGGAATGAACTGTTATTTTTCTCCTTTGCGGGAGTCTAACTGAAAATTAAAACAAATGATATTAGATTATTTAAAAGAACAAGGATTTAAAACAAGGTCATTAGCAAATATGCATAGTGGTGACTTGACATTTTTTAGTCCCAACATGAAAGATTGGTATGTCCGTCATCTTAACTTTGAATTTGCTATAAGAATCCACTCATTCAATCAACTTAAAAGAGTGGTTAATAGATACAAGCGTTGGCAAAAGAAAGGAGAAAATAATTGCAGATAATGTACAAAGATATGTGTAGGACATAGGAAAAAGGAGAGCAAAAAATAAGCGTTGGCTGGCAATACAATACTTGTTCACGTTGTAAATTGCGTAAGTACCGATATTTTTAAAGAATAACCTATAGTAAAAAAGTCGTATCTTTAAACCTATGTTTTCATGGTGGGAAGATAACAACAAATTACTCAAATATGAGAATGAAGAATTGTGGCAGGAGCTTCAAAGGATGCATATATTCTTAAAGAAAAACGGATTTAGATACAAGATAAGAATGACCGTCAGCATGAGAATCAAAGCGATCAGAAACAAGCTATTCAATTCAGAAGATATAGTGGAACCGAACGAACCACTAAGTAAAAACGTTTTAGATGATGTGCCAGATGACAATTATTTAGATCATAATATTTTAAGACGAAATCAGAATTAATGAGCCTACCACAAAGCGCATTTAGGAACCCTCCAGTACTCAATAAAGTAATAGTTAATACATGCTGTCAAGAATACTGCTGCCACATTGATGAGAGAACAGGCGAACAGATCGAAGCTCCTAAATCAGTATGTTATATGAACGGGAATATCTATTATGACGATAATCCTGTATTTGGTGAACGTGTAAATATTCATGATAATGGGTAATAATCTAACTGAAAGTAGCAATGATGTTTTTTTTGCAGACTTTGAAAACACTATGTGTGAACTTTATAGTGTTACAAAGCATAAAGATTTGTCTATAGAATTAGATAATACTTTGGACTCTGAAAAAATAGAAGCACACCGTAAAGGTGATAATAGCATTACTGTTAGTTGTGAAGGTGACTATTTGATTTTCACAAATAGTAAATTGGAAGAATTGAAGATCAAGGGTAAAATTATCTAATAATGGCCTTTAACCTAAACACCGTATCAAACATTCTTCTAAACATAGCCAAGCGACACAACGCCCATCCCTACAGTAGAATCAACACATTTGGAATCGTAGACAGCTTTAAGCAGCTTACATTAGACAACTTAGGCAAAGACCAATACGACTATGATAATAGCTACTACTGGCAGAGAGGCGGCTACAATCCAGACAAATGCGCTGATGATTTAAGATTGATCATGATGCTAAGGGGGTGCAAGCGTCAGGCGATCAATAAGAAAATCAAGTGCTTGGATGTATTGATCGGAGTCAGCCAAAGAGAGCTATGCGATGGATGTCCAGAAAATCAGAGAAAAGGAAGCATAGCAGTAGATAATGAAAATGAAGATGTCTTATTTGCAGTCATAGACGAACTGAGATCTTACCGATTATACAAGATTAAGGAATCAGCGAATAGCGAAGAGATACAAGTCTTTGCCACTCGAGAACAGGTGAAGTGCTGGAAGGATGAAGGAAAGATACTATACTGCAAAGATTGTGGCGACTCGATCGATCATAAGATCGAGAACCGAAAAGACATCAAATGCAGTTATGATTGTATCGGAGATAACAGGATAAGAATATCGTGGGTTAATCTAACCATTTGCGGCTGTCATGTAGAAGATCAGATGTTTGATGTAAAGACTGTAGAGGATGATGAATTTGCTATGATTAAATGTGATAGTTGTTTATGATAGATAATGAAAGTTACAAATCATTAATTTCAAAATATAGAGATGCAAAAAATTCATTTCTTAACGCTCCAATAGATTCTGAAATATTCCAATATCTTAAAATTGAAATGATATCAATTAAAAATGAAATCATCAAGTTAGATGCAGCTACCAATAGACATACTAATAGAAGACTTTGAAAAAGGACTAAGACTAATAGACCAATATAGAATAGCAGATCCAAATCTATAAAGATCAACGCTTATTAAGTGACGAAGATATAAGATAGATGCAACTACCTATTGACATATTATTAGAATAAAATTAGATTTTAATGGAAAACTCAATTGATGTTCTAATTCAAGAGTTAGAAGATATCGGCAAATCCTTAGATTCATTTGATCGAAAAACTTTAGATGACCAAGGACACAGAGCTACAGGTAGGCTTATTAATTCATTAAAGTCAGAAGTAATCATATCATCCAATAAGGTCAAACTTAATCAGTACATGGAGAAGTATGGTAGATATGTTGATACTGGATTTCAATTTAGGATTGGGATTACAAGATGGTTAGAAGTAGCAAAAGATTGGGGTAGAGCAGTTAAACCTCAACTTGATGATAATGAATTAAAACAATTTCTTTCTGCTGTTTGGGCCAAAGCAAGGAAAGAAAATGTACCAACATCAGGTAGTAGATCATTTAGTAAAACAGGGGTAAGAAAAGATTGGATAAAAATTGGAGATCAATATGCTAATGAAGAAATGACATCTTTATTAGTTTCTGATAGATACATGAATGCATTATTATCTGAGATTCTTAAACCCTTAGAAGAACTACCAAATATCATTAGAGCATAATCTATTGGCTGAATCTCCAGTACTGCAAAGGGTTTAATCATTACAATCTCCATTATCAGGATTAACAATTGTTTATTTATGTAAATAAATTAATATTATTTTCATTTTATAGTGTAATATGTCAATATAATTCGTATATTTACATTATCAAAGCAATTAAGCGGAGAGTAAAATTATAAAAATGCAAAATTTAGATATTAAAGTAGCGATTCATGATTCTAAAGATTCAGAAACTGTTATAAAATTTATTAATCTGTCAGATACTCCAGAAGAGTTTCAGAATCTTTACAACAACGACCATATATGGGGGTGCTTTGAGGAAGATGGAGAAATTAAATTCACTGATAAAGAATCAATTGTTTATGTTATAGAGGAAGGTGGCGTTTGCATTGATGGAGAACAGGAGTAGTATAGCGAATAATATCAATAACAATTAAAAAAGTAATTATGACAGAACTTGAAATTAAAATGAAAGCGATTGAATTATATAATCGGATACAAAAAGGAGAAATTCAAGGCGTTAGTATCCACAGAGAAAAAAAGATTAAAGTCGGTAGTATTACGCTTATATGTTAACGCCCATATGAGATTCTACAAATTAAAATCAGAAGACCAGGAGCTTTACTATTCAAATCTAAAGCTCCTTTGCGATACTCACAAACTATCCTACAGGTCAGCCAACGATAAGATCAAACGTCAAAAGCTACCCTATCAAAAGAATGGAATGACAGTCACAGAGCTTCACATGATAGGCCGTGATTAGATTAACAAATGTTAATTATTGTAAATAATGTAAAATAGTTTACATTTTATAGTGTAATATGTCAATATAATTCGTATATTTACATTATCAATAACAATTAAATAAAGTAAAAATGCAAGATTATATAAATAAAATTATCAAAACAGGATTAGAAAACGGAGCTACATTAGAACAAATGATGGCAAACCCTGAAGCAGCTGCATCTTCATACCTAAGCAGTCAATTAAAGGCTCTTGAAAAAGCTGAGGATCAGATAAGAAAAGAATTTTTAGGATAAATCAAAACGGGCTGCGATAACATTAAAGCCCTATTAAATCAATAATAATTAAATGTATAATAATGAATAAAAGATACACAGCAATTTGGAATAATGAAACTCCAGAACTTATTAATCATGAGTTACGCTCAAAAGGTACTACCGTATTCAGCATCATCTCATTAGATGAAAACGAAGCAAGAGAGTTAATCACTAATAAAGGATACAATCCTGATAATTATACTTTAGAGCGTGACTATGCAGACAAAGACCAAATGGGTAGAGGGTTCAATAAAGGGATCAGATACTGTTAACAGCTTCTAAGACATACGAAATCAGGTGACAGTGAATTGACCCGTCCAGAAGGTATCGAAGCTGTCACCTTTATAAAATACAACTTTCACGCATAACATATAATTTGTATATTTAAGCTCCATTTCAACTACCACTATCACCAGCATAGTGGAAGTAATACGACGTAGAATAGAAATAGATGGCTTTGAAGCCTCATTGAACTCTCAAAAAGAGTTGAACAATGCTATTAAGCTATTTACTGGATTACTCAAAGAGATTCCCATTGGGACAAAAAACTACCAAAAGTATGCAGAAGTTGTAGCCCAGCTCAAGGGCCAACAGCAAAACCTAAGAACAGAACAGCGCAAATTACTAAATGACACGATAGCTACAGGTAAGACAGGAGCAGGCGCATACCGTCAGTTATCGGCAGAATTAAACAAAGCCCGTACCTCTGTAAAGGATTTAGCAGCTGCAGGTCAGACGAATACACAAGCCTTTAAGACTCAATTAGCTCAAGTTCAAGCATTAGACAAAAGACTCAAATCGATTGATGCCAGTGTAGGGCAGTTTCAAAGATCAGTTGGAAACTATAAGAAAGCACTAAGCAAAGCAGGTGGTGCACTTAGATCATTTGGTGCAGCTTTTGGGATTACTGCCAGTGTTGCCACTTTTGCAAATGTTCTCAGGAGTGGATTAAAAAATATCAATGACTTTGAGGATTCACTCAAATCTCTACAATCTATCACAGGATTAAACAATGAAGATTTAGACGGATTAGCAGATCGAGCACGACAGATCTCACAGCAATTTGGAACGGCTGGTCCTGCTGTATTAGATGCATTTAGTTTGATAGGATCTAAGAATCCAGAACTACTACAGAGTGCAGATGCATTAGCAGAAGTCACCAGACAAGCCGAGATCCTATCTAAAGCAGCTGGAATTGATCTACCACAGGCAGGTAATGCTTTAGCTGGATTCTTAAATGTCTATGGAGCAGAAGCAAGAGAAGCCGCACGATTCACGGATATATTAGCGACTTCTCAGCAGTTAGGTACCGCACGAATTGAACAGTTAGCAGAATCATTTAAAAATGTAGGATCAATATTAGCTCAATCGAATATAGAATTTGAGCAAGGTAACGCACTATTACAGGCATTAGCCAAAGGAAATATTGAAGGTGCAGAAGCAGGTACCAAGCTAAGAAACATCATACTGGCATTAGCTAAGACCCAAAGAGAAGAACTAAATCCAGAGACTCAAGACTTCAATGATATACTTCAAGTCTTATCTACAGAGGTAACAAGTATAACTGATGCCACTGATCTATTTGGAAAACAAAATGCAGCTGCAGCACTAACACTGATTCAAAATAGAGAAGTTGTTACTGAATTGAATGGTGCATTAGATCAGACAGGCAATGCATTAGCACAAGCTAATAACAATACTGATACGCTTAGAGGTCAGACACAGAAATTAACAACAGCATTTAATGGCTTTTTCTCGGAATTATTGAATGGCAATTCTGGTTTATCAAACTTCTTTAAATCATTCACTGAGGGATTAACTAACACACTAAATTTTGTAACTGATGGTCTTTCGGGGAATATCACCTTAGACGCTGTATTTTCAAAATGGCCAGCCGATATAAAAGCAGCAAGAGAAGCAGTTGATCGAATGGAGGGTAGAGTTAAAAAATTAGTTACGACTCAAGATGAATTAAATGCTTTTGCAAACGATGAATTTGGAGGATTAGTAGAGGCTTATAAAGAAACTGGAATTAGTGCAGAAGATGCTAAGAACAAAGCATTTGAATTGATAGGGGTACTCAGTGATCAAGTCAATGCACAAGATGAACTAAAAGGAACCACAGAAGAGGTTATAGAAATCCAAAAAGAGGCAACAAAAGAAACCGCAAAGGCTGCCAAAACAGTAGACCAATTAGCAGAAGCTTACAAAAGACTTGGATCAGGTGAAGCTGGGATATCTGACATCAGAAAGATAATATCAGACCTCAATAAAGAAATCAATAGCACTTCTGATGAGAACATCATAGAAGAAAAGCTAAAAGAGATCATAGCCTTAGAAGCTCAATTGGATGGCATTAACTCTACCATCACAGAGACGCGAAATAGATTAGAGAACGGTAATAGGTCAACTGGAGATGTAGCTTCATTAGATCAAGGCGCATCATCATCTCTTCCTGAAATATTAACGTTCGATGGAGACAGCAACAGTGCAGATCTTAGAGTATCATTAGAAGAAAATGCAAACGAACAAATCTTAGCAGCTCGATCAGACCTAAACGATCAGTTAGCAGAACAAGAACAAGCAAGACAGGAAGGATTAAAACAGATTGCGACGGCTGGACTAAAAGCTATTGAAGATGCTTTTAAATCTGTATTCGAAGGACAAAAAGAGCGAATCAAGCAAGAAACTGATTCAGCCTTAGAATCTATTGACGTCCAAACAGCAGCTCGCTTAGATGCAGCAGAAGGTAATGCAGCACTTCAAGAACAGATATTAGAAGAGCAGGAAGCAAAGAAAACCGAAATAGAAAAGCAAGCAGCTAAAGAGCGTAAAAAAATAGCACTCAAGGAAGCAGCAATAGCAATAGGCTTAGCGATCATCAAAGCTTTACCTAATCCATTTTTAGCAGCAGCGGCAGCCATAGCAGGAGCCGCACAATTAGCGATTATATCAAGCCAACAGTTTAGAGAAGGTGGCTTTACTGGACATGGTAGAGATGATGACTATGCAGGCGATGTACATAAAGGTGAATTTGTAACACCTAAACGAGTAGTCAATGATCGAAGGGCCAGACCATTGCTAAAGGAACTACAGAATATGGCTATTCAAAAAGGATATAAGCCAAAAGCATTCCCAGCTGGATTCATGGAAGGTGGTTTTACAGGTGGAGTACCTAATGCAAGATTCCTTAACAGAGGTACAGAAGGTGAACTGATGGCCAGAGCAGTAGCCTTAGCGATCAAATCTACCATTCCAGAAATGGCCAAACAGATAGCAACCAGTACAGGCGAATCATTAAAAGATGCTGCACCAGAAATAGCGACAGCAACAAGTGAAGCTGTGGGAAATGCGATTACGACAAGCAACAGAGAATCATTAGCAGAAAAAAGAAGATTACAAGACAGTAGAATATAGATGGCAACAGCAACACAATCGAATCCGAAAGACCTATACATGATGTCAGATGACATTTGTATCATCGGAACATCGGCACCAAGTACTGAAGATGAAACAAAGCGATTTGCTTATGACGTTTGCATTGATGGTGTATCTATAGGAGATCCAGATAACCCGTTCATTGGAAATGGCAGCGTCCCTATTAATTTAAAAGACCTCATCTCTTGCAGATTGACTACCAAATGTCCAGCGCCAGGATCATCAAGTGTAGAGCAAGATGATTCTGCTAAAATTGAGGTCCAATTCAAATATGGGGACGCTTGCTATCCAACTGATTGTGAAGACAACGAGCCGACTGTAGACACAGGAACTACAATAGACTTTGAAGTATTAGCATCTAACTTTCAATTCTATGAAGATTCACCTAACGGAAGTGATATAATCATGGCTGTGAATAGTGGAATAATAGAATTATGTAGCGATGCAGATGATTGGGTTTATGCTTGTGGTTCACCTCAGTTAAATTTTGAAGGTCACTATGATTCTGGATTAAGATTTTTACAGACACTCGGAGCTTCTGGGAATGTCAGTATTATTCCAACAGGTCCAGCGAATGGGCCTTTGCCTCTATCAAGTCCTGTTTTTGGAAACTTAGTTTGCTATAAAGTTTCGAGTCAATCAGCAGATAATCCATTTGAATATTGGGTAAAGGTCGTACAGTGCTGTTGTAAGTCAGGTGAAAGAATAGATGTATTATTCCAACAGCCAAGAGGTACCTGGTCTAATATGACTTTCGATTGCGTTAAATCAACAACGATTAACAGAAGTTTTCAAGAAATATGTAGACAGGGATTTTGTGCAAGCAGCTATCAGGAACAAGTAGATAAGCATGGAAGGATAGCGTTAAATAAGCGATCATGGAAGATGATTGAGTTAGAAAAGTCTGTCAATGTTGATGAATGTAATGAGTGCTACTATGAAGCATTTGGCAATGCTGGAGGATATAAGTCTCTAATTAATTGCAGCCCTAATCAGTCAGTATATGCACCTATCATTGGAGGTACATCAGTACAAGTCAGACACGACGAAGACAGTAAAGGTGTCATTAAGTTCACAGGATTCTATGCAAACGATTTAGCCACTTTTAGTACTACATGAGTTGTATTTCGATTCAAATAATTAATCTACCTCATTCGATTCCACAGGACCTTACTGATAGTGGGTTTATATTAATAGATCTTAGTCCAGAATTTGACCTAACGACAATACAGGAAGATTCAGAGTTTACTGTTAAAGGATTCAGGAATGATACGACGTTAGAAGCTACAGCACCACAAAGCCCTACAAATAAAGCAATATTCGAACCTCTTATATCTTCTAATTTATTTCAAATTGAACAATGTGTATACTTAGAAATTAATGCTCTCAGATGTGGATTATCACTTGACTTCTCACACATTAGAGTCACTGGAAGAATAGATTCATCATGTCAATATACTTTTGAATTAACCAATAAGATAAACCATCCATTAGAGTTAGCTAAGAGCTGTAAGCTTTGCGAGATTCCAGACTTAGGAGAGTTTGAATTAACGAAAGAAAATATAGAAGCAACTTGGCCATTATTAGAAAACGGATGGATACCTGGTGCTGATTGTTTTGTTTGGCCAATCGAATGGTTTGGGGATACCTATTTACCTAATCAGTTCACTCCAGAAGATTTAAGGCCAAGATTCAATCCATTTGCATTATTACAAAAAGCCTACTGTAAAATTGGGGTAAACCTACAAACTCCATTTTTACAAGATCCTAAGTGGAGAAAGACTTGGATGTATTTATCAGATAAAAGTTTTGGAGGCAACGCAAATATAAATTTAGAAAACTATAAACTAAAAGCAAGTTCAAAAGAGACAACTTTTAGCCATTCAGATTTACCATTGTCAGCTCCTGAACTCGGAGCAGAATTAGGTTGCAAGTTTTTCGAAGTTCCTTTAAATGTTGAGCTTGATCCAAATTTACAAATACAAGGAAATTCTATAAAAATAGATCCATGTATTGTAGCAGATTATTGTTTTGAATATAGGCTTAGAGTGATAAAAGGTATTAAAACAATAGACAGTATAAATGTTTTTGCAGAAGCTTATCTAACCACAAATAAAACAATATCACAGTCATTATCATATAGTATATCATCTGTTATTGCAAGCGACGACATCAGCACACAAACTTCTTTCATAGACGATCCTACTAATAATAGATATATGATTGTTTCAGGAAAAGTTACTGTTGGGTGTGATTTATTTAAAAATCATAGTTCTTTCGAAGAGTGTCTTTTATTTAGGCTAAAATATTGTGTTCAGGGTAAATATGAGACAGACCCAAATGTATTGGGAATTGAAATGACATTACAATATAGTTGCGTAACAAGCGTACCCAAAAGATTAAAATACTGTGAAGGTGATATCATCCAAATGTCTCAAACATTAGATTGTAATAAAACAATCTATGATTTAACAGAGTCATTAGCGCACATGACAGGCTCCAAGATAGATTGGAAGTCAGGAAGCAGAGTATTAGACATTAGACCTGCTTTTGACGTAGATGGATTGGATGGACACTATAAAGAAGATGAACAGCAAGACCTAAGCGATTATGTAATTAAGGACAGTCTAAACAATAGAGCTTTAGAGAAATTCCAACAGAAATGCCAAATCAGAGGATTCAAAAAAAGTAGCGATCCATGTATTACGACAGATTCAAGATATCAAGACTTAGACCAACCATACGATAAGAAAATAGATTTCGGCGCAGGCTTTCAAGATGGATGCAATGAAGATCGAAACAAGTGTATTGAGCCTACGGTTTTAACAGAAGTCTTTAGCCATTCTTTTGGAGTGAATGATGAAGTGCTTCCAGCCCACTTGACATGCTTAACAGACAATGCTCCAGACAGTGAAGGAAATCAAAAGATCAGTTATGATATTTGTTGGAGAATTGGGATAGGTTATTATGTCCCAACTCAAGAATATTTAGATGAATTTGGGAATGTTATTGGTGAAGCCTCTATCAATTGGTGTGGAGATCAGATATCAGGAATCCCATCATTCTATCAATTGTTAGATGGTGAAAATGTAGGATTACCGGGTATAAATCCAGAAGATTGCGCTATTGTCTATGGAGACCATGAAGAGGAACTTTGGACTAAATACATCGGTCGTGAATTTGTCGGGCGGTTCTTGACTAACAAAGTGACATTTCAATTACATTTATGTTGCGCTGATCTTTTTAAAATAGATAAGCGAAAGCTGACGACGATCAGTTATAAAGGATTTCAATACTATGGGTTTATAGACACAATTCAGAATAATCTATGCACAGAGCGCACAACACTAACGCTCAATAGCCCTAATCAAGTCTTAGGAATTTGTGTTGATAGGCCAACTGGAAACGGTGGTAATGTAGACCCTGTAATCTGTGAGAACTTTCCAGAAATAGACTGCGAAGTTGTTGACGGTTGTTTGATTCTTATGTTAGGTGGTATCAATAATTCTATCCCATCGATGGCACTATTTGAATACTGCTTATTAGTTGATGATGGGAATGGAGGATTGACATCAGAAGTTGACCCTAATACAGGTGAAGCGATATGGCAGGAAGCAACACCTACATCTAATATTTCAGCTCAAATCTGTGATTTAGATTGCCCAGTCAAACTTAGTATGGCAGTAGATTACGAATATGATGACTGTGAATGTCCAGAATGTGGATCGTTGCAGGCTAACTTTGTCGCTGACTTAACTAATAATCAATTGACGTGGCAGTTATTCGTAGCAGGGTCGATAGTCGCTACAGTGGACGGCAATACGGTTAATGGGACAAATGGAGTCAATGGACAGTCAGGTACCAACTCTAATGTTCATGGATTTCCAGTAGACATCGTAGTAGAAGATAATGGATGTACCCATACAGGTGGGGGCACTTACACCATCAGAGAATTTGGACAAGATATAAATACGGTGATCATCTTGCAAAGTTCAGGAACCACAGATTGTGATTGTGAACCATGCCCAAGCGTAAAAAAAATAATTACTAAAGACCCTTGTGGCAACAGTCCAGAAATAAGGATAGAATGTGAATACGATGATCAGTGTAGACCATGCTTCACGGTATTTATTGAAGGTGATATTCAAAGTATGATTGATGAGATAGAAGCTACCACTAATGTAGGTGCTATCAATTTCAATATCGCAGCTGATGGATTAAGCGCACAATCAGACCCTATCTGTTTAGACACAGGTGACACGTTCACATTAGAAACTTTAGAGATCAGCTGGCAAGATCCATGTAAGCCTTTTATATTATTAGAGCCACTAACGAGAGTAAAGCCTAATCAATGCTGCTGCGACGTACAAGGCGAATGTATAGACTGCCTATATCAATTTTCTGAGAAATGTGAGCGTAAAGTCGTATGGTATCAAATGAAAGGATTTACAGACCCTAATGTGATACCATTTGGTCTAACACAAGAAACTCCGATCATAGACAATGAGATCAAGGAAGAAATAAAATGCAGCTATCCTATCTATGGACCCGAAACATTGCCCTTCGATGATCAGTTGAAAATATGGTATATTGGGATTCTTAGCAAACCTGGATGTGAGTGCATTCTATATTCTTACTATCATTCTCCATTCATAGCTGGTGGTGATCCTCATACAAAACCAACATTTGACCCAAGACCTCAAGGCTAATGATGAAACAAATACCTATTCTAACTTGTGAGATACTGATCGAAAATGAATATTACTCAGATGAAAAAATGTATAAAAAAGCTTCTTTCTTATTCTCTGAAATATTAGGTGTCAGCGCGACCGATGATCCAGATGATTGTTATCTAATGTTTAAATCAGGTGCTGAGGTGTTCATTAAAGCTGAATATGATCTATTGAGAAAAAAATGGTTTGAATATTTGGATATGGTAGGGCACTTTAAGGCTAATTAAAAAGCCCTATCCAATAAGAAAGGACAGGGTATACAGTATCAGAAATAGAACATATGATACAATTTCAAGGAGCAAACAAAACTTTAAAAGAAAATACTTTTGAGTACTAAAGTACCTTTTGGTACGCTTTAAAGTCCTGCCATATATTTGCCTCAAAATTTATATTATGGCAGAAATTAACATAGCAACGATTGATGATCTAAATGCTCTAAGGCAAAATACAAATGAGAGATTTGATCAACTATCTCTTTTACTTAGAGAGCAACGTAATCCAGAAAGACTTGTCGGAAAATCAGAGTTAGCAGATCTTTTAGATTGTGCCGAATCCACGATAGATGGCATGAGACGGAAAGAAATAATCAAAGCTTACTATGTCGGCATAGGAGAGCATGGTCATCCAAAATTCAGACCAAGCGAAGTATTCCAAGCACTTAAAGATCGATCAAAATAAAAACCCTATCCAGTACCAGTGGACAGGGAATAAAAATACAAATCTATGATAGTTGCAGGGGCTGGACTCGAACCAACGACCTTCGGGTTATGAGCCCGACAAGCTACCAACTGCTTCACCCTGCGGAACAAAGATAGTAAAATTATAAATTACATTTCTTTTGTATATACAATTTTGTTGTATATTAGTCTTGTCGTTACATATAGCCTACTTCAAAAAAATATTATTAAGAATTAGGTCTGCGAGATACCTCACTTCGGTTGTGTGTAATGACAGCTCGCAGGCCGTTTTTAACTCTAACAATTGGATGATACAAAACTTAATAGATAACCTAAAATTAGTTAGGTGGGTAAAACGTGGAGATTGGGTTAAGACTGAAAAAAGAGGATGGATAACTTTTGATTGTTATGAAGATTACCTTAGTTATGCGTTTGACCCAATCGCTTTAAAGTTTGAGGAATATTAAATTTTATTGTTTATAATGTACACTGCATATCGAGAGTTTAATCACGGATTTTGAAATTAAAATTTTTAATATACAATGAAAGTAATTCAAGTAAACACACCTAAAGGACAATTTCAATTACCACTAAAATTAGTAGCCGAAAATCGAGCAGACTATTATGGTGAACAAGAAGATTTTAAAAAAGGAACTGCTGAGTACATAGGTGAAGTAAATTATGTAATGGATGATGACTTTGAAGGGATCGACTGGTTATTAAACAATATGAATTGGTCAGATGTAAAAGGCTCGGCTACGAAAGTAAACGATGAGGTCAATGTTACCGATGAAGATTTCTTTACAAGCTCTGATGATTTTGAAATTGTCGAAACGAATGCTAGTGATTAAATTCTCTGATATGCGGTATTTTAAAGAGTCCCTTCGATTAGAGTAAGTCACCTGCATGTCCGTGGAGAAGTGTGGTAGAGAGATTATATCAACGCACCATGAGGGATTCTTTATAATGGCTCGGTGATAAACTTAGTAGACCTTATTTGTGGGAGGGCAATATTCCACAATCAAATTATAAATTAGTAAAAAGTATGAAATTAGGAGACAAATTAAAATGTAAAGTAACAGGTTTTGAGGGTGTTTGTGTGGCTAAACTAAAACATCTTAATGGATGCATACAGTTAGGGCTTAAATGTAAAATGGTTAAAGATGGAGAGTATCCAGAGACTGTCTACTTAGACATTGAGCAATTAGAGAAAGTTAATGAAAAGCCCGTAAAAGTAAAACCATCCCCAAAAGGTGGTAGCGAAACCCGAAATGTGGGTAGGCGATAGGTTCTATTAAGTTTTATCACTTCTGGCAAAAAGAGTCTTTAAAACAAAAGCCAATATCGGAGGATTTACCTTTTTAAAAAGTAAAAATATAGCGTCATATGTAATATTATAAGTAGTAGGACATACTCAGCAAACTATTGCAGTGAAAATGTCGGCAAAGTAACTGCATTAACCTATTGAAAAGGGGTCGAGTCCTATTACTTATAATTCATATATAACGTTTCCGGCCTAACTAATTGAAAACCAGTAAATTAAAAGCATACAGTTACAAAAATAGAGAATCGCTTTTGAAATAAATAATACAATCTTAACGTATTACAATTTTTCTGTATATTTGCAATAATGCCCTATGCACTTATATCAGGCAATAGAATAGAAAAGAACCTCACAAGATTTCAAGCCATCAGGGCAAAGAGATGGGCTAAACAAATCATACTACCTTACAAAAAAGAATCAGACTTAGACGGTATTCCTATATTAAAGCTCAAAGATCGAAAAAGCAAAAAGAAGAAAGCAGACCGATTTCCAGGAGAATGGGATTGGAGCAAACTTTCAGATGATCAGCAATTTGAGCTACTCAAAGCATACGAAGAAAAGAACTATCCAGTTATCAAAGACTTAGTGATTAAGAATAAAGTCATGTCCAGTTGTGGGACATGTAGCTATACACAAGTAGCGGCAATGGAATGGATTAAATACGGATTAGAAAACGGTCGACTCTGAAAAAAGAAGAACTAATAAAACGTGAGATCATAGACAAACCAAAAGCAATCATTGATATATGGAATTGGTTTACTGGTGACAACATAGACTCAGTATTCGATATTCCAGAAAAGAAACTCAACACTTTAATGGTCATTCCTTATGATCAGTTAGTCGCTATTCCAGCAAATCATAAAAGAGTTTGTAACGGGTGGGGCTGGAAAAAGATCAGAGACCATTTTAAAATTTCAGCTTACGTATCTCAGAAACTATGCGGACTTCGCAAATCTTCTAAGCGAATATAGTAACGTAACTCCATAGCGTTACCTTAGACTTTATCAAAGTTATACATTAATAACATATTAGATAATCTTTGTATGTATTGACATACGAGGATGGTAGACAAAGCTAAAAAGATAGAATTAAACCATCTAGATGATGGGATATTGGAAATCACAATTCATGGTTACATTGGATATGATTTTACAGCTGGTGACTTAATTAGTTACCTATCCTATTTCAAAGATGATATTAATCTCATCCTCAATATTTTTTCAGGAGGCGGTTCTTATGTAGAAGCGATTGCTGTTTACGAATACTTAATTAGCAAAGGCGTAGAAGCTACAGCGAACATTTACGGGTTAGCTGGATCAGCTGCTACCATTATAGCTTGTGCTTGTCAGATCGTAAACATTACAGAAAACAGCGACTACTTTATTCATAGAGCTTCTTATGTAGACGGTTCAGACGATGATACAAAAGAAATCCAAAGAGCTAATGATGTCATCATTGGTATCTACAGAAAAAAGACAGGGCTTGGTAAAAGCAAAATTGAAAAGCTTCTCGACGCTGGAGATAGTGAAGAAATCATTACAGCACAAGAAGCCAAAGAACTCGGTTTTGTAGACAACATCATCAAGACCACTTCCAGAAAACAGAATGAAAAGAAAATGGCTATCGCCGCTTATAAGAAAGCACACGGCATAGCTCCTAAAATTAATAATCAAAAAAAGCCAAACATGGCAGAAAATAGCATTTTAGAAAAAGTTGCACAGTGGATGGGACTTAGCTCTGTAGATCAGATCAAAGAACACATAGAAAACCACGATATAAAAGAACTGGTAGCAAACCAAGTTCAAGAGGCCATCCCCGAAACGGTCAAAGCTCAAATTGAGAACTCTTTAAAGCCTTACGCTAAAGCTGATCAGATTGTCAATCAAGATGATATCGTCAATGCGATAACAAAAAGATTTGCGCCTACGATCGCCAAGGCTATGGATGACTACAAAAAGGAAGTCAATAAAGAGCTGACTAAGCGAGACGAGAAGATAGTTGAGCTGACAGCAAAGATTGAAGGCAAACCTACACCTACAGGAAATGGAAAAGATCCAAAAGAGGCTATGAGATCTATAGGCTCAGCATTCCAGAATGACCTATTAGCGAACATAGAAGCTGCGAGAAAGCATAACAATCAATAAGATATGGCAGATATTCAACAGAAGCCCATTATACCTACTTCAATCATTGAAGAGGGCAGGGGTAGAAACATAGTCTACACTAAGAGTGATGTACACTACTTAGAGCGATACGCTTATGTAGACCCGATGCAGAAGTATAACGATGCTTTCAATATGTTTGGACACGTCCAAGTTAATAAGCGTGGTAAGTTCTACATACATGATGTCAATGGTGATACGCTTATCGTTAGACCTCACAAGAACTGTAAGACTACTCCATCAGGGGCAATCGGAACTGATAGAAGAAATTATGGTGATGGATGTCCAGTCTACATTAAGCTTCAACAATGTTATGATGCTTGGATGTTAGATGATTGCTATGACCATATGTTATCGTATTCAGGCGGTGATGTCAATCTAACACAAGAAGGAAATGAGATATTTAGTCTGCACCAGACTGAAGCAGTCTCAATGGTCATTAGAGCATTAAAGACGACTCTATTCAATGCTGGATCTTATGATATTGATAAGATCAATACTGAGGATCTTTGGGCTGAAAACATAACAGCCGAAAAGAAAAAGAGATTTGAACAGACAGTCAATTCATGTGAAGGGATGAGAGCGCAAGCTCGTAGAATGGCTGGAGAAGGTCACGCTAATATGTGGTGTGAAGACTTCATTGATTGCAATAAAATTGATTTTGTCAAGGGCGAATATCAAGGCGACTTTGGAGAATGGCTAAGATGTTGGGTTATGGAGAAAGGAACTCCAGAGCTTCAATATGCTTTTGATTCTGGCATAGATCCAGGTACAGGTACAAGCGGTGCAGTAGTCACCAGATTATCATACCCACTTTACAGACTTGCACAAGCGGCTCAGAGAAAAGAAAACAAATCAGTTGCTACTAATGGTACATGTTGGACATATAGAGATGTAGCAGGTGTTGGTCCAGTCTTATATTTTGAAAACAGAATTCCAGTGGTGCCGAATCACCACAGTTGTACATGGGATGAATGCTTGAAAACTCAAACACTTCATGCAGAAGTGGACATTAGTAATAACTGGCAGTTTGGTACTTCATTCAGAAGTAGCCCAGATGATCCAGAAAATACGACTGCTAATGGTGATCAAGTTGCTTTGATGTTCCAACGGAACAATGACATTTCAAGTGATTGGTATGGCAAGTGGACTTGGTTATCGTACTCACTATTATTTGTCGGAATAGTAAGACCTAACATGTACTTAGGTGGCTGGAAGACTATTGAAAAAATTCAAAAATAGATCATGCCAATAATTAGTTGCGACGATAATCCATATGAATTTACTTCAGTAGACACAACGTCTGATGGATGTACATGTAATGCTAAGATTGCAAAATTAGCTTTTGCAAGACGTGGACAATTAGATCTTCCTAACATGGGAATTGATGCAGAAGATTGTAATACTACAATTGTCATGTCAGAAGGATTGTTTTTTGAAGTAGCAGGATGGGATTCTGACTTTGTAACATTCACTCAAAGTTTTGATGAGGCTAATTGTAGGTATGAAAATAATCTGACAGTCGATTATCAGACACTAAGTAAGCAGTTACGATTGATGAATTGTAACATGCAAAGTTTCTGTGATTGGGTAGCATGGATATTAACGACAGATTGTAGACAATACATCATTGGACTTGAGAATATCGGTGGTCAAATGGGCGCAAGCTATAAAGGCAAACTCACAGGTCACGAAATCTCATTAGGCGGTACAGGTGAATTAACCAATGCCGTAACCTACAACTGGAGATCTAATTGTGAAGTCATGTCTACATTAGTCGACTATGATACACTACCATTAATTCCACTACCATAATTGAATGAGTAAAACCAAATACATACCATCGGAATCATCTAACAATAGCCCTAAACTAATCACTGGAATAGGTGACAATTTAAGGGCTATAGGATGGGGTGGTGATTACAAAGTTTTCCAGAATGGAAAATTAGTAAAGACGTTCAAAGCAGAAGTATCAAAAGACACTGACGCTTATTTTGACGGTCTCGGTAAGACAGCTGCAAGAGGTTTAAAGTCCATAGCAGTACTAACTAATCCAGCAGATGACGAACAGGCAAAGAAAGTAGAAGAAGCTCAAAAGAGAGCTGCAATAGTCAACAAGCTGAAAGGCCAAGAACTGATTGATTACATCATTGATAATGAATTAGCAATTGAAGTTGACACATTGAAAGATGATAAATCGTTAAGAGCGGCAATTATAAACTACCAACTGTAATGGATGTCATTCATAGAATTACAAGATCCATTTCAGAAGGTATATAGAAACGTTTACGATCAGCAAAACTTATTTGGAACGCTCAAATATGTGATACCCTATAGGGGAACTACTAAATATAGTTCTCACGGTACTTTGAAATTTTTATACCAGTTGACGGACCTAGCCAGTTCACATGCAACTTGTATTAATTACTTATCCCGATTTGCTTTTGGTGGTGATGTTGACATTATCACAAAAGGCAAAGCAGGATTAAGATACACGAATCCAGAGGTTGATCCTTTGGCCGATGAGTCTAAAGAGGCTTATTGCGAATACCTTGAAAATTTTGGACTGACATTACCCTTGTTGAGATCTATCTCACAGCAATGTTTCAGGCACTTGAAAATTTCAGGCAATGCTTATTTGCATTACATGGAAACAAGATTTGAGGGATTAGTAAGAGTCACGTTAAGAGTCATACATCCTATGTCTGCTTACATCGTCAGAAAGCCAGATGATCTATTGAATAAGTCTCTATTGATCTGTCACGATCTTGGGAAGCTCCATGAAAAGGAGTCTCGAAAATTCGTAGATGTGTATCCTAATTTTTCCGAAAAGAAAGATTTCAGAGAAACAATATTTCATTTAAAAAATGACACTGGAGAAAGTGATGATTATGGTTATCCTGATAGTTGGCATACTCAGAGAGATCAAGCAATTGAAGCTCTGATTAGAGATTACAGTTGTAAGGTAGCAGGATCAGCGATCGTGACTAAGAAGATTCTAACGATTAGAGAATGTGAAGCTGGAGCATTACCAGAAGAAACGACTCCACAACAGATAGCAGAACAAGTGAGAAGGGTCGTAGAAAAAGTGATGAGCAACAAAGGGAAAAAGAGTAGTGAAATTGCGGTCAATTATATTCCATATGGATATGAAGCAGAATGGGAAGACTTAACAGTCAACCGAAATCATGAATGGAAGGAATCTGATCTGTCAATGGCCTCATCTAACATCTATGCAGCTCATATGCTACATAAATCAGCAACAGGTGCAGCAGAACAAAAGAGCAGTTTAGGATCCAATGCTCAACATGCATTAATCAATGTCTTAGACGAAACGATTGTTAGAAAGCATCAGCACGATTTGAGCGCATTTATTTGCTTGATGAATAAGCCATTAGCAGAAGCAAGTGGAAACGATAGTTATTTGAATTATCGTTTAGAATTTACGAAGACGACTGATAATGTCAGGAACGAAGAATTACCTAATCAAAATGTAAGTGATGGGACACAAGACGCTATTGTTACAGAATGAAATAGGTAAAGGATATAGATACGGTAAAGATCTACAGTCCTGCAACATTGATGAGATTCTCATGGTCGAAAGACGAGAATTTAGGGAATGTTTAGGGATTGATTTTTATAAATATTTGAAAGCTCATTTGGTTGATTATTCTGATGCAAAGGCATGGAATCCAAATGACACATATAATGAAGGTGATATAGTAAAGCTGAAAAATTGCTTCTGGATCGCTTGCTATCAGAAAGATGAAGATGGCTTTATCATTTTTGATAATCCAACTCCATTAGGAGAACCTGGAATGAGTGATTATTGGAAAGAGGGTCAGAAGTTCACAGAGAGTTGTTTGAATGATTTGTGGTGTGAGGGGTTCCTATGGAAGTACATCGATTTGATGGTGCAGATTCAAGTTGGATCTAAACATTCAATGCCATTAACAGCAAGAGGATGGAGAAAAGGATTTGACAAAGACTCTGAATCATTAAGTCCAAAAGACATAGCGATCAGGATTAAGATGCTCAAAGATGAAGCAGCTGAAATCTTAACTCAATTGGATGAGTGGGTAGTAGAAAATCAAGCATGCGGATGCTATGATTTATATAAGAACTTAGACAAGATGGCATGTAAGAAATGTGGATGCGAAAAATTACATTCATGTAAATGTGCAGGATCACAGGATTGCATTACTAAAAAGAAAAATCATAGACTCATTGGGTTTGCCTAAAGGATTTGAAAGTTATGTTGGAGATCAGTTAGCTAAGTATTTAGCAGCTAATCCAACTGAAGATGATGCCAGATTAGCCACTAAAGAGCATAAAGATGCGAGGATGGAAATATGTAACAGATGTGATTACATAACAAAAGTAAAACCCAAAGCATTTTTGCCAGCGGTTGACGGTTGTGGGATTTGCACTTGTGTATTAGCGACTAAAGCGAGGATGATAGAACATTTTAGAATACCTGAATTAATAGATGATCCATTGACAGAAGATGAAGTGAAGCGAATAAAGAATGGAGAAAAAGTTGTAAAAGTAATTACAGAATGTCCAAAAAAGAAATGGACAGAAGTTGATAAAAAATATAATTAAATGGCTACAAATACAAAAATATACGGTTACATACCTGCGAATCCTTTCCAGTGCCCAACAAACATGATCAAGCCTAAAAAATGTGATCAATGCGGCTCTATTCCAGTGTGTAAAAATGTACTCCCAGTGGCAGATATTACAGGTCCAGTCATAGGATTCAAACATTCTCAATATAAAGATTACGAAGGTTGTATAGCTCCAGTGGACGGTATTGTTAGATTCAATAAACCAGTTGACACAAAGCTTGAAGGTGGATTGAATACACTATACAATGCGATTTGTAACGCCTTGATGAGTTATCAAGTACCAGTAGAAGATCAATTGAATCCAGACACTTGTGAGATCATTCTTGAGTGCGATATCAAATTGAAAGTCACAGCCGAAGAGATAAGCCATATAGGTCAAGCATCAATCCTATCACTTGTCTTAGAAGATGGTACAGAGCTGTCATTTACCAAGCTATGTAAAGCGATAGATATATGCACTTATCAAAACACATCAGTAGAGGAAATTGACGAAGCATCAATCTTAGAAGTCGTTCCGGATGCGACCAATATACTTATTAATAAAAACGTATTTGGAGAGGTAACCTCATATACATATTCATTTGATTTAGCAGACTGCGCTTTAACTGAGGACGCTTTAATCGGAGGCACTACACCGATATTATGTGCAACAAAATGTGAATACGTGTCAGAGGAAGAAGATACGGAAGAAGGGCCAGAGCCTTTAAAAGCTCCGAAGAAAAAAGCGAAAACAGTGAAAAAAGCGAAAACAGTGAAGGAAGTAGATGAAGTGAAGAAAGATCCTAAGTAAAACACATTTGGTAGTTGAAATGGATAAGGGTTTGGGTTATAGATTCAAACCCTTTTTTTAATCAAAACAATGGCAGCAAGAAAAAGAAAATATATCATTCAGCTTGTCGGATGCAACATTGTCATCATGGACATTGAGACGGGAAACAAAGACATATATAACTCATTTGATCTTGAACCTGGATGTATTGTTGTTGGTGGATCAGTATCAACTACCATAGATCGTGATTGCATTGTCAATGAAGCTGACTTGGATCAGATATTTGATGACTTTTGTAATTGTTCAGAAGTTGCAGATGTCATAGTAAATGTAGAGGACGTAGAAATCACAGGCGCAGTAGAAGTCAATAAAAATATTCCACTACAGTACAAAGATACAGAAGGTAATATATGCACACTCCAAGTATGCACCAAGCCTGATGGAACGGTTATAGGTTACTACGGAAATGCTACAGGATCAGTCATGCAAATGGGTAGTCCAGAGGCGGCAGGATTTACACCATGTAAAAAAGAAAGATTCATAGACCCGACTCCATGTACTATGTACTTAGTGGACGGTCCGAAAGATCAGGAGCCTGTAGAATTAGTGCAATACTTAGACTGTGAGAATAACACCTATGTTCAATTTGAGCAGGGCGTGGAACCAATTGAGGAAAATATTATTAATACAGAAAATTATACAAAAATGTCAAACTTTGCGGGGTTTCCCCCTTCATTACCAGCCGAAAAATCGGTTGAAAAAACAGTAGAAATTTGCGGACCTGGAGCTACGGGAACCATACAAGATGTATTAGATGCAGCTATTGCTGCAGGTGCATTGATTGATGGAGTTGCGCCAGATGGTATCGTTGCATTAGAAATTATAGGAGAGTACAAAGGCCAGAATTGCGCAGGCGCAGTCCTTACATCTAATGGACCTACAGAATACGGAACGACTCCAGTATCAATTGATGCTGGTCAGAAGTTTTGCGAGAAATTAACTTATGCAGATGAAGACTGTGATGGACTTGCGGATGCTTGTTATGACTTAACGACTCCTTTAGTTATTCCAGCAGGTGCAGGAATTATCGCTAATGCAATTTTAGTTTTATGTGATGATGATCCAACAACACCAGCAGGAGGTGAAGGTGAGGGAGAAGGTGAATAATTAATTAAGGATTAGAATTTTAATATCAATGAATAGGTTCATTTATTTTTTTGTGGTTTTCGGCTTATTTTTCGGTTGCTCGAAAAAAGTAAGTGAACCTATTTTATATTCTGACGATTCAGTTTTAGTAGAAGCATTACAAAATGGAGTCGGACAGCCAGTAACTGGTAACTTTTATGAAGCTTGTGATACGATTACAAATCAAGCTGTTTGGGTTGATATTATTAATTCATCAACATGCGATTGCTTAAATCAAGTAGGCAGTGAATTTATACCAAGATCGTGCGATAATGTTGCACCGTCTTGTAATTTGCCAACAATTATAAACCCAAGTTGTGGCATATTTAGAATATCTGAAGCAATGTTTGACAATGGTTTCAGTGCTGGATCTTCCAGTAATGATTGTGGCGATAGACCTAATTTAGTTTTTTTTAATCAAGGATTCATAGTCGATGAATTCAGATGTAATGGAAGATCATACGGAGAAGGAGAGCAGCTTGGACCTTATACATTGTGGACACCAGAATTACAAGGATGGGCCGATTTCGGCAACAAGTTCAAAGATGATAAAACAAATGCTGCATTTGGAAGGTTGCCAGCTCCGACTTGGAGGTTTACAAAATATACAAGTATAGATCCTTGCTTTAAAATCGGCACTAAAAAGATGACAAGGATTACAGACGGGTGCCAATATACAGTGTATCCTCTTCCATTGGGTGAGACCTATAAAACAGTATGGTACTATCATGTCATTGAAAAGGGCGTAAAAAAAGTAAAATTCTGTCAGCCTATACTTGATGAGAATGGTTATGAAACAAACGAATACGAAGAGACAGAAAGACCAACGTGGCAACCTGTAGAGAATGGCCCTGACGTGCCCATACCATTAGATTGTATTAAAGATTGTGGATACAAGTTTGAATATTACATAGAAGATGATGCAGTTTCGCCTTGTACTACTGAGAGGTTTAATTTATGTCAGAAAAATGAAGATGGAACAGCTGGCCCACGGGTAGTAAGATTAATAACAGATTGCCCAGAACGGAGCAATGAAACCTATACAGAAGACTCTTATCTGAATGCTGAGAGTCCTGACGATCTTGTTGAATATGCTGGTGAAGTCATAAATTGTGATGGTACTGATTTTTCAGAGCCACCTATCGAAGTAGATGATGATGATTGTGTATCAATACAAACAGGTAATACGATTTGTGCATTAATCGGAAATGAAAAGGATCAATACTCAGGTGATCTATGGATCTATCAAAATCCCTGCACTGGAGATCTAACTTACCAAGATTGCAGCTCATTAGAATTCATTACAGAATTTAAGAAGATCGATTGCGAATGTGATTATAATAAAATCACTATTAATCTATGTACAACGGGTGAAGATGGTTGTACAGAATTCACAAGGACATTAGCAGAATTAAGCAACTGTGAAGATATTTTTGAATCAACAGGGACTCAGCAAGATACAACAGACTACAATGCTTCTGGGCAAGTCATAGAAACCTATACAGGCGACGATATTGCACCCTGTCAAGGTTGTGATCAGATATGCGAGCAAGCTTGCTATATGTGTGATGCATCAACGGCAACGCCTCAACTTGATCCAGTTAGACCGATCAAGGTTCAGATAGCAGCAGTACAGATAAAATTGCAGCTCGTTAAAAATCTGACTGTTAAAAAACAACTGACGCGTGAATTAGAATCACTAAAGAGAAAAGCGTTATCTATTAGTTCTGCTTTCCCTTGCAAGGTCGGTGATCAACTTTCTGGTATGATCTGCGATGGAGTCTTCACGATTGATGGTGAAGTAACAGACACGACAGGCTTTAAGAGGCTTCCAACTTGTGATATAGAAGTATGTGAGATAGATCAGACAGTAAAGGTAGTCGGACTTCCTATAGTAGAATGTGTCGACGCTTGTGCTGATGCCGCATTACAATTCACAGGAGGTAGACCTAATCCTAATGTAAGCTATCAATATGGAGACATAAAGGGCACTACTCTATCTGAATTCAACGATGCTTTAGTGGCAGCTGGTGGTAAGCAGTGGATAGCAGCAGCCGACGGCACAAGTCCAGGGCTATTTCATTTTTTATGCCCAGTAATAGAAGGTGCTGAATTAATCATAAATGGAGTGGCCCAAGAATCACCTACAATACTATCACCTAATCCAAATGCAGAATCTTTAGGATGCGAAAATCAAGATGCTTTTTTAATTAAGCTTTGCGAAGCTGATATAAAAGCGATAGCAGATGCAATTAATGCTGGTGGTTTCTTATATGAAAAAGAAGCTTGTATTGACGGAAAAGCCTACATCATAGAGAAGTTTTCTAATAGATCTGATACGATAGCTGTACCATCAAGAGATGATTGTTGTCCTAAATTAACTAAAGAATGAGATATATATTAATTACAATAATTACTTTTTTAGCGACTTTAGCAAATACTCAAGAAGTCTTGTTTATTGAATGCTGGGCAGGAGTGGCTAAAGCTGATTGCGAAGATATTAATAAGTGTATAGATTTTCCAGATCCTTATGAGTTATCATGTGATGATTTGAATAAGTTCTCAGATTGCATTAATGAATTAGTAGATCATCCAGATTTGAATGATACACAATTAACAGAATCTCAGGTAGATGCTTTTGTAGCAAACAATGGGTATCTAACAGACATAGACATTGAACGTTGTACAGGGGATTTTGAAAATGGAACAAATCGAACAGGCTGGTGGTCAGCATGGACGCCAATAACTCAGAATGCTAATATTCCAAGAACTGAAGGAGATTGGGCTAATGTAAGTGTAGCAAGAACATCGCCTAACTGCATAACTGACATGACAGTGAATCTTGATTTTGGAAATCACTATTTATTATCCAGAAGAAATAGAGCAAGGCTATGGGCTGACTATAGGTTAGTGATAAATGGGACACCGGTATGGACTAAGACTTATCATAAGTATAGATACAAGGACACAAGAAATGATACGAGTCCTGATATCGTAAGATCAGTACAAGAAAATATAATTCCTTTTGGAAGTGGTCATGGATATAGGTTAAATGTACCAGCAGGTGCTACAGTTCAAGTTCAAGTAAGAGAAAGGTATCAAGTCACAAGCTCACAAAGCGATTCATATTTCAGGTACATACCAGGATTAAGATCAGAGGCTAATTTCTCATTTAATCCAAGAGATGAGATTACAGGAGTTGTCGCTAATCAAATTCAAGAAACTCAATATTGGATATTAGAGGAAGACCAAGGCGTGACATATGGAGTTGATGAACCAATTGAAGGTGCTACTATTTTTATAAATGAAAAAGAATACCAATCAGCCGTAAAATTAGCAGAAGAAAAATCAGGTAATCAGATAGATGAATTTCAATCGGAGATAGATAAAATGATTTCTGATGCAGATGACAAATTCTCAGAAATCAGAAACCTAACAGCAAAACAAATAGCTTCAAATTACACATTAAAAGAAAATAAAGTCTGGGCGAAATTATTAGGGCTTAAAAATTATAGTATGTTAAACGAACCATTTTTAAGTCAGTTGATTTTTGAAGCACTAAATAAATAGAGTGGGAGAATTTATGAAAGAGGCGAAGAATTATTATGGAGCGATCCTGATGTTTGTCATCGTGATCATGATTACAGTTAGTTTATTCTTTTTCGAGATACCCGAAAAGAATAATGATGTCATTAAGTTGATCATCGGTGTTTTAGTCGGTTCATTGAGTCCGATTATTTATTCGATTCTGGGAAAAGATCCTCAAGAAATTGAAAAGAAAAACATTGAAATCGCTCAATTGAAAACTCAGAACGATGAGCTGACAAAGAGAGTAGATCATTTAGAACAGATGTTTATGACATTACAAACTGATATTATCAAAAAGATATCTGAATTAAAAAGTGAATAATGAACTGGATCACAAATAATTTAAACATGAAACATATAGCATTACTTTTTTCATTACTCTTTGCGCTTAATGTAAGTGCTCAGAAATTAAATCCAATATCTATTGAATGTGTCTGTGAATTGCAGACAGAATTTACTAAGTCAGGGAATTATACAGCGACACCATTTCAAGGATTACAAGTCTCTGACGTGGTGACAGGCGCACAACGTAATTTTTCTGTAGGCTATAATGATGTTTCATTTACATCAACTATGGTTAATATAGATGGTACAAGATATTCAAAAAGTCGAATCGTAAACTTTACGAGTGATGCTGATTTAATCGAATGTCTCAAGTCAGGTGGAGGCGGTGGTGATATCGTAGGGGATTGTGCAGAATGTCCACCTAATGAACCAGGTCCTGCTGGAGCTGACGGTGCTGATGGAGCACCAGGAGAGGCTGGCCCACAAGGCGAACCAGGACCTGACGGAGAAACAGGTCCACCAGGAGAAACTGGAGCACCAGGAACTCCAGGCGAAGATGGTGATGATGGAATATTAAGCGTAGACATAGATGGTACAGGTACGGGAACATTTACAACTGATGAAGGCACAGTAGTTACTTTCTGTGAGACTTGTCCAAGCTACACTTTAGGCACAGATGCAGATGGTAATTTAATCTTAATTGATGTAGACGGCAATACAGTTTCAACAGTGCCTTATCCAGAAGGTGGGAGCGAATGTGCTGACTGTTATACAATGGTTGACAATGGAGATGGAACGTATAATTTACAAGATGCGGATGCAAATAATGTAGGAGATACGATAACAGACACGACAGTATCATGGACTAATACAGGCGGCAATACTACGATCACGTCTCCAGACGGAAGCAAAGTTACATTCTGTAGATCATGTATTACTGACTTCGCCTATAATGCAGACAGTAGTCAATTAATCATTACGTCTACTGATCCACAGACAGGAACGGACACAACATTTCCTTTAGACTTAGTTGGTTCAATCAGCGAATGTGAAGATATTCCAGCGGTACATCCAAGCTCATTATATGTCGCTCAAGATACCTTGATTGTACATGTATCAAGTACATGTGAAGCTGATACAATTGTCTTGCATGATCCACCTTTTGTACAGCGAATTACTAATGCTGATGGCATTAGTGAGTCATTACAGTTTCTTAATCCAAACGGAACGGTAGAAGAAGAACTATGTGCGAATGAAGTTTACTTAGATGAGGATGGCAGGCAGTTTAATGAAAATTGTGTACTAAGATTACATAAGACATTACATACAGGATTGTTACATGGAGGCAGCACAGGTGACTTTGATTTGATTGTGTCGGGGATGGATAGTGATAATGCATTAATGACGGGAGTTACGACAAATCATAGAATTAATATAGTCAATTCAAATGATGTTACTTCTAATGGTAACTGGTCTATGACAGGAGGTAGGACTAATAACAATGAACTATCTCAGTCTGGATTTTTTGCAGGTCGTGAGAATTACTGGAGGGCTTCTCATCACTCATTTGGTGGAGGTAGAAGAAATGATATTCAGGCTTCACAAAATGGACTATGGTTTGGTCAAGATAACATAGCCTTAAATTCATTAGCCTCTGGTGCTATAGGTACAAGAGATTCAATAGATAATAGTGATAACACTTGGGTAGGTGGTCAGCAAAACAGAGTAGATAATTCATTTGATAATGTTGTCTTTGGTGCTGGAAATAAAATAGATGAAACAAGTCGATCATCAGTCATAGGTCAGCAAGTAAGATCATTTGACGGTCAAAATAATTATTTAGGCGGTCAGAACATGAGCCATAGAAATTCAATCAATTCATTCTTATCTGGAATAAATGGTGTTTTTGTAAATACAGGATCTACCATTGCAGTAGGTAATGGAAATGAAGGAAATAATACTAATTCATCAGTCATATTAGGGACTAATTCGCATGCCTTACATGATAGAGTTTTTCTATGGAACACAGCTAACAACGTCCCTTTAAATTCTACTAATACCGACGAGGTTAAAATGGTCGGTCAGAATGGTATATGGATGTACTCAGATCAAGCTCAATTAACAGGTGCAACATTAGGAGCTGGTGCAACAGCTTGGGCGGCAATATCAGCAAGGAAATTCAAGCATGATTTCTCAACAGTTAATTATCAATCAATGTATGATCGGTTCTTGAATGTTGACATTACGAAGTGGGCTTATCAAGGTTATCAGGATCAGCATATTGGTATCATGGCAGAGGATTTTTACAATGTCGTAGGTCATGACATTGGAGTTATTCACGATCATGAAAAAATAGAAACGGCTGATATGGATGGATTAATCTTATCGCTTATAAAGGCACAAGCTGAAAAAATAAACGACTTAGAAAAACAAATCAAAGAATTACAGAAATAAATGATAGGACTCAAGAGATATATTGGAATAGTGGCAGTTATTTTTTCTGTCTTTGGTTTTGCGCAAAGCGAAATGGACACATGTAAATCATCTATCTCTGATTCTTTTAATGAGTCAGAGATGGTATATTTAGAAGAGACTAATGTTTTTTCATTTATTGATGATGGAGGTATTACTGAATACAGACCTTGTGGATGCAACATTGATGTGATTATCGAATTAGGTCAATCTAATGCAGGTGCACGATGTGGAGATGATTTAAGTTTAGTTACAAGTGACGGAGATGCTCATGTATGGAATACGAATGTAGGAGGTAATGGGTATGGCTTTGGTGATCTATTAGAATTTGGTAGCAATACTGGATATGTCGGGTTCAGCGATCATTATTCAGTTGGTTCTGTTTATGCTAATGAGTTTTCAAAAGAGAACTGTAATGTCACGGTATTATTAAAAGTCGCTGACGGTGGTACATCTTTATTTCAAGACCCTAATGACTCAGACTGGAATGTCAATACTCCTAATGAATTATATCAGACTACATTAGATGCTTATGATGATTTAATCGCATGGGCAGGCACAAGAAATGTCAATGTCTTAAAAGTCATATGGACTCAAGGAGAAGCAGATACAGGAGCGACTAATTCAGCAAATTATTATTCTAATATGACTGACTTGATCAATGGCTTAAATGGTCATATAGGTCAGCTACCAGAATGGAATTTTATAAAATTAAAAACTGGGTCAGTCATTTATCCAGCTAACGGAATTACGAATATCAATAATGCCTTTGATCAACTCGCTATAGACTTCTCGGGAGTCGCACATAGTACAGAGCAATATACTTGGTGTGATAATGTCCACCTTAATGCTGCTGCGATAGTTGACTTAGGCTTAAATCAAATACAATGAAAATAATCACAACACTTATTTTATCGGCTATTTCCTTTGTGGGATTTGGGCAGGTAGTTGTAGCACCTCCACCACTTGGAGGAATTACTTATAGGACATTAACAGAGCTGATTGATAAGAAAACAGTGATCATCAGAAAAGCGGATGAGGAATCATTGGAATTAAAAGTCATTGAAAAGAAAAGTAAAATTTCACTTGATGGCAATGATGTTTTTCAATACCAAATGGCTTTAGAGGAAAAAGAAAGAAGAGAAAAAAAAGAAGGTGAATTGAGACTCTATGTTATGACTAAAAAATATTTTAAGGATGAGAGATAAGATTATTTTAATTATACTATTATCACTTATTTCTATTGCAGTGTTCTCTCAGGATGTCATTTGTGATCCTATTTGTTTAGGTCCAAATGGAGCGACTGGAATGGTTGATGCAGGATGTTCTGACAATTATGGTAGTGGATATACTTATATTGCTTCTACAGGTGTAACCGTTGATGCAAGTGGTGTGGCTACATACAATATACCTGCTAACTTCACAGCTCCTACTTTTGATTTCTCAGTCACCTGTACATGTGATGATCCTACTGCTCCATGTGAGAACGTTACTATTTTCTCAGTGCCAGTATCAGCAGCACCAGATTTATCTTGTCAATTAAGGACAATACCAGTGCCACCAGGTCAAGGCGGCTATGTTGCAGATGGTAATCAAGGGAATTGTACTCATAGAGTCTGTGAGACTGATCAGATGAATGGTAATATACCAGGACTGCCAGCAGGGTCTACTGTTGAATGGACTGACATCTCAGGTGCAGTCGTCGCTACAGGAAACAATACAGAAATTTGTAGTCCATGTACTGACGGTGATGTATTCACGGCTACAGTGACATTCCCAGATGGTTGTGTGTCTACAATTGATGTGACGGTACAAGTGAAATTACCAGTACAATTAGAAATTTGCGACCCATAAAAACCACTATTGAAACGTTGGATAGTCTTAATAATATTAATAACAATTGGTGTTTGGTATGCATATGATAAATATGATCAGCATACGAAACACCAATTGCATATTGCCTATTGGTTAGAGTGTCATAACTTCATAGACTTAATTGACTCTAACGAAAATGGATTAAGGCCAGATCCAGGCGGCACTATCACCATTCTCAATTCACCAGTAGGCGAAACAATTTATACTCAGGGTAGCCAATGGCCACATGACCACTGTTTTGATCCAATGGTTTGCGGACCTTACTCATTTACATACTCAGGTTCTTTTCCAGACTGTACAGGATGTGTTGGATCAGGAACCACTACCCTATACATCCCATGTGAAGGTGGAGGCAGTGAGGATTGCTGCGAGAAATACATAGTCGAAATATCAGCACCTTACGAGTTGCTCTGTGATGAGTCGGTAGAGATCTGTGCAGTGACTAATAATTATGTCAATCCTGATTTTGTATGGAGCACAGGCGAAACGACAGAATGCATAGATGTAATAATGGCAGGTACTTACTCAGTGACCGTCAGCGAAGATGTCACAGATGATTGTATGTGTATGGGTGCAGCAGTGGAGAAGATTGTAATATCAGACAGTGACTTATCTTGTTCAGTCGAGAACGTCAAAATATGCAGAAATAATACACCGTCTGGGCAATTTGATTTGACAGTAACAGGAAGCAACGCACCATTCACTTATGTATGGTCAGGTCCAAATGGTTTTACATCTACAGTAGAAGATCCAATAGTGACAGATGACGGAGCCTATCATGTAGAGGTGACAGATGCAGAAGGCTGTACAGTCATGTGTTCTGCAAATCTATTTGTCAAAACCACCTTTCAAAATGAGGACTGTCTATGATTAGGAATAGCATCATATTATTGATTTTCCTTTGGCTATCATGTCCAAGTGTGGAGGTAGTTGACATTGCCTTTATTCCTTGTGGCCCCTTTTGTGAGAGTCAAGATATTACTTTAGGTCCAAGCACATGCACTGATAATTACAGCACGAATAATTATAGCTATGGTACATCAGAGGGCACAGTATCACAGATAGATGGAACTGTAACTATTCATGCAGGTACTTTATCTGTTGGGAGTCATACAGTATTTGTCAGTTGTGTTTGTGAGAGCTTAGGGTGCAGTAGTAGGGTTAGTTATGAGTTTGACATTTGCAAAAAAGCTACGCCTAATTGGGCTTGCTTTGAAGAACCAGAACCAGCTGAATGAAAAAGTTACTTATCGTATTATTTATTTTGCCATTTTTTTCAGGCAATGCTCAAACAGTTGATGCTGTCATAGAGTGTGAGTTTTGCTATGCTGCTTTTCTAACAGGCGGGGGAAGAGATGCTAAATGGTCTAAGAATTTAAGCGGAACACCAGAACTAACAGCTACTGGATCAGGAAGTTTCATAACCACAGAGAGTGGCACATATTACGGATTTTCTGGCGACTGCGATAAGCCCGAATGTAACTCAATAGCTCAATTCAATGTGACGGTATTTGAAGTGGCTACATTTGAATGCGTGATATCGCTTGATGGAGGCGCAACGTTTCAAGTCGATCCCGATTGTAGTTATGCTAATGCTGTTTGCTACAATGATGATGATATCATTGTAGGTATACAAAACTTGCAACCGGCAGGAACTACGATACAATGGCTCCCAAATTTAGAAAGCAGCTTAACGATAAATCCTGAATATAATGGTTGTCAGGGAGGACAAAGCATTGGGTTTAACCTTGAAACTCCAGACGGATGTAAAAAGTCTGGCAGCTGGAACATTGTATTAGACGATCCTGCAAATTGCTGTTTGTGCGAACCTATTGTAACTATTGATAATTGTATCATTAGAGTAGATGCAAGCTCAGCTGCGTGTCAAGAGTACTTTGCAGGTGGTGAGGGTCTTGTTATGGAATGTAGTCCAGCTCAAGCAGGGTCTCCAAATTTTACAGTCAATTCAGGAATAACGACATATGACATGACCAATGACACGGGTTGCCATAACTCTCTATGGACTTCTAGAAAGATTACACAGAACGGAGACGCTTGTTGTGATATCACCACTCCATCAATACAAGCAAATTGCGTTCCTCCATTGGAGCCTGTATGTGATTGTGAGGTGAATATTGATACAGGAGTTAATGATTGTGAGATGATTATAGATTTTGTTGGTTCGGATTGTGGCTCACTTTATAGTAACGTTAATCTCGCGTATTATGGAAATGGTGCAAGTCCTGCGGGATCAACTACTTTTCCAGAGTCTTTTTGTAATTTACAAAATATTACTCCAGGCGTTGACATTACTGTTTCTTTATCAGGGTGCCCCAACGGCGACGGTTGGTATGGTATACAGTTGTCGGGAGCCACGGACCCCTGTACAGTTAGAAACTTTGGATTTGCTAAGCTAACAACTTGTACGCAGGACCCAGTTTGTGATCCTGCACCGACAGTCACCGCGCCAAGCGACGAGTCAGTATGTTGGACAACCGAGGGTTTTAACTCATATCAATTAGGTTCGGATTGGTTTATTAATAATTGTTCGAACTGGTCGGGTTCTGTGACAGCTCCGTCTGGATGTAATATTAATATCTCGAGTAATGGTAGTTTTTTCGTTGGTCAATCCACATGTGAAGAGTATGGAGTATTCACAATAAATTTAACTTGTAATTCAGGGGATTGCGCGGGAGAAACATTTTCAGACACTTGGACAATCACTAATAATTGTGTTGATCCGAGCTGTAATTGCCCGAGCTTTAATTTTCCTGATCAGACGTGGTGCTCAGGGACGGGGAATTATGATTTTGATCCGACACCATTTGGGAATTACGGAGATTGTAGTTCTGCAAGTGATCTATGGGAGAAAAACGGAAACCTAACAGATCTTAATACTATTGTAGACATCGATGGCCCAGGTCGATATTGCTATGTAGTATCTTGTACCCCTACTGGATGCAGTCAATGTAGAACGGAGCATTGCTTTGATGTTGTAACGCAATGTAATTGTAATAGCACAGTAACGCTAACAAGTAATGGGTGTATTTTAACTGCAAGTGCTACGAATTGCCCAAATGCGACATATACTTTTGTTTCACCTTCTGGCCAACAATTTCCAAATGGAAGTAGCAATACTTTTACTGCCACTGCTTCGGGCAACTGGATAGTTTCTGTAAGAGGATGTGAAGGATGTAACGCCTTGAATGCACAAACTACAGTGAATTGCAATGTTAATAATTGTAGCTGTTCAGATAGTCAAACTACAGCCTCTTTTGACCCTTCAAATTGTCGCATTAATATATCGGATAGTTGCCCAGATCGTACATGGGTTGTTTTGAAATGGAATAGTTCAGGATGTACTGGAGGTGGAAATACAAATGTAGGCAGTGGAAACGGCAATTCAACTTACAATGTAACTGAAAATGGGTTTTATCAAGTCATATTCATTGGCACTAATGGATGCAGCAATTTAATGACCACCTGCAATGAATTTAATTGTGCACCAACTTGTAACTGTAATGCTACTTTACTATTTGATCCCGACGAGTGCGAACTTTGTTGGAGTTATCAGGGTGCGGATTGTGATAACTTTGAAAGCAGAAGGATACTAAATCCAGACGGCAGTGCGACTCTTATCTCAGGCAATTCTGGATGCACAAGTGTAAGTGCTGACGGAACCTATACTTTAAATTCAAGAGATGTATCAGGTAATTCTAATTGCCCCGAAAAGAACTGGAATGCTAATGTTTCAGGGTGTGAAGGTTGCACTGGAACTGATTCATATTCTCCATTCCCATTATCTGCTAATTGTTTTGCAGCTGGATATGGTTGGTCTTGGGGATATAATTATAATTGTTCTGATGATTGTTGTGGACCTATTGAGTTTGATGGAACTTTTGAAGTAATCGCAAATGGCAGCCTTGTTTTTTCACAACAATATACATTCACTACAAATTGCGGAGATACTGAGGATATTTTTGAAACAATTAATATTGGCAATACTGATCCATGCGATATATCAACTATAAGGTTTTCTGGATTTGTAACGTCAAATTGCACAAGTAATACTTTTGATGTCATTAGAGGATCTCAGTTTTTTAATCAATTTTGTAATTGTCCGTCTTCGCTCATAAATGACGCAAATTATCTGATGTCTACTAATTATCTACCCTCCGAAATAAAAGGCACGTCAAGTTTCAATGAAACTTTCATAGCACAAGAATCAAAAAATTATATATTTGAACTTTCAAGCTACTACAGGAAGGATCAATTCATTATAAATGAATACGATTCGGGATGCATAAGAACTCAATCAGGAATAGATAATAATGAACCTTTTATTTATGAAATAGAACTGGATCAAGGCGAACAGGTCAATATACAAGTCAACGAGTGTACTCAATTATCTAATTCTTATAAAATATTAATCAGATGAAATTATTAATTATCTATCTATTATTCACGTTTTCTCTATCAGCTCAATCCATTGTTGAAGCTGACACAATCAAATCAAATTACTTAGAAAGCAATATCAATTCTAATTATATCGAATTGAATGGACAAGACGTCTCTAATTCTTTAGTCTTCGCAAAAGCAGATTGGCGAAACGGGATGTTAAATGATAGTTACAATATCAATTCTAATCAAGTTGTTACTGCTATATCATATATCAGATTACCCTTTACGAGTACGACAGGAAGCCTTACAGTACAGCCTATTTGTATAATTGATTCTGATAGCTGGAATGAACATAAAGTAGAGACTTTCTATAATCATGCTAAGGTT
>Ga0115029_1000218_pt1 | contig 64008 bp, 60 predicted proteins | sample SidtaG_3_FD_87297 | JGI IMG/M metagenome (GOLD analysis project Ga0115029, IMG submission 87297) | Marine algal microbial communities from Sidmouth, United Kingdom - Sidmouth_Asex1 metaG | ecosystem: Host-associated > Algae > Red algae > Unclassified | place: Sidmouth, United Kingdom | collected... | reverse complement strand
GGCAACGAGCCCATCCAGGCGATCGAGTGTCCGGTTCTTCGATCTGCTTCGGCGTACAACTCGCGATGGGTGAACGAGATGGCGTGGCTCCTGGCTGGTACCGGATCGAGGCAGACGACAGCGCACGGCAGGCGAAGCAATTTATGTACGCTAGGAAACTCAATCAGTGTACGTTAGATGCTCAGATCCGGGTAGGCGATGCAGGGCGATGCCGGACAACGCGATCGTTCATGCGCCATCGGCAGGATTCGATCGCCCGGACCCCGGCAGGGACCCGGACCCTTTCATGCCGGAGGCGAAGCGGCCCCGGATGCCTTGCCGGTCGCGATCAGCGTGCGCGAGGTCTTGCGCGTCACGTACAGCCGATTCAGGAACGCCAGGATGAACAGGCCCGTGAGGATCAGCACCACGGTCGGCGCCGGCGCGCTGTCGAGCAAGAAGCTCAGGTAGGTACCGGCCAGCATCGACACCGCGCACACGATCGTGGAGACGATCATCATCGGCGCGAACCTTCGCACCACCAGGAAGGCGATCGCCCCGGGCGTGATCAGCAGCGCCACCGCCAGGATCAGCCCGACCGAGCTGAGCGTGGCGACGATCGTCAGCGACAGGCTGGCCAGCAGGCCGTAGTGCAGCACGCCGGTGTTCAGGCCCGAGGCCTGGGCCTGCGCCGGATCGAACGCGTGCAGCAGCAGATCCTTCCACTTCAACACCAGCAGGCCCGACACGACCAGGGCGATGATGCCGGAGGTCCACAGATCGTCCGTGCCGACGCCGAGCATGTTGCCGAACAGGATATGGTCCAGGTGCTCGTTGGTATGGATCGAGGTGTACATGACGATGCCGAGCGCGAACATGCCCGAGAACACCACGCCCATCACGGTGTCCTGCTTCACCCGGCTGTTCTGCGACAGGTAGCCGGTGGCCAGCGCACAGCCCATGCCTGCCACGAACGCACCGACGATCAGCGGTAGCCCGAGGATCCAGGCCAGCACCACGCCGGGCAGCGTGGCGTGGCTGACCGCATCCCCCATCAGCGCCCAGCCCTTGAGCACGAGAAAGCACGACAGCAGGGCGGTCGGCGGTGCCACAGCCAAGCAGATCCAGAACGCGTTCTGCATGAACGGGAACTGGAACGGCAGCAACCAGGCGTCCAACGTCATGGTGTCACCCCTCCGGTGCCCGGGTCGCGCTTCGGTGACGGAGCCAGTGCCGAGGCCGCCTTGCGCCGGGCGGCGCGTATCCCGTGCTTGGGTGCGAACACGAAGGCGGTCAGGAAGATCAGCGTCTGCAGCAGCACGATGATGCCGCCGGTGGCACCGTCCAGGAAGTAGCTGGCGTAGGCCCCGACGAAGCTGGTCAGCGCGCCGATCAGCACCGACACCGCGATCAGCCGCGGGAACCGGTCGCACAGCAGGTAGGCGGTGGCACCCGGCGTCACCACCATGGCGATGACCAGGAAGGCGCCCACCGTGATCATCGCCGCCACGATCGCCGCCGACAGCAGCACGAAGAACACCGCGCGCAGCAGCTCCGGCCTGAGCCCGATCGAGCGCGCATGGTTCTCGTCGAAGAACGTCACCATCAGGTCCTTCCACTTGGCCAGCAGCACCGCCAGGCAGACGAAGCCGATGAGGGCCAGCTGCAGCGTGTCGGACGGCGTGATGGCCAGGATGTTGCCCATGATGATGGTCTGGATGCTGACCGACATCGGGTTCAGCGAGATCATGAACAGGCCGAGCCCGAAGAACGAGGTGAAGATGATGCCGATGATGACGTCGATCTTCAGCCCGGAGCGCTCCGACAGGAACAGCATGGCCCCGGCCGCGAGCCCGCCCGCCACGAAGGCGCCGAGCGCGAACGGCAGGCCGAGGATGTAGGCGCCGGCCACCCCCGGCACCACCGCGTGCGACAGGGCGTCGCCGATCAACGACCAGCCCTTGAGCATCAGGTAGGCGGACAGGAAGGCGCACACCGCCCCCACCAGCGACGACACCCACATGGCGTTGAACATGTAACCGTAGCCGAACGGTTCGAGCAGGGTGTCGATCACCGGGTCACGTCCCCGGTGGTGTCCTTGCCGGTGAGCTTGTCCGTGCGCTTGCCCAGCTTGCGCTCGCCCGCCTTGCGCGTGCCGGCCTTGCGCTCGCCGTAGTGCACGAACGGTCGCTCGTCATCGGTGATGATGCGCACCTCGCGCGGGTCGTCGTCATCGTGCAGTTCCGCCCCGCCGATCGTGAAGTGCCGCAGCACGCCGCCGAACGCCTTCTCCAGGTTGGCACCGGTGAAGGTGCTCTCGGTGGTGCCGTGGGCGAGCACGGTACCCTTGCTGACCAGCACCGTGCGGTCGCAGAAGTCCGGCACGCTGCCCAGGTTGTGCGTGGACACCAGCATCACCCGGCCCTCGTCGCGCAGTTCGCGCAGCAGCCCGATGATCTGCTCCTCGGTACCGACGTCCACGCCGGTGAACGGCTCGTCGAGCAGGATCACCTGCCCGTCCTGCGCGAGCGCCCGTGCCAGGAACACCCGCTTGCGCTGACCGCCCGACAACTCGCCGATCTGGCGGTGCCGGAACTCGGTCATGTCGACGCGCCGCAACGCCTCGTCGACGGCCGCCTTGTCGGCAGCTTTCGGCCGGCGCAGGAACCCCATGTGACCGTAGCGGCCCATCATGACGACATCCTCCACCAGCACCGGAAACGCCCAGTCGACCTCCTCGGACTGGGGCACGTAGGCGACGAGATTCCTGGACAGGGCCTCCTTGACCGTGACGCCGAGCAGGCGGATCTCGCCCCGGGCGGCGGGCAGGAACCCCATGATCGCCTTGAACAGCGTGGACTTGCCGGCCCCGTTCACGCCCACCAGGGCGGTGATGGTGCCGCGCGGGATCGCGAAGCTGGCATCGTGCAGCGCCGTGTGTCCGTTGCGGTAGGTCACGGTCACGTCGCGGGCGAGGATGCCCTCGCCGGCCGCGCCTGCGAGACCGCTCCGGTCATCGGTGCCGACCCGGAAACCTTCGGTGGACACGGCGTTCGCCCTGCCGGACGTGTCCGATGCAGGCGTGTTCCGGTCCGGGTCGTTCGATGCGTCGAGCATGGGCATCCGGGGCTCAGTTCACGTTCTGCGTCAGACCGTCCACGACGGTCTGCGAGGTGACGCGCAGCAGGTCCAGGTAGGTCGGCACCGGGCCGTCCGGTTCGCTCAGGCTGTCGACGTAGAGCTCGCCCCCGTAGGCGGCGCCCGTCTCGCGAGCGACCTGCTTCGCCGGCGAGGTGTTCACCGTGCTCTCGCAGAACACCACCGGGATGGTGTGCTCCCGAACGCCGTCGATGACACCACGCACCTGTTGCGGCGTGCCGACCTGGTCGGCGTTCATCGGCCACAGATAGAGCTCCTGCATGCCGAAATCGCGCGCCAGGTAGCTGAACGCCCCCTCGCACGTGACCAGCCATCGCTCGTTGTCCGGAATGGCGGCGAGCTGGTCGCGCAGCGGCCCGATCGTGTCGCGGATCCGGACCTTGTAGGCCTCGGCATTGACACGGTAGGCGTCCGCATTGTCCGGATCCTGATCGGCGAAGGCGGCGGCGATGTTGTCCACGTAGACCATCGCGTTGTCGATCCCCATCCAGGCATGCGGGTTCGCCTTGCCCTCGTAGGCACCGGCGGCGATCGGGATCGGCTCGATGCCGTCGGTCAGGGTGGCCGACGGCATGTCGCCCAGGTTGTCGATGAACTGCTCGAACCACAGCTCCAGGTTCAGCCCGTTCCACAGCACCAGGTCGGCATCGCTGGCGCGCACGATATCCTGCGGCGTGGGCTGATAGCCGTGGATCTCGGCACCCGGCTTGGTGATCGACACCACCTCGACCAGATCCCCCCCGACGTTGCGCGCCATGTCGGCCAGCACGGTGAAGGTGGTCACCGCCTTGAAGGCTTCGTCATTCGCCTGCGCCTGGGCCAGGCCGCCGAGTCCCAGCACCGATGCGAGCAGACTCGTCGCGAGCAGACGGGCAGGCGAACGTGCAGGCGGGCCATGCCGGGTTCGGCTGCCGGCGGACGAGTCGGTCGACGTGATGAACGGGGGCGTCATTCGGGGGTTCCGGTTCGAGGAGGTGTGGACAGCGGCATTCTGCGTCAAGCATGTTTGCTTTAGCCTATGAATGCAAACTTAGCCTTGGGTATTTTATTGACGCGTGAGGCACGGCGCATTCGACCGACGGCGCCCTGCTCTACAGCGCCTTGCGGAACACGATCTTGTCGTCGCCTGCGTCGTAGTAGTCCCGAATCGACGCTTCGCGCTCGTAGCCGATCTGCAGATAGAAGCCGCGTGTGCGCTCGAAGTCGGCGGTGCCGGAGGTCTCCACCAGCAGGACGCGCTCGCCGCGTGTCCCGAGCAGGTTCTCGATGTACGCCATCAGGGCCGCACCGATGCCCGTTCCCTGTTGATCGGGATGGACCGCCAGCAGCAACGCGTTCCAGGTACCCGTGGCCATCCGTTCCGGGGCGCAGTACGCGACGGCCGTCGCACCGTGTCCGTCGTCATGGACGAGCCAGAACTCGCGGGGTGGCTCCGCCGGGCCCGGCGGAGGATCGAACGACATCATGTCGTCCAGCGCCTCGCTCGGAAACAGCTCGGTGGCCTCGATCACCGCTTTCACCGCGGGAAGGTCGGTGGCCACGCAGGGTCGAATCTTCGTCTCGTTCATCGTCATCGCTCACTCGTTCATGTCGGGCAAGGGGAGGCTGTCCGCATCCGGGGAGCTATCCGGGGATGCAGTGACGACCGCCGTACGGGTGCTCTCGTGAGAGCGACGCCGTGTCAGCAGGTGGTGTCGTGCCTGCGCATGAAGATCTCGAGTGCCGAAGACGGAAGATTCCGGTCCGGTTACACGAGTGTACCGATTCGCCGGCTCGGCTCGTCGAACGAAGGCACTGAGCCGCTTCAGCGCAACGGCTTGCCGACACGGCGAGCGAATCACGACGTCGGTCAGCTCAGATACCCCATGCTCTCCAGCTCGAGCAGGTGCGGTGCGCGACCAGATCGGGCGTGAAGATGCAGGAGCGAAGCCGTCAACGGCATCGCTACTCGTCGGGCTGTGCCTCGGTGGTTCGGAACGTGCCCAGCTCCTCGATCCGGTACCCCTCTGGATAGGTCGGACGAGGCACCCGTGTCAGATAGCGTGGGTGGCGACGCGGAGGAAGGCGCCTCAGCACTCTGGCCCGCATCCGCATCGTGGCCATGATGGCTCGCTGCAACCATTTCGGGGCTGCCGGAAAACCCATGCTGTCCAGCAGGACGGGGTCCAGAAAGGCGTGGGCCACCGGCCGGCCGGCCGGAATGAGCCAGCGTGGCAGGTAGAAGCCGAGCAGCATGTCCCGGGTGGCTTCGCCGATTCGTCGGTTCGTTCCGGCATGGCGGAAATTCGCTGCCTCGTACTCCCTGTTCAAGCGCATCAGGTCGGCAAGGTCGTCGGGAATCCGCTTGATGCCCATGCGCACTCCCAGCCCGCGGTAGTACAGGAACCAGGCTCGTTGTTCCCGTTCGCTCATGCCTCTTCGACCGAAGCGTTCGAGCCAGCGGATCGGCTCGCAGACGAAGGTGGAGAGCACGTAGCGCATCGCCGCATCGTCGATGTCGAACCGCCCGTGCATGGCGTTCATGCGGGCGATCGATCGCTTGCCGCGGGAGCTGTCGAGCCCGTGCTCGATCACCTCGGCCAGGACCAGCTCGGTATCGTCGTAGCGCTTGCGCGGACGGTGCTCGAACTCGCCGGTCGCGGCCAGCAGCCCGGAGATCGCCGGAACCGCATACGTGCGGAACAGGGCGAATTCGAGCGCACGCTCGATGTCCCAGGAGAATTCGCTCGCGTACAGGTGGCGGGCGATCTCCTCGTGACACGTCTCCGGGTCGAGGGCCGCGATGCGCTCGGCGACCTGCGATGCCTGAGATGTCGTCCGATTCGAGCCGGGGCCGGTGTCCATGCTTCCAGACTATCCGCTCCTGCACAGGGTGGGTTGATCGGGTACCGCCCTGCCGGACGAGAACAGGGACGGCGAGCTGTTCGCCGGTGAACGTGCGTTCCGCATGCCTTCCTACCAACGTCCCTACGCCTGGACCGAGAAGGAGGCGGGCGAACTGCTCGACGATCTGCTCGAAGCCCAGCAGGGTCGCGCCGAGATCGCGCAGCTTGCCCCGTATTTTCTCGGCGGTATCGTGCTGATCCGTACCGAGGGCGAACAGGACGTCGATGTCATCGACGGTCAGCAGCGCCTGACCACGCTGACGATCCTGCTCGCGACGCTTCGGGATCTGGAGGACGATCAGCGTGAAGTGCAGACGCTGGACCAGATGGTGCGTCGTGCGGGTTCACGCGTCAGCGGTGCCGAGGATCGCTACCACGTGACGCTGCGCGATCGGGACCGGGAGTTCTTTCGCCGTCAGGTGCAGGACCCTGATCCGCCGGAGCTCGACAAGCAGACCTCGAGGCAGACCTCGAGGCAGGCCCCGAAGAAGGCCCCGAAGAAGGCCCCGGGGAAGACCCTGAGCGATGCACGACGTTGCCTGACGGGCAATCGTGCCCCGTTCCGACGGCGACTGGAAAAGCTCGGCGTGAGCGGACGCGCACGGCTCGCCGGCTATCTGGTGCAGCGCTGCTTCCTGGTGGTGGTGGAGACGGCCGAGCGCGACTCGGCCTACCGGATCTTCGCCGTGATGAACACGCGCGGTCTGGAGCTCTCGGCAACCGATATCCTGAAGGCCCATGTCGTCGGCGGCATCGAGCCGGCGCGTCAATCGGCGTACACCACCCGCTGGGAGGAACTGGAGGAACGGGTCGGGCGTGCTGCCTTCCTCGACCTGTTCGGGCACCTCAGGACCATCCACCGCAAGCATCGGCTGGAAGGCGCCCTCGAAGAGGAGTTCCGCAAGCACGTGCTCGATGGACGGGCGACCGATACGTTCGTCGACGATGAGCTGGTGCCCTCGGCCGAGGCGATGCGGATGATCAGGACGGCACGCTGGACGGATGCCGACGAGACCCGGCGCAGCGCGCCGGTTGAACACCAGGCTTACACGCTACGCACTGGTGCTGCGCGGCATCGACGACGGCGACGATCTGCAACGTGTCGGACTGCTGGGGCTGAGCGGCAACGAGCGACAGGAGACGCTTTCGCGCCTGGACGGTCCGGTCTACCTGACCAAAGGCACGTGCCGGGCGATCCTGCTGCGGCTGGACGAGACGCTGGCCGACGAGACGGCCAGCTACGAGGTGCCGAAGATCGAGATCGAGCACGTGCTGCCGCAGAATCCGAAGGCGAACGGCCCGTGGCTGTCGGCGTTCCCGGACGAGGCGGTGCGCGAGGCATGGACCGATCGTCTGGCCAACCTGGTTCTTCTGAACAGCTACAAGAACAAGTCGGCGGCCAATCACGACGTCGAGCGCAAGAAGACGAGCTACTTCCTGAAGGCGGGGCGGTCGCCATTCGTGCTGACCAACGAGGTGGCCGACGAATCTTCCTGGACGTTGGACGTGCTGGAGCGGCGCCAGAAGCGTCTGCTGCGCACGCTGGCCCATCCGTGGGAGCTCGGTGATTCGAAGGAGTCTTGACGCGGTTCCGACCGACATGGAAACCGCGACAAGCTCGCCGGGCGGCGTTCGACGCCCGGGTCGATGTCGCCCACCCGCAGCATTCCACTGTCCCGCACCTCGGCGCAGAGGCCCATGTCCGCGTGGCCGAGGTGCGAGCGGAGAGGAACGTCGTCTTCGGCAACGCCTGCGGATCATCCGGATCGAACCCGCTGTCGTGGCGAGCGAACCCTCAGGCGCGATCATGCGGGAAGCCGCATGACGTTTTCAGCACGACCTCGTCGACCGACTCCGGGCTCGGTCCCTCGATCGGATAGCGGTTCGACGAGACGACGTGCGCCTCACTCGTGCTACGGCTCCCGAGAACGCCCGAACGGGCGGCGACGCTCAGTCCAGCTGATTGATCGGGAAGTCGATCACCGGCGTGGAGACGTTGTCCCGCCGGATCCGCGCCAGCAAGCGCTCGGTCTTCTGGATGCTGCCGCCCTCTTCCGACCGGATCACCGCATAGCCCTGGGTGATGCCGTGATACATGTCGAGCGCCAGCAGGTTGATGGAGTCCGAACCCGGCGTCAGACCCAGCGTCGGCACGGACAGGCCGAACTCGTCGTTGTCGGTGCCCATGGAGTTGAAGAACACATCGACCTCGGCCATCGAGGGCTCGCCCGAACGTGCCACCTTGATCCCGTGAGTGAGCTGCAGCTGGGCATCGATCAATCGCTCCGCGTAATCCTTCAACGGGTGCTCTTCCAGGAAATGCACGTCCAGCTGCACGGTCTGGCCGGCCATCGCGACCATTTCCGGTTGTGCCAGCAGCTCGTCGATGAACCGATCCAGGCTGTAGGTCACCAGTCGCTGTGCCGTGGAGCCTGCCAGCGGGTCCACGACCTGTCGGGTGGAGCAGCCCACCACCATCACGCAGGTGGACAGAAGGGCAATGGCGAGAGCGCCGGGGCGACGCGCGTCTTTAGAGTGCAGAAGGGACAAGTCCGGGCTCCTGGAGGCGGCCACCGGCGCAGGCAGCGTCGGGCCGCTCGGTTGATGATGACGGGTCCGCCGGGACTATAGACACTTCGCCTGGATGCGGGAGGCCACATCGGCGATGCCGTCTAGATCGTTCGTCCCCCGTCCACCTCGAGGATGACTCCGGTAAGAAACTCGGCTTCATCCGATGCAAGGAACAGTGCTGCGTTAGCCATGTCGTTCGGCTCGCAAAGGCGTCCAAGTGGGATGGTCTGAATAAAGCGTTCGCGATTCTCGGGTGTGTCGGGCACGCCCATGAAGGTTTCGAGCATCGCAGTGGCACCCATCACCGGAGCCAGTCCACAGACACGAATGGCGTCAGGCGCAAGTTCGACCGCAAGCGATTTCGTCAGCAGGTTCACCGCGCCCTTCGACGAGTTGTACCAGGTGAGGCCGGGTCTCGGTCTGATGCCGGCCGTGCTGCCGACGTTCAACATGACCCCGCCCTGTCCAGCTCGCCAATGCGGTACGACCGCGTGGGTCATGTGAAAGATGGAGGTGACGTTGACGTCGTAGACGCGGCGAAAGGTCGCCTCGTCCACATCGAGCAATGGCTTGTTCGGGTGCGAGTACCCGGCGTTGTTGACCACCACGTCAAGCCCTCCGAACGCATCGATGGCCTGCCTGACCGCTTCGGACACCTGTTCACCATCGGTCACGTCACAGATGATCGCGATCGCCTCGTTGCCCAATTCATCGCCGACCGCCCGAGCACCATCACCATTGATGTCCGCGATCGCGACCCGGGCGCCTTCGACAATGAATCGACGGGCGATCTCTCGTCCGAATCCGCTGGCGGCACCGGTGACGAGGGCAGTCTTGCCTTTCAGTCTCATTTTCGCTTGCATCCTCTACGTGGTCGGTCAGCCGTGCTGCAGCACGACGGTCTTCAACTGGGAGAACTCGTGCAAGGCGGCAAAACCCTTCTCACGACCATGGCCGGATTTTCCGACGCCGCCGAACGGTAGCTCTACCCCTCCTCCGGCACCGAATCCATTCTGGAAGACCTGACCGCACCGAAGCTTTTTCGCCACGCGAGCCTGACGCCCGGCATCTCGCGACCAGATCCCGGCCACCAGGCCGTAGTCGGTACCGTTGGCGATGCGCAGCGCATCCGCCTCGTCCGTGAACGTCAGACAGGTCAGTACAGGACCGAACACCTCGTCCCCGGCGAGCTCGCAGTCCTCTCGAACCGGGCCAAACAGTGCCGGAGCGACGAAGAATCCGCCATCGCCTGCCTTTGTCGAAATCGTCCCCCGCGCCAGCAGCGGTACCGAGGCAGCTTCGGCCCGATCGATGAAGCCTTGCACGCGCTGCTGCTGACGTGCCGAGATCAGTGGTCCGAGATCTCGATCCTCGTCGTGGGAGCCGGCGACAAGCGCCGCGAACCGCTCCGTCAGACGCTCGATCAACGTCGTCGCGATGCTTTCCTGGATCAGTACCCGCGAACCCGCCGAACAGGTCTGTCCGCCGTTCTGGACGATCGCTCCGATCAGGATCGGTAGCGCGGCTTCCAGATCGGCATCCTCGAACACGATTTGCGGGGACTTCCCGCCCAGCTCAAGCGTGCAGCCGACATGGTTGCGGGCCGCGGCACACTGGATCAGCACACCGACTTCCGGCGAACCGGTGAACGAGAGAAAATTCACGTCCGGATGCTCGGACAGGGCGGCTCCGGCAACACTTCCCTCACCGGTCACGACGTTAATGACACCATTCGGAAATCCCGCTTCCATCGCCATCTCGGCCAGCCGCAACGGTGCAAGGCAGGCCTCCTCGGCAGGCTTCAGGACGACGGTGTTGCCCATCGCCAGCGAGGGGGCCAGTGTCCGGCCGAACATCTGTGCCGGGTAGTTCCAGGGGATGATGTGCGCAGTGACCCCGTACGGTTCGCGTTGCGTGTGAACCTGATAGCCAGCGAGAAACGGGATGGTCTCGCCGTGCACCTTGTCGGCGGCCGCGCCATAGAACTCGAAGTAGCGGGCAGTGGCCACCATGTCGGCCCGTGCTTGGGACAGCGGTTTTCCGGTGTCACACGCCTCCACCTGCGCCAACGACTCAGCCTCGATCTCGATCAGCCTGGCCAGGCCCATCAGCAGGCGACCGCGCTCGGTCGCGGTCATCGTCGACCAAGGACCGGTCTCAAACGCGGTCCGAGCAGCCTTCACAGCCGCATCCACCTCGCTGGCTCCTCCGGCGGCGATGCGTGCGAACACCCTCCCGTCGCTCGGCGAGACCATCTCGATGGACGAGCCGGACTGCGCTTGCCGCCAGCGCCCATCGATCAGACAACTGGCGGCGAAGCGATCGAGCGTGAAGGACGTCTCGCTATTCATAGGGGCCCGAACATGGATCACAGAGGGAAAGGGAATCGCGCGTATGAATCGTCAGCACCGAGCGGAAGCGGTGCTCGACGCCATGACTGCTCGAGCGCGGGTCACCAGGCGCAATGCGCGCCGATAGACCGGTGCGTCCACCATGCGACCCTCGACGGCAATGGCGCCCGCAGAAATTTGGCCATCGACACAGGCCCGTTCGTAGGCTGTCACGATCGATCGGGCAGAAGCCAGCTCGCTATCGGAAGGTCGATAGGCAGCGTGCAGGACCGGCAGCTGCGCCGGATGGATGCAGAAACCACCGAGGGAGCCGCTCGCGACACCGCGTTGCACGCCTGACTCGAAGCGTTCGAGTGCCCGATAGAACCCGATCGGTGCTGGCGATCCGAACAAGGCCACCCTCAGACGCGCGCAGTCGAGCGCCAGCGCATCGAAAGCGTGGAGTACGGGCGGCGCATCCGGTTCGCACCCCAGGTCCGCTGCCAGATCCTCGGTGCCGAGGGCAATGGCGAGCAGCATCGCAGGGGGCGCACCGCGCGCATCATGGAGCGCGCACGCACCGGCGGCGGTCTCGACGAGCGCCACGATAGCGAGGGCACCGTGCGCGAAACGTCTTCGCAGGGCAGATTCCAGACGCTGGACATCGAGCAGCGCTTCCACCTTCGGCAGAACGACGACATCGCACGCGAGCGGCAACGCGTCGATATCGTGCGACACCTGGTCGATTTCGGGGTTGATGCGTACCCAGACCGGCTTGCCTGCCGCACGCAGTTTCGCACAGGCACTCGCCAACCCTGCCCGCGCAGCGCGGCGAGACCCGGCCGGCACCCCGTCCTCCAGATCCAGGCAGACCGCATCCGCCTCGCCGGCTGCTGCCTTGTCGATCAGCGGCGTGCGATGAGCCGGTACGAACAATACCGAACGCGGCAGCGCCTCCGCGGTATCCGACGACGCCACCCCCGGGCGCATCAGGTTTGCTGGGTCATCATTTTGCCGGCACGCCAGCCGATCATCATCGACGGTGCATTGGTATTTCCCGTGGTGATCGAAGGCATGACCGAGGCATCGGCGACCCGCAACCGGTCGATACCATGGATCCGCAACTCGGGATCGACCACGGCCTCGGCGCCGGTTCCCATCCGGCAGGTCGACGTCGGATGGAAATAGGTGTTCACCGAAGCGGCGAGAAACTCGCGCCATTGCGCGTCGTTCAGCTTGCCGCCTCCGGGCAACAGCTCGGACTTGCGAATATCGGCGTAGGCCTGGTCCGCACCGATCTCGCGGGCCAGCTCTGTCGCGGCCCGGTAGGCCTTCCAGTCCTGTTCCTCGGCTAGGTAGTTCGGCTCCACGATCGGCGCATCGGTGATGTCGTTCGAAGCAAGCTTCACGAAACCTCGCGATTGTGGGCGGGCCAATCCGGAGAGAATGCAGTACCCGTTCTCCGGGGCTATCGTGTGACCGGTCGAGGCGAACGGGACGGAGACGTACAACGTGATCATGTCGGGTGCCGGAAGCCGTGAATCCGAGCGCTCCCACATGTACACCTCGCTGTGGTTGTAATGACTGACGGGCACGGCGGCCTTCGCGTCGTAGTTCACGCCGGCCCCCAGGACATGATCCTGCAGCCCGCGCCCCACGGGCAGGTCGGCAACCGCCTCGATCCCGAGTTCGGCAAGCTCGTCGGCCGGACCGATACCCGACAGCATCAGCAGGCGCGGGCTGTCGATCGCACCGGCGGACAGCAGCACCTCCGCATCGGCCAGGATCGTGACGGGTGCGCCGTCGTGCAGGTAGGTCACGCCGGTGCATACGCCGTTCTCGATCTCGAGCCGCTGCACCGGTGCATCGGTGAGAACTACCAGGCGATCCTCGGCGTCGTCCATGACCGGACGGAGGAAGGCGGTGGCCGACGACTGACGCTTGAAGTCGCGAATGTTGAAGTTGACCCACGTCTGACCGGACATGCGCTCGCCGTTGATATCCTCGTTCTCCTCGAAACCAAGCGTGGCGCAGGCGTCCATGAACGCCTGCGCCCCTTCGTGACGCTTGTCCGGGGCTGGTCTGGAGATGTACAGAGGCCCGCTGTCGCCGCGGTACTCCGACGCCCCTCCCTCCCAGGTCTCCAGTTCCTTGAACGACGGCAAGACTTCGTCGTAGGACCAGCCGGTGGCGCCGCCGTAGGCCCAGGTGTCGTAGTCGCTGCGGTGCCCGCGTGCATACACCATCGCGTTCAGCGCCGAGGTTCCGCCCAGCACGTTGCCGCGTGGCCAGTTGTGCTGGCGACCGTCCACCTGCGCTTGATGTGTCGTCTGGTAGAACTTGGTCGCCCGGGTGCCTAGGGAGGCGGCCCACAGCCTCGGATCGTGCACCTCCGGCAGATCGTCGTCGCTACCGGCCTCGAGCATCAGGACACGGGCACCGGATGCGACCAGCCGATTGGCCGCCGCACTGCCGGCCGATCCCGAGCCGACGACGATGTAGTCGAAGGTGCCGGTGGGCCTCGGCGTCGCGCCGCTCGACACCGCGAGGGCGACCGGCGACCAGGCACTGGCCAGCGCGCCGGCCATGCCGGCGGTGATGCCGGCGGCGGCGGTGCTCTTCAGGAACGCGCGCCGGCTGACCCGTCCGCGCCGGTAGTTCTCGACAGCCTGCTCGAGAAAGAACCCCTTGTCGCTGAACCCCATACCCGTCTCCGTCGTGAATGAACGGAAGACGCGCCGATCGCCCGCCATCCGGTGCGCCATTCTCGACAAAGGCGGCCCGGAAAAAAAATAGGCTTTTGCTATCCAGGCAATAGGCTGATGCTATCGCAGCACGCCCCACCGACAACGGTGCGTCAGAGCAGAGACCTCTCGTCGGGCGTGTCGGTGACCAGATCGGCTTGCCAGGTGCCGTCCTTGACCAGCTCCTCGACGACGCCCACCACCAGCGATTCGACCTCGCGTCCGGCACGGGTGGTGATCCCTTCCGGATTGCGCACCAGATACACCGGACGGCGGATGGCCGGCGAGACGATCGGGGCGCTGACCAGTTCGCCCCGCCGGCGGTTCTCCTCGACGGAGGCCGGCGCGAGGATCGTGCAGATGCTGCCGCGCGACACCAAAGTCTTGATCTGGGTGAGCGAATCCATCTCAACCACCACGTCGAGTTGCACGCCGTGCGAGCGGGCACAGCGATCGATCAGGATCCGCAGCCCGTGATCGGGAGATGGCAGCACCATCTCGATGCCGCGCAGGTCGTCCAGCGCGATCGGCTCACCAGGACGACTCTGCAGCGGCCACGCACCCGGCGCTGCAAAGAAGTGCATCTCCTCGAACATGAGCAGGCGCGAGTGCATGTGGCGCATCGCATCCAGGTCGTAGAGGATCGCCAGGTCGATGGTCTTGTGCTGCAGCCAGTCGCGGATGAAGCCGCTCATCGACTCGACCGCGCGCAGGTTGATGCCGGGGAACTCACGGCGCACCCGTTCGGCCAGCGGCACCGACAGCACCATCGACACCGAGCTGGGCAGCCCGATCGAGACGCGTCCGATCGGCTCGGTACCCGCCAGGCGGACCTCCTCGATGGCGGACTCGACCGCGGCCAGGATCTCGCGGGCACGCCTGAGCAGGATGGCTCCGGAATCGGTCACCGTGACACCCTTGGAGGAGCGCACCAGCAGCTCGCTGCCCAGCCTGCCCTCCAGGGTCTTGATGTGCTGACTCAACGACGGCTGCGCCACCCCGATCCTGGCGGCCGCGCCAGTCAGCGAGCCCTCGTCGGCGATGGCGACGAAATAGCGCAACTGCTTGATATCCATGTGCGCTTCCGGGTCGACGCTCGTCGCCCAGTATGCCGTGCAGGACCCCCGGCAGCCAGACCGGCTACCGACGCCTCGACCGGTTCGGGCGCCCGTGCCGGCAACGGGGCGCTCCTGCGCGGCGCAAGATCGTCTCGATCAGCTGGCGAACTCCCGACGGATCTGCTCGGTATGCTCTCCCAGGCCCGGCACCCGGACAGTGTCGGTGTCGAACCTGTTCCGCTCCGGCGATGGTGCAACGCCGGAGCGCTCCATGCGTACCTCGGCGAGCAATCGCCGCCGCTCCGCGTCTCGCAGCAACACCGGATGAGCCGGCAGCCACACCGGTCTGCCGTGACTGTTGGTGACGTTCCGGCGCCTGAGCGCTGCGTGGGATCCGAGTTCCTCGACCGAGTTGATGGCACCGTAGGCGATCGAGGCCTTGCGCAGCGCGGCGCGCAGTTCCTCGGCGTTTCGTTGCCGGGTCAACGCCGCCAGTTCGGCTTCGAGTGCGTCCCGGTGCGAGACACGCTCGACATTGCTCCGGTAGCACGCATGCTCGAGCAATCGAGGCGCGTGGAGCACGTCGCGGCACAACCGTTGCCACTCGCGCTCGTTCTGGATCGCGATCAGGGTCAACATGCCTTCACGATCGGGGAACGCCCCGTAGGGCGCGATGCTCGGGTGCTTCAACCCGACAGGCTCCGGCGCACCCTGCCCGGTCTCGGCATGCACGAGCGGTACGCTCATCCACTCCGCCGCGACATCGAACAGGGACACCGCGATGGCGGTACCTCGATCGGTACGCGCCCGTTGCAACAACGCCTCGAGAACCCCGCCGTGCGCTGTCACCCCGGCGCCGATGTCGCACAGGGACACCCCGATACGCCCCGGCTCTCCCGGCGCACCGGACACCGCCACCAGCCCGCTCTCGGCCTGGACCAGGAGGTCGTAGGCCTTCAGCCCCGCCACGCCGTCACCGCTGCCGTAGCCGGAGATGTCGCAGGTGATCAATCGAGGGTAGCGCTTGCGCAGCGTCGCACTGCCGAAACCGGATCGTTCCAGTGCACCGGGCGCCAGGTTCTGCACGAACACGTCGGCGCGGCCGATGAGCCGCTCCAGCAAGGCGGCATCGTCGGCTTGCTTGAAGTCGAGCACCACGGACTTCTTGCCGTGGTTGATCCAGGCGAAGTAGCTGCTGTCGCCGAGCGCCGCCTCATCGTAGCCGCGCGCAAAATCCCCGCCCGGGCGCTCGATCTTGATGACGGTGGCGCCTGCGTCGGCCAGTCTCGACGTGCACAGGGGGGCCGCCACCGCCTGCTCGATGGCGACGACGAGCAGGCCCTCGAGGGGACGAAAGACGTCCTCGCCACCTTCGTTGTCGAGCGCTGTGTTCATGGCGGAATCCGCTTGCGAGCCGGGCTACTTGTGGAACATCAGGGTCTTGGTGTTGGTGAACTCCTGCAACCCTTCCTGCCCGTTCTCCACACCCATGCCCGATTGCTTGTGGCCACCGAACGGGATGTCTATGCCGTGGATGTGGATCTCGTTGACCCACACCGTGCCGGCTTCGATCCGGTTGGCGACCTCGATCGCTGCGGCACGATCCGGCCCCCAGACCGAGGCGGCGAGCCCGAAGTCGGTATCGTTGGCGCGGTGCACCGCATCGTCCACATCGCGGTAGGACAGGATGGGCAGGATCGGTCCGAACGGCTCTTCACGCACGATGCGCGAGTCTTCGGGCGGATCGTCGACGATGGTAACCGGCACGAAGTTACCTTCCAGGGATTCGTCGATGGTGCCGCCGAGTGGCACCTTGTACCCCTGCGCCCTGACGTCGGCTAACAGCGCCTTGAGCTTGTCGTACTGCATGGTGTTCTGGATCGGCCCGAGATCGGTTGCGGGGTCCATGCCGTCGCCGACGGTCTTGGTCCGGGCGAGCTCGACGAAATCGCGAACGAAATCCGCGTGCTGCGACTCGTGCACGTACACCCGCTTGGTGGCGATGCACCACTGCCCCGAGTTGCCAAAGGCGGCGTCGAACAGCGTGGGCAGGATCGCCTGGTAGTCGGTACCGGGCAGCAGGACCGCCGGGTCGTTGCCGCCGAGCTCGAGCGTCACGCGCTTCAGATTGCCTGAGGAGGAGGCCATGACCTTCTTGCCGGTCGCGGTGGATCCGGTGAAGGAGATCTTGCTGACGTCGGGGTGCTCGGTCAGCCACTGCCCTTGCTCGTTGCCGCCGGAGACGATGTTCAGCACACCGGGCGGCAGGACCTGCTGGGCGATCTCGCCGAAGCGGAGCGTTCCGAGCGGAGTGTAGGGCGACGGCTTCATGACCATCGTGTTGCCGGTGATCAGGCACGGGGCGACCTTCCACAGGCCGAGCAGGATCGGGAAGTTCCACGGCGTGATCGCACCGACCACGCCGAGCGGGGTGTGCACGACCTTGACGACGTGATCGTCCGTGTCCTCCAGAATCTCCTCGCGCAGCTGGCGCATGGCGACCTCGCGTACCCAGTAGATCGCGTAGTCCACTTCCGTGCTGGCCATGCTGTGGCGCGGCTTGCCCTGCTCGGTAGTCAGCAGCGTGACGATGTCCTCGCGGTGCGCCTGCAGCGCATCGGCATAGGCGGTGATGTAGGCACTGCGACGCTCCCAGGGCAGCGCCGCCCAGCCCGGTTGTGCCGCCTTCGCCGCGGCGACCGCCTGGTCGAGCTGCTCACGGCTACCGGCCGGCGCCTGTGCGAACACCTTCCCCGTCGCCGGATTGGTGACATCGAAGGTCTCGGTGGCGCCGACCATCTCGCCGTTGATCGACATGCGGTACGGCGCGTCGTAATCGATGCGGCCGGCGTTCTCGATGCGGGCTTCGACGTTCATGAGGCGTTCTCCTTCAGAGGGGGAATTGAGGTGGGTTCAGATCTGCGAGCGCACCGAAGGCGCACGCGCGTACAACGCGACCATGGGCAGGATGAGCAGGCCGAACACCGCTTGCTGGGCAGCGAATCCGAGACCGAATCCGACGAGAAGGGAGGTCAGCACCTGCAGTACCAGGACACCGATCACGGTGGCGCCATAGCCACCGCTGCCGCCGAGCAACGAGGTACCGCCGATCACCACGGCCGCCACGGTCGTGAACAGGTAGGGGTCGCCCACGCCCACGAAGCCACCGCCGGAGAAACCGAGCAGCAACATGCCCGTCAGCGCCGCCATCGTTCCGGAGAGCGCATGCACACCCAGCCAGGTCTGCCACTCCGAGATCGACAACCGGGCAGCGGCTGTTCGGTTGCCACCGATGGCGTAGAGCTCCCGTCCACGGCGGGTACGGCTGACGAGAAATACCGTGCCGGCGGTGACGATGGCCCAGATCAGGATCACCGGCGGGATCGGCAGCCCGAAGGTCGTACCGTTGATGGCGGCGATGTTGGAGAACCAGTCGGGCACCTCGCTGAAGACGGTGCCGCTGAATTCGGAGCCGAGCGAGGTGAAGATCTGTGCCCCGCCCACGACGGCAAAACCGACCCCGAGCGTCACGATCAGGGACTGGCCCTGCAGCCGGAATCCGAGAACGCCGTTGATCAGCCCGACCAGCGTTCCGAGCGATGCGACCAGCAGGATGGCGAGCACTGGCGGCAGGCTGGTGGCGAACAGCCAGGCGAGCAGGATGTTGGCCGCGCCGATCACGAACGGGATCGACAGATCGAGTGTGCCGACCAGCGCGACGGCCGTCTGGCCCAGCGCGACCAGCCCCAGAAAGGAGGCGAGCAGCAGGATCGAGCGCACGTTGTTTGCCGAGGCGAACCCCTCGACCTGCCACGCACCGATACCGATCAGGAGTGCAAGCAGTGATCCACCGATCAGCACGGCCTTCACGTCGTGGCTGGCTCGAAGGCGGCCGCGGCGTGCCGGTCGCACCGGATGCGCTGCCGGATCGCTCGGCACCTGACTCGACGCGACCGGTGCAACCGCTCCGCTGTTGGCACTCACGCCGCCACCCTCGCGTCACGACCGGGCCGCGTCCCCAGCAGGCTGAGCAACAGCGCGGCAACGAGAATGAGCCCGTAGCTCATCTGCGTCATGAAGCCGGATATCGCACCGAAATTGAAGGAACTGAGCACCACGAAGATCAGATACATCGCCGTTGCCCCGAGCACGCTGCCAAGCGCACCTCCCCGGCCACCCGACAGCGCGGTTCCTCCGAGTACCAGTGCGGTTATCGCCTGCAGGGTCAGCTGATTCCCCTGTGTCGGGTCGCCCGATCCGATGAGCGCGGTCTGACAGATGGCAGCCAGCCCGATGAACACACCTCCGATCAGGTGCGCAAGCAAGCGCACCCGGGTCACGTCGACTCCGCACGCGAAAGCGGTTCGCTCGTCCGAACCCATGAGCTTCAGGTGGGTGAACAGGGCCGTTCGCGTGAAGGCGTACCAGAACAGGAAGGCGCCGACCAGCACAGCGAGTACGGGACCGAACAAGGTCGTGCCGTACCCCCAGTCCGACAGCCAGTCCGGCGCAAGCCCACCCGGGCGCGGCAGGATCACCAGGTTCAGTCCCTGCAGGATCATGAACCCAGCGAGCGTGACGATGATCGGGGACACGCGCACGAATACGATCGCGGCACCTACCATCAGCTGCCACAGAACACCGGCGAGCATGGCGTAGACGAACACCAGGCCCGGGTGTTCGATACCGGCGGACACGAGCCAGGTGACGATGGTCACGTTGATGAACCCCACGGCCGGTCCGATCGACAGGTCCACCCCGCCACGCCCCGCCATGGCGATAGGCGTGATGGCCATGGTGGCCAGCATCAGCGGAGCGGCGACCAGGATCGCGCCTGCAAGACCGACGACGGTGAACAGTTGCGGCACGCGCCACGCAGCGATGGCGAGAAGTGCGACGACCAGTGCGAGAGGGACGCCCAGGCGAGCGTACTCGGTCCGAAGCCGACGCAGCTTCGCAACCGCTCCGGAGCCGTCACGGCGCGCGGGTGCCGCATCGACGGCAACCCGGGAACTGCTCACGGACAGGTTCCCGGCGCGATGGATCGAGGGCCCGAGTCCGGGGGTGAGCCGGACCGGAGCGGGCGCGCCGCGCTGTCCGCCTGGCCGAACAGGGCCGCAAGCAAGGGAGCTTCGGCGATCTGATCGGCACCACGGCAGGTGGCGAACACGCTATCGGCACGGAACACATCGACACGGTCCGCAAGACCGAAGAATTCCTCGAGCTCGGAGGACAGGAAGACGACCGCGCCGCCACCGTCCGCGAACAGGCGAAGTTGCTCGTACAGATCCTGCTTGGTACCGATGTCCACGCCCCGTGTGGGATCGTTCAGGACGATCACGCGCGCACGGCGGGCCAGGGCGCGAGCGATCAGCACCTTCTGCTGATTGCCACCCGACAGTGTCGTGATGCGATCGTCGGCGTGTCCGTAGCGAAGCTTGAGCGTTCGGGCCTCCTGTTCGAAGTCCTGCCGGATCCCCTCTCGATCCAGGATGCCCAGGCGAGTGACCCGACGATCCATCATGGCCAGCCCGAAGTTTTCCTGGATTGACAGGTCGGGAAACAGCCCTTCTCGCCTGCGGTCTCCGGAGACGTAGGTCACGCCACCCTGTTCGGCCTCATCGACAGTGCGAATCGGTCGAGCATCACCCGTCGTACCGATGCTGGTCACCTGTCCCGAAAAGGGAATGTCGATGCCGGCCAGCGCTCGAACGAAGCCGGCCTGGCCCGCGCCGTCCAGGCCGGCGATACCGGCGATCTCACCGGCGTCCAACCGGAAATCGATCGGCACGGCAGCACAGCTCAATTGCAGGGCTTCGGTCACGAGAACGGCTCGTCGCACGGGATCGGTGCTCTTTGCACGGACAACTCGACAGCGGGAACGCGCTGTGGCGGACATCAGTTCGAGCAGACGCGCCTCGCTGATCTCGTCACGCCCGAGCGATCCGACGGTCGCACCGTCCCGAAGCACGGTTGCCCGGTCAGCGATCTTCACGAGCTCCGCGATACGGTGCGTCACCAGCAGCACGCATGCGCCTCGATCGCGCAGGGCGAGCATCTCGGCATGCAACCGTTCGGTCGCCTCCAGGTCGAGCGCTGCCGAACTTTCATCGAACACCAGTACGCGCGGCTCGAGCAGCAAGGCTCGCGCGATCACGATCCACTGCCTGACGCTAAGGGGCAACGTGGAGACGAGCCTGTCCGGATCGACCGGCTCACCGACCAGTCGTTCTAGCAGCACCGAGGCGCGCTCGTGGCGTACCGCTCGCCCCTCCCGGTGCCGCAGCAGTCCGTCGATCCCGGCGAACAGGTTGTCGAGCACCGTCAGATCGTCGGCCAGCAGGATCTCCTGGTAGATCGTCACGATGCCGGCATCCCGCGCTGCGCGCGGGTTGGCCGGATGCACGCCGCAGACATCGACCCCGCCTTCGTCGGGTAGCACCACCCCGGAGATAACTTTGGCAAGCGTCGACTTGCCCGACCCGTTCTCGCCGACGACCGCGTGGATCTCGCCCCCGACGGCGGTCAAGGTCGCACCGGCCAGCGCGCGGGTCTCGCCGAAGTGCTTGCCGACACCCGACAGGCGCACATGCACGCCCTCCATCACGGGGCCGACCCGTGCGCTCTCGCACCCATCGCGCTCGGTCCGGGTCGAAGCGGCACCGGCAGGCACGCTACTCTGCGCCTGCGCTCCATTCCAGCGGCGGGGCAGGATTCAGGAAGTAGCCCGCAGCCACATCGTCAGGAAACCAGACGTCCATGCCGGGCTGGATGTAGGCGGTACTGTCGATCGAGCAGTCATCCGGCAGATCGGCCACGTAGTCTGCAGCCTCGACACGGTAGACCGGCCGCAGGATGGACTGGACCTTGGGCCCCTGACCTTGCAGCGTGCGCATCACGGCATTGAAGCCGAGTTCCATTTCGTCGCCCGGAGGCCAGATCTGGAACGCATGGCTGATCCAGTCGGCATTCTGCTTTAGATAGCACGCCGCGCCTGCAGAGCCCGCGAGAGAGATCGGCATGACGTCCCGGCCGGAACGCAACACCGCTTTCAGGATGCCGGTCTCCTGGGAGCCCTGAGCGATGATGCCGTCGATTTTCGCGGGATTGGTCGCCAGGAACTTCTGCACTTCGGTCTGTGCGACCTGATCGGTCCAGTTGCCGGCAACCTGGCCCACCAGGTTGGCGTCCGGGTACTCCTCCAGTGCTCGACGAGCACCGGTGTCGAAACTTTCCGACGAGGCTGCGCCCGGAATTCCGGACACCAGCAGGAAGTTCCCCTCACCCCCTACCTCTTCTATGAGCGACTTCGCGATGCGGTAGCCACCGTCCGTGTAGTTCGACGAAGCGTTCAGCGCGTACTCGCTCGTCAGGTAGCCCGAGTAGGAGAACACCACCACGCCCTTGTCGTAGGCGTACTTCACCGCCTTGTTCAGAGCCACCGGATTGGAGCAGCACACGATGACCGCATCCACGCCTTGATCGACGAGCTGACGTATCTGCTGTATCTGGCGCGCATCGTTGAGATCGGACTGGGTGACGACGATCTCGTCCACCAGCCCTGCCTCGCGGTAGGCGGGCAGTAACTCATCCATCAGACGCGTCATGCCTTCCGCACGCCAGGTATTGCCGGCGTACGAACTGGCGTAGCCGATCGTCCACGGCGGTCCCGAACGCGGCGTCCAGTCGCGGTAGGCGGACGCGGCGATGGGTTGACCGTCATCGACCCCCTCGTAGGCCTCGGCGAGGTCGGCCGGCAGCTCGTCCAGCACCGAGCTCATCGCCGAGGTCGATATCAACAGGGTCAGGCCTAGTGCGGCCATAAACGGGGTCTCAACTCTCATGTCGCGCTCCATCGGGAATCGTCTGGCCGGTACCTGACCGGCGGCGTCGACGCCGAGAACTGCATCAGCGACACGGCAGATATTCCACGAGGGACTTGACAATTGAAAATACAGTTTTTCTATGAGTGCTATCGGCAGAGACTATGGCTGATGCGATTGCGTCGGCACGAGCCCCACGCGCTCCGTCCCGGTCACTCCATCCAGACCCGTTCATCCTGCGGCAACGGGATGAAATCGATCGCACGACCATTGCCCTGGACAAGGTTTACGCCGGCCTCTTCGGGGAGTCGCACGGGTGACAGATCGAACCCGTGACGCCAGCCACCACCGAGTCCGTGGTTGCCATCGCCCTGATCGCTACCGCGTGCAGGGTTCGACCATTCTCGCTATTATCGTAGAATGGTCGCGACCATTCTACGACAGGCCTCATTTCGGTCATGGACAGATATCTTGTCGACGAGCTTCGGAATCACTTCCGGGATCAGCGCCAGATGGCGTTCCTGTCCGGACCGCGTCAGGTCGGAAAGACGACCATCGCACGTCGCCTGTGCGAACGCCTGGGCACGTCGGACAGCTACCTGAACTGGGACAACCAGGATCATCGCGCCATCATCCTCGGCGGGCCGGAACGCATCGTGTCGCGCCTCGATCTCGATCGTCTGCGCGATGACAAGGCGTTCTGCGCCTTCGACGAGTTGCACAAGTACCGACGCTGGCGCGATCTGGTAAAGGGGCTGTTCGACCAGCACGAGGACGAGCTGAGCGTGCTGGTGACCGGCAGCGCCCGGCTGGACGTGTTCAAGCGGGATGGGGACAGTCTGATGGGGCGCTATTTCCCGTACACGCTGCACCCGGCGTCGGTGGCCGAGATCGCCGCGGCCGATCGGGATGACGTGCTGGATCACTCGCCACGCGCGATCGATGCCGACAGCTGGGAGGCGCTGAACCGGTTCGGCGGGTTTCCCGAGCCGTTCATCCGCGGGGAACAGCGATTCTGGACCCGCTGGCGCGGGCTGCGCACGCAACAGCTCTTCCGCGAGGATCTGCGCGATCTGACCCGGGTGCAGTCGATCGACCAGATCGAGTTCCTCGCCGACACCGTGCGCCGGCAGGTCGGACAACTGACCAGCTACACGTCGCTGTCCAACCACGCGCGCGTGTCGATCGACACCGTACGTCGCTGGCTATCCATATTGCAGGTGCTGTACTACTGCTTCGCGATCCGTCCCTGGCACCGCAACGTGCCACGCGCGCTGCGCAAGGAACCGAAGCTCTACCTGCGCGACTGGTCGCTGGTGGAGGACGAGGGTGCCCGTGCCGAGAATCTCGTCGCCGCCGCACTGCTGAAGGCGTGCGACTGGTGGTCCGAGACCGGCCGGGGCGAACACGCCCTGCACTTCCTGCGCGACAAGGAAAAGCGCGAGGTCGATTTCCTGGTCACCCGTGAAGGCGAACCCTGGTTCCTGGTCGAGGTCAACACCAGCGGCCGCGCACCGCTGTCGGACGCCTTGACCCACTTCCAGCAACGCACCGGCGCCGCTCACGCCTTTCAAGTCGCGATGGATCTGCCGTTCGTGGAACGCGACTGCTTCGAGACGACGCGCCCGACGATCGTGCCGGCGCGTACGCTGCTGGCCCAGCTGGTATAGACCCTCAGAAACCGAACGCCTCCACCTCGACCCGCCGCCCCAGCAGGAACGCATCCGCCACGTGGATCATCGGGGACAGATCCATGTCGATCGATCCGTCCGGGATCAACTCCGCCATGCGCTCGTACAGCCGCGGGTACTCGGTGTCCAGCGAGTCGGCACCGAACGACAGCGCAAGGGTCTCGCCGTCGGCCTCGATGTCGATCCGCCAGGTCGGATCGCCCGGCTGACGCCAGTCGAACTCCGCGCCCACCTCGGCACCGTCCGGGTGGTGGAACCGCAGCGATGCGGCGATCGGGGTCTGCCGGTTGGCCGGCACCTGCAACGTGGCCTCGATCAGATGCACCGGCACGGGCAGGATCCCGGTCACGATCGACAGCGCGTTGATGCCCGGATCGAACACCCCCAGCCCGCCGGGCTCCCAGACCCACTCCTGGTCCGGGTGAAAGAAGCGCACGTCCTCCTTCCAGTTCACCGACAGGCGCTGCAGGCGCCGCCCGGCCAGCCAGGCGCGCGCTTCGGCCACGCCGTCCGCATGCCGCGCGTGCCAGGTGGCGTAGATCGTGACGCCGCGCTCGCGTGCCAGCGCCTCCAGGTTCAGGCATTCGCCGAGCGATGCCCCCGGCGGCTTCTCCAGCATGACGTGCCGACCAGCCTCGATCGCCTTGCGGGCATGCTCGAACCGGGGTCCGGTCGGTATCGCCAGGGAGACGGTCGGGATGTCCGGTCGGGCCTCCAGCAGCTCGTCGATGGAGGTGTAGCTATCGATGCCGTCCACGCGAGCGTCGGGATCGCGGCTCACGGTGGCCGCCAGCGTCCATCGCGGATCGCGCTCGATCGCGGGCAGGTGCTGGTCGCGGGCGATCTTGCCGATGCCCACCAGGGCGATATCGTTCACGCTCAGTGCGAGTCCTTGCCGACGGCCGCCCCGCGACAGCCCACCAGGAAGTCGAAGTCGGCCCCCGTGTCCGCCCCCTGCACGTGCAGGTGGAACAGCTGCTCGTAGCCGCTGCCCGGCACGCCCACCGTCGGTTTCCAGGCTTGCATTCTCTCCGCTAGCTCCTCGTCCGTCAGGTCGATGCGCAGGCGGCGCTCGGGCACGTTCAGCTCGATCGTGTCACCGTCGCGCACCACCGCCAGCGGTCCGCCCAGCGCCGCCTCCGGCGTGGTGTGCAGGATCACCGTGCCGTAGGCCGTACCGGACATGCGCGCATCCGAGATGCGCACCATGTCGGTGATGCCCTTCTTCAGCACCTTGGGAGGCAGACCCATGTTGCCCACCTCGGCCATGCCGGGGTAACCCTTCGGGCCGCAGTTCTTGAGCACCATCACGCAGCTCTCGTCGATGTCCAGCGCATCGTCGCCGATGCGGCGCTTGTAATCGTCGATGTCCTCGAACACCACCGCCCGGCCCCGGTGCACCAGCAGCGCAGGCGTCGCCGCCGAGGGCTTGATCACCGCCCCGCCCGGGGCGAGGTTGCCGCGCAGCACGGCGATGCCGCCCTGGTCGGTCAGGGCGCGCTCCACCGGCAGGATCACCGCCTCGTTCCAGTTGCGTACCCTCTTCACCTCGTCCCACAGGCTCTGCCCGGACACGGTCAGCGCGTCCCGATCCATCACGCCGGCCTCGCACAGGTGCTTCAACACCACCGGCAGGCCGCCGGCGTAGAAGAACTCCTCCATCAGGAATTCACCGGACGGCAGCAGGTTCACGATGGTGGGGATGTCCCGTCCGCAGCGGTCCCAGTCGTCCAGGCTCAGGTCGATGCCCACTCGCCCGGCGATGGCCAGCAGGTGGATGACCGCGTTGGTGGATCCGCCGATCGCGCCGTTGGCGCGGATGGCGTTCTCGAACGCACTACGGTTCAGGATGTCGGACGGCTTCAGGTCGTCCTTGACCATGTCGACGATGCGTCGGCCGGTCAGGTGCGCCATGATCCGGCGGCGACTGTCCACCGCCGGGATCGCGGCATTGCCGGACAGCGCCATGCCCAACGCCTCGGCCATCGACGCCATGGTGGAGGCGGTGCCCATGGTGTTGCAGCTGCCGGGCGAACGGCTCATCGAGGATTCCGCGTCCAGGAACGCCTCTTGCGTCATGTCGCCGGCCTTGACGGCTTCCGAGAACTTCCACAGGTGGGTGCCCGAGCCGACGCGCTCGCCCTGGAACATGCCGTTCAGCATCGGACCGCCCGACACCACGATGGCCGGCAGGTCGACCGATGCGGCCCCCATCAACAGGGCCGGAGTGGTCTTGTCGCAGCCTGCCAGCAGCACGACACCGTCCATGGGGTTGCCGCGGATGGCCTCCTCGACGTCCATGGCGCACAGGTTCCTGAACATCATGGCGGTCGGACGCAGCGCGCTTTCTCCCGGGGAGAACACCGGAAACTCCAGCGGCAGGCCGCCCGCCTCGTAGATGCCGTGCTTGACCCGCTGCGCCAGGTCGCGAAGGTGCGCGTTGCACGGCGTCATCTCAGACCAGGTGTTGCAGATCCCGATCACCGGCCGTCCGTCGAACAGGTCGGCCGGCAGCCCCTGATTCTTCATCCAGGAGCGGTGGTAGATGTGATCGCGGGAGGTGCCGCCGAACCATTCGGCCGATCGCAGTTTTCGTGGCCACTGTGCCTTGGTGAACGTCATGCCGGTATCGCCTCAGCGCTGCTTCTTCTTGTTGTAGACATCGAAGATCACGGCAGCCAGCAGCACCAGCCCCTTGATCACCTGCTGGTAGTCGATGCCGATGCCCATGATCGACATGCCGTTGTTCATCACGCCCATGATGAAGGCACCGACCACCGCCCCGACGATCATGCCCACCCCGCCGGACATGGACGCCCCGCCGATGAACACCGCGGCGATGACGTCCAGCTCGACCGCGAACCCGGCCTTGGGCGTCGCGGTGTTGAGCCTGGCGGCGAAGATCAGCCCGGCCAGTGCCGCCAGCACGCCCATGTTGACGAAGGCCAGGAAGGTCAGCCGTTCGGTCGGGATGCCCGACAACTTCGCCGCCTTCTCGTTACCGCCCAGGGCGTAGATGCGCCGGCCCGTGGTGGTGTGTTCGGTCACGAACGCATAGACGATCGTCAACACGCCCATGGTGACCAGCACGTTGGGCAGACCGCGGAAGGTCGACAGCTTGTAGCTGACGAACAGCAGTGCGCCGCTGACGATGGCGTTGCGCACCGCGAACATGACCAGCGGCTCGTCGACGATGCCGTACTCGCGGTGGCGGCGACGCTTTCGCAAGCCCAGATGGACGATCGCCAGCGAGGCGGCCACCCCGACCACCAGCGCCGTCACGTTCGGCCGATCTACACCGAACACGTCGCCGACGAACCCGGTGGACAGGGCCTGGAACGATCGCGGGAACGGCCCGACCGATTGGCCTTCCAGCAACCACAGCGACAGACCGCGGAACACCAGCATGCCGGCCAGCGTCACGATGAAGCTGGGAATCCGCCAGTAGGCGACCCAGTAGCCCTGCGCCGCCCCGATCAGCCCGCCCGCGACCAGGCAGATCGGGATCGCGAGCGCCACGGGTACGTCCATGTTCACGATCAGCACCGCCGAGAGCGCGCCGATGAACCCCATGACCGAGCCGACCGACAGGTCGATGTGACCGCACACCACCACGATCAGCATGCCCAGCGCCATGATGATGATGTAGCTGTTCTGCAGGAACAGGTTGGTGATGTTGACAGGCTTCAGCAACGTGCCGTTCGTCACCACCTGGAAGAACACCATGATGGCGATCAGCGCGAACAGCAGGCCGTAGTCGCGCAGGTGATCGCGCAGGAAACGCGACGCCGAGTGGGCATCGTCGCGTTCCACGGTGGACGGGTCCGGCATGGCAGGTTGCTCTAGCGGTTGACGATGAGCGACATGATCCGCTCCTGGGTGGCGTCGCCGGCATCGAGCTCGCCGACGAAGCGCCCTTCGTTCATGACGTAGATGCGATCGCTCATGCCCAGCAGTTCGGGCATCTCCGAGCTGATCATGATCACGCCCTTGCCCTGCGCGGACAGCGCGTTGATGATGCCGTAGATCTCGAACTTGGCGCCCACGTCGATGCCGCGCGTCGGCTCGTCGAGCATCAGCACCTCGGGCCCGGCGAACAGCCACTTCGAGAGCACCACCTTCTGCTGGTTGCCGCCGGACAGGTTGACCGTCCGCTGCGCCACCGACGGAGTGCGGATGTTCATCGCCTTGCGGTAGCGCTCGGCCACCCGCACCTCCTCGGCCTGGTTGATGACCCCGGACGAGGACACGCCGTCGAGATTGGCCAGCGTGATGTTGCGGCACACCGACTCGTCGAGTATCAGGCCCAGCTCCTTCCTGTCCTCGGTCACGTAGGCCAGCCCGTTGCCGATCGCCGCCCCCACGCTGGAGGTGTCGATCGGTCGGCCGCGCAGCTTCACGGTGCCGGTGATGTCCTGCCCGTAGCTATGACCGAACAGGCTCATCGCCAGCTCGGTGCGCCCCGCTCCCATGAGTCCTGCGATACCGACCACCTCGCCGGCACGCACGTGGAAGCCGATGTCCTCGATGACCCGACGGGTCCTGTGCGCCGGGTGCCGCACGTTCCAGCCGACGACCTCCAGCAGCATGTCCCCCGCCACGCGCTCACGGTCCGGGTAGCGCTGCGACAGGTCACGCCCCACCATGTCGCGCACGATGCGCTCCTCGGTGACAGGTTTCCTGCCGGCGTCCAGCGTGGAGACCGTCGAGCCGTCGCGAATCACGGTGATGGTGTCGGCGACGCGGCGTATCTCGTTCAGCTTGTGGCTGATGATGATCGAGGTCACCCCCTGCGCCTTGAGCTCGAGCAGCAGCTCCAGCAGCACCTGGCTGTCGGACTCGGACAGCGCCGCCGTCGGCTCGTCCAGGATCAACAGCCGGACGTCCCTGGAGAGCGCCTTGGCGATCTCCACCAGTTGCTGCTGACCGACGCCTAGCGAGTCGACCGGCGTGGTCGGCGCCACGTGCAGGCCGACCTTGGCCAGCAGTGCCTCGGTGCGCCGATAGGTCTCGGGCCAGTCGATCACGCCGCGCACGGCCCGCTCGTTGCCCATGAACAGGTTCTCGGCGATCGACAGCAGCGGCACCAGGGCCAGTTCCTGGTGAATGATGATGATGCCCAGCGCCTCGCTGTCGGCGATGCCTTCGAAGTCGACCCGTCGACCGTCGAAGTGCAGCTCCCCCTCGAAGCTGCCGCCGGGGTGCACCCCCGACAGCACCTTCATCAACGTGGACTTGCCGGCACCGTTCTCGCCCACCAGGGCGTGGATCTCGCCCTCGGTCACCGTCAGGTCGACGTGGTCGAGCGCCTTGACTCCGGGAAAGCGCTTGGTGATCCTCCGCATGTCGAGAAGGGTGCGCATCGATCCGGTGTCCCGCGGTCCGGCCCGGCTCTTTCAGGATCCGTTGCGCGGTTTCAGAGATCGTCCTTGGAGTGGTAGCCGGAATCGATCACGATGGCCTCGTAGTTGGAGGCGTCCACGGACACCGGCTCGAGCAGGTAGGAGGGGACCACCTTCACGCCGTTGTCGTAGGTGGTGGTGTCGTTGATCTCGGGCTCGCCGCCCTTGAGCAGGGCGTCCGCCATGCCGACGGCCACGCGTGCCAGCTCGCGTGTGTCCTTGAACACGGTCGAATACTGCTCGCCGGCGATGATCGACTTGATCGACTGCAGCTCCGCGTCCTGGCCGGACACGATGGGCATCGGCAGGTCACCGGAACCGTAGCCTACCCCCTTGAGCGAGCTCAGAATGCCGATCGACAGGCCGTCGTAGGGACTGAGCACGCCCTGCACGCTCGCGTCGGTGTAGTGGGCGGACAGCAGATTGTCCATGCGCGCCTGGGCGACCGCCCCGTCCCAGCGCAGGGTACCGACCGTGTCCATGCCGGTCTGGCCGGACAGGATCTCGATCGATCCGTCGTCGATCAGGGGTTGCAGTACCGACAGGGCGCCGTCGTAGAAGAAGTAGGCGTTGTTGTCGTCCGGGGAACCCCCGAACAGCTCGACGTTCCACGGCTTCGTGTCGGGAAAGCGTTCCTCCAGGCCCGCGACCACCGAGCTTGCCTGCTGCACGCCGACCTTGAAGTTGTCGAAGGTGGCGTAGTAGTCCACGTACTTGCTGTCGCGGATCAGCCGATCGTAGGCGATGGTGCGGATGTCGGCGAAATGAGCGTTCTCCAGCGCGTTCGACAGCGTGGTGCCGTCGATGGCGGCGATGACCAGCACCTTGACCCCCTTGGTGATCATGTTCTCGATCTGCGCCAGCTGGTTGGGGATGTCGTCCTCGGCGTACTGCAGGTCGACGGCGTAACCGGCCGCCTCGAACTGCTCGACCATCGAGTCGCCGTCGGAGATCCAGCGCGCCGAGGACTTGGTCGGCATGGCGATGCCGATGGTGTCCTGGGCCAGGGCCATCGACGGTCCGACCATCAGGCCGATGGAGACGGCGAGGGCCGAAAGGCCCGTGAACGCTCGTGTCATGTTCGCTCTACCTGTGTAGGGAATCGTGGGCTCGGTGGTCGTGACGTTCGATCGATGCGCGGCGAGGGCACCCGAGCTGCATGGCCTGCCGACGGGTGCCAGTGTAGAGTCGCGCTCGCATACCCTTCAAATGACTTTACCGCCCATGTGCATACCCCACACGATATGCGGTGACCTGTGCGCCGCCTGACGGATCGGCTCCGGTGGCGTCATTTCAGGCTGCTGGAGGCGATCGACGAGTCCGGCCAGCTCTCGATCGCCGCGGAGCGCGTCGCCATCAGCCAGCCGTCCGCCTCGCGCATGCTGGCGCAGATCGAACGCACGATCGAGCAGCCGGTGTTCGTGCGCGGTCCGAAGGGCATGACGCCCACCCCGATCGGCCAGGTGCTGATCCGGCACGCCAAGACCCTCTTGCGCGGCCTGACGACCGCGGCGAACGAGGTGGACGCGTTCGCCGCCGGCAGGACCGGCAACGTGCGGGTGGGCTCGGTCACCGGTGCGGCCGTCGCCTACGTAGTGCCGTCGGTGCAGCGCCTGCGGGCCGAGGCCAACGGTGCGGACATCACCATATCGGTCGCACCGAGCGAGGAGCTGATCCCGGGCCTGCTGAACGGAGAGTTCGACTTCGTGCTGTCGCGGGTGCCCCCGCCGCACGACCCTCGCCAGTTCGACCTGCTGCAGGGCCGCTCGGAGACGGTCGAGTTCCTGGTCCGCCCCGACCATCCCCTGCTGCGCCTGAAGCGGCGCACCCGGCAGGACTTTCGCCACTACGGCTGGGTCATCCAGGGCCCGGGCACCCCGATGCGCGATGCGGTCGAGCGCGCGTTCGGCGAGCATCGGATCCCGTTGCCGGAGGAGATCATCAGCACCACCTCGCTGCTGGTCATGATCGCCTACCTTCAAACCTCGGATGCGATATCGCCGGTATCGAGCGAGGTGGCCGTGCTGCTGGAGGACGCCGGCGTCGGTGGCATGGCCACCGTGAGCTTCCCGGCGCCGATCACCATCCCGCCCTATCACCTGATCCAGCGACGGGAGCAGGGTCTGGGCCCGCTGGCCACCCGGTTGCGCGATCTGGTCATCGAGGCGTTGCAGGTCGAGAGGGGCCGGGCTCGCTGACGGAAAGCGACCCCGTTGCGCTGCCAGATGGCACGGCGTGAACGCACCGTGCACGCAGTCCGTACACCCTGCCTTCTCGTACCGATGTGTCTCGGCAGCCCCGTACGAAGCTGGCCCATGCGCCACGCCATCACACCCGATACCCACTGGCTACCGGACAAGGGTCCGTTCCGGAGCCGCCGCATCCGTCCCGGTCTCGGCCTCGCCGATGACGACACCGGTTTCGGCGCACTCGGACTGGTCGACCGGGCACACCTGCCCGCAGGCCTGGGGGTGCCCATGCACGAACACCGCGACGACGAGATCGTCTCCGGATCGCGTTGCCCGGGTGAAGGCCGTCGAGGAGAGCGACCTGGTGCTGTTCGAACTGGCACGCGGTGCGCCCTTCACGCTGGAAGGCTCGCTCAGCCGCGGGCGCTGACGCCCGGCCCGGCCTCGTCAACACTATCGTGAAGGCGACGAAGGGCTCGCGTCTCGATGGACCCTCCGACGGGGAATCACATCTTTCACCGCTACCATACGGTCGACGTCTTCATTCGCCTGCGGGCACCGCGCGTGATCGCTCGTGCTCGGATGCGCCGTCGTCCAGACCACGGATTGCTTTTCTAGTGGCCCGGATAAAGTACAGAGGTCTAGATTCGCCCCTCGAAGAGCTCTATGTCGTCCAGTGCAATTTGCCCCCTTTCCGAGCGACCGAACCTGAAAAAAAGCCTGGCCCCCCCGTCCTTCAAGGACATCGTCTCGATAACCTCGAACTCGATCGTTTCTTCGGTCCAGCTGTCTGTGGCGAAGATCGTTTGTCGTCCGGAGTTCTCGAAGCTCAGGGTTGTCTTGGGATCAGCCATGCGCGTTATATCGACCTTCATGCTGGTCGCTCCTTGTCCGCGCACTCGAAATCGAACGGTGTAGATCGTTCCGGCGATCACCTCCAGGTTCTTCTGACTTAATGCAATGTGCCAGCTTTTGTCCGTCGTGCTGTCGATTTCTATTTTCATGACCCCTTCTTCGACCTTGAAATGGGCGGCAGCCTTGTCGTTGACGTAAGTCACCCAGCTCAGGCTCCCCTCGTCGAATTCCGAGTTGATGAGCAAGTTCTCAAGCGGCGTCGGAGCGTCAGTCGATCGTATTGGCGAATAACCGGACGATAGAAGTCCAAGGGCGACTACCGTGCAGAAAGTGACGAGCACACCTGCACCGACGAACTTCTGCACCCTGCCTTCCCGCAGGACGAAGCCTTCATTGCGAGATTCACTTCGATCTCCTGCAGGTAGCGAAGGAAGATCGTTTTCAGCGCCCCCTGCCCGGGAGGACGGTCGTACTGGCTGTTCACGTTGTTTCCGCCAATACGCCAACAGAGCCTGATCGCTTTCCAGGGCTGTTGCCGTGAGCGCCTGTATTGACGGACATCCCCCACTATCAAGCAGCGCATCGGCTTCGGGCTCGTCGAGCCCCAGAACGACCGCGACCGTGACGAGCTGCCGCCAGTTGCTGACCTTTTGTGATGAACCGGTACGCCAATTGCGAAGGGTGGACCGATGGATGAAGTAGGGATTGCCGGACACAGCGTTCACCTGATTGGCCAGTCGCGCATCACCGATCGGTACGCTCTTCATATGCGAGGCGAGCAGATCTGCCAAGTTGCGTCGAGCAATCATCTCCACGACCCTCCTTGAGTCGGCTTGCCTTGCATCGACCATATAGAACACGGGATCCTTTGGCAAAGCGCCGCCTGGACGGACCGGTGCATGTCTGATGCATCTCCGGTGCATGTCTGGTGCAGGCATGTCCGGCTTGCAACGCACGGCACGTGGGCACCTGGTGCAAGCCTGGTGCATTTCCGAGCTTTCCAGCGGGCGTTTTTCGGTATTGAATTGCGAGTCGAGCGAATCGCAAAGGACCGAGCCGAAATGAAGACACCAGCCTCGCTTCTTGATCGAGCCGAGCCTTGCCTGCAAACCGAGCGTTGTCCGAGGAAAACGGCAGACTTCAGCTTGTTCGGAGATGAAACGCCAGATCGCGACAACGACGAATCAACCGAACTCGAGTTGAGCGACGCCCAAGCACATTGGCTTGCCGTCGGTGAAAGAATCGGCGCCTTCCTGGTCAGGATGGTCGCAAGGAAGCCTGACCGGCTTCCGGTTTCATCAGGCACTTGCGAAAACGAGCAAACATCATCGCGCGCCGAGCGATGATCTCGGCGCATGGTTCTGGCATCTGCGCACTGCAAGGGCACAGGGCTGGTCCAGCGCGAAGAATTCGATAGCGATTTTCTCCACGCGCAGGATGGTCAGGTGCAGCGGCGTCGAGCGCCGTCCTGTCACGCAACGCTACCAACGGTCGAGCAGAGACAACGTGGCATTGAAGGCAACTCCATCCCCGCTTCGAGCTCTTGCGTGCGTGAGCGTCTCTCACCACAACAAGATGCAGTTCTTCGGCTACGAAGCAGCCAATGTAGTTCTTGTTGCAAATGAATACGCGATCAACCGCACGACACCTTTCGGCATCACCCATGAGATGGCAGCGGCGCTGGCATTCATGATCGGCTCCGCAGCGATCTGGCAGTTCGATTTCCACCGTCGACCTGCCATGCTGTTTTTCGGTGGAATAGCGCTTGCGGCAGGTGGTCTGCTGCTTGCGATCGCGGGCTACACCTTGACCGGCATGTCGGTGCTCTTGGCGTCGTTGGAAACAGCGCGTGGCGGGCTCTTGATGCTCCGCAAGCACGTCAGCCACACCGTGCAAGCAGGGTGTCTGGTTTCATCGCATGTGAGAATGTGCCTGAGTCTGGCATCCATCTCCATGGGCTGGTACGAAAAGCTGATAGGTCTCGTGGCTTCTCGTTTTCAGAATTTCGGTGCGTTCATCAACGAAAGGCCGTTCTTGACAAGCACGCTCGTGAAGGCGCCGTTGCGTCTCGAGTACATACTCAAGAAACTGCTTCAAGGCGATATTGTCGGCGTCACGGTTGGATTGTCCTGGATGCTGCTGGGTGATCTTGGTCTTGCGCTGAACGACGACCGGCTGAAGGCCTCGTTGCAGGCGTTCGCCAGCACCCGCTCACGTTGAACTTTGGAACGGTATCCGGCAACAGTCGTCCAGATCGAGCGGCAATTTCAGGTGGATTGCCATGTCGACCGTCAACAGCGATTCCCGGCCGGTCGATCAACTCTTGAAGTTCGATAGCCTGGGCGCCTTCAGCGGTCGAGCCGTTCGTACGGTATCGCCAGGTGCCTGCTGGCACGAGCGTGGTCTCTCATGGCTGCCGTCATGCCCTGTCTACGCGGGGATTGTCCGCACCCGGACCGATCAGGCCCCTTCGCGAGGCCGCCGTCCGGCAGGATGAGGCTGACCGGCTGTCCCGAGGCGCGCGCCGAGGGTGCGGATGCCGGATCGAATCAGCCCCTGCAGGGTGCGCGCGTCGAGCTGCAGCGCATCCGGTGCCAGCGGTTCGAGCACGGTCTACAGAACGGCCCCGATCCTGACTGGCCGTTCGCCGACGACGCGTGCGAGCAGCATTGCCGCGCCCGGCGTCGGTGCCATGCCGATCACCATCCCACCCTATCACCTGATCCAGCGACGGGAGCAGGGTCTGGGTCCGCTGGCCAGCCGGCTGCGCTGTCTGGTCATCGAGGCGTTGCAGGCAGGCGCGGCCGGGCGATCGTGACGGCCGCGATGTTCTAGTCTCGGGCGAGAAGCCCGTTGCGCCCCGCTTCCTCCAGCCAGGCGGGGAACTCGTCGAGCAACGCCCGGTAGAGCGAGGCATCGTCCATGGAGGAGATATCGTCGACGTGCATAAATCCTGCGTTGTCGACGAAGCGATCCGGCAGCTCGTCCAGTTTCGACAGATGCGGAAAGCTCTCCTTGCCGATGCCAACGAACTGGAAGAAGATGCTTTGGCGCGAGAGCGTCCGGATGGACGACACCGCTCTCGTAGAGGCGATTCATGGACTTGGAGATGTCGAGAACCAGGAAGACCTGGGCCTTCCTGTCCACCAGACCACTCTTCTGGATCTCGACCCTGGCCACCTTGCTCAGGTCGATGACACGCTTCTCGACCGTCTGCGCGATGTGTTCGCCCGCTTTCCGGCGACGCTGAACCGGCTCGCACCGGGTGCGACGACCGTGGCGGTGCCGGGACTCGAACCGCTCGTCGGCCGTTTACGAGAACGCGAGGCTCCCGAAGCGATCGCAAGACACCTCGACCGGTTTCTGCGCGCGCGATTGTCCGGCGAGCATCGCGCGAAGGCCGAGCCGGATCGCTTCGCACGGTTGTTGCCTGCACGCCGTCTTCATCAGACAATCGCCGGTAAACCCCGTTCGTGTCGCGCCCGATCGGTTACCGGAACACCGACGGTCCGGCGTAACGTCGGAATAGCCAGGCCCCCGCCGCGGCCTTTTCCATGGCCATCCCCACACCGATGCCGACCTTGATCGTCGCGCCCTCGACCTCGAGCCTGACCAGGCGCATCGACATGGACTCGTACTCGGTCCCGATGATGTCGGCGTACGGGATCTGGATCGGTGGGTGGAAAGCGTATATCGGGAATGGAATTCGCCACATGCGGATGTACAGGTGCTCCGGACCGAACCTGACCCGCACCGGGTACCCGTATCCGCCGAACGTGATGAACGTCCGTGTTCCCGCTACCCGCCGAAGTCGGCTCTCAGGCGTAAAGCGCGTTCGCATTCGTCGCCAGCCGGTCGCCCACGTCAGGCAGAAGCCTATGCACAAATACCAGACGGTACCGAACAGCAAGGGTCGGAACACCTCGACACCATCAGCGTCCATCGGTCCGCCTCGTGCACAAGGGGGCGGGGACGACGGGCCCGACCTGTTCCGCATCGTACGCAGCGTGTCCGGGACCGAAGATACCGCCCGTCGAGATCGGGCAGGTGCGGAGGTGGCGTTTCAATACGCGTGCAGCGGAAGGAGGCCGACATGACCGAAGCGACCGGCGCGCACGATATCCTGCCGACTTGCGAGGAGGCTCCGGAACGCACCGAGCGGGCCGCGACGAGAGCCCCGTGCAATGGCGGCGCGCATGATCCGATCCGGCGGCAGGCATGGCTCGATGCATACCAAGAAGAATCATTGCTGGCACTCTACCTCCCAGGCAGATCCTGCAGCCGGTCGAAGGTGCACGCGAATCAACGCGACCGCAAGACCAACAGTGCGAAGAGGCCTTCAACGACCTCATCGGGCGGGAGTTCTTTCCGTACAAGCTACCGCCCCCAGCCGGCCCACCCGAGCCACCTGTGACAGGAATCCAATGCAAGCGCGACAACGGAACACGCGAACGTCTTGATCACCCGGCGGCCCAAGACGGTACCCGGCACCGCGGCACGGCGTCTGATGAAGACGATGACGCGGCTTCCGACGCAGGCCGGATCGAAAGCGATCAAGCGGACGATCACGCAGGCGAGCAGGACCGCCCGAGCCCGCTCGGAACCGCCTCCGGGCACCGGTGACTGGCTCGGCGGTTTCGCCGTCGGTGCCGGTGGGCCGCGGCGCTACTTCCTGTTTCGCCCTCGTGGCGTGACGTTCGACGAACGTCTGCCACTGCTGGTGATGCTGCATGGCTGCGGCCAGAACGCGCGCGACTTCGCGCGCAGCACGCGCATGAACGCGGTTGCCGCACGGGCCCGGTCCCTGGTGCTCTATCCCGAGCAGGACCTGCGCTTCAACCCGCAAGGCTGCTGGAACTGGTACGACACCAAGAACCGCAAGGCGAATGCCGAGGCATCGACGCTGATGGCGATCATCAATCAGGTCTGCCTGCTCCATCCGGTCGATCGGGAGGCGGTGGCCATCGCGGGGTTCTCGGCAGGCGCCAGCATGGCCGCCCTGCTCGCCACGCTCCATCCCGACCGCTTTCGCGCCGTGGCGATGCATTCGGGCGTGCCGCCGGGCAGCGCGCGCTCGACCGCCTCCGCGCTGTCCGCCATGCGCGGTCTTCGTCGATCGATCGCTCCCGAAGGGCCACACGCCTGGCCGCCGCTGCTGGTGGTGCACGGTCACGCGGACCGGGTGGTGACCGTGAACAACGCGCACGATGCCGTGCAGCTCTGGTCGAGCGCGCTCGGCGCACGCGCCAGTTCGCCGCGCACGGTGCAGCGTGGGCAGCGACTCGCCAGCAAGGTGACCGATTTTCGTGTCGGCAGGCGCATCGTCGCCAGCCTCAATGAGGTCGACGGGCTGGGGCACGGCTGGAGCGGCGGTGACGCCAAGCAAGCGTTCAGCGCTCCCGCCGGCCCGGACGCCTCTCGCTTGATCTGGCGCTTCGTCGACGCTCGCCTGCGGGTCGAGCGCTGACTCACGCTCACCGTGGCCCGGCACCCTCCGGGTCGTTCTCCAGCACGATCGGTCGCCCGTGCGGCGTCGCATGCGCCGCCCTCGTCCACGCCTCGCCGGTCGCCACCAGCGCCCCGCGCTCGATCACGCCGCGCTCCACCAGCAGCGTCTCCAGCGCGCTCAGCCAGTGCTCGTAGTAGTCCGCGCCCCGCGCATCGGCGTCCTGGTCCTGGAGCGCGGTCGCGAGGGCCGCCGCCCATTCGGATCCGGTGAACACGCCCTGCGCGCGCAGGTGCTCGACCATCGCGAAGGCCTGTGCCTGCCAGGGTTCGGCGAACACGGGTTCGGCGAACACCGGCCCGGTTTCACTCGGCACGCAGATAGCCCTCCCAGGCCTCGAGGGTGACGGCGGTGTCGGGCTCGGCACCGTTGCCCCAGAGCGTGCGCGCGTCGAAGCGCACGGTGTACAGCCACTGCGGGCTTTCGCCGGCACCGTGCGCATTGGTGTCGGGCAGCACGTGCGGTTCGTGCACCGCCTCGATGGTGCCAGGCTTGTCACGCGCATAGCTCGGCAGGCGTGTGTGGCCGGCGACGTGGTGGTGAACCGTTCGCACGGTGTCGCCGGCCGCGAAGCGCGGTGCGGTGTCCAGCGTGCGCGAGCTTGGTGCGCCGCGGGCGAGCACTGCGGGCACGGCCTCGGGTGCCAACCGGCGCTCGGGGCGGACGCCGGGCTGCCGCATCCGCCCCATCTCGAGCTCTTCTCCGGTGATCTCGCCGTGATGCTCCAGCAGACGGATCAGCGCCTCGAACCAGATCCGGTAGTAGCCCACGCCGTGGTAGGTCGCCGGCGGCAGGCGCTCGCGCGCGTGCCGGCTCTCGTCGAGCGTCCAGTGCCCGAGCGCGCCGCAGCACAGCGTGATGCCGAGCACGCGCCGCTCCCAATCGGCATGGAACACCGGATCGTCAGCGTCATTCGGGTTAGCCACGACCGCACCGAAATCACCGCGCCCGCCGAGGTCGTGGGGACCGTTCACGACGCGCCGGCGCCCGGCGGCTCGACGATGGCGGTGCCGATCATCGCGTCGCGCCCGACCAGCGTCGCCAGTGCCGCCTCGTCCATGCCCTCGGTGCCGGCGGGGCGCATCGGCACCACCAGCCAGCGCAGCTCCGCGGTGGAATCGCGCACGATCACCCGCGTGCCCGCGGCCAGCGTCAGCCCGAACTCCGCGAGCACCGCGCGCGGCTCGACCACGATGCGCGAGCGGTAGGCCGGCGACTTGTACCAGCCGGGTGGCAGCCCGAGCACCGTCCACGGGTAGCAGGAGCACAGGGTGCACACCACCACGTTGTGCTCCTCGGGCGTGTTGAACACCACGCGCATGTGCTCGCCCTGCCGGCCTGTGAAGCCGAGCGAGGCGATGGCGGCCTGCGCGTCGCGTTCGAGCCAGGTGCGATAGTCGACATCGGCCCAGGCACGCGCGACCACCTGTGCGCCGTTGCGCGGACCTACCCGATGCTCGTAGGTGTCGACGATCGCGTCCACCGCCCTAGGATCGATCAGACCCTTCCCGGTGAGCAGCGTCTCGAGTGCGCGCACGCGCGCGCTCATCGGATCGAGGTGGTTGTCGTGACCGTGATCGTGGTGATAGCCGTGAACCTGATCGTGCCCGTGGCCGTTGCTCTCGCCGGAGCCGGGCAACGGGTCCCGTCCGGACGACGGGTGGCTGTCCTCTTCGTGCATGCGCGCGAACTTCGGTACGGGTGCAACGTGTGCTCGTCGCAGTATCCGCATTGCGCGCCTCGCTGTCAGGCATCGCCGGAAGCGCTGCAAGCAAGCAGCAAGGGGAATCAGACGCGGCGTGCGAACGAAGGCGGACTGCCATGGCGCCGCGACCAGTGACGCCGCAGGCTGCGCTCGCCCCCGAACCCTGCACGTTCGGCGACTTCGCCCAGGCCGAGGCGGGTCTCGGCAAGCAGCTGACGGGCAAGCTCCAGACGTGCCCTCACGAGGTACTCACCGAGTGCGATGCCGGTCGATTCAGCGAACACGCGCCGCAACTGACGCTCGCCGAGACCGATCTCGGCAGCCAGCGAGACGATCGTCCAGTCGCCACCGAGATCGCCCATGACCCGATCCTGCACCCGATGAACACGCGAGGCGACGTGGTTCCTGTGTTCGAGCCAGAAGCTTCGTTGGCTGTCCTCGCCGCCACGGCGGTGATACAGCACCGTCTCGCGAGCGATGCGCGAGGCGACGTCATGACCGGCGGTGCACGCGACCAGGTGCAGCGCAAGGTCGAGTCCCGTGGCGATGCCGGCGCTGGTGATGCAGTCACCGTCCTCGACGAACAGGCAATCCTCGACGACGTCGGCGCGTGGCGCAATGCGTCGGAGAACAGAGGATGACCCAGAACCTGAGCCGGAGCGGCGACATCGAGCAGGTGCGCACCGTGCAGGACGAGCACGTCGATGATCGACGGATTCGGTCGGGTCGCATTCACGCCGGAATCCGCACCGGTGGCCGACAGACTTGCCCGGCAAGCCGGACTACGCATCGGCGCAGGATTTCCGGCTCAGGTGTAATCGGCCACGCGGGTGATGCGTGCGAAACGATCCGCGAGCACCAGGGCGGTGCGCGAGCGGATCGAGGCGGCGTCGACGACGATGCCCTCGATCGGATGAAGCCTGTCGAACGTCAGCGTCGCGTCCAGCACGAACTCGACCTAGAAACCGAGATCGCTCGCCACCCGCGCCGTCGTCTCGCAGCACTGCTCGGTACGGATGCCGCTGATCAGCAATCGCGACAGCCCGCGCTCGCGCAGCCACGGCTCCAGACCGCTCTCGGTCAGGGCATCGTGCACGCGCTTGTCGAATACCGGCTCCTCGTCGCGACGCTCGACGAAATCCATCAGCGTGACATGACCCGAGGCCGGCAGGCACGGTCCCGAACGACCGTTGTGCCGCACGAAGACCACCGGCCAGCCGCGGGCCCGTGCCGCGTCGATCAAGGCGCATTGCCTCTCTTGCCACGCCGGTACGTCGCTCGTGCTCCCGTACGGCATGTGCTCGAACGAGCGCTGCACGTCGATGACGAGCAGGGCGGTGTCGGTCATGGGAATCCGGTGTCGCGATCGGGTGCTCGAGATTGACCTGCAAGGAGAGTTGCCGCCGCCACTTCCGGGACGAAGATCGGACAGGTTCGGACAGCGTGCAGCGTCCACCTGCACTCGGGTACGGCTCGACCTCAGCGGCCACCCCGGCCGAGCCCGTCCTGATGGGTCGCAGTGAACGCCGATTGACACCCGCGCCGTCCCGTGCAAGGTTCGGACACGATTTCCCGCCCACGGCTCACGAGACAAGCGCCCCATGAAGCGACCCGTCCTTTCCTTTCTGACGTCGGTGACCCTGGCGCTGTCGCTCGGCGCGACCGCACCCGCCGCCCTCGCGGCCACCCCGCCCGACACGCTGATACAGGCGTGGGCGATCGACGACGTCATCACCCTGGACCCTGCCGAGGTGTTCGAGTTCTCCGCCTCCGAGGTGCTCGGCAACGCCTACCAGGGGCTGGTGGGGTACGACGTGGAGGACGTGAGCGATATCTTCGGCGTCATCGCCGAGAGCTGGGAGGTGTCCGAGGACGGCAAGACCTTCACGTTCACGATCCGGCCCGGCATGACGTTCGCCTCGGGCAATCCGATCACCGCCGACGATGCCGTGTTCACGCTGCAGCGTGTCATCAAGCTGGACAAGTCCCCGTCGTTCATCCTGACCCAGTTCGGCTTCTCGCCCGACAACGTCGATCAGATGATCCGGAAGACCGGCGACATGACGTTCGAGTTCGAGATGGACCAGGCCTACGCGCCCACGCTGGTGCTGTACTGCCTCACCGCCACCGTCGGCTTCATCGTCGACGAGGAACTGGTCATGAGCCACGAAGAGGACGGCGACTTCGGCTACGGCTGGCTCAAGACCAATTACGCAGGCTCCGGTGCGTTCAGCATCCGCGAGTGGCGCGCGAATGAAGTCATCGTGCTCGAGCGCAACGACGCGTACGGCGGCGAGGCGCCGCCCATGGCACGCGCCATCTATCGCCACATTCCCGAGACCTCCACCCAGCGCCTGCTGCTGGAGGCGGGCGACATCGACATCGCCCGCAACGTCGGCGCCGAGGAGATCGATGCGCTGACCGATAATCCCGATATCGTCATCGAGAGCGGCGTCAAGGGCTCGATCTACTACCTGGGCCTGAACCAGAAGAACGACATGCTGGCCAAGCCCGAAGTGCGCCAGGCGATGAAGATGCTCGTCGACTACGCCACCATCGCCGACACGATCATGAAGGGCAAGGTCAACGTGCACCAGGCCTTCCTGCCGGTCGGCTTTCTCGGCGCGCTCGAGGACACGCCGTTCTCGCTGGACGTGGAACAGGCGAAGGCGCTGCTCGAGCAGGCCGGCGTGCCCGACGGTTTCTCGGTCACGATGGACACCCGGAACACCCCCGAGATCACCTCGATGGCGCAAGCCATCCAGCAGACCATGGCCATGGCGGGCATCGAGATGGAACTGATTCCCGGTGACGGCCAGCAGACGCTGACCAAGTACCGCGCCAGGAACCACGACATCTACATCGGCCGCTGGGGCCCGGACTACCAGGACCCGCACACCAACGCCGACACCTTCGCCAGGAACCCCGACAACGGCGACGATGCGGCGTCCAAGCCCCTGGCGTGGCGCAACGCCTGGGACATCCCGGAGATGACCGCCGAGGCAGACGCGGCCGTGCTCGAATCCGATGCGGACGCGCGCGCCCAGATGTACCTGGAACTGCAACGCGAGCACCAGGAAACCTCCCCGTTCGTGATCATGTTCCAGGAGATCGAGGTGCTGGCACGGCGTGCGAACGTCGACGGTTTCATCATCGGGCCCTCGTTCAACGACAACTCGTTCAAGCAGGTCACCAAGGAGTAGCACCGCAGGGCTTGCGGGACCGGAACGGGACCCCGCGGTGAGCGGCACGAGCGCTCCGGGCGGCGTGGTCGGTGCGGGTGATCGGCCCGCACGCCGACGACCCGCCTGGCTGGACCGGATAGCGGCGCTGTTCGGCACGCTGGCGGTCACGCTGTTCGGGCTGCTGCTGGTGACCTTCCTGATCGGCCGCGTCGTGCCGGTGGACCCGGTGCTCGCGGTGGTCGGCGACCGGGCCTCGCAATCCACCTACGACGCCGCCTACATCGAACTCGGTCTCGACCAGACCCTGTTCGAGCAGTTCCGGCGCTACACCGCCCGCGCGCTGTCGGGCGATTTCGGCGAGAGCCTGCTGACCAAGCGGCCCATTCTCGACGACATCCGGCGCGCCTTCCCGGCCACGCTGGAACTGGCCACCGTCGCGATCCTCATCGGCACGCTGGTCGGGGTGCCACTGGGGGTCTGGGCCGCGGTGCGCCAGGGCACCCTGGTCGACCAGGTCGTGCGTGTGGTCGGGCTGGTCGGCTACTCCGCACCGATCTTCTGGCTCGGTCTGCTCGGCCTGCTGCTGTTCTACGCCAAGTGGGGACTGGTCGCGGGGCCGGGGCGAATCGACATCGCCTACGAGTACTCGTTCACCCCGATCACCGGGCTGCTGCTGATCGACACGGCCGTGCAGGGGCAATGGGCGGCGTTCAGGAACGTCGTGTCCCACCTGGCGTTGCCGGCGTGCCTGCTCGGCTATTTCTCGCTCGCCTACATTGCCCGCATGACGCGCAGCTTCATGCTCGCGGAACTCGGTCAGGAGTACATCGACGCGGCCCGCATCAAGGGCGTGTCCGAGCGGCGCATCGTGTGGGTGCACGCGCTCAGGAATGCAGCCGTGCCCCTGGTGACCGTCATCGCGCTGTCCTACGCCAGCCTGCTGGAAGGCTCGGTGCTGACCGAGACCGTGTTCGCCTGGCCCGGGCTGGGGCTGTACCTGACCAACTCCCTGCTGAACGCCGACATGAACGCGGTGCTGGGCTGCACGCTGCTGATCGGCGTGATCTTCGTCGGGTTGAACCTGCTGTCCGACCTGCTCTACACGCTGCTCGATCCGCGCGTGCGCCGAGGCTCGTGAGCACGGCGGGCGCGGGTACCGGGAAGGGGGCAGGCTTGCGCGAGTGGCTGCTGAGCGAGCAGCCGGCCTCCCGGCGCCAGGCACGCCTCGGGCTCGGCTACCGCACCTGGCTGGCGTTCCGCGCCAACGGCCTGGGCATGGTCGGGCTCGGCATCGTGACGGCGCTGATCCTGGTCGCGATCTTCGCCAACGTCATCGCCCCGCACGATCCGCTCATCGGTGGCGACCTGCGCACCGAGCGCCTGCTGCCGCCCTCGCTCGATCATCTGATGGGGACCGACGAGCTGGCGCGCGACATCTTCAGCCGCGTGGTGCACGGGGCGCGCCTGACGCTGCTGGTGGTGGCGCTGGTGGCCATCATCGCCACCCCGATCGGGCTGCTGGTCGGCACCGTGGCAGGCTACTTCGGCGGCATCGTCGACACGGTGCTGATGCGCCTGACGGACATCTTCCTGGCCTTTCCGCGGCTGATCCTGGCGCTCGCGTTCGTCGCCGCCCTCGGGCCCGGCATCGAGAACGCGATCATCGCGATCGCGATCACCTCGTGGCCGCCCTACGCACGCCTCGCGCGGGCCGAGACGCTCACCATCCGGCGCGCCGAGCACATCGACGCGATCCGCCTGCAGGGGGCATCCTCGGGACGCATCATCTGGGGGCACGTCATGCCGCTGTGCCTGTCCTCGGTCATCATTCGCGTGACCCTGGACATGGCCGGCATCATCCTCACCGCGGCGGGCCTGGGCTTTCTCGGCCTGGGCGCGCAGCCGCCGCAGCCCGAATGGGGCGCGATGATCGCCGCGGGGCGTCGCTTCCTGATCGACTACTGGTGGGTGGCCACGATGCCGGGGCTGGCGATCTTCGTCGTCTCGCTCGGCTTCAACTTCCTCGGCGACGGATTGCGCGACGTGCTCGATCCGAAGGCCGACCGCTGATGCACCGACGATGATGTACCGATGAGACATCGATGAGCGAGCTGCTGCAGGTGGAGAACCTGCGCGTCGCCTTCCCGTCCCGGCAGGGGCCGGTCGAGGTGGTACGCGGGGTCGGCTTCTCGCTGGGGCGCGAGCGCCTGGGCATCGTCGGCGAGAGCGGTTCGGGCAAGTCCCAGACCGGCCGGGCGCTGCTCGGGCTCACGCCACCGTCGGGACGGGTCACGGCCACCCGCATGGCCTTCGACGGCATCGACCTGCGGAACGCATCGAGCGCGACGTGGCGACGGCTGCGCGGGGCACGCATGTCGATGGTCATGCAGGACCCCAAGTTCTCGCTCAATCCGGTCATGACCATCGGGCGCCAGATCGTCGAGGCGGTGCGCCTGCACGGCGATGCGCCCGAGGCGAAGCGGCGGGCGCTGGCGATGCTGGAGGCGGTGCGGATACGCGATCCGGAACGCGTCATGGCCGCCTACCCGCACGAGCTGTCGGGCGGCATGGGCCAGCGCGCGATGATCGCGATGATGCTGGTGACCGGGCCCGACCTGCTGATCGCCGACGAGCCGACCTCGGCGCTGGACGTCACGGTGCAGATCGACGTGCTGCGCATCCTCGACGATCTGGTGCGCGAGCGCGGCATGGGCCTGATCCTGATCAGCCACGACCTGCGCCTGGTGAGCACCTTCTGCGATCGGGTGCTGGTCATGTACGCCGGACAGGTGCTCGAGGAGCTGGCCTCGGGCGAGCTGCACACCGCGTCTCACCCGTACACGCGGGGCCTGCTGGCCTGCCTGCCGCGCATCGACGGCGAGCCGGGCCCGCTACCCGTGCTGGCGCGCGAGGACGCCTGGCTCGATGCGCTCGGCTCGGAGGCGGTGCGATGAACTCATCCGTGCCGTCGAGGCAGGACCGATCGCCGTGGCGCTGATCGACATCGAGAACCTGGAGGTGCGCTTCGGCCGGGGCGCGGTGCACGCGTTGCGGGGCGTGTCGCTCGCCGTCGAGGCGCGGCAGAGCTTCGGCATCGTCGGCGAGAGCGGCTCGGGCAAGTCGACCGTGCTGCGCGCGCTGTGCGGGCTCGCACCGGTGACCGGCGGCACCATCCTGCTCGATGGCGAGCCGCTGCCCGCACCGCGCGACCGCGCTTTCTACCGCCGCGTGCAGATGGTGTTCCAGGACCCCTACGCCTCCCTGCACCCGCGCCACACGGTCGACCGGGTGCTGTCCGAGCCGCTCGCGATCCACGCCATGGACGACCGGGAGGGGCGCGTGCGCCGGGCGCTCGACGAGGTCGGGCTCGGGGCCGGCTTCCGGTTCCGCTACCCGCACCAGCTCTCCGGCGGGCAGCGCCAGCGCGTGGCGATCGCGCGCGCGCTGATCGTCGAGCCCGAGGTGATCCTGCTCGACGAGCCCACCTCGGCGCTGGACGCCTCGATCCAGGCCGAGGTGCTGAACCTGCTCGACGGCCTGCGCGCCGAGCGCGGCCTGACCTACGTGCTGGTCAGCCACGACCTGGCGGTGGTCGCCCACATGTGCGAACGCCTGCTGGTCATGCAGCACGGGCTGGCCGTGGAGACGATGGAGCGCCAGGCGCTCGCCGAGGGCAGGACCACCGAGGCGTACACGCAAGCGCTGATGCAGGCCAGCGAGGGCTTCACCCGCGGCGCGGATGCAACGCCCGTTCAGGCCGAGCGATCCGGCCGATCCGCACCATCGGCCTGAACGCCCGCAGCCACCAGAAGTCTCCCGGCATGCCACCGATACCGGTGTTCGGAGGAGGTGTTCACCGGCTTTCTAGTGGCCCGTTCGGGAAATAAGGTGACGCTCAGAGCCCGAGTGCGCCCGCACGCCAAGGCGCCGTGACGAAGGCGCACCGGGGCACCCTGAAGGGTATCAATGCGTCGGGGAGGGGCAACGCAGGCGTGTGGGCGCACTGCGGACGGGGCCTGATCGATCCGTGACGGCCACGCGGACACCGAACACGCCCCGTCTAGAAGCCCCGTGGGCTGATCAACGACCTGGCTTGCCGGGCGGCCAATAGCTCCACGCGATCTTCGAGGCTGAACCAGGGCTCGTCCGGGAGAAACTCGCGAAGTCGGTCGACGTCGCACAGCTCGACGGTGGGGTTGCGAGAAAACTCGTCGCCGTCCGGCAGCCCTTGCCATCGCAGGAACGCGAACGCGGTCGAGGCGCCCGCCGGGTCCAGCCAGTTGGCCACGCCCGGATCCTCGATGCTGGTCACCAGCTTGTAGTTTCGATCGCCATCGAGGCAACCATCGCTGTGTCGTCGGGCCTGCGTGGTCGTCAGGCTCGTCTGGCGATGGCTGAAGTCCAGACCGCTGAACCACAAATCCCCGGTCTGGATCGATTGGTACCGGGCCGGAGAATGCGGGACGGTGAGGATGATCGCCTGGCCGGGCCGGATGGGAAAGTGCCCGGCCGAGCTGCGTTGTCCCGGCAGGGCTCCCGCACCCGTGCCCCTGGGTGGGCTCAGGCGGTTGACCGGCAGATTGGCCCGAAGACCGTCGACGAACGTGACCCCGCCTTTCGTGGAGCCGGTCAGGTAGTCGGCCGCCCGCCGGTACTGGTCGTTCACGAGTGCGGGCGTGGGCAGGGGGTTGGGTTGTCCTCGCGTGTCCCGACGCTCGATGTACCAGGTGCCGCCCACCTCCGATTTCCAATCCATGAAGCGTTCACGGATCAGGATGCTGGTCGCCGCCAGAACCCGGTGCCGGGATGCTTGCGGGTGTTGGAAAGCCAGTTGGGGCCGGTCTCGGTATCGCTGGTCCCGATCTCGAAGTGCCCGTCGTCATCGACCACCAGGTTGTCCAGCGACAGCTCGGCGTTCGGGGTGGGACTGGTCAGGTCTTCATCGAAACCGGCGTTGCCCGCACCGATCTGGATCTGCAGGTCGGCACTGGTCCCGCGCTTGCCGCGAACGAGGTAGGTGCCCGGTGTCGAGAGGGTGGCGAGGTGATAGCGATTGTCGGGGTTGACCAGCCCGAACTGGTTGTGCCGGTTCAAGACCCGGAACTCGGGATGCAGCGGATCGTGAAGAGGGAGGGAGCCGGGTGGCTCGCCTTGTCCCTTCATGCAGGAATGAAGTTGCCGGCAGGTGCCCGTGCCCGCAGGAACGGTTCAATGCCGAGGTCATAAGTCTGTTGCACCGAGGTGTTCTCATGGCCGAACCTCAGCGTCGATCAGCGCTCGGCCACGCTCAATCCGTCGATCCGCACGTCGGCGACCCTCGATGCCCAGACACCGTCCGGTGGCGTCAGGTAGGCACCGAACGTGTACGCGCTGCCGATCGGTGCATCGGCGCTCGCTTCAAGTATCAGGCTGGCAGTACCTTCGCCTGCCCCGACCGGAATGCGAGCGAACGCCTCGGTGCGCCATTCGCTGGCGGTGTCCTGCAGCGAGACGTTGATCGTGCCGGCCGCCGTCGGCGTGTAGTCGACGTCGAGGACGAAGCGCTGACCGGGCACGAGCGCGCGCGGCGGGACGCTTCGGGTCATCGCCTGCATCGAGGATCGTGACGTGATCAAGACGATCCTTGCGCACCTGCGGCGACGCATTCATGCCCTTCGGGTACGAGCGGTTCTCCGGGCTCCGGTTCCTCGGCCGAAGCGCATGGGCCGCACTGTCGTGCCCCGCCGCCCACCTCGCCTCTCGGCCGACGCGCTCAGGCACGCACCGCTGACGCTGAGACCAAGCCCCCTCCTCCAGCACCGAGAACAGCGCCGAGATGGGCTCGTCGCACACGATCAGCCGGTGCAAGCGTGCCACGCTCCTGCCTGGCGAGCGGGCATGCCCATCAACCATCCGATCGACCACCCGCCGGAGTGCAGATGCGTTCCAGGAGTGCAGCGCCCGCGCTCGCGAACGCCAGCAGCGCGGCAAGGCTCAGGACCAGCGAATCGCTCGCGAGACGGTGCCAGAGGGTCGCCCGTACCGTCGCGTCGTTCGCCTGTCGGGCGATCAATAGGGCCGAGTCGCGCGCCGGTGCGCTCAGCAGCACCTGCATGCCCCGAAAGCTTCTGCGTTCCGGCGCGGTGATGAATCCGGATGCGAGGCGAAACGACCGCGCGTCGTCGGTGGAGACGGTGTGCGCACTGGAGCGGTGGTCCGCGGCCGCGCGCGAGACGATGCCGACCTGATCGCCGAGCAGGAACTCGCCCTCGCGCACCGTGGTCGACAGATCGCGACCCGGCAGTTGCTCGCGCATCTGGAAACGTCCGGCGATCAGGTAGCCGCTCGACCCTGCGGTCGGCGGCAAGCCGATGATCGCCACCGCGTTTGAAAAGGGCAGCACGATGCCGCTCGACCAGCCGGCCTCGTCGAGATGGACGATGTCGCCCGCAGCGAGTGCCACCTGACCCCTGTCGATGTCGCCGGGTCGATCGTCGATCGCGGTCTCGACCGGCTCGGCCGGCTCGGCCGGTTCCGGCCACTTCATCTGAAGCGTTGTCGGGGTCGGCAGGATCTCGATCCGGATCGACAGCGGATCCTGCGCGCCCGTGCGTGTCAGCTCCAGCTCGGTGCCTGCAGGCCATATCAGCTCCGCGGAATCGAAGCGGTAGGCGGCATACAGGCGTCGATCACCGCAGTGCGCATCGTTGCCGGTCCCGCCGGAGGTCTCGCCCCGTCCCCGGCGCACGCAGACCGTGCCCGAGGGCAGGCGCCACGGGTCGGCGAGTGCGGTGAGGCCGAGCGTCAAGCCCTGCGTACTTGCCTCGACGATCACGCTGCCCGGTCGTGGCCACGCGGCGTAGGTTCCGAACGCCAGCACCAGCGCGCTCACCAGAACCGTGAGCGGCAACGGCTCGCGCAGTCTCGCCGCATGCCGCGTCCATCCGACCGCACCGGCGCGTTCGGCGGCCGGGTCGCATGGCTCGCTCACCGTCGTGGCGGCACGTCGATCGATGCGCGTACCGAGCGATCGAACGCGCCATCCTTGATGCGGTTGATCTCGACCGACAGCGGACCCTGATCCGGATCGAGCGCCGAGAACGGAATACGGCACTCGTGATCGAACTCGAACGCATCGGTGCGTTTCAGAGGGGTGCAGTCGAAGTCCTTGCCGCCGTCCGTGATCACGTAGGCCTCGTCCGCGCCGAGGGAATTGAGGTACAGGCTCACAGCCTCTGGCCTGACGGCGCTCTCTAGTCCGAGCTTCCAGAATGCGGCGGTGGCCTCGAGTTCCTCGACGTTCGTCGGCCGGCAGTCGCCTCGTACCACCAGCGGCGCGATATCGCCGATCGCGAGGCCCTCCAGGTATCTTCCGTGCTCGCTCGCCGCCAGCGGGATCTTCGTGAAGCTGCCGACGCCTGTGAACCTGTCACGAAACTCGGGGCGCACCTTGAAGCGCTGGTGCGCGCGGTAGCGCCCGTCGCGCGAGCGGAGCCAGACACAGAAGGGCTCCTGACTCCATGCCGCGGACAGGTACACGCCAAGCAGTGGAGCGGGTCCGGTTCGCTCCGCGTGGAGCGCGACACCGATCAGCAGGGATCCGGACACCGGACGGGTCGGTTCTAGCGACTCGTCGAGGCCGCCGAGTGCCTGCACGGCCGAATCCTGGGCCACGGCAGGCCCGATCAGCACGAGCCACAACAGCGCGCCGCGCCAACGGGTCTTCGCGCAAGGTCGCGACGGTCGTGCGGATTCGCTGCTCTGCATGTCGTTATAATGCCGGTGTTACGTCCGAAGATGCCTGTGATGCGTTAATGGTGGCCACCCGCCCGGCACGACCCGAGCACCGTCCGGCCCGGCATTCCATCCGGTCGCACGCTGGACGTCTCGTGCTGCTCGCTCTCTTGCTGGGCGCTTGCCATCTCGCCGGTGCGCAGTCGGTCGCGATACTCGCGGCAGGCACCGGGCAGGGCCTGCTGTTCTCGCATCGCGACAGCTGCTACGTGGTGTTGCCGGCGCACGTGCTCGGTCGTGAACGCTCGTTCCAGCTGTCCACCTCCGCGCCGGTCACCTTCGGCAGCGCGCAGCTGCTCAACCTGGATTCCGGACACGACCTGGCGGTCGGCTACGTCGAGCCTGGTCTCGAGGCACGCTGCGAGTTGGCGTGGCGAGATCTGCCGGAAGACGTCGAAGCGTTGCTCGGAGCCGAGCGAACGCCACGGCTGACCCGCATCCGCGACTCGGGCGTGCGCGAGCAGATCGCGATGCGCATCGTGCAGACCTCGCTCGACGAGCTGTGGGCGACGATGGCGCCGGAAAGCGGCGTCTACCCGGGTACCAGCGGCAGCATCCTGTACGTGGACGGTGTGCCCGTCGGCATGGCGACGGACGCTGGAAAAGTCGATGCGAGCGGTGAGCCGGCCGATGATCGAATCCGGTTCCTGCGCATCGACGAGATCCGTAGCGAACTGCAGCGACTGGTGCAGGGGCGTCGCGGACCGCTGCGTGCGCGGGAAACGGCAGCACACGGTTCGTCCGAGTGCGCCTCGCCGATCCCGATCGCCTCGGTGCGTTGCGATCATGCGACGATCGACGCGAGCGAGTCCTGTGCGGCGCTCGGCGACGGCCAACAGGCACGCTTCGTGGCCGATGCCCTGCCGCTGACCCTCGACATCGAGCTCGATACCGAGGTGAACGTGGCGATCCATTCGATCGGTTTCGAGAACGGTGGCGAGGCCGAGACGAAGGTCAAGTCCGTGACCGTCCTGGTCGACGGGTCCAGTGACGGCTCCACACACCGCTGGCGACCGTTTGCATCCCGAGATCTGCCGCCGCAGCTGCGCGCCGCCGTCGAGAACGGAGCCGTTCCTCGTGCGAAACGCATCAAGGTTCGGCTGCTGTCGAGCTGGAATCCCGCGCTCCCGCTCCGTCTCGGCTGCCTGCACGTCGAGTAGACGCTACTCGAGCAGATCGATGCGCGCCGGAACCGGTACGCCTTTTCTGCGCTCATTGCTCACCGCACCGCTCAGTATCGCCGCATCGTCGAGTGTCAGTGAGCCGGCAGTGTATCGCCAGCCGCTCAGCGATACGGTCTCGCCGGTCAGCACGAAGCCGCAATGCTTGCTACCGCTGGACGAGCTCAGGTACCAGCATTTCGCCTTCTCGTCGAAGGGATCGACCGTGAAGGTCACGCTACCCTGAGCGAGATCAGCGCTCGTGGCCCCGGCGGAGTATCCCAGCCACTCGAGCATCATGCTCTGCTCGTCGTCCGTCGCGGAGAGATCCAGGCGCAACGTGAACGGACCGCCGGTCTGGAGCACCGCGCGGATCGCGGTCTCGCGCAGCCGCACGTCCTCGCTGAACAGCCCGGTCTCCGCGGCACGCTCGACGAAGGCCGGATCCCCCGAGGCCAGCAGCGCCTCCATCGCCGCGAGTCGCCGATTGGGATCTTCGCTGGCCAGCAGCTCGTCCACCCGATCGAGTTCCTGCGTTCGGACATCGATGTTCGCCAGCACCGCGTCCAGCGCCGACATGCGCTCCTGCGCACTGGTGCCGAAAGGTGCGCACAGAAGAATCGCCGTCAACAGCGTCGCCAGCGAGCGCCTGCATTGCAACGTCCGGTCGCCCTGTTCGATCATGACACAACGTCACTCCCTCGGTGCCGAACACGTGCTCCGACAGGGTATCAACGGATTTCGTCGGCTGTTTCCGGTGCGGTTCGGGTGCCGATTTCCTCGACACATCTGCACCCGGCCGTGGTGCAGACTACCCGCGCCGTAGCGGATGGACAACTGCTGCGCCGAGAATTCGGCGGGCATCAGGCATGCCGACCGCATCTCCGCCGGAAGACGGTTGTCCGGGTGGCTCGCCTCAGGTTGCATTGCAGCGGTACGTGGCAGAACGACTCTCGAGTCAGGTCGCCTGAGCTACCACCCGCTCCGCCTCGAAACATGCCACCTCCCCCCCACCCACCCACCGTCGCGACGGGTATTCCTGCGCGCACCGTTCCGTCCGGAACGCGTACCGGGGATGGTAGTGGCACCCCGACGGCGGATCGATCGGCTCCGGCACCGTAAGCCGTACCCGGTCACTCGAGGCCGTCCATCGACATCCACGGCACTGCCTCTTCCTCGACGTCCAGCGCGACATCGGCGACCGCCACGCACGGCCGAGCTGGCACAACCTGCAACCGACCGCGGCTGCTCCGACCGTGCCGAAGGCCGGAGCCGATCAACGTCAAGAAGCCGCGCAGAAAAACCGGCATCCCGACATCATCGAAGGAACAGAGCACAAGCCTACAACCCCACCCCTCACGTCCACCCCGCATCCACCACCAGCGACTGATTGGTGATCGCCCGCGCACTGTCCGATGCCAGCATGACCACCATCGCGGCGATGTCCTCCGGTTCGATGAACCGCTGCAGGCATTGGCTCGACATGACGCGTTCCTCGAACTCGGGCGTGAGCCACTTGTCCACTTGCCGCTGCGTGCGCACGAACCCGGGAAGCAGGCAGTTCACGCGAATGCCCGCGGCGCCGTATTCACGCGCCAGCGCGCGGGTCAGCCCCTCCACGGCGGCCTTCGAGGTGACGTACGCCGGCGCGCCTTCGAGACCCACTCGCCAAGCGATCGAGCTCATGTTGACGATGGCGCCGGCGCCTCGTTCCATCATGCCCGGGATGACGGCCTGTGCCGCGAAGAACTGGTGATCCAGGTTCACCGCCAGTCGCTCGCGCCAGTACCGGGGCGTGACGGTCAAGACTTCGTGACGATCGTCGTGCCCGGCGTTGTTCACCAGGATGTCGAACGCCCCCGTGGCGGCCGCCGCCTGGGCGAACGTACGGGCCACCGCATCCGCATCGCTCAGGTCCACCTGCATGAAGCGAACGCCCTCCCCCAGGCGTTCCACGAGCGCCGCAGCGGCTCGTGCATCGATGTCGAAGAACACCACCGATGCGCCTTGCGCCTGGAACGCCTCCACGATCGCTGCGCCGATGCCGCTGGCACCGCCGGTGATGGCGACCCGCTTGCCCGACAGGTCCGGATGCATCGCCACGCCGTTCATGCGATCCGAAGCTCCGTGGCCGGGTCGAACAGGCAGGCCTTGTTCATGTCGATGGCCAGCGACAGCGTGTCGCCCTGATCGGGTGCGTCGTCCGGCTCGCAGCTGACGATGGCCTGCTGGCCGGACAGGGTGGTCATCAGGATAGTCTCGGAGCCGGTCGGCTCCACCATGTCGACTCGCACATCGACGATGACGGAGCGCCCGCCCGATCGCTCGGCGCGCCGGTGCGATGCGGGCGTGAAATGTTCCGGCCTGATGCCCAGTACCACGGCACGGCCGGTCTCCAGTGCCGCCGACCGGCCGGCGGGCAACGGAAGTACGGCACCGCCCCCGCCGACAAGCGTCACTCCGGCCCCGTCGTCGACCACCACGGCATCCAGGAAGTTCATCGTGGGCGAGCCCATGAAGCCTGCCACGAAGCGGTTGACCGGCTGGTCGTACACCCGCTTCGGCGTATCGTATTGCTGCAGCACGCCCTGGTGCATGACGGCGATGCGGCTCGCCAGTGTCATCGCCTCGATCTGGTCGTGGGTGACGTACACCGTGGTCTTGCCCACGCTCTGGTGCAGCTTCTTGATCTCGGAACGCATCTCGATCCGCAGCTTGGCATCGAGATTCGACAACGGCTCGTCGAACAGGAACAGCTTCGGATCGCGTACCAGGGCACGCCCCATCGCCACGCGCTGGCGCTGACCGCCCGACAGCTGGCCGGGCTTTCGATTCAGCAGCGGCTCGATCTGCAGCAGGGCTGCCACGCGCGTGATCGCGCGGCTCTGCTCGTCCTTGGGCACGCGTCGGCTCTGCATGCCGAACGTCATGTTGTCGCGCACCGACATGGTGGGGTACAGCGCGTAGCTCTGGAACACCATGGCGATGTCGCGATCCTTCGGCGCGGCATCGTTGACCACCCGGCCTTCGATCCGTATCTCTCCCGAGGTCACGCTTTCCAGACCGGCGATCATGGAGAGCAACGTGGATTTCCCGCAACCGGACGGCCCGACCAGCGCGACGAACTCGCCGGACTGAGCCGCCAGGTTGATGTCCTTGAGCACCTCGACGTTCCCGTACCGCTTGCGTATGTCACTGATGGTCAGCGATGACATGTCGACAGACTCCTATTTGACGGCGCCTTCGGTCAGGCCGCGAACGAAATACTTGCCGCCCAGCACGTAGATGGCCAGCGGCGGCAACGCGGCCATGATCACGGCGGCCGCCTCCACGTTGTAGGCACGCACACCGGTTCCCGACCCCGAGAAGGCGACCAGTGCGGAGGTGATCGGTTGGTTGGCGCCGGAGGTGAACACCGTGCCGAACAGGAACTCGTTCCAGATGCCGGTGAATTGCCAGATCACCGTCACGATGATGATCGGCGGCGAGAGCGGCAGGATGATCCGCCGGAAGATGCGCCAGAAACCGGCCCCGTCGATGCGCGCCGCCTTGATCAGGTCGTCGGGAATGGCCACGAAGTAGTTGCGGCAGAACAGCGTGGTGAACGACAGGCCCTGGACGGTATGGATCAGCACCAGCCCGGCTATCGTGTTGGACAGCCCGAGCGAGCCCAGGATGTAGGCCCACGGCAGCAGCGTCATCTGCGCGGGCAGGAAGACGCCCAGCGTGATCAGACCGAACATCAGATCCGAGCCGCGAAAGCGCCACTTCGACAGCACGTAGCCGTTGACCAGGCCCAGGGCCGTGGAGATCACGGTCGCCGGAATGGCCATCAGCAGGGAGTTCATGAAGAAGCGCGACACCCCTTCGCAGGTGCCGGCGATGCAGAACGTGCCCCAGGCCTCCTTCCAGTAGCGCAGCGACAGGCTTTGCGGCGTATCGATGAAGCCGCCGCGCACGATATCGTCCAGCGGACGCATCGAGTTCATGAACAGGATGACCAGCGGTGCCATGTAGTAGAGCGAGAACAGGCCCAGCAGCAGGTAGACGATGGTCCGGGAGGTCAGGCGCCGGGTTCGCCCGCCGGTGGACAGGGGATCGAACGCGATGCGAGCTTGAGCATCAACCATGTGTCGCGGCCTCCGATCGGCGGCGCCAGCTCGTGTACAGCGAGTAGGGGATCAGCACCAGGGCCAGCGCGACCAGGATCATGACGGCCGCGGCGGAGCCTTGCGCGATCTGGCCGCGCTGGAACATCAGGTCGTACACCACGATGGCCGGCACCGTGGTCGATACCCCGGGCCCTCCCTGCGTCAGCGCCACGACCAGGTCGTAGGTCTTGACGGCGAACTGCAGCAGCACCACGGCGACGGCCATGAAGATCGGCCAGATCGACGGCAGGATGACGCGCCGGTAGGTACGGAACAGGGAAGCCCCGTCGATCTGAGCGGCCTTGACGAGATCCCCGTCCACCGAGCGCAGACCGGCCAGGATGAGTGCCATCGCGAACCCGGACGCATGCCAGATGCCGGTGATCACCACCACGTATAGGGCCATGTCCCGATCGGTGATCCAGTCGAACTGCGCACTCAGCCAGCCCATGTCCTGCAGGGCCAGTTCCACCCCGGTCTGGGGGTGGAAGATCCAGCGCCAGACCGTGCCGGTCACGATGAAGGAGATGGCCAGCGGGTACAGATAGACCGTTCGCCAGAAGGACTCGAACCGGACGCGCTGGTCGATGAGCACGGCGAGCAGGGTACCCACGACCAGCGAACCGACGACGTACAGGGAGCCGAACAGGAACAGGTTCTGATAGGCCACCGTCCAGCGCTTGCTCTTCCACAGCGCCACGTACTCCCCGAACCCGCCGTAGGACGGATCGGGCAAGATCGTCGAGGTCGATAGCGAGAGCCACAGCGTCCACAGCGAGAAGACCACGACGTACAGGAACATCGCCAGTACGGTGGGCGCCAGCACGAGCAGCGGAAGCCTCTCCAGCAGGTCTGCCTTGAGCGAGCGTGTTCTCGGCGAATCCGTCGACATCTGCATCATCCCCCTGACGAGCGGGACCCCGCGGCCGAACCGCGGGGCCGGACCTGGATCGAAGGCGCTACTGCTGCACCTCGACGGCGTCGGCCAGCTGCATGGCGGCCTCCTCCGGGCTGATGGAATCGTCCGCCACGTACTCGGTGATCACCTCCATCATCGCGCCGCGAAACCGCTGCGGCACGGTCATGTTGTGCGCCATGGAGCGCACCAGCGTGCCCTGCTCCACCGACGCCTTCAGATCGGTCAGGCCCTGCTGCTGGCACTGGGTGAATCCGCCCTCCGACAGATCGATGTCGGTGCGCGAGGGGATGGAGCCCTTGGCCACGTTGAACGTGACCTGGAACTCGGGCGACATGATGGTCTCGGCCAGCAGCTTCTGCCCGTCCACGTAGTCCTGATCGCTCTGCTCGAAGAACACCACCGAGTCGGCATTGAGGATGAACCCCTTACCGCCCCAGTCGACCGGTGTCTGGCTGCACAGGTAGTCCACGCCTTCCTCGTAGCCTGCGGCATTGGCGGAAGCGACGGTCCAGTCCCCCATCATGAAGAAGGCCGCCTCGGCGTCCATGGTCATCGCCATCGACTGCTCCCAGGAGCGGCCGTTGATCCCGTCGTCCATGTAGCCCACCAGCTTTCTCAGCTGCGCGAACGCCTCGGCCATCTGCTCGCTGCGCAGGGCCTCCAGGTCGGCCTCCTGGAACGCCTTGCGGTACAGGTCGATGTCCATGCCGTAGACCACGCTGTCGAAGGTGGTGGTGTCCGACCAGTCGGCCGCACCGTGGGCAAGGCAGATCTTGCCGGCCGCCATCACGGCATCGCACGCGGCGTTGAAGTCCGCCCAGGTCTTCGGTACCTCCAGGCCGAGCTCGTCGAGGATCTTCCTGGACGAGTAGAGCCAGTTGACCCGATGGATGTTCATCGGTGCTGCCACCCAGTTGCCGGTCGGCTTCATGACCGAGATCAGTTCCGAGGCGACCACATCGTCCCAGCCCTGCTCGGTCGCCACGTCGTCCAGGTTGGCGGTGCGCCCGGTCGCGTTCCATTCGGCGATCTCCGGCCCCTTGAGCTGGACCGCCGCCGGCGCGTTGCCGGACACCACGTCGGAGCGCAGCTTGGCCAGCGTGTTCGACGTGTGCCCGGAGATCGCGGTCTGCTCCCAGGTCCCTCCCCGCTCCTCGTACATCTCGCCCAGCTTGGCGATGGCGGCCGCCTCCGAGCCCTGCGCCCACTGGTGCAGCATGTTGGTCTTCGGTTCGGCGTGCGCCGCGCCCATGCCCAGTCCGACCAGCGAGGCCAGTGCGGTGACGGTCCACGTGCGTCGTGTCGTGTTCGAGCTCATCTCGTCTTCTCTCCATGTCATCGTGCGACGCCTGATGGCGGATCGCCACGTTCGATCGATAGGGGCTTGCATTGTTCGTCGGTGGTTCAGTAGGTGGCTCGCCCACCCGACAGGTCGAACACCGCGCCGGTGGTGAACGAGTTCTCGGCCGATGCCATCCACAGGATCATGCTGCCGATCTCCTCGACCGTGACGAACCGGCCGCGCGGGATCTTCGATCGCATGTAATCGATGAACTCCTGGCTGACCTGTTCCAGGATCCGGGTCTGCGCCGTGGCGGGCGTGACGCAGTTGACCGCGATGTCGTGCCCGGCGAGCTCCTTGCCGAGCGACTTGGTCAAGGCGATGACCGCCGCCTTGGAGGCCGAGTAGGCCGATGCGTCGGGATTGCCTTCCTTGCCCGCGATCGAGGCCACGTTCACGATGCGGCCGTAGCCACGTTCGGTCATGCCCGGAATCAGCGCCTGGCAGCAGTGCAAGGTGCCGTCGAGGTTGACCGCCATGACCTTGCGCCACATCGGAAGCGGATACTCGGCCACCGGGCTGGTCGGGCCGGCGATTCCGGCGCTGTTCACCAGCACGTCGACACCGCCGAACGCCTCGTTCGTGGCCGACGTCGCCGCGGCGACGCTGTCCGGATCGCTCACGTCCACCTGGAAGAACTCGATGCTGTCGGGCGGCAGCTGTCCGAGCCTCGGCTCGACGGTGGACGTGTCCAGGTCCCAGACGGCCACCCGCGCGCCGGAGCTTGCCAGGCGTTCGGCGACGGCAGCACCGATGCCGTTGCAGCCACCGGTGACCACGGCCACCCGTTGCGCGAAACCGTAGCGGTTCATCGGACCACCTCCGACAATGGCGTCACCCGCTGCCTCTGCTCGCCCAGCCCCTCGATGCCCAGCGACACGCTGTCGCCCACCTTCAGGAACGTCGGCGGCTTCATGCCCGCGCCCACGCCGGGCGGCGTGCCGGTGCAGATCAGGTCGCCGGGCTCCAGCTGGCAGAACTCGCTCATGTACGACACGATGGTCGCCACGTCGAAGATCATCTTCGAGGTGCTGCCGTCCTGCATTCGCTGTCCGTTCACGTCCAGCCAGAGGTTCAGCGGCCGATCCCCGATCTCGTCCGGCGTGACCAGCAGCGGCCCGGTCGGGCAGAAGTTCGGAAAGCTCTTGCCCTTGACCCACTGCCCGCCGCGCTCCATCTGCCAGGCGCGCTCGGACACGTCGTTGACCACGACGAAGCCTGCGACGTGATCCATCGCCTGTTCGGCCTGGATGCCCAGGGTCGTCTTGCCGATCACGATGCCCAGCTCTACCTCCCAGTCGAGCTTGGTCATCCTGTCGTCGTGCAGGATCGGATCGTTCGGACCGCAGTAGGTCGCCGACGACTTGTTGAACAGGATCGGTTCGTCGGGCACCGGCAGGCCGGCTTCCGCGGCGTGATCGGAATAGTTGAGCCCGACGCACCAGATGTTCAGCGGTTGCGCCACCGGCGGCGCGACGCGCCGGCCAGCCGGGTCGACCTCGGGAAGCGCCGACAGGTCGGCCTGTCGCAGCTCGTCCAGCAACGCCGTCGACAGGGTTCGAGGACCGAAGTCCTCGACGATCGAGGAGACGTCCCGCGGCACACCGTGATCATCGAGCACGCAGGGCGTCTTCACGCCGTGGCGATCGCCCAGTCGCATCAGTTTCATGGTCGCTTTCCCTTTTGCGCTCGTCCCCACCAGGTGTCCGCCAGCGGCAGGCCGCCGACGAACGCATCGCCGCCCAGCGTCTCGCCGATGCGCAGGCACTCGTTCCACTTCGCCATGCGCTCGGAGCGCGTGAACGAGCCGACCTTGAGCTGCCCGGCATCCAGACCGATCGCCAGGTGGCTGATGGTCACATCCTCGGTCTCGCCCGACCGGGCCGACACGATGCCGCGATAGTCGTGCTCGTGCGCCGTCGACAGGCAGGCGATCGATTCGGAGACCGTGCCCGACTGGTTGACCTTGATGAGCACCGCGTTGCAGGCGCCCTCGCCGGCCGCGCGCGAGACCAGGTCCGCGCTGGTGACCAGGTAGTCGTCCCCGATGATCTGCACCCGCTCGCCGAACGTCTGCGTGAAGGCGACCATGCCTTCGGGGTCGTCCTCGGACAGCGGGTCCTCGATGGAGGCGATCGGATACGCATCGAGCCAGTCGCCGAGCAGGCGGATCATCTGGTCCCGATCCAGCTCACGGTCCTCCAGGGCCAGTCGGTAACGACCCTCGCTGCCGAAATCCGAGGCCGCGATGTCGAGAGAGATCACCACGCGATCGCCCGGCGTCTCGCCCGCGAGCGAGATCGCCTCGACCAGGGTGTCCAGCGCCTCCTCGTTGCTGTCGAACACCGGCCACCAGCCGCCCTCGTCGGCCACCCCGACACGCTTGCCGCGTCGGGCCATGATCGAGCCTGCCGCGCGATGGATCTCGGCGGTGACCTCCATCACCTCGTCGAACGAACCCGCACCGGGCACCATCACCATGAAATCCTGCACGTCCACCCGCCGCCCGGCGTGCGCGCCGCCACCGAAGATCTGGATCTCCGGCAACGGCATGCCGGGCTCTCTGTTCGACAGCTCGCCGACGTAGCGCCACAACGGCATCCGCCGGGAGGCGGCGGCGGCGTGCAGGACCGCCATCGAGGTTGCCACGGTTGCATTACCGCCAAGATTCGACTTGAACGGCGTGCCGTCCAGCGCGTTGATCGCGGCATCGATCTCCTGCTGCGCGCAGGCATCCATGCCGATCAGCGACGGCCCGATCAGCCGGCGCACGTTGTCGACCGCCCGCATCACGTTCCGGCCATCCAGGGCCTGCCCTCCGTCGCGCAGGTCGATGGCCTCGCGCTTGCCGCGCGAGGCGCCGGCGGGCGCGATGGCACGCCCGAAGGCACCGTCCGCCAGCACCACGTCGACCTCCACCGTCGGATGGCCCCGACTGTCCCAGACCCGTCGGGCCGATACGTCGGCAATGGCGGAATCGCTCATGGTTGACTCGCAAGCTGCACCGTCTCGAACACGGTTCGAAGGTGATCGGCGGGGGTGGCGACCAGCGGGCGTGCCAGCGCCCTGATCCTGTTGCGATCGCGCGCCGACAGGTACTCCACCGGAGACTTGCCGTCGACACGCGCAAGCATCAGTGCCGGCAGCAGGGCGGCGGCACGCGCCTCCAGGCCCCGGACGTCTTCCCAGACGACATGCGGGGAATAGGTCTGCCACAGGTGCTCGGCCGCACGCAGCAGATCGTCGCCAGAGGCCGGCAGGTGGATCGACTTGATGAGCAGGTGATTCAGGCAGAACGCCACATCGAACGCCGGGTCTCCCATCGAGGCGCATTCGGCATCGAGCAGGACCGGCCGCCCGTCGCGAAGCAGCACGTTCTTCGGACTGACGTCGCCGTGCACGAGCGCGATGCGGCAGGCGGACAATCGATCGGCCAGCGCGTTCAGCCGCCTGGAAAGGTCGGGATGGCGCGCGATGGTGAACCTCAGGTACGGATCGGTGCGCAACGCATCGAAATCCGCGCCATTGTCGAAGGCGCCGCGATCGAAACCGGGCGCGGTGGATCGGGCATGGATGCGCCCGATGATCTCGGCCAGGGCGGCCGCCTCGCCCCGATCGGCCCCGGCGGCCATCAGATCGCTTTTCCACGACAAGACGTCAGGTCCGGCGAGATACTCCATCGCGAACCCGTTCGCGGCATCGGACCAGCCATGCAGGGCCGGCACGGCGGCCGGCACGACCGAGCCTGCAAACTGCAACCAGGCGAACTCCGCCTTGCCGCGACGAACGGGCGCGAACCACTCCTCGTCGACCCGCAGCTTCTCCAGGGCGAACTTGACGCATACCGTGCGTTCACCGGCGGTGACGGCCGCGATATCGGAGGCGACGCCGCCGGACAGTCGCCGGATCTCCAGCGCCTGACCGGATCGGCACAGGCCCAGCGATCTCAACAGCGATCGGCATCGTTCCTCGAACGGTTCGCTCATGTCCGGTTGCTTCCACGGTCATCATGTTCACGTGAACATCCTGCCAGCGTGCCCAGAGGCTGTCAACAGGACCTGCAGGCGAATCGCTACACTCGCGCAGCCGTTCCCTCCAGGACATCACTCGTGCGGGCGACCATCAAATCCATCGCCCGCGATCTCGGCATATCGCACATGACGGTGTCGCGCGCGCTGTCGGGCAGCGAGCGCGTCCAGGCCGACACGCGTCGGCGGGTGATGGACCACGCGGTGAAGGTCGGCTACGTCAAGAGCTCGGCCGCGATCACCATGCGGGGCGATCCCACGGCGATCGTCGGGCTGCTGCTGCCGAACATCATCAACGAGTTCTACGCCCGTTTCGCGAACTCGCTGGGCACGCTGTGCGCCGACGCGGGGTTCGATCTGGTCATCCACCTGACCAACGACGACTACCGGCAGGAGACGGCCTGCCTGACCCGCCTGCACGCGCTGCAGGCGAGGATGGTGGTCCGGGTGCCGGCACCCCGTCCGAAGAAGGAGGCGATGGCGCAACCGGCCGGCACCCCGGTGATCGACCTGATTCGACACCGCCCGGAGGATGACTGCGTCGGCACCCTGATGATCGACGACGGGCCGTCGATCCAGGCGGCCGTCAAACACCTGATCGACAGGGGATACCGACGTGTCGCCTACATCGGCGCTGCCGAGATCTTGTCATCCGGCCAGCAACGGCTCAAGGCCTTCACCGATGCGCTGGGCAACCGGCACGATCCGCCCGATGCGAGCCTGGTCCGCACAGGTGCCCCGAGCTACGCCATGGGCCGCCACAGCATGGACGACCTGCTGGAGACGGCATCGCCACCGGACGCGCTGGTGTGCGGCGGCTTCGAGATCTCGAACGGCGCCCTGGATGCCTGTCTTGCACGAGGGATTCACCTGCCCGACCAGCTGGCGTTCATCGGCTACGGCGATCCGTCCTTCTATCGCTGGATAGCCGGCGGGATCACCACGATCGTGCTGTCCGAACACGACGTGGCGAGCCGGGCGATCGAGATGATGACCCGGGATGCGGACCGGCCACTCGCGGAACCGGCGCAAGTGGTATCCACTTCGCTGGTCATGCGCCGCTCGGCCTGAGCGATCGTGCCGGACGATTTCGTGCCCGGACTCGATCGGAGGGGGATGCGCGCTATTCCCGCACGAACGCCTCTTCACCGGCAAGCTGCACGCGATTGCGCCCGCTCTCCTTCGCAGCGTACAGCGCTCGATCGACACGACCGAGGAAGCGGTCGAGCGATTCGCCCGCATGCAGCTCGCCGACACCGATGCTGACCGTCATCGAAACGCTGGTTCCGCCGTCGTGCAGTGGCGCTGCCTCCACGGCGGTTCGCACGTGGGCGCCGGCAGCCTCGGCCTCGGACGCGGTGCAGCCTTCGAGCAGCACGCAGAACTCCTCCCCGCCCCAGCGGCAGAGCGTGTCCTGCTCGCGCAGCGCTTGGGCGACCGTGCTGGCGCAATGGCGGATCGCGGCATCTCCCACCACGTGACCGTACGTATCGTTGATGCGCTTGAAGTGATCGATGTCGATGAACAGCATCGACAGGGTGTCGCTGCGCCGT